>VFQO010002726.1_pt1 | contig 10248 bp, 7 predicted proteins | sample 3512331 | NCBI WGS metagenome assembly VFQO01 (sample SAMN10412371, study PRJNA504923) | tailings metagenome | isolation source: Replicate 3 from Balatoc abandoned mine | place: Philippines: Itogon, Benguet | collected 2017-08-28 | reverse complement strand
GGACTTAAAATCCCCTGAGCTTTGCTCGTGCGGGTTCGAGTCCCGCCGCCCGTACGGCTCGCCCGCCCCTCTCACAAACCACAGTAGGGCCATTATCTCCAGCTTAACCTGTTGCACTTACAGCTTTCCGGTAAGCATGGGACAAACGCGCCCCGTTGCTCCCGCTGACGGGGGCGACGCCGCGCGCAGGGCGACACGGGCATGGACAAGGCTGCGAATAGCGCACGGCTGGAAGGCGGGCCGGAACCGGAGGGCGCGGAACAGCGCGTCGCGCCGCGATTCACCCTGCTGATCCGCGCCGCGAAGCTGGTTTCCGCGCAGGGCGAATTCGTCTGCGTGATCCGCGATGTCTCGGAAACCGGGGTCAGCGTGCGCCTGTTTCACGCACTGCCGGGCTGCCACGAATTCGAACTGCATATGCCTGGCGGCGCGATCTACCAGATCGTGCGGGTATGGAACCGCGACAACGAGGCCGGTTTCTCCTTTGCCCAGCCGGTCGATGTGGCGCAGCTGATCAACGAATCCGGTGACTATCCCAAGCGCGGGCTGCGTCTGGCGCTGTGTTTCCCCGTGCGTGTGAGCACGCTGACGCAGACCTGCGATGGCGTGGTGGAGAACCTGTCGCAGCAGGGCGCGCGGTTCGAATGCAGCGCGCTGCTGGCGATCGACCAGACGGTGCGGATCGAGGCGCCCGACCTTGCCGGCGTGCTGCGCGAGGTGCGCGCCAAGGTGCGCTGGCGGCGCGGGCAGCACTACGGCGTGGTGTTCGACGACACCTTCACGCTGGGCGATTTCGCCCGGCTCGCGGCACGCCTCCAGGCTCCGGCGCTGCTCGAGGGTTAGGCCGGCACGAACTTCAGCGCGAGGCCGTTGATGCAATGGCGCTTGCCGGTCGGCTGCGGGCCGTCGCCGAAGATATGGCCCAGATGCCCCCCGCAATCGGCGCAGTGCACTTCGGTGCGCGGATAGCCGATCTTGTAATCGGTGCTGGTGCCCACGGCCCCCTTGTCGATCGCCTGCCAGAAACTCGGCCAGCCGGTGCCGCTGTCATACTTGTGCGCCGAGGCATAAAGCGCATTGCCGCAGCCCGCGCAGGTGAAGGTGCCTTTGCGCTTTTCCTTGTTGAGCGGGTGGCTGAACGCACGCTCCGTTCCCGCCTCGCGCAGGACGTAATACTGGTCGCGGGTGAGGATGCGGCGCCATTCGGCCTCGGTCTTGGTGACGCGGAAGCTCTTTGCCTCGGCGGGCGAGGCGCCGCAGGCGGCGACCAGCGGCAGAACCGCGCCGATCCCGGCGGCGGCAAGCACGGTGCGGCGGTTGGCAGCAGGCAGGCGCATCGGATATTCCTTCCGTGGTGTCTCGCGGGAGTATACGCGCGAGACACCGGGGAAGTTTCAGCAGATCAGAACGTGGTGATCTCGACTTCGAGCTTGCGGAAGCCGTGGACGAAGTTCGCCCGCACCCGCTCGACATCGCCGGCGACATGCACCCGCATCCGGCGCTTGTGCAGCTCCTCCAGCAGCACGCGCAGCTGGAGTTCGGCCAGACGCGCGCCCACGCAGCGGTGGATGCCATAGCCGAAGGCGAGATGGCGCCGCGCGTTCTCGCGGGAGATATCGAGCTTGTCGGGGTTCTCGAACACATCCTCGTCGCGGTTGGCGCTGATGTACCACAGCACCACCTTGTCGCCCTTCTTGATCGTTTGCCCGAACACCTCGGTATCCTCGGTGCAGGTGCGGCGCATATGCGCCAGCGGAGTCTGCATCCGCAGGCATTCCTGCACCGCGTTGGGGATCAGCCCGGGGTTTTCCTCGAACAATTTGCGCTGATCGGGGAACTGGTCGAGCGCATGGATGATGCCGCTCATGGTGTTGCGGGTGGTGTCGTTCCCGCCGACGATCAGCAGCACCAGATTGCCCATGAATTCCTCGGGGCTCATCTGGTTCATCGCTTCCGAGTGGATCATCATCGAGATGAGATCGCTGCCCGGCTCCTTGTCCATCGTGCGCTCGATCCACAGCGACTGGAAATAGGCCGCCATCTCCTGGAGGATGCCCCAGCGCAGATCGTCAAGCGCGCGCACCGAACCGAGTTCGGTATCGCCCGACCAATCCGACCAGAAGGTCAGCAGGCGGCGGTCTTCCCAAGGGAAGCCGAACAGGATCGCCAGCATCCCGGTGGTCAGTTCGATCGAGACGGTGTCGACCCAGTCGAACACTTCTCCGCGCGGCAATGAGTCAAGCAGCTCGCCGGTGCGCTGGCGAATCTCGGCTTCCATGTCCGCGATCGATGTGGGGGTGAACTTGGGCGCAACGGTGCGGCGCTGGCCGGTGTGCTGGGGGCGGTCCATGGCGATGAACATCGGCAGCTCGCGCCGTTCGATGTTGCTGGCGGCCAGCTCCTCTTCCGACAGTCGGTTGAGGATGGTGATCCCGCCATACTCCCAGCTCGACGAGAAAGTCTCGGGCAGGGCCTCGATGTGCTGGATCGCCTTGTGGCCGACCACCGCCCAGTAGGGGCCATAGGGGCTTTCCGGGATCCAGTGCAGCTGCCCGGCCTTGCGCATCTCGGCGAACACCGGCTGCCAGCGGTCCTCGAAATAGATGTCCGAACGGCTGACGTCCCAGGGATGGGAGTGCCTGAGGCGCTCTTCGGGATGGGTCTCGAAGTGCTTCTTGAGCGCTTCATAGGACGTCGGTTCGCGGCGCACCTGCGGGCGCTGCACGCCCATCGGTGTCGGGGGTGCAATCGTAGCCATGTCTCTCTCCCGTCCGGCGACCTCTCTCAAACGCAAGGGGCCGCGCTGGTCCGAATCGCATCCTGCCTTAACTGACAGGGATGTCAATAGTGGGTTGCGATTTGGAACCTATTCTGCCGGCTCGGCCGTGCCGGAGGCGCGACGGGCGAACCAGCCGCGACGCCCCCCACTGCGAGGCGCGCGCCCGGCCCCGCCCGATTTCATCACCCGCTTGCGGAACAGCAGCGAGCCGCCCTTGACCAGCGCCAGCACCGCCAGCGCCTGCCATGCCAGCGCCAGCGCATGGGTCCACAGGGCCGGCTCCATCGCCGCACGCGCCAGCATCGCGAAGGGCGAGGACAGCGGGAAGACGATCGCCGCCAGCTCAAGCCCCGAGCCCGGCTGCTTGATGGTATAGGCGGCGAGGAAGAACACCATCAGCTGCATCATGGTGACGGGCATGGACAGGGTCTGCACCTCGCGCACCGTGTTCGCCATCGCCCCGATGGTCAGGAACAGCGCACCCAGCAGCAGGTAGGCCATTGCGAAGTAGACCACGCCCAGAACCATGAACATCGGCCAGCCCACCGCGGGGGCGGGCAAACGGGCAATGTCGAACCCGCTCGCGGCGGTGATCGCGTCGCTGCCCACGGTCCAGAAGCCATAGGCCGCCAACCCCCACACCCCGATGCCGACGAAGGACACCGCCAGCATCGCGAACAGCTTGCCCATGAACACCGCATCCATCGGGATAGCGGCGGCAAGGATCTCGATGATCTTGTTGGCCTTCTCCTCGACGAGGTTGGAGAGCACCATGCCCGCCAGCAGCATCGTCAGCAGGAACAGCAGCATCTGCGCGACCTGCGCGGTCTGGATGCGGCTCGAGCGTTCGGCCGCGGCGCTGGTGGTCACCACCGCCCCGGCGACTTCGGGGAAGGCGGCCGGCTCGGCGTTCATTGCATGGCCGGCAAGCAGGCCCACCGGCCCCTGCCAGCGGCGCAATTGCCCCTCGGTGCCGACCAGTTGCGGCGCGGCCAGCGTGCCGGTGAGGATGCCGGCGTAATTGCCGCGCCGTGCTTCCATGAAGGCGCGCGCATCGAAGGCGGGATCGCCCTTGGCCTCGGGCACTTCGCGCAGGGACGGCAAGGCACCGCCGAGTTGCGGGGCGAGCCGCTTGCCCGCGTCCAGCATCGCGGCATTGTCCTGCGGCGACATGGCGAGACCGATCTCGACACTCACCGCCTCGCGCTGCACCTCGCCGCCGATCGCTCCGGCAAGCCCGCCGACGATCACCGGGAACAGCGGCCCGAGCAGGAAGAACAGGAAGGCGCGGGAGAACAGCACCGCGACGAAATCGCGCCGCGCGATGACCCAGGCGGCTTCGAGCGCGGAGAGGCGGGGGCGGATGGTCTGGTCGATGCTCATGCGCGGGCACCCTGTGCGGCGTCGGCTTCCAGCTGGCGGGCGGCGGCCTCGCCGGCGATGGCGACGAAGGCATCGTGCAGGCCCGCCCGCTCGATCGAAAGCGAGAGGATCCCCGCCTCGCCCTCGATCAGGCCTTTGAGCAGCGGTTCGATCCCGCTCTCGGGGAGCGGGAAGTGGAAGAAATCGCCGTTGCGACGGGTTTCGGGTGGCAGGAACGAAAGCCACGCCCCTTCGCGCGCCCGCGTCTCCAGCCGCACCTGCGCCGGAATCCGGTCCCGCGCCGCCTCGACGCTCCCCGCATAGGGCACCTTGCCCCCAGCGATGATCGCCACGCCTTCGCACAGGCGTTCGGCATGGTGGATCACGTGGGTGGAGAAGATCACCGTCACGCCCTCGTCCGCCAGCGCGCGGATCATCATTTCGAGCTTGCCCTGGTTGATCGCATCAAGGCCCGAGAAGGGCTCGTCGAGCACCACCAGCCGCGGCTGGTGCACCAGCGTTCCGAGCAGCTGCACGGTCTGCGCCATGCCCTTCGAGAGCTGGCGGATGGTGCGGTCGGCCGCATAGCCGAGGCCGTGGCGTTCGAGCAGCTCGACCGCGCGCTTGCGCCCCTCTTTCAGAGGCAGCCCGCGCAGCGCGCCCATGAAGGCGATCGCCTCGACGCATTTCATCGCCGGGTAGAGCCCGCGCTCCTCGGGCAGGTAGCCGATCAGCCGGCCGATATCGTGCGGGCGGTCGTGCCCGAACACGCGGCGCACCCCTGCGTCGGGGTCGATGATGCCTAGCAGCATCCGCAAGGTCGTGGTCTTGCCCGCCCCGTTGGGGCCGAGAATGCCGTAGATCGCGCCTTCCGGGACGGAAATGTCCACCCCGTCGACCGCGCGCGTGCCGTCAAAGCTCTTGACCAGCCCGCGGGCCTCGATCGCCAGCGGGCGTGCATCGGCAGGAATGGCACTGAAGCCATCACCGCGATTGCCCGTCAGGCTCTGTTCGCTTACCGCCATGTCCATGGCCTACGCGGTTAGCGGGCAGGATTAAACGGGAGCCTCTCCAAGCATGGTTAATGCCCTGGCAACCGGTGATCTGGCGGCGCGCATTGCCGCGCAGGCCGAAGCGCTGGGGTTTGCGGCCTGCGGGATTGCGGCAGCGGACGAAGACCCGCTGCGCGCCTTGCGCCTCGAACAATGGCTGGGCGAGGGGCATCACGGATCGATGGCGTGGATGGCGGAGCGGCGCGATCACCGCCGTTCGCCGCAAGGGCTGTGGCCCGCCGCGAAGAGTGTGATCGCGCTCGGCATGAGCTACGCCCCCGCGCATGATCCGCTGGCGCTGGAGGGTTCGGATGCCCACGCGCGCATCTCGGTCTATGCGCAGGGGCGCGACTATCACGATGTCGTGAAGAAGCGCCTGAAGGCGCTCGCCCGCTGGCTGGTGGAGGAAGTGCCGGGGACGCAAGTGAAGGTCTTCGTCGATACCGCCCCGGTGATGGAAAAGCCGCTGGGCGAGGCGGCGGGGATCGGCTGGCAGGGCAAGCACACCAACCTCGTCAGCCCCACCCACGGCAGCTGGCTGTTTCTCGGGGCGATCTACACGACTTTGGAGATTGGGCTCGACCTCGCCCCCGCCGAGCCGCACCGCGACCAGTGCGGGAGCTGCCGCGCGTGCCTCGATGCCTGCCCCACCGATGCCTTCCCGGCCCCTTACCAGTTGGATGCGCGCCGCTGCATTTCCTACCTCACCATCGAGCACAAAGGACCGGTGCCCGAGGCGTTCCGGCCGGCGCTGGGCAACCGCATCTACGGCTGCGACGATTGCCTTGCCGTGTGCCCGTGGAACAAGTTTGCCAGCAACGCGCAGGCGATCCGCGAATTCCTCCCCCGCGCCGAACTGGTCGCCCCGCGCCTTGCCGAGCTGCTGGCGCTCGACGACGCAGGCTTCCGCGCGCTGTTCTCCGGCTCGCCGATCAAGCGCATCGGGCGCGACCGGTTCGTGCGGAACTGCCTCTACGCGGCGGGCAACAGCGGCAACCGCGCTCTGGCGGAGCAGGCCGAGGCGCTCACGAAAGACCCCGATCCGGTAGTGGCCGAGGCGGCCCAATGGGCTTTGGGGCGGCTTACATCAAATCCTTGAGTGCCACCTCGGGATCGGCCAGCAGAACCGGATCGATCCGCTTGGCGCCGCTCTCCAGCAGCTTTCGCGCCTGCACGTAGTCCTTCATCGTGCCCACGCAGTCGAAGGCGATCGGCACGCCGTTCTTCAGATAGACCACGGTGAATTTTCGCGTCGCCGGATCGCCGCGCAGAACGGTCTGGTCGAAGCCGAGGCTCAGCCCTGCCGTCTGCAGCTTGAGGTCATACTGGTTCGACCAGAACCACGGCAGCGCATTGTAAGGCTCCTTCTCGCCCATTATTGCCTTCGCCACCGTGTTGGCCATGTCATGCGCGTTCTGCACCGATTCGAGCCGGATCACGGCGTTGTCGGCATAAGGATTGGCGTGAGCCGCGCAGTCGCCGATGGCGTAGATGTCATCGAGCGTGGTGCGGCAGCAGAAATCGACGTCGACCCCGTTGGAACCTGCCGCGCCCGCCGCGATGAGGGGGGCAACGGCCGGAACGATGCCGATGCCGACCACCACCATGTCGCAGGCGACTTCGCTGCCATTGTCGAGCCGCACGCCGGTGACATGCCCGGTCTCCTCGCCGAGCACGGCCTGCACGCCGGTGTTCAGCCGCACGTCGACGCCCTGGCGGCGGTGTTCCTCGGCATAGAAGGTGGAGAGTTCCTCGCCCGCCACGCGCGCCAGCAGGCGCGGCAGCATCTCCACCAGCACCACCTCGCAGCCGAGCTTGCGCAGCACGGCAGCCGCCTCAAGCCCGATATAGCCCCCGCCGATCACCACTGCGCGCTTCGGTCCGCCCGCCAGCGCGGCCATCATCGCGTCGGCATCGGACTTGTCGCGCACGTAGAACACTTCAGGCAGCACTGCGCCCGGCACCGGCAGGCGGCGCGGATCGCCCCCGCCTGACCAGATCAGCTTGCGATAGGTCACCGTGCTGCCGTCGCTCAGGGTGAGGCGGTGCGCGTGCGGGTCTATCGCCGTCACCGCCGCGCCGAGTTTCAGATCGATGTCCTTTTCCGCCCAGAACTTCTCGGGACGGATCATGATCCGCTCGAAGCCCTTGTCGCCGGCGAGATATTCCTTCGACAGCGGCGGGCGTTCGTAGGGCGGGGCGTTGTCGCGCCCGATCATCAGGATCGAGCCCTCGTGCCCCTGCTGGCGCAGCGCGATTGCTGCCTGCGCGCCGCCATGGCCGGTGCCGACGATCACGATGTCGGCGTGGTGATTGGGTGATGTCATGGCCTGCCTATGCCCCTCCGGCGGTTTGCGGCCTTTGACTTGCCGCAAATTGCCGGAGGGTCAAGCTGATGGAATTGGCAGAGCGGGGCGGGAGGTCTGACGCGTCAGCGCTCCAGCAAGTTCCGCGCCTGACTGGCGATCTGCGCGAGCATGGCCGCGCCAACCGGCGGGCGGGCCTGCGCGCGGGCGATCATGGCGCGGAACTGGTTCACGCCCGTCTCGTTGCGCGCCGCCCAGTCCTGCACCGCCGCCAGCGGATCGGCCTTGCCGGCCTTGGTGCGCATCAGCCGCCGCAGGAACTCCATGCGCATCTGCTGGAAATCGCGCGCAAGGCCCGACACCAGCAGCCGCTCCCACACGTCCGACGGGCTCATATGCGCCGCCGTTCCCTGCGCCCAGTCGAGCCCGAGCCGCGTGCCGATGCCGGTAAAGGCATGGGTCAGCAGCTTGGCATCGATCCCGGTATCGCGCGCGGTCTGCGCGAGGCCCACCGCCCCGTCGAAGTCGAACAGGTTGGCGACCCGCGCCGCCAGCGCCTCGGACGCGCCGAGCGCCACGAAGCTGTCGCGCAGCGCCAGCGAGCGCGCCCGCGGTTCGGCGGTGAGCAATTCCTCGCGCCCGGCCACCAGCTCGGTCACCGCAGCCGACAGGGCCTCGATCATCGCGCCCGCCGCGACCTTGCCTGCTGCGGTGCGCAGCACATCGGACATGAGATTGCCGACAGCGGCGGCCAGCCGGTCGAACAGCGCAAGCCGCGCCGCTTCGGGGATCGCCGCCTCGTCGAGCTCGCGCCACAGCGCATCGAGCCCGAACAGGCGCTCGGCCACCACGAAGGCGCCTGCGACCTCGGCCAGACCGACGCCTTCCTCCTCGGCCAGCTCGAACGGATGGACCATCCCGAGCCGGTTGACGATGCGGTTGGCAAGGCTGGTCGCGATCATTTCGCGCCGCAGCCGGTGGGTGCGGATCTGCGCGGCATAGGGCTTGCGCATCGCCGTCGGGAAGCGCGCCAGCAGCATGCCTTCGAGCACCGGATCATCGGCCAGCGTGCTCGCTTCGATCGCGTCCTGCAGCGCCAGCTTGGCCGAGGACAGCAGCACCGCGAGTTCGGGGCGGGTCAGCCCCTGCCCGTCGGCGGCGCGGCGCAGCAGGGTCTCGCCATCGGCGAGCCCTTCGGTGCGGCGGTCGAAATCGCTCACTTCCTCCAGCCGCTCGATCAGGCGGACATAGGACGCACTGGCCCCCGGCCCGCCGGTTTCGGCCACCGACAGCGCGAGCGCCTGGAGGCGGTTGTCTTCCAGCACGATCTGCCCGACCTCGTCGGTCATCGCCGCGAGCAGCGCGTTGCGCTTTTTGCCCGACAGCTTGCCGTCGCGCAGCGCTGCGGCCAGCGCGATCTTGATGTTGACCTCGTTGTCCGAGCAGTCGACCCCGGCGGAATTGTCGATGAAGTCGGTGTTGATCCGGCCCCCGGCGAGCGAGAAGGCGATGCGTCCCGCCTGGGTCACGCCGAGATTCGCGCCCTCGCCGATCACCCGCGCGCCGACTTCGCCCGCATCGACGCGGATCGCGTCATTGGCCGGATCCCCGACCTGGATGTTGTTCTCTTCCGGCGCCTTCACATAGGTGCCGATCCCGCCGAACCACAAAAGATCGACCCGCGCGCGCAGGATCGCCGAGATCAGCGCCTCGGGCTCGATCTCCTTGTCGGCAATGCCGAGCACATCGCGCGCCTGCTTCGACAGCTTGATGCGCTTCGATGCGCGGGAGAACACCCCGCCGCCCTTGGAGATAAGCGCGGGATCGTAATCCTCCCAGCTCGAGCGCGGCAGCTCGAACAGGCGCTTGCGCTCCTTCCAGCTCGCCAGCGGATCGGGGCTGGGGTCGATGAAGATGTGGCGGTGATCGAAGGCGGCGACCAGCTTGATCGCCTTCGACAGCAGCATCCCGTTGCCGAACACGTCGCCCGACATGTCGCCGCAGCCCGCGACGGTGACGCTGTCCTTCTGGACGTCGATCCCCATCTCGCGGAAGTGGCGCTGGACGCTCACCCATGCCCCGCGCGCGGTGATGCCCATCGCCTTGTGGTCATAGCCGTTCGAGCCGCCGCTGGCGAAGGCATCGTCGAGCCAGAAATCGCGGCCTTGCGCGATGCCGTTGGCCACGTCGGAGAAAGTCGCTGTGCCCTTGTCGGCGGCGACCACGAAATAGGGGTCCTCCCCGTCGGTCACCGTCACGCCCTCGGGATGGACGACGCGCCCATCGACGATGTTGTCGGTGACCGACAGCAGCATGCGGATGAACACCTCGTAGGATGCGCGGCCCTCTGCCGCCCAGCCTTCGCGGTCGAGCGCGGGGCTGGGGAGCAGCTTGGGATAGAACCCGCCCTTGGCGCCGGTCGGCACGATCACCGCGTTCTTGACGCGCTGGGCCTTCATCAGCCCGAGGATTTCGGTGCGGAAGTCGTCGCGCCGGTCGGACCACCTCAGGCCCCCGCGCGCCACTGCGCCCGAGCGCAGGTGGATGCCCTCCACCCGCCGCGAATAGACGAAGATCTCGCGCCACGGCACCGGTTTGGGCAGGTTCGGGACGAGGCTCGAATCGATCTTGAACGCCAGCGCCTCTGAGGAAGCGGGGGCGAAGGCGTTGGTGCGCAGCACTGCGTCGATCACTGCGCGGTAGAGCCGCAGCAGGCGGTCATCATTGATCGCGGTGACCTTGGCGAGGC
>VFQO010002725.1_pt1 | contig 10251 bp, 9 predicted proteins | sample 3512331 | NCBI WGS metagenome assembly VFQO01 (sample SAMN10412371, study PRJNA504923) | tailings metagenome | isolation source: Replicate 3 from Balatoc abandoned mine | place: Philippines: Itogon, Benguet | collected 2017-08-28 | reverse complement strand
AGGTCCTTCTCGAGGCTGCCGGCGTTGACGCCGATGCGGATCGCGCAGCCATTGGCCTTGGCCGCGCGCACAACTTCGGCAACACGCTGCGAGGAGCCGATATTGCCGGGGTTGATCCGAAGACACGCGGCGCCCGCATCGGCGGCTTCGAGCGCGCGCTTGTAGTGGAAATGAATGTCCGCAACGATCGGGATGCGGGATTCACGGGTGATTTTCTTGAAATCGCGGGTCGATTCTTCCGTCGGGCAGGACACGCGGATGATGTCCGCGCCCACTTCCTCGCACCGCCGGATCTGGTCGAGCGTGGCGCGCACGTCCTCGGTGGGGGTGTTGGTCATGGTTTGCACGGTGATGGGAGCATCACCGCCTACGGGGACATTCCCCACCATGATCTGGCGCGATTTGCGCCGTTCGATCGTGCGCCACGGACGGATGGAAGACATGGGGCAGCCTATAGTCGCTCCTGCGTAGGCCTGCAATGACCAGCGCGGCCCTTCGGCGCGTGTCGGGCTTGTCTGCAAATCTTCCAACTGTCGCATATTGGCGCAGGGGCGGATTTGCCGGTTCGTGCGAAGCAATCCGCAAGCTATTTGTGACACTACGGGGTCACTCACCACACCAAGCCGCAGGCTCACTGCGCATCAGGACGGAACACGGCGATGATCATGATCGGCGATCTTTGGCGGACAAGTGTCGAGCTGGCGCGGTCGCGCGCGCTGCACATCGCGTTGATGTGCGTGGTTCCTTATGCCTGCGTGCTGGTGGGGCTGGATGTTGCCGCGCATTACGGCGATGCCACCGGTGCCGCTTTGCCGACGCAGTTCTTCATGTCGCAGGATGGTTCCTTCGCGGAATTCCTCGAATATTCGCTGACGGCGGCTTCGGCGGTGATGCTGTTCGTGCTGTGGCTACGCACCCGGGCGATGGTCTATCTGACCAGCGCGGTGCTGTTTGTGTGGATGACGCTCGACAACTGGGGCGAGGTGCATGAGCAGCTCGGCTTCTCCTTTGCCGCCGATATGCCGATTTTCGCGTGGGTGCCGGTGCATTCCAATCATCTGGCGGAAACGCTGGTGTTCGGCGTGATCGGGCTGGTGTGGCTGGCGGGCATGGCGGTGGCGCTGCGTCAGGCGGACCGGCGGGCCGCGATCCACGGCGTGCTGATTGCGATGTGCATTGCGGGCGCGGCGGTGTTCGGCGTGGCGGTCGACATGGTGACATCGTGGGGTGAACACACGCCCGGCGTGCTCAACCTCCTCGCTTTCATCGAGGATGAGGGCGAGTTCACCATGATCGTAATCATGTTCGCGCTGAGTGTCGGGATCTTCGATGTCGAAGGGCGCCGCCTGAAGCATCAGGCCTCCGTGCACGCCGGGTTGCGCACTGCCAGCGCTTGACTTGCCTCCCCGGCGCGGCACTCTGGCGCCACAAGGGGAGAGATCATGCTGACCGACAGCTCCATCGCGCTGCGCAGCGCCAGCCCGAGCCTCATGATGCGGGTGATCAAACTCGTGATCGCGCGCGGCAAGCCGGTGTTCCCGCATGATGAGGCCGGCTTTCACACAGCGATGACCGGGCGGCGGCTGCCGGTCGACGCGCCGATGCCCGAGGGGTTCCGCAAGCGCTTCATCGTCGAGGAACGCGAGATGCTGGGCAGCCGGGTGGTGACGCTGCATCCCAAGGGCGGCGCCGGCGCGTGGCATATGCTCTATTTCCACGGCGGCGGGTTCGTGCAGCCGATGTTCAAGGTGCATTGGCCGCTGGTTGCCGCAATGGTGAAGGCCTGCGGGATCAGTGTGACCGTGCCGCTTTATCCGATGGTGCCCGAAGCGCCCTTTAGCGCGCAGGACGCGCTCGCGGACGCGGTCTATGCCGATCTGGCCGCGCGCCACGATCCGGCGCGGATCATCCTCAACGGGGATAGCGCGGGCGGGCATATGGCGTTGGCACTGGCGCTCCGGTTGGCGCGGAGCGGTGGGCCGATGCCGGGCAAGCTGGCGCTGTTTTCCCCGTGGCTCGATCTCGGGCTGGCGGACCCGGCGATTGCCGCGGTTGAGCCGCATGACGTGATGCTCAAGATCGGCACCCTGCGCGCGTGCGGCGGGCTGGTGGCAGCGGGGCGGGCGATGGATGATCCCGAGGTCAGCCCGCTCTACGCCGCCCCGGAGGCGCTGGCGCAACTGCCCCCGACCCGCATCTGGACCGGGCGGCACGACATCTTCATCGTCGATTCGCGCAGCTTCCTCGGCCGCCTGCGCGCCGCCGGGGTCGACGCGAAGCTCTACGAATACGAGGCCGCCCCGCACGTGTTCATGGCGGTCCTGCCCACCCGCGAGGCGAAGGACGTGATCGGCTTGCTGCGGGCATTCCTCGCCGATTAGCTCGGGAACTTGGCCCCGGTCAGCTCCTCGCTCAGCTTCCACAACTGGTCCGCAAAGCTGGGGTTGAGCGCGTAGGAACGCACCCCGCCGCTGGCCGATTCGTCGTCCACTTCGGCGACGTGGCAGTCCTCGCAATAGACCCCGCCCTTGCCTTCGAGTTCAGGCGCGGTCGCCGCCCAGCAGCTGGTGGCCGCGCCCTGCGGGATGGTCTTCCACGCGAAGCCGCCATCGCGCGACGTGATCCGCGCCATCAAGGCCTCGCGCATTTCTTGCGTCATATGGCGGCCGAGGTTGGTCTCGATCCCGCCGGGATGCACCGCATAGGCGTGGATGCCCATCACGGCATAGCGCGCCTCGATCCCGACCGAGAACAGCACATTGGCGGTCTTGGACTGGCCGTAGCTCGACCACGGATCATAGGGGCGGTGCACGAAATTGGGGTCGTCGAAATGAACCGGCCCCATGTGGTGCCCGCGGCTCGACAGGTTGACGATGCGCTTGGCTTCTCCCGCTTCGATCAGCGGCATGAGTTCAGCCGTCAGCGCAAAGTGGCCCAAGTGGTTAGTGCCGAACTGCCGCTCGAACCCGTCGGCGGTGTGTTCGAACGGGGTGGCCATCACGCCGGCGTTGTTGATCAGCAGATCGATCCTGGCGAACCGCTGGCGCGCGCGTGAGGTCGCGGCGCGGATGCTTTCGAGCGAGGCGAGGTCGACCGTGATCGTATCGAGCCGGGCGTCCGGCACGGTTGCAAGGATTGCGGCGACCGCTTCGTCCAGCTTGGCCTGATCGCGCCCTGCCAGCACCACGTGCGCACCCTTGGCCGCCATCGCGCGGGCGGTTTCCTGCCCCAGCCCGGAATTGGCCCCGGTGATGAACGCGGTTTGTCCCGAGAGGTCGATGCCCTCCAGCACCTCGTCGGTGGTGCTTGCCCAGCCAAATGCGCTCATGATCCCGCTCCTGTGGTTATAGCTTCAATTCGTACAGAAATTCCGCGTCGAGTTGCTCGCCCACCTGAAAAGTGATGTCGGCGATCTTGCCGAAGCCATAGCGCTGGTAGAACCGCTGCGCGCCGAAGTTCTCCGAATAAACCGACAGAAGGACCGCATCATGCGACCGCTCGCGCGCCACGCCCAGCGCCCAGTCCATCAGCTTGGCACCGATGCCCGTGCCGGTGTGGGTGGGCAGGGCATAAAGCTGGCCAAGCTCGATCGGATCGCGTGCGTCGGTGTAGCTGGTGTAGTGGCTGGGGTAGCGCAGCTTGCAATAGGCGACCAACGCGCCGTCCTCTTCCACAAGGCAGTGGGTGCAGATGTCGCTGGCGATTTCCTCTGCGACCGGGCCGGGCGCGTGGACCTGCGCCAGAAAGGCGGCGAGGTCTTCTGGCGTGTAGAGATGCCCGAATGCGGCGATGAAGGTTTCCGCGCCCAATGCGGCAAGCGCAGGGGCATCGGCGAGGGTAGCGGGTCGCAGGATCATGGCACCGCCCTAGCGTGTGCGGGGCGTGCTGTTAAGCTGGCGAAACGGTGAATGGCGCGTTACACCTTGCGGCCATGAACAAACTGATTGCCGCTCTCGCTCTCGCCCTGATCCCCGCCGCCGCCTTGGCTGAGGAGGCCGCGCCGCCAACACCCAAGTGGTCGATTGCGATCCACGGCGGGGCAGGGACGCTCGATCCCAAGGCGATGACACCGGAAAGGCGCGCAGAATACGAGGCCGCGCTTCAGATTGCGCTCGATGCCGGAGCCAAGGTGTTGGCAGAGGGGGGCAGCGCGATGGACGCTATCAAGGCCGCGATTATCCCGATGGAGGATTCGCCGCTGTTCAACGCGGGCAAGGGCGCGGTGTTCACCTGGGAGGGGACCAACGAGCTTGATTCGTCGATCATGGACGGCCGCGATCGCAGCGCAGGCGCGATTGCCGGGGTGAAGACGGTGAAGAACCCGATTCTGCTGGCTGACACGGTGCGCACCCAGAGCGAGCACGTCATGCTGATGGGCGCAGGCGCAGAGGCCTTCGCGGTCGAGAAGGGCTTTGCCGTCACCCCGCCCGAATATTTCGCCACCCCGGCGCGGCGCGAGGCGCTGGAGCGGATGAAGGCGGAGAAGCTCTCCGCGCTGGATGTCGATCACAAGTTCGGCACGGTGGGCGCGGTGGCGCTCGATCAGAATGGCAATCTGGCCGCAGGCACTTCGACCGGCGGGATGACCGGGAAACGCTGGGGCCGCGTCGGCGATGCGCCGGTGATTGGCGCGGGGACCTATGCGGATAACCGCGCCTGTGCGGTCTCGGCGACGGGTTGGGGGGAGTATTTCCTGCGCGTCGGCGTAGCACACGAGATTTGTGCGCGGCTGCGGGCGACCAACGAGGTGAAGGTCGCGATGGCGGACGAAGGTGCTGCCGCCGAAGGCGTCCGCACAGAAGAAGCTCAGTATATCGCCGATGCTGTCATGGCCGACGTCAAGCAGCTTGGCGGCGATGGCGGGGTGATCCTCGTCACGCCCGAGGGCCATGCGATCTTCAGCTTCAACACCACCGGAATGTATCGCGGCCGCGCGACCAGCGACGGAGTGCGCGAAGTGGCGATCTTCGGCGGCGAGGAACAGGCCTCGGCGACGCCGGATCATTGACTGACATACTCCCCTCCCCTCGCCCCCGGCCTTCGCCGGGGCGGGTATCGGGGTTGGGGGGAGGGGGTGAGGCCGCAGGCCTCGCTCTCACGTGGCCGTTGGCGTCATCGCGAGGCCGCGCCATTACGGGTTCGCGCCAAGAGGCCAAGGGGCCAAGAGATGGTGCCCTGCTCCGGCAAAGCGCAACATCTTCGCCCCTTGGCCTCTTGGCGCGAATCTGAATGCGGCTGCGCCGCGCTTTTTGGTCGCCCCGCCCCCTAACCCCCTCCCGCGAGGGCAGGAGGCTCTGCCCGATCACAGGTCGGGCGCTATTGAGGGTTCGCGCCAAGAAGCCAAGAAGCCAAGAGACCGTATCCGGCCGAGGCTGAGTGCAACATCTTGGCCTCTTTGTGGCTTGGCGCGAACCGGAAGGCGGCTTCGCCGCGCTTTTTGGTGACCCCCCGACTCCGATACCCGCCCCGACGAAGGCCGGGGGAGAAAGTCAGTAGAGCTTGCCGATCACCGGCAAACCCCGCTCCGGCTCCGCGAATTCCTTGATGATCCGGCCCACGCGGGACAGTGTCAGTTCGGCCCGCGCGGCCATGTCGTCATCGGCCTGTCGCGCGCGGAAATAACAGGCGAAGGTGATCGGCGGCTGGCCTTTCGGCCCTTCGGCGAACCCGATGTCGATGTAATTGCCTTCCGTGCCGACCATACCGCTGGTGCCGGTCTTGTCGCCTGCGACCCAGCCTTCGGGCAACCCAGCGCGCACGCGGCGCAGGCCGGTTTCGGTCGCGATCATCCAGCCCTTCAACTCCGCTCGCTCGGCTTCCGGCAGGACGTCGCCGTAGATGATCTTGGCGACATTACGCGCCATCGCGGCGGGCGTGGCGGTGTCGCGGAATTCGGCGGGCGGGACGATGTTCATTTCCGGCTCGTAGCGATCAACCCGGCTGACCTCGTCGCCCATGCTGCGCCAGAAGGCGGTCAGCCCCGCCGGGCCGCCCAGATTGCGGAGCAAGATATTGGCCGCCGGATTGTCCGAAGTGGTCTGCGTCGCCCGCGCCAACTCGCGCAAGGTTGCACCCGTCCCAATCCGCTCACGCGTGAAAGGCGCGTATTCGAGCATGTCGGCCTCGGTCCACGTCACGCGCTTGTCCGCGTCAATCTGGCCCGCCGCATGGCGTTGCAGCAGCAGCGCGGCGAGCGAGAACTTGAAGGAGGACGCGTGGCCGAACCGGCGATCGCGGTTCAGGCCGACCGACGTCCCGCTGACGGTGTCGAACAGCTCGACGCCCAGCGTGCCGTTGCCGGCTGCCTCGATCAGCCGCAGCTCTGCCGCCAGCCGGCCCATCGGGCTCTGGTCGGGCGGGATGCAGGCCGACGCCCCCAAAGCCAGGGTGCCGCCGATGAAGAAGCGCCGATCTATCTTCACGAGAACTTGTCCGCCTTCCGCTTGCCGAACCGCATGTCGGCCTCCAACCGGCTGCGCAATTGCCCATAGAACGCCTCGAGGAAAGCCCTTTCGTCGCCCGCGCCGGGATCCCAGCCGATCTTGCGGCAGATCGTGGCGTGCACCGCCTTGAGCGCATCGGGCTGGGATTCGCGCAGCAGCCGTTCCAGCGTCTGAAGCTCGCGCTCGCCATAGATCGAAAGCTCCGCCTCGCCGAAATCATAGCGCACGCCGGTGACCTCGCTCGCGCCCTTGGTTGCGGCGGCGCCCTGGGTGCTGAGCACGGCGGCCAGTCGGGTGCGCGGACGTTCGACCACCCAGGTCCCGGCGACGATGTCGCCCGCCCGCAGGCAATCGCGGTTGAAGAACGGGAACAGCAGGAACAGCAACAGCCAGCCGGTCAGCACAAAGCCGAGCGCGCCGACATCCTCGCCCTGACTGCTTAGCCCGACGAGGATCAGCAGCGCGATCAGCGGATAGAAGACCTCGATATCGCGCAGTAGGTTGCGCGCGATCACGGCCTCGGGCGTCAGGCGCGCCCCGCCGCGTGCGGCAATGCGAATGCCGACCAACCGCTTGCCCAGCGTTGCGCCGCGCGGGCCGAGCTCCTGCACCAGAAAATAGCCGTACCACGCAGCAAAGCCGATCAGCACGGAGATGATCACCAGAAACTCCGCCGATCCCGGCAAGCGTTGTTGGGGATCGAAGCCGATCCCCTCCATTACGCCTTCGAACAGCGCTTGCATCACCCACTGAAAGGCGATCAGGCCGATAACAATGATCACCATGTCGATGATCAGCGCCCCGGCGCGGGCCCCGCGCGAGGCGAGGGTAAGCGGCAGCGCCAGCCCTTCGGGTGTGATCAGCGTGCGGGCGCGCTTGTCCGGCTTGGCGGCGGCGGCTTTGCTCATGCGGCTTCCGCCCCAGCGGCGTCGCCGGTGATGCGCGGGCGGTAGAGGATGAAATAGGTGAGCCAGAAGGCCAGCATCGTCCCGCCGATCACGAACCGGCCAGTGGTGCCATCGACCAGCTGGCGCGGGTAGGCTTCGAGCAGCGCGGCGACGATCATCATGATGACCACGCCGACCATCACCACCGCCGACCGCCGCCCGGCCGCCGCTGCCGCATCGAGCACCGGGAGCTTGCCGGGAAAGGCCATCGCTCGCCCGATATGCAGCCCCGCCGCGCCCGATAGCAGGATGCCGAACAGCTCTGTGGTGCCATGCACAGAGAGCCAGGCGGCCAGATCCACCACCAGCCCCTGCCCGTCGAACAGCCACAGCAAGGCGCCCAGCAAGGCCATGTTGTGCACCAGCAGCAATAGCGAAGGGATGCCGAAGGCGAAGCCCAGCGCGAAGGCGAGGATGCACACTGCCGAATTATTGCCGAACAACTGCGCGGCGAAAGCCGACAGGCCATCCGCGCTGTTCTCGGTCGCCAAAGTGGCGAGCAATTGTTCGCGGCTGGCACCGGGCACGCGGGCCTCGCCGATGCCGGCCGGGAACAGGCGGTAATACCACGCCTCGTCCTGCGCCACGAGCAGCCAGCCGACCACCGTGCCTGCCACCATCACGAACAGCGCAATGCAGATGTCGAGCCACAGGCTGCGCACCGCGCGGCTCCAGCCGCCGAAAATGAAGCTCCGCAGCCAGCGGATGAACCCCTGCCGCGGGCCGTAAACCTGAAACCACGCGCGCTGCACCAGCGCTTCGAGATAGCCGAGGGTCGCGGCGTCGAGTGACGTTTCGCGCGCAACCGACAGGCTCGATGCGGCGGTGCGATACAGCGCGGGCAGCGCGATCAGATCGGCATCGGCGATGCGGCGCAACCCGCCGCGCTCCATCCGGGCGAGGATGTCCTCCAGCCTCCGCCAATCGCCTTCGCGCTCCAGCCGGAAGCGGTCGGACCGCAGCGCCGCACTTTCGATATCGGGCGGAGCGGCCACCTGACCGCGCCCGAACCATGACGAGATGACCGGTGCCTTCACCCTATCGCCTCACTGTTGCGGATCGCGAGATAGCGGTCGATCAGGCGCGGCCCGATCGAAGCCCATGGTGCTTCAAGCACGTCGATCCCCAGCCGCCGCAGCCGGGTCAGCACCAGCTTGCGCTGCTGGGCGAGGCTATCGGCGGTGACCGAACGGGCGAGCGTCGCAATATCGCCGGGCGGGGCGGTGATCAGGTCCTCGACCTCGCTGTCGGTCATGGTGACGAACAGCACCAGATGCTTCCCCGACAACCGGCCGAGGCTTTCGACCATCAGTTCGGCTGCGGTGGGATCGGTGAAGTCGGAGAACACCACCACCAGCGAACGGCGCTGGAGCCGCCCGGTGAGGGTGGCGAGCGCCAAGGTGAAATTGGGCTCGGCCGCCTGATAGTCGAGGCCCGCCGCCGCGCTTTGCAAGCGGTGGAAGGCGCGCGGATCGCCGATGAAGGGCGTCATGATCTGCGGGGCTTGCGCAAACCCGAACAGCGCGACCTTGTCCCCGCCCTTCAGCGCGACATAGGCGCAGGTCAGCGCAGCGCTGACCGCGCGGTCGATGCGCGGCAGGCCGTCGACTGGCTCGCACATCGCCTGCCCGCAATCGAAGGCGAACACGATCTGGTTGTTACGCTCGCTCTCGTTCTCGCGGGCGAACAGGCGGGTGTGGCGGGCGCTGGCTTTCCAGTCGATCCGGCGGCGGTCCATGCCGGGCTCGTACTCGCTCAGGGCTTCGAACTGCGTGCCTTCGCCCCGGATGCGGCGGGCGATCAGGCCGATCTGGGCGTTGCGCAGGAAGGCCTGCAAATCGGGGGAGCGCACCGGCGACAGATCGGGCCAGATCCGCACCGGGCGGCCCAGCGGATAATCGACCTGCCGCGCGCCAAGCCGCAAGGGCCCTTCCCACCGCATCCACGCCCGCTCGAAGTGTGCCGTGCCGCGGCGGGAGGGCATGAGGATCGTCTCACCGTGCCAGCCTTCGCCAAAAGGTTGCGGGGCGAGCGTGAGCGTCACCCGACCTTCAGGCGCCAGCCGCGGGTCGCAGGCCAGCGCAGCTTCGGCCCGCGCCGGCTGGCGGCCCGTGAACCGCGCGGTGATGGCGAGCACGCTCGGCTGCCCGACTTCGATGTCTTCGGGCGTGCGGACCTCCCAGCTATCGAGCCGCCCGGTCATCACCGCATCGAGCGCGATCAGCGCCACCAGTGTCAGCCCCAGCACTGGCGCGATCACCCACGCGCCCGGAGAGGTCGCCGCGATCACCACCGCCACCGGCGCCAGTGCCGCCGCGATCCACGCCGCCCGCTCGGTCGGCGCGACGATCAGCAGCGGCCGCAGCGGCCAGAACAGCAGACCGAGGAGGCGGCGCAGCAGCGTCACCTTAGCGCGGCGCCTCGGTGCTTTCGACCAGATCGGCGACCAGCGCTTCAATGTCGCGGCCCTCGATTTCAGCGGCGGGGCTGAGGGTCAAGCGGTGGCGCAGCACTGGCACGGCGAGCGCCTTGACGTCATCGGGGATCACATAGGCCCGGCCCTCCAGCGCGGCGCGCGCGCGGGCGGCACCGGCCAGCAGCACCGCAGCGCGGGGGGAGGCGCCGACGGTCAGCTCGGCATGGTCGCGGGTCGCGCGAATCAGGCGCACGACGTAGCGGGTGATATCCTCAGCGACGGTAACCTGACCCAGCGCGCCGCTCGCCGCGACAAGGCCGGCAGAGTTGGTCACCGCGGTCACGCCCAGATCGGCGGGGCGCTGCGGGCCGGAGCGCTGGCCATAGGTGGCCACGATCCGCGCTTCCTCGTCCTCGGCCGGGTAAGGCACCAGCAGCTTGAACAG
>VFQO010002724.1_pt1 | contig 10251 bp, 6 predicted proteins | sample 3512331 | NCBI WGS metagenome assembly VFQO01 (sample SAMN10412371, study PRJNA504923) | tailings metagenome | isolation source: Replicate 3 from Balatoc abandoned mine | place: Philippines: Itogon, Benguet | collected 2017-08-28 | reverse complement strand
AAGAGCCGCAATTCCAAAGATAGAGACTTCGATTTGATAATAAACATTATGTAAATACCGATACCTTAACTGTCCATGTAAACTGTGTCCAGTGTGATGGAGAAAGGCTTGCGGTCGCGAGGGTCTTTCAACAGTATCAGCGACCGTGTCCACTTCGTTCGCCACGACGCCCTGGCAGGCTGCGCGCATCGAAATGCCAGGCGGTCGCCGGTCGTGGACGGTATTGGATGATGATGGTGACGTCGTCGAGGGTCTTCGTCACTGGATCGTCCATCTCGAGCAGACGCATGCGTCGCCGAACACGGTCCGCGCTTATGTTCGTCATGTCGTCGACTTCGCGAACTTCCTCGGCGCCAACGGCGCCGGCATCCATGAAGCCACGGTGGCGCTGTACGACGGCTTCCTTGCCTGGCGGCTTGCCTGGCGAAAGGATGCCTTGCCGAGCCCGCGGCTGATCCTGCTGCGAAAGCCGGAAACACGGGCTCTGGCGCCATCAACGCGCAACCAGATCCAGCTGGCGATCAAATCGTTCTACCGATTCTTTAACGGCACCGACGACTTCGCGGTCGATACAGCCGAGGTCCACAAGGCCTATGACGGGCACCGGACCTACAAGCCGTTCCTCGAGCATATCAGCCAGCGCCGTTCGACGCGGCGAAAGGATCGCTACCTCTCGGGCGATCCCGGTCGGGTGCACCAGCAGGTGCTCAAGAAGCGCCTGACGCCAAGCGAGGTTCTGCGGCTTATTGAGGCTTGCGGTCTCGCACGCGACGCGTTCCTGATCGTGCTGCTCTACAATACCGGCCTCAGGATCGGAGAAGCACTGGGCCTGCGGCATGTCGACATTGACCTTGCTGAAAAAGTCATTTGGGTTGTTCCTCGCGAGGACAATGCCAATGGTGCTCGCGCGAAATCCGGGCGGACACGCGGCGTGCCAGTCCACGACTACGTGCTCAACATGTACGTCGATTATCTCACCAGCGACGAATATCTGCCGGCGTTCGAGTCCGGAGCCGAGTACGTCTTCGTCAATGTGAAAGCCGGCGCCATCGGGCACGCCATGAGCCTGTCCTATGCCCAAAAGCTTGCGGGCCTGCTGGAGCAGCGCACGCACATCGACTTCAGCTGGCATATGTTCCGCCACAGCCATGCGTCCGAAGCGATCGCGGCGGGATACAGCTTGCTCGAGGTAGCCGACCGTCTCGGGCATGCCAGCCCGCAGACAACGGCCGCCTTCTACCAGCACCTGTACGCGTCGGAAATCCGCAGGCTCTACCTTACGGGTCCCGAGGGGGTGCATGAAAGACTTGAGAAACTTCGCGAGGCTGAGCTTCTCGGAAAGGACATGCGATGGACGTGACACCGCTGGCCCTCGTCGGCTGCACGCCGCACGATATTGATCGCTACAGCAACTGGCTGGAAGCGCGGCTCGCGGACCTGTCCCCTCTCCTCGTCGAGAATCCTGTCTGGTCGGACGCGACAATGCACGAGGTGTTCGGCCATCCCTGGCTGAGCCAGACTTATGCCAGCCTGCCTCTTGGTACTGCGGTGGCGGTGCTGACCAACGAAATCAAAGCCTACCTCGCGGCATCAGTGCTCGATGATCGCAAGGCGGACGCCCACTGGTTCCAGCGCCGGATCCCGGTGATCCGATATCTGGTCGCAGACGGCGAAAGCCTGCTTCAGCATTTTGGAGCGGGCTGTCTCGCTGATATCCCCCACCCCTGCTTTGCGCTCGATGTCGACGGAAATCGCAGGCCGAACCATCACAATGATGAAGTCCTTGCACTCTACGCCGCTTGGTATGCCGAAAATTATGGCCGACGCAGGCAGAGCCAGACCCGCCAACGAATCCGGGACGGCGAGGTCGTCACCGACCAGTATCGATCCCCGGAAGTGCAACTGTTCGGCGATATTCATCGCTTCTCGATCATCAATCGGGCGCAGATGACGCCGATGCAGAATCGCGAGATCATCTTACTCAACGACCTCTACAGTGAGGAGGAAACGCGCTTCCGAGATCGGCAGCGGCGAAGCGACACCTATCTCAGTTTCCTCGACTTCGAGCCCTGGCTGCGTCCTCTGATGCGTGGCTTCATGCTCGACAAGGTCGCGCATGGTGAAATGGCACCTAGAACGGTGGCCTCGATGCGATACCGTTTGCGGTTCTTTGCGCGGTTCCTCCATGAAGATGGGGTGGTTGCTCCGGGACAGATCAACGAGCTGACGATGGAACGTTACCTCGCCTGGGGAAATGCCCAAGGTGCCGCAGGCAAGAACTGGTACACCGACATCGTGCAATTGATGCGCGCCGCGCCGGTCCTGCTACCGGGGCAATGGCCGCGGATCGCCCTCGACAAGCGCGCCGCACGGCGGATTCGCTACAAGCAGGCGCCAGATGACCCGCGCAACCGACTTTACGCATCGCGCGAGGGCGCGAACCGGGCGGCGCCATCAGAAGCACTGGCCGCCATGGTGGCCAAACTCGACGAAATGCCCGCGCCGATCCCTGCGATCTTCATGATCGGCATCACGACCGGCGCGCGGGCCGAAGACCTGCATGCCCTGCTCTTCGACTGCCTGAGGCCCGATCCGCACGACAAGCGGTTCATGCTGTTCACGTTCTGGCAGAACAAGGTCAGCCGCTGGAATACCAAGCCCTTGCTGGTGACCGATCCGGCACACCAGGCCATGATCGAGCTGATAGAAACGCAGCGCGAACACGTTTGGCAGCGTTACGGCCGCGCGACGAAATACCTGTTCCCCGTGTTCTACGGCAAACGGGAATCGTTTCTAGGCAACAACTGGACCTTGCAGGAACTCAAGATGCTGTGCCTCAGGCATGGCATCGTCGACGGCGAAGGCAAGCCGTTCGACTTCTCGTGGCATCCGCTGCGTCACCATCGCGGAACGCAGATGGCAGCCGAAGGCCACGATATCCTCAGCATAATGTTCGAACTAGGCCACGCCTCGCCCGACATGGCGTCGATGTACGTCAACAAGCGCTTGGAGCTTAAGAAGAACGCCCTGCTCCGCAAAGGCGGCGGTCGGTTCTTCACGATCGAAGGCAAGGTCGATGAAGCCTTTGGCGATCTCCTGCTGCGCAAGGAAACCATGATGGCAACGCGCGTCGGTGGCGGGGCCTGCACCCTCCCCGGCCAGCTTGGCGAATGGTGCGAGCATGCCCATGCTTGCCTGACCTGCCGGTTCTTCCGCGCCGATGGCGACGACCTCGAGCACTTCCGCTGCGAGCGCGCCGGACTTTACGTCGCGATCGAAGGGCTCGAACAGGAAGCACGGAATTACGAGGAGAGCGGTCAGACCCGGATGGCCGACATCACGCGCAAGCGGCTGCAACGCAACAAGGACGCCGTCCACAACACCGACACCATCATCCGCTCCATCGAAGAGTGCGGCCTCTACAAGGGCGAAAAGCAGCGCTACAGGCCGGCTGCTGCTCGGGAGGAAGCGACGCAATGACCACTGGACCGGATATGCGGATCGCCACTCTCAACGATGCCCGCGGCCGCCGCAGTGCGGAAAAACGCGCTGCGGTCGAGGACGCGATCATGCGCCTGCGCGACACCAGGCAGGCTGTGACGTTCGTCTCGGTAGCCCGTGAAGCCAAGGTCAGCCGCCAGTACCTTTACAACAACTTCGCCGATGAGATCGGCGAGGAACGCGTCGAATCCCGCGGGGAAACCGAGGTCATCGATGGCAAGAAGGTCCCGCTGCGAACGCCCGAAGAACACCGCCACATCGAAGCGGCTCTCCGCAACAAGATCGAGCGCCTTGAAACCGAACTCAGGGATGCCCGGGCCGAAAAGGCCAAGGCGGATCGCACGGCCGAACGTGAGCGCGGTAAGGCCGAACACTGGCGCCAGCTCTACACGGCTGTCCTGGCGCGCGTATCACCGGGCCAAGCACCTGCCCCGCTGCCCTCCACCGACGACTGATCCGTCACGCCTCAATCGGGTTACGATCAAGGGAGTTGGAAGTGAGCCGCCTACGGCGTCTTGCACTTCCAACTCCCTTGATCGTCCAAATTATGGGCGAAACGCAATGGACAGGCATAGTGCCATCAATCCATTGAAATTACGCCATAAGACATAAAATGGTGCTGATATATGTAAAATACTGGGACCGCAACTGTCCATGTAAACTGTGTCCAGCGCGCTTGTGGAACAGCTTCTTTCACAGCTGCGCCGTCGACTATAGTTGTCGCGCCCGATAATCGCCGCGACTTACGCGCAAGCCTCGCGTGATTGCGCGGTTCGTCGCCTCAAGATCAAAGCGCTCCGGATCAAACTTGCGTCCCGCCCAGCGCCGATTGTCGGCGTGCTCCTCATGGTCAGGATCAAGCCACGCCTCAAGGAACGCTTCATAGCCGCTGTCTCTGCCGACATCCTCCGGCGGACAGCTGCGCGATCCGGCAATGCAGCGGGGATATTTAACGCCTTCCGCCGATCATCAGCTTCATCGCGTCACAAATCCAAAAATTATAGATGGGTCATATCAGCGCCAGGAAGGGTTTCGTAAGAAGGAGGTCTCGCCTACCACAACTGCTCCTCTGAGAGACGACTGGCTTGAAAAGGTCATTAGAGGTAAGCAGCAGATTGGCTGGATCGGCTAGAGTAACAAGGATGGCGTCGGTGGTTTCGGAATCGTTTTTCAACAAGGTCCAAGCGATCAATCCTGACCATATGGCACCGCTTTACGTGCAATTGCGCGACACAATTCGCGAGGCAATCGAAAGCGGCAAGTTGCAAGCCCGCGAGGCACTGCCTGCGGAACGAGAGATATCCAGCCAAATGCAAATCTCTCGGATCACGGTCAGAAAGGCAATCAGTGATCTGGTTGAGGAAGGGCTCCTGATCCGGCAGCAAGGTTCGGGTACCTTCGTGTCCTCTCGAGTTGAAAAGCAATTCACAGTCATTTCATCCTTCAGCGAGGATATGGCCGCAAGAGGACGCAAGGTTCAGAACAGATGGCTAGTGAGGGAGCTGCGCCATATCACGACCGATGAGGCTCTAGCTTTTGGCCAAAGCCCGGACTCGATGATCTTCAGCTTTGCCCGAATCCGCTTTGCCGACGAACTGCCAATGGCGATTGAAAATTCGAGTATCGCAAAATTTGCACTCACGAATGAAATTGAGAATATCTCTTCTTTGTATAAATCAATGCAAGATACTGGAAATCGCCCGGTTAGAGCGCTTCAGCGTATGCGGGCTGTACTACTGGACGATCAGCAAGCAAAACTGCTCGATGTTGCCAATGGTGCACCAGCTTTGTTTATCGAACGAAGAGGATTTAACGCCGAGGGTCACATGGTTGAATTGACAAAAAGCTGGTATCGCGCAGACTCATACGACTTCGTTTCTGAAATTTCTGGATCGTAATCCCTCAGCAATTGTAGTCAAATGAAACTGGCTGGTCATGGCGTTGATCTGCCGCAAGGCGCCCGCGCCCGCACTGCCAGGCAAGTCCGGGCCGACCAAATGCCTCAGAAAGCTTTCGGCTCCTGGCAGATCGCCTTGCTATCCAGCATGAGGAACAAGCAGAATGGCATCGCCTACTGCACGTTCGCCTTCCTTATCGGAAGGATTGCTGACCACCGCGCCGTCGATTACCAATACGCTTGATCCACCGCCATCGAGGTTGATCGCATCCACGACGCCCAGATCAGCCATGATCGAGCGCAATTCCTCGATCGTGGCTCCGCCATTCATGGGCATGGCGGAATGGCGATCATCGGCAAAGCGCCACCCATCAACAACGACCAAAACCACGCCGCCATCTGCTCGCGTGCCCACTGCTGTCCTCGGTGCACGGAGCGTGACGAAGCGATGCATATTGTTAGCCTGGGCGCGCGTGCCGTTCATGAACGGCCACCCCTCATTGCTCTCGTTCCGTACCGGCAGTCCTTGACGCAGCAGCGCGGGGCCTCCTGAGACAGCTTGCACATCGGCTGCCCGGTTTAACAACGGGACTGAGACCCGCGCAGTGAGATTGCGCTGCAAGCGGGTCTTCAGGGTTGCCCTGCGTTCTCCCGTTGCGATAACCGTCATAGTCCCTGTTGCTGTCGAGCACCCGGGGCAGCCGGTTGTGATGGGAATGTTTGCCATCAGCGTAGTATCGTCAGGCGCAAGAGCAAAGCCTGCGTTGCTGTTGAGAACAACCAGCTGGTTTTGTGCCGGACAAGTCTCATCATGCCAGACTTCGGAGAAAACCCCTCCGCCAAGTACCCCGCAATCACGCAACAGGTGCGGCGAACGGTTGACCCCATCAAGTTGATCGACTTGGCCATCGCTCCAGATCAGCATCGGGATGACATCTTCGGAGGAATACCTGACCTCAGCACCCACTTTTGATGGATCGCCAAACAGGATCCATGGCCTCGACTTCTTGGGCTCACTTTGCAACGCGTGAGAAAAGATCGAAAGGCTGGTTGGCTCGCCAACGATGCCATCGGTTGGTTCCATGACGAAATAGCCGCCATTGATGGCGACAGTCGCATCAAATTGGCGGGCCAGATCGGAAACCTTCCCTCGTCCAGCAACCGTGCCGGTCGTTTTGCCGACCATCATGCCTCCGTCGAATTGGCCGGGGTCGATCTCGACCACGTGGACAACCCACGGCCCCGACGACTGGTCGGAATAAAGCCCGCTAGCGGTTACCCTTGCCTCGCATCCGCTTTGGCCTTCGAGGCGGTGGAATGCCGAAAGCGCTTCGGCGCGCGTTGCAAATCGGCCCGCCGTGATTTCGATGTATTCGGCTTTGGCATCGCCTGACCACAGGAAGCGACGTTCCTCAAGTTGCACGCCCAAGGCTTTGCCGCATCGGGTCGCGTCCTCTTTCTCGTAATCATCGCGCGCAACGCCGAAGCTGATAAACCATGTGACTGCGGCAGCCCCCCCTTCCCTAATGACCCGCCGGTAGGTCACTCCTTCGGGCATGGCGTAAGGAGCAGTAACGACTTCATCGACATCTCCCCCAATCGATAGGACGCTTGGGCGATCGCTGCATAGCCCTGGACTTGATAACAGCAGCCCTGCTGCACCCAGTAAATATGCGCGCGCGAACATGAAGCCAGCTCCTGTCATGAGAGGGTATTGAGTATGAGCTTAAAAAGCCAAGGACGATTGCAGAGCGCAGGGATGCTCGCTTGTCGCCACATCTGCTTACCCCGCAGTTCTTGCGTCACATTCAGTACTGATGAAGCCAGCCCTGCCATCAGCAGGACTGACTTCACAGCAAGTTGCCATCTAGGCCTAGAACTTGACACGGCCTCCGATGAGGAACCGCCGATCGAGTTCGGAGACACTGTACGGAATAAAGGCGCCGGTCGACTGATTGAAGACCTGAGCCTTTGTCAGGTTAAGGGCCTGCAGCTGGATCGAAAAATTCTGATTGATGTTGTAATTGCTGCTGAAATCCAGCTGGCCGAATGCATCGGTGAAGCGCGGAATTCCGAAGTCATCGCTGAATTGCGCCAGATATCGATCACGCCACGCATAGGAAAAGCGCGCGTCAAACGTCCCGTTATCGAAATAGGCGATGGCATTATAGCTGTTGCGCGAAAGTCCGGGCAGGCCGCGAGTTCTCACATCACCGACAACGGCGAAATCTGCCGAGCTCTCGGTGTAGCTGTAGTTCACAATGAACCCGAAGTTGTCCAGTGCCGGGGCGATAAACCCAAGCCTCGATTGTGCGCCCACTTCAAGGCCTGTGATCGTTGCACTCACCCCATTGACGGGCTGAGCAAACGTAATTGGCCCAGTCACTAGCACGCCATCGGCCTGGCGAGGAAAAGTGCGGTTTTCGACAAAATTTCTTGTGTCGATAAATCCATCGATGCTCTTGTGGAAGATATTGGCACCAATGAAGCTGTCACGGTCGAAATACCACTCGACGCCGAGATCGACATTGTCCGACGTGAATGGTTGAAGGTTGGGGTTGCCAATCGATCCCGTGCCGCCGCTTTGGTCGATCCCGCCAAAATTCTCAGAGGGGGCAAGTGCAAACAGATCGGGACGGGTAAGAGTGCGCGAGTATGCCGCTCGCACAATGACGTCCTGTGCGACTTCCCAGCGGGCGGCAAGTGAGGGGAGGAAAATCGAGTAGCTGCTATCGACAGAAACCGGCGTGATCCGTTCGCTGGGCTGAAAGAGTGCGGCAACACTGAAGCCCGTCGAGGTTTGTTGGGTTCTGACGAAGCGCAGGCCAGTGACAACATTCAAATCCTGAATATTGAATTCAGCTTGGCCATAGGCAGCAAACGTCTTCTCATTGATTGAGAAGGTCGCGTTGGCATCCGAGCCGCGAAAGTTGCTGTTGATGACCGTGCCAGTTACTGGCGACCCATTGGGGAAGAATGCCGCCATCGCAGCGTCACGATCAACCACAAGGGTGCTGCCAGGAGCATTCGAACCGCGGACCTCGAAATCAATCAAGTTCGAGATGTTACCAAGGCTCGGCGGGACGGTCGTGGCTACCGTGCCCGGCCGCTGCAGCCGCGTCTGGAACACCGCGCGATCCTTTTGCCGATCGGAATAACGCGCGCCGAACTTGATGTTCGAAAGAGCCCCATCGAAATCTCTCTGCAAGTCGATCTTGGCAGTGAATTCCGTATCCTTGTCTTCGTTTGGACGCCGGATCAGCACATTGAACAGGAAGTTCTGGGGATTTGAGGCAAAGTCAGTAGCTGTTGATGTGAGATCCAGGAAGTCGCCTCGGATATTGTAGCTCACCGACCCTGGATCAAATGCACCAGCAGCGTTTGCCAGTCGGAACGACCACAAATCCCAAGCCCTCTCGGTCGTCCGGCTTGAGTAGCCGACGAGCGGAGTGATGGTCCAATACTCGTTCGGCTGCCATTTCAGACCTCCCGAGAATTGGTAGAACTCCTCGTCAGTATCGATGAAATTCGTGCCAACGCGCTGCTGCGCTCCGGTAAAGGTTCCGGCGGTGATGACCCCATCCTCGATTGTAACGTTGGTCGGGCTGCTGATCCCCCCTTCGAGGGCCGCATCGTTGCGGTTCGCAACCAGATTGTTTTTGAGCTTCCCGTAGATCCCGTCGAGGGTGAGCTCCAGTTGGTCGCTCGGGCGAGCCTGAATCGTGAGGGTCGAGCCGAAAGTGCGACGATCCTCACGGAAAGTTGCCAGTCCGGGCACATTGGGAGACAGCGCCGCGCGAACATTATCAGGCGCGCGCACCCCAGAATTTGCATTTGCAAATGGGCGCCAGCTGCCTGCGCTGATGAGATTGGACACTAAATCCGTTTCAGCAAAGGCAACGGACGCCGTCACGCCGATCTTGTCATTCGCATTATAGCTGAACAAGGCAGAGCCGCGCGGGTTAAGCTTGTCTGCGAGTTCGCTGTAATTCCCGAGAACCGCGCCAGCAAAGCTCCAACCCTGCTTTTGATCGAATGGTCGCGGCGTCTGGAGCTGGACTGTGCCCGCAAGCCCACCTTCGATAAGTTCCGGCAGGCTTGTTTTGTTGACAACCGCGCTGCTGAAGAGCTCGGCAGCAAGAATTTCGAAGTTGAACTCCCTGCCCCCTCCGCCGAGCCCAAAGCGCCCACCAGAGCCATTGGAAGTCCCGGGCAGACCGTTGATTTCCACGAGCGTGAATTCCGGCCCGAGACCACGCAGATTGATCGAACGCCCCTCACCAGTGGAGGTCCGGTCGAGTGCAACACCTGGGATACGCTGGAGCGATTCAGAAATGTTCAAATCGGGGAACTTGCCGATATCCTCGGCCGTGATCGCGTCCGAGATACCAGGCGCGTTGCGCTTGATCTCCAGGGATCGCTCAAGACTGCCCCTGAAACCGGTGACGACGATAGCACCTTCCTCGGTGACATCATCGTCCGAACCAGGGTCGGCAGCGGCTGAAGCGGGAACAGGGGCCGATTGTGCTTGGGCCTGGACGCCGCATAGAGCGAGGGCAAGCGCGCCAAGGCTTGCCGAAGAATATCCGTAAGTCTTTCTCATATCATTTCCCCTTTTTGCTCCCGAGAGAGATGTCAGATGCCCGATCCTGTTACCGCAATGACAAGACCTCTGCAATACCATATGATGATTTGTATGTAACCAATTTGTCACTATCCGGCCTGACTTCAGGCGGTAACAATGTACATATTGGTATTGCACCTTTTGGGGAAAAAAGGGCTGATTCTTGCTGTTTTGGTATCCATCCGGCGGGGGCCGCCTTGCCTGGGTAGGCAGCGAGCGCTCTTAAGCG
>VFQO010002723.1_pt1 | contig 10256 bp, 10 predicted proteins | sample 3512331 | NCBI WGS metagenome assembly VFQO01 (sample SAMN10412371, study PRJNA504923) | tailings metagenome | isolation source: Replicate 3 from Balatoc abandoned mine | place: Philippines: Itogon, Benguet | collected 2017-08-28 | reverse complement strand
ATCAGGCGAAGCAGTTAATTGCGCAAATGCAAAACCATGAACGGATCACCGTCGCTGCGGCTGAGTAATGTCCGGTTTGTATATAGGCATCATGTCCGGCACCAGTCTCGATGGCATCGATCTGGTGCTGGTTCGTTTTGGCAAGTCCGAACAGAACGCACTTCAGCCACAATTGCTTGACTCCCTGCTTCTCCCCTTCTCTACTCAGTTACGGCAACAATTAAAGCAATTGACTCAGTCAGGTCCGGATGAACTGGAGCTGATGGGGTTAGTGGAGCAGCAATTGGCATTGGCTTATGCTGAGGCAGTCAACCAGTTCTTAGCGAAAAACAAACTGAGCCCGACCCAGATCGAAGCCATTGGCTGTCATGGCCAAACCATTCGTCACCGCCCTTATGCGCAGTTTCCTTTTACTTATCAGATTGGAGATATGTTCCGTCTGGCTGCACAAACGCAAATCCGGGTCATTGCCGATTTTCGTCGTAAAGATATGGCCTATGGCGGGCAAGGTGCCCCTTTGGTACCAGCTTTTCACAAAGCTATTTTTGCAAAGCCAGACAGCTATCGCGCCATTTTAAATATTGGTGGTATCGCCAATGTCACCTTGTTGCAACCCAATATGCCAGTGCGTGGTTTTGATACTGGCCCTGGCAATGGCCTGATGGATAACTGGATCCAACAACAAGGTTTAGGTTTGTATGACAAAGATGGCCTTTATGCGGCCTCAGGCGTGGTACAGCAAGATTTATTAGCCAACCTTCTGTCAGATCCATACTTTCAGTTACAAGGCCCCAAAAGCACAGGCAGAGAGTATTTCAATCCACAGTGGCTGGCCCATAAGCTACTTGCGAATACCTATGCCGCGGCCGATGTGCAGCGCACGTTGACACGCTTTACTGCGGAGAGCATTAAAATCGCACTGGTCAATGAAGCCATAGAGGAGTTATTTGTCTGTGGGGGTGGCGCTTATAACAAAGTACTTTTCAGCGATTTGCAGCAGCTATTGCCTGCAGTACGGCTGCAGCAAACTGCAAGTTTAGGGATAAAAGCTGATGATGTGGAGGCTATGGCTTTTGCCTGGCTGGCTTATGCCTATGACCACAAGATCCCAGGTAATATTCCTGAAGTCACAGGCGCACGAAAAGCCGTGGTATTAGGTGCGGAATTCACCTACTAAATTCCACACTACTACTTATTGTTGTTCCACTACTTTTGCTATTTGTGTGGCAACCTGTCCCCAGCCTTGCCCTAAGGTTTTGACCACTTCGTCATAACCATCATCAGCAATAGCTAATTGCAGCTCAAAAGGCATTTGCTTCACGGTAGCGCCTGTGAGTAAATGCGCCTGACCACTGATCAGCACCACACCATCTGCTGTGGTATGGAACTGCGTCACCTGTACCGTCAGACGACTGTCTCCCGCCCCGTTTACCTGTTGAGTGACACGCCAGTCCGTTAAAGCGCCGGATAAATGCGCCAGCAAATTACGGGTCAGTTGCTGATCCAGAGCTTCGGCCCATTGATGAGTGCGGGTCAGCTGAAGGTTAACCTCATTGTTCTGATACACCAGCGCATTGCTGTTCAGGTAACTGGCCACCATCACTGGCTCTACCACCAACACTTTGCTGCTATCCACCACTGGTGCTTTGACCGCAACTGCTGGTAAACGGTAATACTGCAGTTCAGACGGAGAACTGCCACAACCGGCCAACGCCAGACTTAAGACTACACAAGCTAAATAACGCATTAGTTGCCCTTCTCAGGTTCAGGATCTTTTGGCAGATCAGCATTAAAGATCAGAGAGTTACTTTGACTGTTCATGGTTTTAATCACAGGCTGTAAATCACGTAATAACTGATCCATCGACTGTAAATTTCCATTTAAACGCTCATAAGCCGGTGAGCCCGGCGAAAAACCAGCCAGAGTTTTGCGCAGCTCTGCCAGGCTTTGTTGTAAGTCTGCAGGTAATTGCTGCACTGCGTTATTTTTCACCAGCAAGTCCAGTGACTGGATCAGCTGTTCAGCGTTTTTCAGCATTTTTTCGCTTTGTGCCAAAGTAGCGGAACTTTGCGCTAACACATCTTCTACAGGCAGACGATTCACCTTATCCAGCACCTGCAGCACTTTCTGTTCAATATTGGCTAAACCGCTTGGGGCTGTTGGCATAATTTTCAGACCAGCGTGATCGGCCAGGGCAAAAGGTGCAGGCACAAAACCTTCGCTGGAAAATTCTGGCGGTTGTGTTGTAGTGACCTGAACTTTCTCAGACTGTTCAGCATCAGCCAAAGCTGGCATATCTACTTTAACTTTAGGTGTTTCAATTTGTGCATCAGTTTGCACCAGTTCAATATACAAAGCGCCCGTCAATAAACTACCAGTTTTTAGTACGGCTCTTAAGCCATGTTGTACTGCAGTTTCTAATTCCTGCGCCAGTTTTTTCAGGCTCATCTCACCAGCCAGACGGCCCGCTTCAACCCGCACCAATACAGGAATACCTTTTTTAAAGGCCACATCCAATGGATTATCCATGTTAAAAAAGTACGGCGCCATAGCCACAGTACCAATGCGTATACCTTTGTATTCCAAAGGAGCCCCAGCAGTTAAACCACGAATAGACTCATCAAAAAACAGCAGGTATTCGTTGTATTCGGTATATAAACCTTCTTTGATCGCTTTTTGATTTTTAAATAACTGAAACTCGCTGTTGCTAACCACTTTATCCCCAGCGGGCCAACCATCCAGCACATCAAAATGCACACCGCCACTCAGTAGCGTGGCGATAGAGGCTAACTCCACTCGCACCCCTTGAGCAGAGACATCCAGCGCCATACCGCTGGCTTGCCAGAAGCGCACGTTTTCAGTGACCAAAGCATCATAAGGTGCACGTATAAACAACTGATAGGTCATATGACCTTGCTCAGCCACAAAATGACTGGTTTCTACCGTACCTACTGCATAACCATGATAAAGCACAGGATCGCCTACAGCTAAAGCTGTCGCATCATCACTTAACAACGTCACACGAACGCCAGGCGCATCAGCCGGTGCTATAGGTGGACTGTCGAGCAGCTCGTAATAATACTTCTGTACATTGGCTTTACCTGGCTGTAATTCAATATAAGCACCTGATAACAATGTATTTAAACCACTGACACCACCACGCCCTACCGTAGGCTTAACCACCCATAACTGAGAGTCTTCATTGAGTAAAGGCTCAATACCGGGATCCATCCGAGCTTTGATTAACACTTTGCTTAAATCTTCTGATAGCTGCACGGATTCGACCCGGCCTATATCCACACTACGACTTTTGATCTGGGTTTTACCTGCCACTATGCCCTCAGCATTGAGTGTGACTAAGGTGATCACGGGCCCCTGATTTTTCTGAGTGTAATAAAGCATCCAAATACCAATAGCCACAGCTATCACTGGCACTATCCAGATCGGAGATAATTGTCGGATCTTTTTCACCGCGGCCACCCGGCCCTGCGTCTTAGCCACGCTGCTTCTCCTCTTTTTTATTCCGTTGGTCCCACAATAAACGTGGGTCAAAACTCATAGCGGCGAGCATGGTGGTGATCACCACAGTCGCAAAAATTATCGCACCCATACCAGGGTACACGCCCATCAATAAATCAAATCGAACCAATGCCGCCAGAATAGCGACCACTAAAACATCCACCATGGACCAACGGCCAATCCAGTCGACCAGTAAATACACCCTGGTCGATAGCAACTGCCGCTTATGTCCACTGTGACTGGCAAGATAACAGAGCCAAAACATCACAGCGATTTTCACCACTGGTACCACCACGCTGGCCAATAAAATCACAATAGCGACAGGGTAAGCACCGTCCTGCCACATCAATATAATACCGCTGATGATTGTAGACTGAATGCTACTGCCCAAAGATACAGTCTCCATAATAGGCAGCAAGTTAGCTGGGATATACAACAAGGTAGCAGTAATCAACCAAGCCAAAGTTTTTTGCAGGCTGGCCGGAATGCGCGCCGTGACTTTGGTGCCGCAGCGACCGCAGTGTTTTTGCTCCAGCGGCACTATGGCAGTGCAGCAGCTGCAACTGGCTAAATTAAGCGACATACCAGTGCGACCGGCAAAATCAGCGGAAACAGGTTGAGGCGCTGCAGCTATCGACTCCCACAAGGCATGACGGTCTATCACCTGGAAAGTGCGCAAATGCAACAAACAAAACAGGCAAAAAGCCCAGAAACTCATTCCGACAGAAATATCGGCATAGACCACCAGTTTGACAAAAGCGACCAGAATACCAATCAGGAAAATATCCACCATACTCCAGGGTTTAAGCATATACAGCACACGGGCAGTCCAGACTAAACCACGGACACGGCGCACCATGCCAAGTTTGATATAAATCACCGCCAACATACAAAAAGCCGGGATCGCCTGAATAAATAACCAAACCAGTACAGCCAGCCATTGCTGGTGTTCGTTAAACAAGACGGAGGAGGTATCAAAGAAACTCATGATATGGACGTTACCCGCCACATCCATGCCAATAAAAGGAAAGAGGTTTGCCAGGATCAGCATAAACAACGAACTAGCAGCGTAGAGTACAGGGCGCAACACCGGATCTTTCTGACGCATATCCAGTAAATAACCACAGCGGCTGCAAGCCGCTTCCTGACCAATAGCCAATAAGGGCAATTGCTGCAATAGATCGCAGTGGCGACAAAGCACCAGTTCAGTAACAGGTTGCGCGGGCTGCGTTACACCAGACTCCAGATCAGACAAAAAGATTCCTTTGCAAATGCCTACACTGCGATGAAGCTATTGTAAAAGCCCACAAGGATAAAGCCCAGTAAAAAATAAGGGGGCAGAGACATCAGATGCTGGCATCCCATGTCTCTTCCCCCTGCTTTTACGCAGTTGCTTGTTATTCAACAGCTTTAGATACACCCACCATAGCAGGACGTACTAAACGACCGTTCAGCTCGTAACCTTTCTGCATCACAAAAGTCACAGTGTTTGGCGCTACATCAGCACTTGGCTGAATCGACATGGCCTGATGGAATTCAGGATTAAACGGCTGACCTTGCGGGTCAATTTGCTGCACACCGTTTTTCGCCAAGGTATCCAGTAAACCTTTTAAGGTTAAATCCACGCCTTCACCCAGAGCTTTCTGGCTGTCGTCTTCGCGATTTAAGAAAGTTAAAGCACGCTCGAGGTTGTCGACCACAGGCAATAAATCACCAGCGAAACGCTCCAGCGCAAATTTATGGGCTTTTTCAACATCCATGGCTGAACGACGACGGCTGTTGTCAGCTTCAGCTTTAATTCTAAGCATTAAATCATGCTGCTCTGCCAACTGGGCTTTTGCCTGCTGTAATTCTGCATCCAGCTTAGCAATAAGTTCCTGCTCCGGCGTCAGTTCTACCACTTGTTGCTCTGCCGCTGCTTCCGCAGCCTGTTGTTGTTCAGTTTGCACTTTATCTTGCTCGCTCATTAGTTACTACTCCACCATAGGTTGGCTTATTATGGGGATTGATTAAGATGATTCAAGTTAAAAAACATTTGTTGTGCTACAGCTTCAACTAAAGGCACAAAACGACCATAGTTCATCCGGCGTGGCCCAAGCAAGGCAATAAAGCCATGGGGCTCTGCACGGTAGCGTGCACAAATCAAACTCACCTTGGCTAAAGGTTCAATACCAGACTCACGTCCGAGTATTAATTTTGGTTGAGCATCCTGAGTGACAGGCGCTAATAACTTCACCAGACAGGACGGATTATCCAGCAACTCAATCACTTGCTGTAATTCCGGATCCCGGTGGTAGTCACTTGCCTGCATCAATTGATGCTGTCCATAAATCAGAGGCTGATGCTGCTGCATCTCATCCAGACTCAGCTGTGCCATAGCGGTTTGCACTAAAGTCTGAACTGCACCAGATTCTTGTTTTGCAATTAAAGCTAAACGGGAAATACCATCCAGCCAGTCCTGTCCACATAAAGCCGCATTCAGTAAACACAAAACCCGGCTTAAGGTCTGGTTATCTATTAAATCGTCGTTAAACAGCACACGATGTAAAATATCACCGTCTTCGTCTATCACCACCAGCAGTAAGCGCTGTGTAGCCAGACGCACCAAATCAACCTGACGTATCACCCGGCCCTGACCTTTAGGCGCACTGACAATACTGACCATACCCGTTAAGTTAGCGAGCAACTGTCCGGCTTGCTGACAAAGCAGAGAGACAGGCAATTGTGGCGGTAAGTTCACCTGAATAGCGTCCAGCCAACGCCCGCTTAAAGGCTCAAGCTGTAACATTTTATCGATAAATAAGCGAATACCCGAAGTGGTTGGAACCCGACCAGCTGAGGTATGAGGAGAGCGGATAAACCCCTGCTGCTCCAGTAACATCATGGTATTGCGTACAGTAGCCGAACTGACACCAAGCTCTGACTGCTCACACAGCAGTTTAGAAGACACCGGCATACCATCCGTCAGATAATGCTCGACGATGAGTTTTAATATCAGTTCTGGTCTGCTTAACTGAACCACTACAGCTGTTACTCCGGTTAAAAAGACGACCCAACGACCAAAAATAAATACGCTCTGCTTATACTGCTATGTATTGTGGGGTCTTTATTTAAAAATTCAAGCCTTGCCCTTGTGCACTGCTCTGCGCCTGCAAAGCTGTTCGCTGCGAAAAACTATGGGTATACTGCATTTGCACTTTGAAAGGAACACTCATGAGTCAAAATCCAGGCAGCGCATTTCAAACCATTGGCCTTATTGGCAAACCGAATCATCCCGGCGCCAATACTACTCTTATCAGCCTGTATCAGTTTTTAACGGCACAAAAGCTACAGGTATACGTGGAAGAAAAAGTAGCAGAATCCCTGGCCTTGCCGGATGTAAAGGTGATGGATTTAGTGGAGCTGGGTAAAAACTGCGACCTGGCCATAGTGGTCGGTGGTGATGGCAATATGCTCGGAGCTGCGCGCGTATTAGCGCGATTTGGTGTCGCAGTCCTGGGTGTAAACCGCGGTAACTTAGGTTTTTTAACTGATTTGTCACCGGAAGATTTTGAAACGCCTTTAGCCGCAGTGCTGGCAGGTAATTTTGTCACCGAAAAACGCAATCTGCTGGAGGTCGAAGTCTATCGCAATGACTGCGTTAAAAGCAGTAACAGCGCAGTCAACGAAGCGGTATTACACGCTGATAAAGTAGCGCATATGATTGAGTTTGAAGCACATATCAATGGTGAATTTGTGTTTAGTCAGCGCTCTGATGGTTTAATTGTCAGCACGCCGACAGGCTCCACCGCCTATTCATTGTCTGGAGGCGGCCCAATTTTGACGCCAGAACTTGATGCGATGAGTTTAGTGCCTATGTTCCCTCATACCTTAAGCAGCCGGCCTCTGGTGGTATCTGGTACCAGTGAAATAGTACTTAAAGTGTCCCCCAGCAATGACGCGCACTTACAGGTCAGCTGCGACAGTCATGTCATTTTAGCCGTGATGCCTGGTGATGAAATCCGTATTCGCAAACACCCGAAACCGCTGAAACTGGTGCATCCACCGGGTTACAGCTACTTTAACGTGCTGCGCAACAAGCTCGGTTGGGGCAGTAAACTCTACTGAAAAATTCTTTGGCTCACTCCCTTGCCAAATACAAAATTACTGTATAAATTAACAGTTGTTCAGTATAAGGGAGTTGGACCATGCTCAACCATCTGCATATTAGCAACTTTGCCATAGTACGCGCGCTGGAACTCGACTGGCGTGGTGGCATGACCACCATTACCGGCGAAACAGGCGCAGGTAAATCTATAGCTTTGGATGCCTTGTCCTTGTGTTTAGGCGACCGTGCCGATGGTTTAGTGGTTCGCCCCGGTTGTGATAAAGCCGATATAGTGGCTACGTTTGATATCAGTCAGTTAGCTGCCGCTCAGCACTGGCTGGCTGAACAAGATCTCGCCATGGGTAACGAATGTATAGTGCGCCGTGTGGTGGGCAGCGAAGGCCGCTCCCGTGGTTATATCAATGGCGTGCAGGTACCTGCGCAGCAACTCAAAGCACTGGGACATCACCTGCTGAGCATTCATGGCCAGCATGCACATCAACTGTTATTAAAATCGGATCATCAGCGCCAGTTACTGGACGCTTATGCCAATACTCAATCCGCTTTAGCTGACTGTCGTCATTACTGGAAAGCCTGGCAACAGTTGAAACAGGAATATGGCGAACTACAAAGCAGTCAGCAGCAACGTGAAGCACAGCGTCAGTTATTGGAATACCAGGTGGCTGAGCTGGATCAATTTGCGCCGGGCGCAGATGAATTTGCTGAACTCGAAACTGAACATCAGCGTTTAAGCAATAGTCACAGCTTAATTCAAGCCAGCCAACAGGCGTTACAATTGGCCTATGAGGATGAAGAAGCCAACAGCTATCGTTTATTAAGCCATGCCTGCCAGCAACTGGACGACTATATCGACGTCGATCCGGCTTTAGCCCCTATCCATCAGATGCTAAGTGAAGCTTTAGTACAAATTGAAGAAGCCGGCCGCGAATTACGCCGTTACAGCGAGAAAGTAGATATAGACCCAGAGCGTTTAGCAGAAATTGATCAGCGTCTGAGCCTGTGGCTTAGTTTAAGTCGTAAACATCAAATTCCAAACGATCAGCTGGCCTTGTTCCACCAGCAATTGTCCCAGCAGTTGTCAGAGTTGGCTGGCGATGATGAGCGCATCGTTGAGCTTCAGCTTGAAATCCAACAAGCACAACAACTCTATTGCCAGGCCGCCGAAGTCGTGTCTGAACTGCGTAAAACAGCCGCTTTGGAGCTGTCCGATAAAATCGCCCGCAGCATGGCGGAACTCAGTATGGCTAATGGCAAATTTTTTATCGCCGTGGAAAGTGTCGGGATAGAAAAAGCCAACGCATCCGGCTGGGATCAGGTCGATTTTCTGGTCAGCACCAACCCTGGCCAACCTTTACAGGCGCTGCACAAAGTCGCGTCTGGTGGCGAACTATCCCGTATCAGTCTGGCCATTCAGGTCATTCTGGCTGGTAAAGTAACCACTCCTACATTAATTTTCGATGAGGAAGATGTCGGCATCAGCGTCCCTGTGGCTGCGGGGGTAGGTTTATTGTTACGTCAATTGTGAGAATCCACTCAAGTGATTTGTGTCACTTACTTGCCACAAGTCGCCAGCCAGGGACATCACCAATTGTTTGTTGAAAAATACACTGACGGTATAGCCACCGAAACCCGTATTCGTGAACTGGCAGACGAAGAGCGGGTACAGGAAATAGCACGTTTACTGGCGGGTGAAAATGTCAGCGCCAATGCAATTGCCAATGCACGTGAGTTGTTATGTGCGCCTTAAAACTGATTTGTAGCAATTATTTTTAACAGGTACGAACTTAGCCAGCACACTTAGGTCTGATTAAGGCTTTAATTTCAGCCCATGCTTGCGGTATGATGCCGTCAGACTTATTCAGATGAAGAGACAGATGAAAGCAGTAGTGAAAACGGCCCTTGTGTTGGCCACAGCATTGACTCTGGGAGCTTGTAGCAGTTGGATTTACCGGATTGACGTGCCACAAGGCAACTTTCTGGAACAAAAAGATATCGATAAACTGCGTGTTCAAATGACCAAAGAGCAGGTTCGCTTTGTGTTAGGCAACCCTGTTGCTGAAAACGCATTTGACGACGACATCTGGCATTATTTTTATGCGTTAAAAGGTGGTCGTGGTGAAAACTTTGAAAAACAGATGGTCGCTCAATTTAAAGACGACAAATTAGTTGATATCACTGGTGATTTCAAAAAGCCAGAAAACTTCAATACACCGCTGAATAAATAACTTTTTGGCTGGGTCAGAGTTTCCACTCTGACCCCTTCATCATGACTTCGGTGTAACCTTCTACCTATCCATCAACTGTCAGACTGTGGCTCAGAATCATGATTCTGCACCTGCGCCCTGCCACCTTTTTCAGCACGGCGACGGCGCATATCTTTTGGATCAGCAATTAAAGGCCGGTAAATCTCAATGCGATCACCCGCTTTAGGCACTTCATTCAGTTTGCAGGTCCGGCTCCAGATCCCCACTTTATTCTGACTTAAATCAATTTCTGCATGACTGGATAAAATGCCTGACTGCTGAATGATCTGCTCTACAGTAGATGCAGCATCCACAGTTAAACTCAACAAACTTTGTTTCGCCGGCGTGGCATAAGCCAGCTCGACAGCTTTAGTTTCCGCCATGTT
>VFQO010002722.1_pt1 | contig 10256 bp, 9 predicted proteins | sample 3512331 | NCBI WGS metagenome assembly VFQO01 (sample SAMN10412371, study PRJNA504923) | tailings metagenome | isolation source: Replicate 3 from Balatoc abandoned mine | place: Philippines: Itogon, Benguet | collected 2017-08-28 | reverse complement strand
CCTCGCGCTTCATCGAGGAGCTGCCGGCCGAGCATATCGATCAGGAAAGCACGCTTAGCGGGGGCGCATCGCTATGGCGGGCGAATTGGCGCGAGCAGGAAGATCCTTTCGCTCATGTCGCGCGCGACTACCCGTCGAAGGCGCAAACCCGCGGCCCCGGCTGGCAACGCGCCCTGACCTCGGGATATGAGACCAAGCCCGCCCGTGTGCGCGAGAACACACGCTCGGCGGCGAGCTTCGCTGCCCCTGCCCGTTCGGACGTCGCAATCGGTGCGATGGTTTCACACACCAAATTCGGAACCGGCTGCGTGATCGATCAGGAGGGCAACAAGCTCACCATCCTGTTCGAAGAGGTGGGCGAAAAGCGCGTCCTCGATAGCTTCGTCACCGTGGTGGGATAAGCGAAGCCGTGGCGCTCCCCGATCTGGCCGAATTTCTCACCATACCGGGTCTGAAGCCGCCCCTGGGGCAACATTGGACATGGTGGGTCCTGTGGCTGATTTGGACGGGGTTCTGGATCGCGCTTTTAGGACTGGCGACTTACGTCGTGGTCACAAAGGTGATGGCCTGACCAAGAGACTGGCGATGCGTCACCCGCTCGATGCCGGCTGCTCGCTCGCAACTTCGGCAGGTCGTGCACGCCAGTAACGCTTCTCGAACGGCCGAGCGAGTTCGCCGAGCAGGCCGCGGGTGCCTTCAGCGATACCGGTTTCGCAATTGAGGTAGGGCGTGGGATCCACATAGGTGCCAAACAACTGATCCCACATCGTCACGGTGTTCCCGTAATTCGCGCCCATCAGCTGTTCGTCGCGGATGTGGTGCAGTCGATGAGCGGCGGGCGAGATTAGAACCGAGCCGAACCGCCCGAGTGTCCAGGGCACATCCGCATGGATGAAATAACCCCAAGCGGTCCGCATCATCATTGCCACGATAATCGCACCAATGGGCAGGCCGAGAAGCAGCACCGGCACGAGATCGATGATCATGCTGAACGCCTCGCCGAACGGATGCTTGCGGCGAAGGCTAAGCCAGTTCATCGCCTCGTCGGCATGATGCGTGGCGTGGATTGGCCAAAGCGTGCGGCTATGCTCGAAACGGTGGCGCCAATAGGCGGCAAAATCGACGATCACGATCGCGGCGAAAACCGCCAAACCGAACGGGACCGCCTCCCAGAAACCGACCAGCGCATCCGGCCGCGGCACGATATCGCGGCCCGCCGCGACCGGCACCGCCAAAAGCGGCACAGTCACCAGCGCGTTGAAGGTCAGGATACCGAGATTGGTCTTGATCTCGTGCCACGCGGCCTTGAACGCGGCGAGTACCTCGGCCCGCTTCATCACGGCGGCAAGCAGCATGAACGGCCCAGCCGCGATCAGCAGGCCGTTTGTCGTGGATTGCGCAGATTCGAAAATGCTCTGGATCACGCGGAAGGCATAGCACAGCTTCGCCAAGAAAACGTTAAGTAAGCCTTCTCAACGATCAAGCAGTCTCAACCAAAGCCGACATCCAAAAAGCTCGGGCGCGGACCGTTCCATTCGCCCGCGGGCACCGGCTCGGTATCCTCGTGATGGCGACGGGGCTTGCGATCAGCCTTGGCTTCGCTGCGTGGTGCAGCGCGTTCAGCGCGGACTTCTTCCTTGTCGCGGCGCGGCTTGCGCGCGCGGTCATCGCGATCATCGCTGGAACGGCGCGGACGGCGCTCCTCACGCTTCTCTTCGACGTCCACAGTGTCGATCTGATCCGCTTTGGCGGCTTCGGCGCGGGCCAGCATCTCGCTGAGGTCAACCCGCACATCTTCCTTGCCGAACACCTTGATGGCATTGCCGGTCAGCTTCTCGACATTGGCGATCGCCTCAGCGTCTTCTTCCGACACAAAGGTGAAGGCCCGCCCCTTGGCGCCTGCACGGCCAGTGCGGCCGATGCGGTGGACGTAATCATCCGGGTGCCAGGGCGTATCGAAGTTGAAGACGTGACTCACACCCTTGATGTCGAGGCCGCGCGCCGCAACGTCCGAGGCGACGAGGATGTTGACCTCGCCCGCCTTGAAGCGCTCGAGCTCCTTGATCCGGCTGCCCTGATCCATGTCGCCATGGATCTCGCTCGACCGGAAGCCGTGACGCTTGAGGCTCTGGTTGAGCTCGCGCACGGTTGTCTTGCGGTTGGCAAAGATGATCGCGGTTTCGACCAGATCGTTCTCGAGGAACCAGCGCAGCGTCTCGCGCTTGGCACGGCTCTTCACCGGAACCTTGAAGGTGGTGATATCCGCATTGGTCGAGGCCGCACGATTGACTTCGATCCGCTTAGGATTGTTGAGGAACTTCTTGGCGAGCTTCTCGATCGGCGGCGGCATTGTGGCCGAAAACAGCATCGTCTGGCGGGTTTCGGGCAGCTTGGAGCAGATGAACTCGATATCGGGGATGAACCCCATGTCGAGCATCCGGTCGGCCTCGTCGATCACCAGCAGCTCGCAGCCGTTGAGCATGATCTTGCCGCGCTCGAACAGGTCCATCAACCGGCCCGGCGTGGCGATCAGCACGTCGACCCCGTCGGACAGCGCCTTCAATTGGTCGCCCATCTGCACGCCGCCGATCAGCAGCGCCATCTTGAGATCGTGGTTCTTGCCGTATTTCTCGAAATTCTCGGCAACCTGTGCGGCGAGTTCGCGGGTGGGCTCGAGGATCAGCGAGCGCGGCATCAGCGCGCGGCGGCGCCCGGCGGCCATCACGTCGATCATGGGGAGCACGAAGCTCGCCGTCTTGCCGGTGCCGGTCTGGGCGATGCCGATCAGATCCCTCATCATCAGGATCGTGGGGATCGCCTGGGCCTGGATCGCGGTCGGCGTCGTATAGCCCGCGTCTTCCACGGCTTTGAGCAATTCGGGCGAAAGGCCGAGATCGGCGAAGGTCATGCGGTGTGTGGTGTCCGAAAATGGCGGGCAGGGTTGCTGCCGGGATTGCTGGCCGCGCTGCAATCGACGCTGCGGCGAGCCGCCGCGCCTTTCCCGCAAATGGGCGCGAAAGTCAAGGAAACGCGGCATTCAGCCGCGGTTTGACTAGTCGCGGACTTCGACCAGCCGGCGCATCGATTCGACTTCGCAGCGCACCCCGGTGCGCGATTGCAACTTGTCGCGATCGACGCACAGCCGCCCATCCTTGCGGCGCTCGACATAGAAGCCGGAATAGAAGTCACGGGCGCGGCACGATTTCTCCAGCGCGACCGAGATCATCCGCCGGTCGCGCAGGAACAGCACGAGGCGGTTGCCGCTGCCGGTCTGCACCCCGGCAATCCCTTCGAGCGGCACGCACTTTTCCTTGCGCGCTTCCTCGAACCGCGAGGAAATCGCACGCTGGGGCAATTCGGCGAGCATGTTCTGGCGCACCGCCGAGGACGCGGGCGCGATCCGCACCACCACGCGCTGCTCGATCCGCACCTGCATCGCGCTTTGCCCGGCGCGGAAAGCGGAGAGCGGGTTCATCACCGGCACATCCGCCTGCGCCGCCGCTTCGCATTGCGGGGAAGAGGACATAGGCCGCTGCGGCACGCTGTCCCCCGCCGCCCAAGGCAGCATCAGCGCAAGCGGCGCTGCAAGGGACAACAGGCTGTGCATGGCGAGCGACGGGTCTCCAGAATGCGAGGCCGGGCTTCACCTCAAGCGCAGTCCACGGCAGCATCGTGCCTAATGCCCGCAATTGAACCCCGGCTTAACTGGCGCGCGGTCCAGCGCAAAACTGCTGGCAAAATTGCGGGGGACTGTGGCATGGCCGCAACAATGAATGTGCCCTCACCTGCCCCCGTGGCCACCGCTTTTCTCGAGGACGCCGCCAGCCTGCTCGGCCCGCGCGGGTTCACCACCGACCCTGAGCGGATGGACGCGTGGCTGACCGATTGGCGCGGGCGCTATACCGGCCGTGCCCTCGCACTGGCCTCGCCCGCCTCCACGCAAGACGTCGCCGCGCTGGTGAAACTCTGCGCCGCGCATGGCGTGCCGATCGTGCCGCAGGGCGGCAACAGCGGCATGGCCGGCGGTGCGACGCCGGATGACAGCGGGGCGGCAATCATCCTGTCGCTGCGGCGCATGGATGCCATCCGCAGCCTTGATGCGGCGGCAGGTCAGGTGGTGTGCGAGGCGGGCGTGATCCTCCAGCATCTCCACGATGCCGCAGACGCGGCCGGGATGCGCTTTCCGCTGACCCTGGGCGGCAAGGGATCGGCAACCATCGGCGGGCTGATTTCCACCAATGCCGGCGGCACGCAGGTGCTGCGCCACGGCACGATGCGCGCGCAGGTGCTGGGGCTGGAGGCGGTGCTGGCGAATGGCGCGGTGTTCGATGCCCTCACCCCGCTCAAGAAGGACAACCGCGGGTTCGATCTCAAGCAGTTGCTGATCGGCTCGGAAGGCACGCTCGGGATCGTCACCGCTGCAACCCTGCGTCTGCTCCCAGCACCGATCGGCCGGGTAACGGCCTGGGCCGGTCTGGCCAGCATCACCGATGCCCGCAGCCTGCTGCGCCGGGTCGGGCGCGACATGGGCGAAGCGCTCGAAGGGTTTGAAGTGGTGCCGGCCCATTGCCTCGATTCCGTGCTCGCTTTGCTGCCCGCCGCACGCGCACCGCTCGGCGAACGCCATGCCTGGAACGCGCTGATCGAATGCGTCTCGGCCAGCGCCGACAGCACCACCTTGCGCGAACGGCTCGAAGCGAGCCTTGCTGGCGCGATAGAGGACGACCTGTTCCAGGACGCGGTGATCGCCGCCAATGACCGGCAGGCCGAGGATTTCTGGACCTTGCGCGATTCCATCTCCGCCGCAGAACGTGCGATCGGCCCGGCGATGCAGCACGACATCTCGGTTCCGGTCGAGCGGATGCCGGAATTCATCCTTGCAGCCAGCCCTGCGATCGAGGCGGAGTTCCCCGGCACCCGCGCGGTCGCGTTCGGCCATCTGGGCGATGGCAATGTCCATTTCCACGTGCTCGCCCCGGCCGGTGCGGTGCGCGGAGAATGGGAGGAAGGCGCGGGCAAGGCGGTCAGCGCGCGGGTTTACGACATGGTGTGCGAATGGGGCGGATCGATCAGCGCCGAACACGGGATCGGGCAGATGAAGGTCGGCGAACTGGCGCGGCTGCACGATCCGGTCGCGCTTTCCCTGATGCGCAGCGTCAAGCAGGCGCTTGACCCCGCCGGGCTGCTCAACCCCGGCAAGCTGGTGATCACGCCCCCCGTGGCTTGCACGTAAGGCCGCAAACGCTTACAGGCCCCGGCGTCCGGCGGGCGACCCCTGCCGCAGGGATCGACCACAACCGCATTTTCTCGGAGACGAATTCATGGCCAGCGCGCCGCAACCGCAACTTCCCTTGTTCTACAAGGACCTCCTGCCGCTCAACAGCCGCGATCACGCGGGCTGGAAGGTCGGCACCATGGACAATGCCAGCTTCCTCGCCGAGACCCATGCGGTGCCGGTGACCACCGACGAGTTCATCGACGCCCAGCGCAATTTCCCGATCGTGTTCACCGCCGGGGAAAATCCGCTGCCGATCGCGCTGTTCGGCCTCAACGAAGGCGTCAACACCTTCATGGGCGAAGACGGCAAGCTGACCGAAGTCGTCTATGTCCCGGCCTATGTCCGTCGCTATCCGTTCATGCTCGCCAAGCTTCGTCCGGATGCCGAGGAATTGTCGCTGTGCTTCGATCCCACTGTGGAAATCATCGGCCAGCGTGACGAAGGCCTCGCCTTCTTCAACGAAGCCGGCGAGCCGACCGAATACACGCAGGGCGTGCTCGAATTCTGCCGCCGCTTCGAGGAAGCCGGCCAGCGCACCAAGGCGTTCATGGAAGAGCTCAAGAAGCTCGACGTCCTGATGGACGGCGAGATCGCCATCACCCGCAATGATCAGCCTGAAAAGCCGTTCGTCTATCGCGGCTTCCAGATGGTCAACGAAGAGAAGCTGCGCAATCTTCCGGTCGAGACGCTCGATACGCTGAACAAGAACGGCATGCTGATCATCATCCATGCCCACCTGTTCTCGCTCAACCTGATGCGCTCGCTGTTCGAACGTCAACTGGCTCAGGGCAAAGGCCCCTCGCTTCAGGCGGCTAACTGATCGGGTGAAAGGGGCCTGCCCATCGCGGCGCCCCCTCCCTTCCGGCACATCATTCGGGCGGCCTCGCTATTCCAGCGGGGCCGCCCGAATTGTTTCCGGATTGCCCCCGGGGGACTATTCGGCCGCCTGCCGCAGGCTCTCGCCGCCGCCCAGCAGCGCGGTTTCCGCGCCCATCACCCGCACCAGCTCCGCCAGCGCCGCGCCCATCGCGGCCAATCCCTCGCCCGGCTCGGCCAGACGGTGATCGAGATAGGCCGCGCGGCACACCTCGACCTGCACGGCATGCACGCCGCGCTGCGGCGCGCCGTGACGATCGAGCACATAGCCGCCCGAATAGGGCCGGTTCTGCGCCGCCGGCAACCCGCGCGCATCAAGGTGGCGCAGCGCGCAGCCGATCAATCCGTGGTGGCAGCTCACCCCGAAGCGGTCGCCCAGCACGATCTGCGGGGCGATCTCTTCGCCCTCGGCGGCTCGCAGCGGCGGCATCGAGTGAAGATCGATCAGCAGCGCCGCGCCCCACACCTTGCGGATGCGCGCCAGCTCCTCGGCAAGAAAGCCGTGATAGGCGCGGTGGATGCCGGCGATCCGTGCGGCCAGCTCCGCCCGTGACAGGCGCCCACGCCAGATCTCGCCGGTGCCCGGCAGGCGGCGCGGCACCAGCCCCAGACCGCTGCGCGCCCGGCGATTGCCGCCCGGCGGCGGCGAGGCGGCATGATCGGGCCGCCCGCCTTCGATCATCTCCCAGTCGATATCGTCCTCGGCGCGGTTGAGATCGAGCAGCGCGCGCGGTGCATGCGCCACCAGCAGCCCTGCGCCGGTCGCCTGCGCGATCATGCGGCCAAGCCGGTCCACCAGCCGATCCTCAAGCCGCAGCTGAGCACCCGCCGGATCGCGCATCCGCGCTGACACCTGCGGCGGATAGGCGCGGCCCGCGTGCGGCACTGCGACCAGCACCGGCAGACGCATTTCGCGCGGGGCGACGAAAGTGTAAGCGGCGGTGCTCTCCAGCCCCGGCACGCGCCCGCCGCTCACACGGCGTTCGTCCCCGCGCGCGGCGGGATCGGGATCGCGGGGTTCGGGGGCGATGGGCGACATTCCGGAGGCCTTGCTGCCGCCTTTGCCGCGCGCTGTCAAAGCCTGATCGTTTGCCGCCATCGACTAACACCGGCATTTTCGCGCGCACGGGGAAAGATTTCTTAAGCCAGGGATGCTATGCCCGTCCGCATGACATCGACTGCCGCCCCCCGCATTCTGCTCGCCGAAGATGAAGAGGCGATGCGCACCTATCTCGAACGCGCGCTGACCAATGCCGGCTATCAGGTGAGCGCGGTCGATCGCGGCACCGAGGCGATTCCCCTGCTTGAAAGCGGCGATTACGACCTGTTGCTGTCGGACATCGTCATGCCCGAGATGGACGGGATTGAACTCGCCCAGCGCTGCGCCGAGATTTCGCCGCACACCAAGGTGATGTTCATCACCGGCTTTGCCGCGGTGTCCCTGCGCGCCAGCCGCGAACAGCCGACCGCCAAGGTGCTGTCAAAGCCGTTCCACCTGCGCGATCTGGTGCTGGAAGTGGAACGGATGTTCGAGGAAGCCGGCGAAGCGCGGCTGTGACAAAGTCCTGTCCGAATCGCTTGCACCTTTGCAGGTGCTGCGATAAAGGGCCGCTCCGCGCTCGAAAGGGCGCGATCCGATGGTGCGGGCGTATAGCTCAGTGGTAGAGCACTATGTTGACATCGTAGGGGTCGCAAGTTCAATCCTTGCTACGCCCACCATCGCAGAAAGACCCCGCAACTCTCCTGAGTTGGCGGGGTTTTTCTTTGCCCGGCGCTGACCGCGGCAACCGGGCCGGAATCACTGGAAAACTCGCGCTTGCCGCTTTGCGCTGGCCGGTCACCTGCCTAAGCCGCAAGGGTGAGCGCACAGATCGACATCGGCCGGGACGCCAGCGGACAGAGCATCCTCATCGATCTTGAGGAGCTGCTCGCCACGCGGCTGCTGGTGCAGGGCAATTCCGGCTCGGGCAAGTCGCACCTGCTGCGCCGCCTGCTGGAAGAATGCGCCGGGCTGGTGCAGCAGGTGGTGATCGATCCCGAAGGCGACTTCGTCACCCTAGCGGATCATTTCGGCCATGTGGTGATCGACGCGGCGGCCTATTCGCCCAAGGAGATCGAGGCGCTGGCGGGCCGTGTGCGCCAACACCGCGCTTCGGTGGTGCTCGCGCTCGACGAGCTTGAGGTGGAAGCCCAGATCCGCTGCGCCGCGCTGTTCCTCACCGCGCTGTTCGATGCCCCGCGCGATCACTGGTATCCGGCGCTGGTGGTGGTCGACGAAGCGCAAATGTTCGCGCCCGCCGCCGCAGGCGAGATGAATGACGACACGCGCCGCTTGACGCTTTCGGCGATGACCAACCTGATGTGCCGCGGGCGCAAGCGCGGGCTGGCTGGCATCGTCGCCACCCAGCGCCTCGCCAAGCTGGCCAAGAATGTCGCGGCGGAGGCCAGCAACTTCCTGATGGGGCGCACCTTTCTCGATATCGACATGCAGCGCGCCGCCGACCTGCTCGGGATGGACCGGCGGCAGGCTGAGCGGATTCGCGATCTCCAGCGCGGGCAGTTCCTCGGGCTTGGTCCGGCGATCAGCCGGCGGCCGGTTGCGGTGAATGTCGGCGCAGTGCAGACCGGTGCCAAGGCCGCAGGGCAAGGCCTGATCCCCCTGCCCGAGGCCGCGGGCGAAGCGATGGAAGCCCTGCTGACCGACCGCCTTGCCGAAGCTGCGCGCGAGCCTGTCATCCGCACGCCTCCGCCGCCGCCGCGCCCGGCCGTAGAGATCGAGCGCGCGCTGTCCTCAGCCCCTCCGCTGCGCGAGCCGCCTGCCTCACCCCCGCCGCCGTTGCGGGCCGTGGCGCCTGAAGCGCCCGCCCCCGCCACCACCCCTGCCCCTGCCGCGCCTGCGCCGGCGCCCGCCGGTCCAGCCGGCGACGTGGCCGATGTCGTGCGCGAACTGGCCGCCAGCGAGGGTGCAACCTTCCGCCCGGCGACTGCGCTGTTCCGCGATTTCGCGATCCGCTGCCGCCAGTCCGGCATCGCCAGCGCCCATGTCGATCTCGCCGCTTTCCGCCGCCTGTTCGCCCTCGCGCTGGCCGGGGCCGACCGGCTGGACGAACCGCTGCGCGCGCTGGTCGAACAGCTGGGAACCCAGGTCGATGACGATGTCCTCGCGCCCTATCTCGCGCTGGTGATTGCGGCCGCCACCGGCGCGGCCATGCCGGACGAGGAGGAGCTCGGGCGGCTCTATGGCAGCGCTTCGCCCAGCCGGGTGCGCCGCCTGCTCGCCCATCTCGAACGGCTGGGGCTGATCGTGGTGCGCGAGGATTTCGGCGGGGAGCGCAGCATCACCGTGCCAGGCATCGCCGAGATGCTCCACCGGCAGACCCGCATCGCGCTGGCCTCCTGACGGGCCGGTTCGTGCGCTGCAATAGCCTGTTGCAGAGTTTGCAAATCACTAGCAAGTCGCCCGCTTGCAAGCGCGCCCTCCTCTGCTAAAGCGCGCGCGGGATCTTTTACGACATCCTGTTCACTCACAGGCTGCCCATGGACGGGCGATGAGAATGGGGCATAAGCACAATGCAGAAAATCAAGGTGGCAAACCCGGTCGTCGAGCTTGACGGCGACGAGATGACCCGGATCATCTGGCAGTGGATCCGCGAGCGTCTGATCCTGCCCTACCTCGACATCGACCTCAAATATTACGATCTCTCGATCGAGAATCGCGACGCGACCGACGATCAGGTGACGATCGATTCCGCCAACGCGATCAAGGAATTCGGGGTGGGCGTGAAGTGCGCCACCATCACTCCCGACGAACAGCGCGTCGAGGAATTCAGCCTCAAGAAGATGTGGAAGTCGCCGAACGGCACGATCCGCAACATCCTTGGCGGTGTGGTGTTCCGCGAGCCGATCGTGATCGAGAACGTGCCCCGTCTGGTGCCCGGCTGGACCGATCCGATCGTTGTCGGCCGTCACGCCTTCGGCGACCAGTACCGCGCCACCGACACGCTGATTCCCGGCCCGGGCAAGCTGCGCCTGGTGTTCGACGGCGAGGATGGCACCAAGATCGATCTCGACGTGTTCGACTTCCCCAGCGCCGGTGTGGCGA
>VFQO010002721.1_pt1 | contig 10257 bp, 7 predicted proteins | sample 3512331 | NCBI WGS metagenome assembly VFQO01 (sample SAMN10412371, study PRJNA504923) | tailings metagenome | isolation source: Replicate 3 from Balatoc abandoned mine | place: Philippines: Itogon, Benguet | collected 2017-08-28 | reverse complement strand
CGCCTTTGGATCTTTAGGCGCAGGCACTTTGCCACTTTCAAACACCAGTTTGTTCACTTCCACTGCGTTGGCAATAGGAAAAGTGCTGTTGTCAGGTAATGGGTAACGTTTCACTTCGGCCATCAGGCTGCTGCTGGCAATACAAAGTGATAACAAAGCTAATTTGGTCAGGCTTTTCATTCGGTAGTTTCCTCTTATTTTTTAATGTCCGTTTTTGGATTATTTGTCTTTTGAATATCCAGAGTATTGATATAAGCCACCAGATCATTCAGATCCTGATCCTGTTGCAGCGTTGCCGCGATTTGTTTCATCATAGCCCCACGACTATCGTTTTCAGCAGCTCCCCGCTGCCCGCTTCGGTAGGCCTGCAACTGGCGTAAAAGATACCAGCTATACTGGCCCGCCAGAGGTGGAGCTCCCATCGCCTGATTACCTTCAGCCGCAGCACCATGGCAGGCAGCACAAGTCTGATACAAAGTTTTACCATGCTTCTCGTCACCAGTCAGTGTTTCAGGCGTTTTGCTGACCCCAAAGCCAGTGATAAAACCGATAGCGCGCTTTATATCCTCCGGACTCATACTTTGAGCCACAGCCATCATTTCTTTACTGTAAGCATCCTTGGTCTGATGCCCACGCCAGCCGGATTGAAAAGCCTGGAGCTGAGAGGATAAATACCAGTCAGGTAAAATAGCCAGATTCGGTGCACTGATGGCTTCGTTGCCCTGAGCATTACTACCATGACAAACCAGGCAGTACTGCGCATCCTCATGAAAAGTTTCAGCCTGAACAGAAACGCAAAACAACAGACAAGCTAAAATCCAGTCCTTCATACCGCCACCTGCCGCTGTTTTTGTTGCTCTTGCTGTTGAATACTTTCCATCGCATACCAGGCAGAGCGCACAGCCCCTTCCTGCCATCCCGGGTGATAACTCACCTGGTCACCGACCATATAATGCCCTCCTACTGGAGCCTGTATGGTAGCAAAACTGGTTTTCAGCAACTCTTCCGACCAGACAGCACCACAACCGAGCATATGGTTCATACGTTGCCAGCACACACTGTTCCCCTGGTCTATGTATTTGCCATAATCAGGATGCAGCTTCGAGCCCTGAGTGATAGCCGCAGCTATCCGCTCTTGATTGGTCATAGCAGAAAAACGATCCGAGATAGCAGGGTCCCAGCTATAAGCGCCCAGTAAAATACCTTTGGTTTTAAACAGACCATGAGACGGATACCAGATTTGAGTGATGTCCTGATTGGTCCAGCTGATGCCGGAATAAATCTGCTCTTTCTCCCAAAAACGCTCTTTGGCCTGCAATGCTATTTTCGATAACTTGCCACGCTTCAGCTGACGCATGACGCCGACATAGTCAGCTGGAAAATTGTTTTCTATACCAGCCATTAACTGAGCAGGAATGCAGTTCAGGCAATAATCGGCCTGCTCTGTCTGCAATTGGCCATCAAGCCAATAACTGACTTCCACACCTTGTGGTAACAGTTGCACTTTCTGCACCTGAGCTTTTAACTGCACCTTGCCAGCTAAGCGACTCAAAAAAGCATCAACTATTTTGTCCATACCGCCAACAGGCGTCATCAATGCTGCGGCCTGATCCGAAACTTCACCAAAATGCATGGCACCAGCCCAGAAATTACTTTGCAGTAAATCAGCAAAAGCCCTCGGTTTTTTCAGCACACCAGGTGATAAAATGCCACCAGACTGATAACCCGATCTTTCGCTACCCTCATAAGTGAAATCACTGGATAAATCACCGTAAGCTTTGCAAAACTCAATCAGTTTTTGTCTGTCTATGTCGTCAAAAGGGGCATCCAGTTTTGCCTCTGCCTGAATAGATTTCGCCATCAGTTCACTGAAAAAACCCCGAGTGTCCGCCTCGTATTCACGGATACGGACTGGTTTTCCGCCAAAAGCATTGTCATCCTGGGTGTAACAGTTTTTGTTGTAGTTGCAAAACATCTGCATCTCGACAGCAAACTCGCGACAGTAATGCAAAATAGCGGTGTGATGGGCCGGAATACGGGCTGGGCCGGCATTGAAATACAGATCGGGGTCTTTATCAAAGTTACAAAATTGTGGGTTGCCTAACTCATCGATAAAATCGCCATGGCGAATGGTAAGGTTTCGGCCACCCGCTCTGTGTGACGCTTCGAGAATTTTACACTGATAACCTGCTTTGCCCAATTCATAAGCTGCCACCAGACCACTGATGCCTGCCCCGAGTATTAATACGGTTTTACGCCCTGCAGTTAAAGGCTTCAGCTTTACCAGTTCAGGTTGAGCCTGAACCGGAGCGGCGAACAAGCCAAATAAACCTGCAGCCTGCAACATGGCGGCTGAACCACCCACTTTACCTAACAACAACAAGGCTTCTCTTCGGCTGAGCTGTTTATTATTTATCTGTTTATGATCTGGATTTGTCATCGGATCTTTTACCTCAACATCCTGCTAAAAGCAGACAGGTCAACATCAAAGGAAACAGAGCTCAGGTTGCGGTATCCCTGGTACAGCCTGAGTTCTGTTCTACTGCTTAATCAGAAGGTATAAACGCCTCTGAAGTAGTAATAACCACCATTAAAGCCGTATGGCGAAGTAACAGGGTATTTAGCCCCAACAGAATCCCCATAAGGGTTCAGACCCGGATATTTATCAAAAGCGTTTTGTGCACCGACAATCAGTTCTATATTACTGGTGAGCATGTAACCCAATTCAAGATCAACCAGAAGTGCGGAGCCTTCTGACATGCCCTGAGCTGCATCGTAGGTATCGTCCACTTCCCAGAACGAACCAAAGTAGTTCACCCTTGCCAACGCACGCCAGTTGTCTTCAGAGTGATTAAAGCTGATGCTGCCGCGGGTTTTAGGTAAATTCTCCTCCAATGTACGAATTTTGACGTCATCAATATTGGTGGTCAGGGGGTCAACAGTGACTTCGGTTTTGTTCCAGTTCATCACAAAACTTAATTTGGATGCCCCTGATCCCAAATCCAGATCCTGGCTGACGACTAAGTCTGCACCTGTGGTTTTTGTGTCAAAGTCGTTGGTGAAAAACTTAATGCTGGTATAGCTGGTTGCGTCGTTAATGCCCATAGCCAGCAAAGCAGTAATATCAGTGTCGGTCAGTTCAAGCGGAGAGGTTTGACTCAACCGATCTTCCACGTCGATTCTGTACATGTCTAAAGAAACGTGAGTGGAACCAAAGTCACCCACTAAACCAAAAGAAACGTTTTCAGATTCCTCTGGCGTTAACGCTTTTCCGCCTTTTTGTATTGATATGGGGTTATCAGGCGGCAGTGTTGCTTCGTCTACCAAGCCATTCGGACCAAAAGCTGTACTAACGTTCACCACTTTGCTTTGGCCTATAGTAGGAGCACGGAAACCAGTACCAGCAGCGGCACGAACTGACAGACTGTCGGTCATTTTAAATAAGCCGGACACTTTCCAGTTGGTGGTATTACCAAAGTCGGAATAATCTTCATAACGAACAGCCCCATTAAGCATCAGATTTTCTGTAACCCAACTGGATACATCGGTATAAAAAGACAAATTGTGGCGACTGAATACCCCTGCAGATTCAGGTTTAAAACCCGGAAAACCATTGGAACCAATACCAAAACCTTGATCGGCTAACACACCTACGGAATAAGAAGCGACATCTCCTGCTTTCACTTCAAAAGTGTCTTCGCGCCATTCCATACCACCGGCTAGTACCACTGCGTCGTAGAGGCCGACTTCAAATTCTCGAAATAAATCCATATTTAATCCGAGCTCACTTTGTACATAAGTGCCAGGACTAAAACTGGTCGGCGAATTGGCACCTAGAGACGCATTCACTGTGTTGTTAATTTTAAACTCGGCCTGGTTGCGACCGTAGGACGCACTGACATCAAAAAACACTTCATCAACCAACTCGCCTTTTACACCACCTGCAATAGCACTGTCGGTGACTGTGCCACCAAATGTAGGTGTAAAACCGCCAGGAAACATTTCAACAAAAGACCAGCAATTTGGATCAGCAGTCACAGCGGCCAGATCTGCAGCAATAGGGATACCGTTGGCATCCAGCCGCAGTGGAGCACAACTGTTACCATCATCCGGAGTCATATCTCCGACCAACACAGAACTGTAATCGACTCCATCCACAGTCACTTCAGGCCCTGCATACACCCCACCACGGTTCGAGGGGTTACGATAATAAAAACCGCCTTCCACATCACGCTGCGCATGGTTACCAAAGGCATAGGCTTCCTTGCCGTTTTTTAAATCCAGTTCCAGATTAGCAAAGAGTTTATAGTCGTCTTTGATTTCCGGTGACCCCCAGACCTGAGCTGGATTTTGCACGTCGGTATTACCAGCTTCAATCAAAGCGGCTGCATCAGAGCGCTGCACACTACGATCGGTCGGGTCAGCATTTTTGTATTCAAAACTGAAGTTAGCAGAACCTGAATCGGTCATAGGTAAGCCGATGTTACCAGCAAGAGTTTCACTGGCACCGTCGCCTTCATAATGCTGGCCCCATTTGGCTTCCAGCACACCACCCTCACTGTCGTTCTTTAACTGAAAGTTCAGTACACCCGCTATCGCATCAGAGCCATACTGAGCTGCAGCACCATCGCGCAGCACTTCTACTTGTCTTATCGCAACAGCAGGGATCACAGAAATGTCCGGGCCCTGAGCACCGTCTGAAATACCTCCGCCGGCAAAGGCAATAACAGAAGCTCTGTGTCGTCTTTTGCCATTCACTAACACCAGGGTTTGATCCGGCCCCAGACCACGTAAATTGGCAGGGCGGATTAAGGTCGCAGCATCACTGATCGACTGGGCATTGATGTTAAAACTCGGAACAAGGGTGCTCAGCATATTGAGCATATCCGGGTTGCCCTGATTGGCGAACTCCTCAGCACCAATGATATCAATAGGCACAGGAGACTCCCCGACAGAACGCGGCGCGGCTCGGGAGCCTACCACTGCAATTTTCTCTACATTCTCTTTCTCTTTGGCTGCATCATCCTCCTCGGCCGCCGAAGCGAAACCACTATAGCCCAGTAAAACAGCACCTTGTAATGCGGCACTTATCTGCAGACATAACGCACTTTTTTTTATTTTCATAGTTTTTATCCAGGGTGAGAGGTAAACTGATGCTCCTGCACTGCGCGACAAAAATTGCTACGCCGCCTGCTGACTATCCATTCACATAATCAACATATAAATACAGTCCTACTTAGTTCAACTCACGTCAATTGAATAAAAATCAACCATCAGATGAAAATTAGTATTTTATATAACACAATGTTTAAAATGAATTTTATTAAAAATAACGAGAAACAATTACTGCACCACAATAAAACAACAACAGAAGTGTCTCGTTGCAAAAATGCATATAAATGCACCAATGCGATTCATTAATTTGAGTTTTGCTCTTCTTAGTGCAACCTGCTCAACCCTATTTAGTGCATGTTTTTCAAGCAGAACATCGGTCTTAAAAACAACTATTTTTAGCCAACCATCCGTCAGCCCTGATACATTCACTTACACAAGCCAATGAATTTTTTAAGAAAACAGCGGTCAGACCTATTAATTCAATTCAGGAAGATAAAAGATGATGAATACAAAAGCTTTGTTAGAGCAGTTGTTAAAAGCCGGCTCTGATGTGATACAGAAAAAAACGTCGGGCACTTCGGGCGCTAAATCTGCGGATTTATCCTCTGTCAGTAGTTTACTGTCAGGTTTTGGTGGCGGGGCTTTGTCAGGCGGCGCTTTAGCTATGCTGCTTGGCTCAAAAAAGGGTCGCAGTATGGGTGGAAAAGTCATCACTTATGGTGGTCTGGCTGCTTTGGGTGTGCTGGCTTATAAAGCTTATGGCAACTGGCAACAGCAAAACAAAGGCAAAGTCGATCAACACGAACCTCAGACGATAGACCGTTTACCTGCACCGCAAGCCGAACAACACAGCCACGCTATATTAAAAGCATTAATAGGCGCAGCCAAAGCCGATGGTCATATTGATCAGCAAGAACGTGAATTGATCGACAGCGAAATCGCCAAACTGACCTCGGATTTAAGCCTGCAACGCTGGTTTGATCAGGAACTGGCAAAACCATTAGACCCTGCTGATGTCGCAGGTGCAGCCACGACAGAGGAAATGGCGGCTGAGATGTATCTGGCGAGCCTGTTGGTGATCAACGAGCAAAACTATATGGAAGGGGCTTATCTGCAGGAACTGGCACGTCAGTTGAAACTGCCCACTGAGCTCAAAGCTGAGCTGGATTTTCAGGCCAAACAGGCGTTAGCCGCTTAACTTTTGTCTGCGCTAAAAGCAAAAGCCGGATTAAAAATCCGGCTTTTTTCGTTGGAACAGATCAATTCAGAGGGCTTCAAACCACACTTTGGTTGCGTCCAGCGCTTCTTTAACCCGGTCAGGACTGGTGCCTGCTAAAGAAGCACGTTTAGCCAGACCTGCTTCTATCGTCAGGGCTGCAAACACGTCATCGCTGATCAAAGGTGATACCTGCTGCATTTCAGCTAAAGCTAAAGCTTCCAGCGGTTTTTGCTGCTTCGACGCCACCAGTACCAGCTCACCGGATAGCTCATGAGCGTCACGGAAGGCGATGCCTTTACCGACCAGATAATCGGCCAGATCGGTGGCATTGCTGTACCCAAGCTCTGCGGCTAAGCGACAGCGTTCTACATTCACCGATAGATGCGGCAGCACTGTCGCCAGCACCAGCAAGCATTGTTGCCAGCTTGCCATTAAATCAAAAAAGCCCTGCTTGTCTTCCTGCATATCTTTGTTGTACGCCAGAGGCAAACCTTTAAGTACATGCAAAATAGCCACTAAATGACCCAACACCCGACCGGTTTTACCACGCAATAATTCAAACACATCAGGGTTTTTCTTTTGTGGCATCAAGGACGAACCACTGCTAATCGCATCACCGAGCTTAAAGAAAGCCGCTTCGCCCGAGCAGAAGAAGATCACATCTTCGGATAAACGCGATAAATGCGTCATACACAAAGAGGCTGCAGCAGATAACTCCACCACATAATCCCGATCAGACACTGCGTCCAGGCTATTGAGCGCTGCAGATTGAAAACCTAAACGCTGCGCTAAAGCGGTACGGTCGATTTGAATACCAGTGCCCGCTAAGGCACCACAACCTAAAGGACAAACATCCATCCGCACTAACGCATCGTCAATACGGCTTAAATCCCGCTTAAACATTTCGATGTAAGCCAAAGCCCAGTGACTGACCAATACAGGCTGAGCCCGTTGCAGATGAGTAAAGCCCGGCATCACAGCACCAAAATGCGCATCAGCAAAAGTAACCAAAGCCCCAATAGCGTTGATTAAAGTGCCGCGTACCTGAGTGGCATTCAGCTTGGTCCACAAACGTAAGTCGGTAGCGACCAAGTCATTACGGCTGCGGCCTGTGTGCAGCTTTTTCGCTACCACACCAATTTTTTGCTGCAACTGAGCTTCCACCCAGCTATGAATATCTTCTTCCTGCGTTTGTAACGGCAGCTTTGGATTGGATTCCACAGCTAAAGCTAAATCAGCCAAAGCATGATCCAGCTGCTCTGCTTCGGCTGCGGTAATAATACCGGCTTCAAGTAAGCCTATGGTCCAGGCACGGGAGGCCTGAATATCCTGTTGCGCCAGCAGATAATCAAAACTTAATGAGTCATTAAATTCACTGAACTCGGCCAGACTGGCTTCGGTAAACCGACCACCCCACATCGCCATGATAAATACCTCTGCATTAATAGTAGATATAGCCAAAGTAATTGATGTTGCAGCGCGACGGCAAGAGAGCGAGACCCCATGAACATAGTAGTCCTATGTGATTGGGGCGAGAGAACGCAGTCAACAAAGCGGCAGCTTCAAGTACGAAGGGTATAGAATGGGCGGCCTGGTAGCCGCCCTAATAATTACGCCAGGAGCTTAACCTTTGCTATGCAAAGCACGAATACGGCTGGCTAAGCTATACAGGCGGATAAAACCTGCAGCATCTTTTTGGTTGTACACTTCATCGCCTTCAAAAGTCGCGAAAGCTTCTGAGTACAGGCTGTTGGGTGAACGGCGTTGCGTTACAGTCACGTTGCCTTTGTACAGTTTGACCACTATGTCGCCTGTCAGTTGATCAGCAAGTGAAGTAGCTGCTGCTAACAAGGCATCTTTTAACGGTGTAAACCAACGGCCATCATAGACCAGCTGAGCAAACTCTAAGCCCACTTCTTCACGGTATTTCAGTGAAGTGCGGTCATACACCAAAGATTCCAGTGCACGTAAAGCCGCCACTAAAATAGTGCCGCCAGGTGTTTCGTAACAACCGCGGGATTTCATACCCACTAAACGGTTTTCTACTATGTCGATACGGCCTACACCATGCTCTGAACCAATAGCATTCAGCACTTCAATGGCTTTGACAGGAGCTACAGCTTCACCGTTTAATTTCGTCAGTTCGCCTTTTTCAAAACTTAACTGAATATGTTCGGCTTTATCCGGCGCCTGCTCTGGTGATTTAGTCCACATCCAGATTTGGTCGGATGGCTCATTCCATGGGTTTTCAATCTCACCACCTTCATGCGAGATATGCCATAAGTTGGCATCACGGCTATAAATTTTGGTGGCAGAAGCAGTAGTAGGCACATTTTTCTCAGCCAGATAATTGAGCAGTGACTGACGTGAGTTAAATTGCCATTCGCGCCATGGTGCTATCACTTTTAACTGTGGCGCTAAGGCGGCAAAAGCACCTTCAAAACGCACCTGATCATTACCTTTACCAGTACAACCGTGGCATAAAGCGTCCGCACCTAATTTCAGCGCCAGCTCAACCTGAGCACGGGCAATCACAGGGCGTGCCATAGAAGTACCCAGCAAATACTGGCCTTCATACACCGCACCTGTTTTTAAGGTTGGATAAATCACTTCTTTGATTAATTCTTCACGCAGGTCAACCACGTAGCACGAGCTGGCACCTGACTTGATGGCTTTTTCTTCCACACCAGCCAGTTCTTCATCGCCCTGACCTACGTTGGCAACAAAAGCTATCACTTCACAGTCATAGTTGTCTTTTAACCAAGGCACAATGGCTGATGTGTCTAAACCACCTGAATACGCTAACACTACTTTTTTGATACTCATGTCCAACCTCAACTAAATAAACTGACTAATACGGCATTCTGAGCGTGCATACGGTTTTCTGCCTGCTGCAACACTAAGGAATTATCACTGTCCAGCACTTCGCTGGTCACTTCATGCCCACGGTGTGCTGGCAGGCAGTGCATAAAATGTTTGATGGCTAAACGCTGCATCACTGCAGTATTTATTTGGTAAGGTGCAAACAGGTTCTCGACCAGTTTAGGGTCGGCCTTAGCGCCCATCGACAACCAGGTGTCGGTGTAAATCGCATCAGCGCCTGCAGCTGCGGACACATGCTGACTTAAAGTCAGTTTAGCGCCGCTTTTTTCTGCTATCGCCTGAGCTTTTAACAATACATGAGCATCAGGACCAAAGCCTTGTGGTGTGACCACAGTCAGCGTCATGCCCATAATGGCAGCGCCTAACATCAGCGAGTGGCAGACATTGTTACCGTCGCCGACAAAAGCCAGATGCACCTTGCTTAAATCGCCATAATGCTCTTTTAACGTCAACAAATCGGCCAGCGCCTGACAAGGATGGTACAAATCGCTCAGTGCGTTAATCACTGGTTTTTTGCTGCTTTGCGAAAGCTGCACTAATGTTTTCTGAGAATAGACCCGCGCCACTATGGCATCACACCAACAGGCCAGGTTACTGCCAAAATCTTCCACTGATTCGCGTACGCCCATAGCTCCGTTTTGCTGATCCAGATAGACACTATGACCACCTAATTTATTGATCCCTACATCAAAGCTGACGCGGGTTCGCAAAGAAGGTTTTTCAAACAACAAGGCAATGCTTTTGCCTTTGAGCGCAGAGCTGTACTGCGCTGGGTTTTGTTTGATCTGAAGCGCAAGCTCCAGAAGGTCGGATAATTGGTTCTGATCTAATTCAGCTAAACATAAAAGCTGGGTTAATTTACTCATAAAAACACACTGCATGTCCGCTAGGCGGCATCCTTATCGTTGCAACACACCCTTATGGTGTGTTTTGTTTCGGGATCAATACACGATGCAAGTACCTACTGCTTCTTGTTGCATCAACTTTAATAAATCGTCCGGATGCTGCCATCCTGCCACTGTAATATTACGTTTCAGTGC
>VFQO010002720.1_pt1 | contig 10257 bp, 10 predicted proteins | sample 3512331 | NCBI WGS metagenome assembly VFQO01 (sample SAMN10412371, study PRJNA504923) | tailings metagenome | isolation source: Replicate 3 from Balatoc abandoned mine | place: Philippines: Itogon, Benguet | collected 2017-08-28 | reverse complement strand
TCCCGCTTCTCCATGTATTCGAGATCCCGGATCTCATTGTTGATGTCCAATGGCTCCTCCGGCTCCATGAAGACTGTCTGACCTGTTGCAGATTCATCGTGGATAAATCCTCTAAGCTTTCGCTTGTTTTCCGCCGCCACGGGGATTACCATTCGACCTCCACGGATGGTCATCGCAGAGTCCTCCGGGGTAAGCCCTTTGGCCCGTGCCTCCTTAAATATCCGCTCCATGACTTTTCTCAAGCGGCCTTCTTCATAGATCAACTGATTGCGAATCAGCTGAAGCTCTTTGCTGGCGTTGGTTCGGATTTTCCCTTTTTCATCGATGATCTGATCGATGGCTTTGAGCAGACCTAGATCTAAGTCCAGCAATAGTCCCAAAAGCGCACTCAGTGTTGGGTAGGTTTCGGCATTTTTCTGAAAAAAAGTCACACAGCCCCTGAGTGTTTGCAGGGCAAGCTTGACCTCATAAAATTCCTCCTGATCCAAAAACGCACCTTCGAGCTTAGCCTTTTCCAGAAAAGGAAAAAGATTGGTGAAGTTTGAAGAGGGAAAACTTTCCCCTGAGATCAGGACTCTCCTGAATTCATCCGTCTGATCAAGAAGCCGCTGTACAAGCTGAAAATCAGCCGAAAAAGAAACTTTATCCACATAGTCCAGTCCAAGGGAGGAGGTACACTCAGCCTTGAGCAGTTCTTTGATTTTTTGGAAATTGATTTTTTGTTCGAGATTGGAGGGGTAGAGCATTAGAAATTTTCCTCTTTACCATTATTGGATTCCAGTACCGTAAGCGAGTCAATCAGCCTTGCGTAGATTCTGTCCATTTTGACAGGATCCTCGAGGTAAAACCGCATACTTTGAGTAAACACCGAATCAGACACCTCGTGTTTCAAAAAAACTTCCTTTTCCAATAATTTGTACAAGGTCTGCGAGGAATCATAGGGGATCGGGAGAGCACTTACTTTGCCCTCTGTCATGTGGATATCCTTCAGGATCACCACCATCTGATCTTCGGGCAAGATGCCCAAAGGAGTGCCTTCATCGCTGCAGGCCCAGAACAAAATCACCGTTAAAATAGAAATCCAATATCGTATCACGGCTCAAAATTAGGCTTTTTTAACGGATTTAGCCCGTACCGTTGCCAGAAGTCAAATTTTAAATTTCGGACTTAGGGCTTAACTTAGCCCGCACAAAATTCTCCCATGGATCAGCTATTCAGCAAGCTCAGAAAATACGAAATCATGATCAGGAAGGTGGCCAACAACCATCTCCAGGGAGAATACCAATCACTATTCAAAGGCTCCGGACTGGAATTTGACGATCTGAGACCCTATCAATACGGAGATGATATCCGGACGATCGAGTGGAAGGTGTCTGCCAAAGGTCATGGTACTTTTGTCAAAACCTTCCGTGAAGACAAGGATCAATCTGTATACTTCCTCCTGGATATCAGTGGTAGTCAGGATATTGGACAGCAGGGTAATAAAAAAATAGATCAGGGAAAACTCATCGCGGGCGTTTTGACCTTAGCGGCGGTTTATGAAGGGAGTCAGATCGGACTGATCAGCTATTCGGATCAGCAGGAAAAATTGATTCTCCCAGCAAAAGGCAGCAAGCAGGGCATCAAGATAATCCGCGGAATCTTTGATCATCAAAACAAAAGCCTAAAAACTGACCTAAATGGGATGTTTTCCTTTGCCCTCAACTTGATCAAAAAGCGTAGTATTATCATTGTGATTTCGGATTTTATCGATTCGGAGTACGAGCGATCATTCCGAGCTCTGGCAGACCGGCATGATGTGGTGGCGATCCAGCTCACCGACCCCAGAGAGTCTGCGCTGCCGGCTTTGGGGATTATCCCGATCTACGACAAGGAGAAAGGAAAAACCACTTGGGTAAATACAGCCTTTGGGAGCTTTTCCAAGAAAATATCCAATACCTTCACCACTGAGCGGGAAAATCTCAAAGATATCTGTCGCAAAAACCAGATCAACTACCTCGCCATCGACTCGAGAGAAGACATCGTGGCCCCCTTGATCGACTTATTCAAGTACCGCAACAAACGCATGAAACGTGGGTAAAATCCGGCTTATTTTATTCCTTTTCCTGCTTTCTACAGGTATCTCGGCACAGGACATTCAGCTGGAGGGCTACTTCACGCAGGACTCGGCGCGGCTTGGTGAGCGTGTGGGATTTGTATTGAAGGCAAAGTACCCCCAAACCTCCCAGTTGATTTTTCCGGACTCGACTTTTGACTTTTCGCCCTTCATCCTCTTGGAGAAAAAATCATTTATCAGCCAAACCGTAGAAGGCACCACTACTGACAGCGCGGTCTATTATTTGTCCAACTTCAGTCTGGAACCGAGCAGCTTTCTGTCACTACCTGCCTATGAGCTGAGCAGGTACGACAGCATTACCTATTTTTCCAACGAGGCAGAACTCAAACTCAAATTGATGCTGGACTCGATCCCCGAGCAGCTCGCTTTCCAGCAAAACAATGTGTATCAACCACTCGACAAATCCTTTAACTGGCTATTGTTTGGATTGATTTTGGGCGGAATCACCCTTCTGGTTGGACTATTTGCCGTCCTATTTGCCAAGAAAATCAAGGCTCTTTACCGCAAAAACCGAGAAAAAGTGCGTTGGTTGCAGTTTGAGCGAAAGTGGAAAAAACTCACCACACTGCTCTACCAAAATCCCCAAATCGAACTCGCTGATGAAGTGGTAGGCCTCTGGAAAGGATACCTGGAAAGCATCACCGATCTGCCATTCCAAGAGTGGACCTCCAGTGAAATTGCTGCTGCCCTACAGGATCAAAAGGTTTTTGATTCGCTGCGAGCTATAGATATGATTATTTACGCAGGTAAAGATGCCGTAAATGAGGATGCCACCCAATACCTGCTGAAAATCGCCAAAGACAACTACCACGAAATGCAAAACCAAATCAGACATGAAAGAGCAACTCGCTGAGTTTTTGTCCTGGTCTTGGTTTTTGCCAGAGACCTTCAAAAGTTACGAGTGGGAGAAGCCTCTCCTTTTCCACCTTTTGTGGATCATTCCCCTGTTGATTTTGCTTCGCAAAGGGGTGAAATTTTTGAAAAATCCGGTTTTGGAACTTTCACTTCCCAAAAAAGTTGAACGTGGAAATCCTTGGACCTACCTAAGGCTGATTCCGACAGGTTTCTTTTTCCTTTCCTTGATTTTCATTGTCATCGCGCTAGCCAGACCACAGCGAAGTAATGAGCGAGTCGAGCAATACACCGAAGGGATCGATGTTCTTTTGGTCATGGATATCTCGGAATCCATGGATTTACAGGACTTCACACCAAATCGTCTAGAAGCAGCTAAAAGCACCGCGATTGACTTTATTAACGGTCGACTGGGGGATCGAATCGGTATGGTTGTTTTTTCAGGTGAAGCCTATTCACTTGCTCCACTTACCAATGACTATAAACTTTTGACTGATCTGATCGCCGATATCAATTTCCAGATGATCGAAGCCAAAGGAACAGCAATTGGATCGGCGCTTGCGGCAGGAACTAACCGAATGAAAGAATCTGAATCACCTTCCAAAGTGATGATCTTGCTTTCAGATGGAGAAAGTAACGCAGGAAATGTAGATCCGCTTTTCGCTGCCCAACTGGCTGCTGCATTTGACATCAAAATCTACACGATTGCTGTGGGGAAAGATGGTATGGTGCCTTACGGAACGGACTTTTTTGGAAGACCGCAAATGGTCGAAAGCTATCTTGATGAAACCACCTTACGAGAGATTGCGCGAATAGGAGGAGGTGAATTTTACAGAGCATCGGACGGGAATTCTCTTGAACAGATTTTTGAACGAATTGATACGCTGGAAAAAGCTGAAATCCTAGAAAATCGGTACAAAGAGACCGCTGACTTTTATAGGATTTACTTGTTTTGGGCGATGATTTTCATGCTGGCTTGGCTAGGTTTGAAAAGTACATTCCTCAATAATTTCTTATTGGATTGAGACCAATTCCTGTTTTCTTTTCCAAGTTTGAAGTCTTGGATTCATAAGTTTGAACCAAAGCGGAGGTACCAAAGCCACTAATATCATAGCTGAATAACCTGCAGGAAGCTGTGGGCTGTCTTCATGATGTTCGAGAATTTGGTAGGGCTTGGCTGCATACGCATGATGATCAGAATGACGCTGAAGCTGAAAAAGAAGAAAATTAGAAATTCGCTGTGAGGCATTCCAAGAGTGAAGTGGATTGACTTTTTCGAAACGGCCATTAGGCAGCTTCCTGCGCTCCATGCCATAGTGCTCCAAGTAATTAACCAACTCAAGTAAAGAAAAGGCCAATACACTTTGGATCAAGAAAAAGACAGGAATCTCCCAAACCAATCGATCTAAAAATATAGAAAACCCAATCCAAGTTGCCAGCAAAAATCCAAGTGTAATCAATTGAAATTGAATCATTTGGTTACTCAGAGACCAAACAAAAAGTTTCTTTTTCATCAACCTTTCCCGCTCCAAATCCCAAGCACTCATAAATCCCTGTGTGACTGACCGCCACCAAAACTTATAAACATGCTCTCCAATTCGACTTGTGGCAGGATCATCATGTGTCGCCACCCGAACGTGGTGACCACGATTATGCTCGATGTAAAAATGCATATAGCAAACAGACATCAATAGAATCTTTGCTGATATTCTTTCCCACTTGCCGGTTTTATGTCCAAGCTCATGGGCAACTGTGATCCCTATCCCTCCCGTAATTAAGGCGGTTCCTGAGACCAATAGCAAATATTCCCACCAAGCAAATTCGGAAATGGCCACTTTCCAAAAGACCCAAAACAAAAGCCCCATTTGAATAAAAACCCAAGCAAAAGTCATGAATCGGTAGAATTGGTCCTGCGCCACTTTGCTAACTGCCTCTTTGGGCACATTTTCTTTATCCAAACTCACCCAATAATCCATAAAGGGAATTACCAAAAAGACAAAAATATGAATCAATCCCAAGTAAGCTCCTCCAAAGCTTAGCCCTACAAATAGTAAAACTGGAAGGATCCAAGCACTGAGAAATCCTATTTTTTTAAAGCCCTTGCGCATAGCAAACTAATAACCTATAAAAGGTAAAAAATTATTGGGTTAAAATCAGAGAATGGATTTCGCTGAAAGATAAAACATGATAAAAATCAGCATACCAATGTGCTGACGGTCACCAAAATTACTTAAGCCATTTGAGAACTTTCGGACAAAATTGATTCCCATGGCACTATCTCCTGACCTTATCCAAAAATACAATAAGCCCGTTCCTCGATATACCTCCTACCCGACAGTTCCTTTTTGGGACAACACGATTGGACTGAGCGAGTGGGAAAAACTGGTCAAAAAAGCTTTTCAAGATTTCGGCAAATCAGAGGGAATCAGTCTGTACATCCATCTTCCGTTTTGCGAAAGCTTATGTACCTACTGTGGATGCAACAAGCGAATCACCAAAAATCATAAAGTAGAGGAACCCTACCTAGAAGCTATCCTCGCTGAATGGGATCACTACTTGGGGATCCTAGGCGAAAACCCCAAGCTCAATGCTATCCACCTCGGGGGAGGAACTCCGACTTTTTTTTCACCAGAAGCGCTAGAGTTTCTAATTTCAAAAATCCTCAAATCCTCTGAATTGAGTCAGGATTTTGAGTTCAGCTTTGAAGGCCACCCCAATAACACCACTTACGAGCATCTACTCGAGCTGTCCCAGTTAGGCTTTGATCGAGTAAGTTATGGAATTCAGGATTTTGACCCACAAGTACAAAAAGCCATCCATCGGCATCAACCCTTTGAAGTGGTCAAAAAAGCCACCGATAATGCCCGAATCGCTGGATATTCCTCCATCAATTTTGACTTGATTTATGGACTTCCTTTTCAAACTCCGGAAACGCTTAGAGACACGTTTTGTAAAGTTGCAGAACTTCGTCCCGAACGGATTGCATTTTACAGCTATGCACATTTGCCTTCCGCATTTCCTGCCCAAAAAACATACTCTTCTCACTTGCCCAACGAGCAGGAAAAGCGCGCACTTTATGAACTTGGAAAGGAATTATTGATTGAAATGGGCTATGAAGAGATTGGAATGGATCATTTTGCCTTGCCCAATGAACCTTTGTTTATTGCGAAGCAAGAAGGAAAACTCCACCGAAATTTCATGGGATATACCACCCTTGCTTCTAAAATGCTGATTGGATTGGGGGCTAGCAGCATCAGCGATGTTTGGATAGGTTTTGCGCAAAATGAGAAAAAGGTCGAATCCTACGAAGAAGCCTTGACCCATTATCAAATTCCGGTTGTCAAAGGACATGCGCTCACGTCCGAGGATTTGGAAGTAAGAACCTTGATTTTAAATCTAATTTGTAAGGGAGAAAGCGAAATACCGGAATCGATCTGGAGTCAAATCCCTACAGATCATTTAAATCAACTTCATGCTATGGTGAATGAAGGATTGATTGAATTAGAGGGCAAACACCTTAAAATCACCAATGACGGTATGGCCGTGGTAAGGAATATCTGTTCGCTTTTCGATTTGAAAATGCTGAACCAAAGCCAGAAAAAAGTCTCTTTCAGTAAAGCAATCTAATCAATGGCACATGGTAATCTCAACCTGCTGATTGCCGTAGTCAAAAGTCGCTATCTCAGGACTTAATCCGGGAATTCCCAAACCCAGCCCTCTAAAAACCATCAAAATCCCAATAACTATTCCGAAATAGGGAATGACTTTCTGTATTTGCTGACGTCTGATTGCTGGAAGCAAACTTCCTGACACCATCAAGGCCAACAACATCGGAATGGTGCCGAGTCCAAAAAACAACATATACCAAGCCCCTTGGATAGGACTTTGCATCCCCATTGCGACCACTAAGGCCATATAGACCATTCCACAGGGCAAAAGTCCATTGATAAGCCCGGTAGAGAAAAAGGCTGTTTTACTTCCTGACTTTAGGAAAAAAGAAAGTCTAGACTTGATCCATCTAACTACTCCCGAAAGGGCTGGAATAGCTAAAAATTGATCGGCTTTTTTATAACTCAGGGAAAGCAACACCACCAAGATTCCCATGCTTACTGAGATTCCCTGCTGAATGCCTGCCAGAGCCAAGGAAAAGCCCAAGCCTCCCACCACCAAACCCAAAAGTGCATAAGTCAGACTCCGACCTAGGTTGTATAGAATTTTATTAAAAAGAAACTTATTGGAGGAACTTCCTCCTACTGCCAAGGCAATCGGGCCGCACATTCCGACGCAGTGGAATGAACCCAAAAATCCCAAAAACAAGGCAGTCCAGAGCATTTATAAGGTAATTTTGCTTTCTTCATAAAAGTCCACCCCATTTTCAGTCCAGGTGAGTTGGACTCTCCAATAGCCTGACTTAAGTTTTTCTAAGGGGATGGTAGTTTTACCTTCCGCTTTGATATCCAGAGGTAAGATCTGATCCAATCGGGCATCCGAAGGTCTAAAGAGCTGAAGACTTCCTTTGGCGCCTACCGGCAGATCCAGGATCATTGATTTGCTGGGAAGATCAAAGACCAATACCTCCCGATCCAGCGCAGCAGCTGATTTTTCCCGCTCGATGTGATCTTGGTATTTGATCTCTTTTTCATAGTAATTTTCAGTCACCAGATGAATATCATCTTGGCGCACCGAGATCACCACCAGTGTCAAAATAAAACCAACAAAAGCAATGATGGTCAATAAAATTCCTTTTCCCCAATCCATGATTTTCTAGTTTTTGCCTCCCACAGGAGCCATAAAGTTCGTTTCAATATCGTCAAATTCTTCTCCTTCAGCGGACAGTACCAAATGGACTTTTTGCTGAGGTATTTTTACCTCTTCTTGCTCTTGGACCAAAAAGAACCGGCCTTCAAACTTAGTCTGCGGTTCCAGCACCCAATTGGTATCGCCGACGATTTCTACTTCAATTCCATCGATCAAAGAAGCAATCTCTACGCTTTGAGGCTCAAAGGTCTTATTGATCAGTGTAATGTTGTACAAATTGGACACTTTTCCATCAGGTCTAGCCTGGTAAGTCATCCCGGGAAATCGGGTTATGGTGGCTTCCAAATCTGACCTTGTTGCGATCAGGGTCACAAAAGCCGCAACCAAAACCAGCAAAACCACTGTATAACCTTTCACTCTTCCCGTGAAAAGCTTTTGAAACCCTTCCTTGATGCTATTTTCTGAAGCATAGCGGATCAACCCCTTAGGACGATCTACTTTTACCATTACCTCATCACAAGCGTCAATGCAAGCCGTGCAATTGACACACTCCATTTGGGTTCCGTTTCGGATATCAATTCCAGTGGGACAAACCTGCACACAAAGCCCGCAATCCACGCAATCACCTTTTGGAGCAACATCCACTTGATTTTTCCGAATCGGCGCCCTTGGTTCTCCTCGGACATAATCGTACATCACATTGATGCTGTTATCATCTAAAAGTACGCCTTGTAGTCGTCCATATGGACAGACCACGATGCAAGCCTGCTCTCGGAACCAGGCAAAAACAAACATGAAAATGCCCGAGAAAGCCACCAAGCCAATAAATCCGGCCATATTCTCAGTGGGAGGTTGGGTCACGATTTCTTTTACCTGATCTATCCCGATCAGATACGCCATCACCAGATGTCCAATCAGGAGCGAGAAAAAGGCAAATACACTGAGTTTTAAACTCTTTTTCCAAATCTTTTCACCCGTCCAAGGCCCCTCATTTAAGGCTCGTTGTTGATTAGCATCGCCTTCGATGGCATATTCGATTTTGCGAAAAACCATCTCCATAAACAAGGTCTGAGGACAGGCCCACCCGCACCAGACTCGCCCAAAGACGACCGTGAAAAGTATGATAAAGACAAAGAAAATCAACAGGAGAAAGATGAGCAGGTGGGTATCCTGCGGCCAAAATGCTGCTCCAAAAATGATGAACTTTCGCTCAAAAATATTGAAAAGCATGTAAGGCCTGCCATCTATCTTTATAAATGGACCTACAAACAAAATGGCCAAAAGAAGCCAAGAAAAGTAAGTTCTATAGGTGTAAAAAAAGCCTTTAACCTTCTTAGGATAGACCCAGATTCGCTTGCCGTCCTCTCGGACACTTGCCATCGAATCCCGAAATGCATTGGGATCCAAATTGGGGTTAGAATTTTTCTTTGCCATAATCAAGGGAAATATAGGCTGGAACCTTGCTAGCTCCAGCCTTGAAAATTTACTGAATCGACGCGACCACAGCTGTACTATCCGTTACCGGAGTTTCGGCAGCTGGGCTTGCAGAATAGGGCTCGCCTTGGGGTTCCTTTGGATTGGCAGGAGTAGTCCCAACCAACGTCAGAATGTATGATGAAACCTGCTGCATTTGCTCTGGAGAAAGCTGATCTTGCCAAGGAATCATCCCTTTTTCAACCACTCCGTATTTGACTACTTTAAACACATCCTGAATAGAGCCTCCATGAAGCCAATATTCATCAGTCAGATTAGGCCCCACACCTCCCCCTCCATCGGCTGCATGGCATGCCGCACAGTTGGTTTCAAAGATGGATTTTCCGGAAGAAATAGCTGCAGCTGACTCATCGAAAACAACAGTGGTTTCGTCAATTCCAGCCACCAAATTGGCTTTGCGGGTTTCAGCAGCAATTGCTTCCAATCTCAACTCCTCCTGATATTCCTCTTCGCCCGTTGGTCCGATACCGAGAACCGTGTAATTAACAAAGTAAATCACCGCAAAGGCAATCGACCCGATAAACACCCACTGCAACCAAGGAGGCATGAAATTGTCCAGCTCGGTTATTCCATCATAGGAATGGTCAGACATGACTTTTGCTTTTTCATCTTTTCCTCCCACCTCGTCCATTTTTCCGGTGACGAATTTCTCCTTGAAGGATTCCCACCAGGATGGTTCATGAGCAAGGGAAGGATTCTCCTTTTGAAATACCGCAGCCATGAAAGACATCAGGTAAATCATCAGGATCAACAAGAGTACGATGAGCAACAACACCACTCCAAGAATAACCAAGAGCGTCAACTGGCTGGAATCCATACTACTTAGTGTGGTGTACCAGGATGATTGTTCGGATTGTGCCATCACCGGCGTTCCGGTAATGGCAAAGAGTGCGAGTAGAGAAAGTATCTTGTTCATGGCTGGATGTGGGTTGATTCTTGTTCGTCCATAGGGAGAGATTTCATATGGTCCACATAGCCTTTGGGTACGCGAACCACCCAAATAAACATCCCTACAAAGAAGGTCACGAAGATGAGCA
>VFQO010002719.1_pt1 | contig 10259 bp, 6 predicted proteins | sample 3512331 | NCBI WGS metagenome assembly VFQO01 (sample SAMN10412371, study PRJNA504923) | tailings metagenome | isolation source: Replicate 3 from Balatoc abandoned mine | place: Philippines: Itogon, Benguet | collected 2017-08-28 | reverse complement strand
CTGCTCCTGCCACCGTCAACAAAGCTGAAAGCCAAATTCGCTGGGAAGCTTCCAAAGTCACCGGCACCCATTGGGGCTATGTGCCCATCAAAAATGCGAATCTCGATGTAGCAGGAGGTAAAATCACCGGTGGTTCCTTCGACATGGACATGGTCAACCTGACCGTGGAAGACCTGAAAGAAGAACCTTCCAAAGGCAATCTGACTAAGCACCTGAAGTCTGATGATTTCTTTTCTGTGGAAAAATTCAACACCGCGACTTTCAAAATTACTGAAGCAAAAACAAGCAACGGAATCGACTACACCATCTCAGGAACTTTGACCATCAAAGGAATTAGTCAGCCGATTTCTTTTCCTGCGAAAGTAGCCATGGCTGGAGGTAAGATGACCGCAACCGGTCAAATCACATTTGACCGCACCAAGTATGACATCAAATTTCGCTCAGGCAACTTCTTCGAAAACCTAGGCGACCGAATGATCTATGACGAGGTGAAACTTGACGTGAAGCTTGTTGCATCTGTTTGATCGGATTAAAAAATTGGAATAGTTAAAAAATTAGGCCTGGACGCAAATCCAGGCCTTTTTCTTTTTTCCACACTAATCATCAATGAATCAATTGGTTAAACCTGACAGGTGTTTCCCAAAATTGAATCAAACCATTTTCTTCCAAAATTGGAATTCTATCTTTCCAACAAACTCGCTAAAAACACCGCAAAGGAACGAATATTCTGATCCGCACTGGCAGACTCCAAGGCACTCATGTATTCTTCCCTGCGCGTCACCGGTACAATCGTCCAGGGATAGCCTCCCGAAGCCATCAGCAGATTCATCAAGAATCGGGCAATCCGACCATTTCCATCCACATAGGGATGAATATAGACAAAGGCAAAATGACCCAATACGGCTCTGACTGCCGCGCTTTTTTCTGATGAAAGCAAGTCAAAATACGCTGGCATCAGATCCCTCACCTGCTCCTGAGAAGGGGGCACATGCTTGGATCGGCGGATAAATACCGACTGATTTCGATAGCCCGCAAGGTCCGAAGCCCGGATAATCCCTGCTTCCACACTCGGCGCAAACAGCTCCCGATACCAAGTTCGATGAGCCTTTTCGGCTACCTGACCCGATTCTGCTCCGGAGAGCACTTCCTCCAAGGCCCTTTTGACCGATTGAAATGCCTGCCAATAGCCTCTTGCTGCCATCGCATCCCGATGCTGTCGGTCTGCCTCGTGCAGCTCCGGCTGCCAATTCCCTGCTTTGATCCGCTCAATCAAATCCGCGGAAACACGATACCCCTCGATCGAAAGAGAGTTATAAGCATCATTGACAAATAGCTCACTGACTCGCTGCAGATAGGCCGAAGAATCCCGGGGAAGACCCGGTTCGGATGGAAAAACCTCCAAAACCGTCTCCCGCATGCTCATCCACATCAGCTGAAGCCGATTGACATGAGGCAAAACCTGTCTCGAAGGAATCAGAAGCGTACTCGGACTGGCAAATGGATCCTGCTCACTCACCGCGTAGCCCACACTTCGCATCCCTGCCAAAATATCATCCGCAATCGCATCCCGTCCGATATTCCGAAATGCTCCCGCCAATCGGCCCGCCACCACGCTATGTCCACCATCCAGCAGCCTCCGGAGCAAATCCGTGCCATCCCAAAAAGTACACAAGACCGCTCTGGCATCTACCGGGTTATTTCGGAAAAAAGGCTCTGGGCAGTATATCAGCGCAGATTCCAAGGTAAACAAGCGAAGGCCATGAGGATCAATCACCAGCTCTTCCTTCTCAGCAATTCTCGCACGCGTCTCAAAGATGGAGGTATCATGAGGCAGGGAAGTGGTCTGATTTCTGGCACTTGGTGCACGCACCAAAAGCTGTCTTGGCACAGTCAGATTACCTGCATGGAGGATGACTGACTGCTCTGGGGAAAGGCTCCACTCTTCCCTAAATCGCTCATTCAGATAAGCCGCACAGAAATACCAGAAGGAGGTATACCAAGAAGTGCTCTCTCCTGCCGGCTCATCCGGTCGGGTCGGGATATACCATCCCCGCATCACCTCTTTCAAAAAACCCGACCTGACCAAGCGCTCCCGATGGGTACGGCTGAGATCGGATGATTTGACGGCGATCTTTTCCACTTCCTGAAGATCCTTGAGAATCGTCAGGGAGCTAGCAAGTCTTTCGGAGATCGTAGCCATTACCTTTTAAATTTACTCAAAGGTAATTTAGCTTTTACGGTTTTACAACTTTTAGCTTATAATGTTATATTATTTTTAGCTTTTAATGCATTTTTATATTTAGCTTTTATTGTTGCATGAAGGAGACTTGGGAAAATTAATCTTAAAATCAATCCTTCAGATAAGAAAGAGAACCTCCTTGAACCACCAGCAAATCCGAAAAAACGATTCTTCGAAAGTCTACGACATTTTCATCTTGGGTCTCTGGTTCTCCAGCTTAATCACAAATCATACTTCACTGTCAGCAAGCCATACCTTGGCTGCACCAGATAGGAAAAAGTGCTGATCAGGTTTTCGCTGAAACTATCCCGACGGATGGCTTGCGTATCAAACAAGTTCCAAACAGATGCTTTAAATTCCCAAGGGCTTGACTTTTTGCGATACAAAAGAAAAGCATTGAGGAAGTCAAAATCACTCCGTGTGGCTGTCGCCTGATTGAGGTAAGTATTGTAGGTATAATCTGCCTTGAGCTTCAAGCCTTTGATGATATCCAGATCGATCTCCAGCTTGGGACTATGGGTGGTAAAGGTGTTTTCAACTGCGCCGGACAAGTAGTTGTTGGCAGTAAATGAATAACCCAGATCTACTTCCAAGACTTTGAAAAACGTGGTGGTCAGACGGGTGTCGTAGGTTTGGGAAAACTGCTGATTCTGAGTAGGTCGGTCGTCCAAGATCAAATTGGTGGAAAAGGCATTCCATCGGCCACCGAGTTCAAACTTCAGTATATTCAGCGCCTTATCAAGTCGGATATCTCCATTGAGCGTTTCATTAACCGGCTGAATATTGATCAGGGAAAGAAGCCGATTAATCTCGGCAAAATCTGTCGTGGTGGTGATTTCATTTCGCTTGCGCTGGTAATTCAGATTCCCAAACAGCGTCAATCCCGAAAACATATCGAAATGGGTATAGCTTAGGGTATGGGTATCAAAAAGACCATTATCCAAGGCTCGATTTCCCTGAAAAACCGCATTGTAATCCTGTAAAACCAAGCCCTGAGCAAGTTTTTGGATATCCATGAAATTGGCCTCAGTCTGGAATCGGTAGGTTAGCGAGCGATTGGATTTGATATCCCATTTGGCATACATTCCGGGTAAGGCTAAGACTTTACTATAGGCAAGTTGACCGGCGATCTGCTGATCTCTCCAGGAATAGCGATGGAGAAAAACAGAAGGACTCAGCACTCCTTTTTTCCACTTGGTCTTCCAAGTTGTACCTAGGTAAAGATCCTGAAATCCAAATTCATTGTCATTTTCAAAATCATCAAACACCTGCGCCGAACCTTGTTGACGGAGGGAACCAGTGAGGCTTTGGGAAAGGCGCTGATAACCCAAGGACCAGTTGAGATGATTGGTGGGATTGAGGATATAGTAGTAGTTGAAAGCTCCTTCAAGTGTATTCGTCCTCAGTTCCTGAGATTGGAAAAGGCGATAGGTTTCCGCATTGGGAATAGGATAAAGCCCCAACAGCGGTTTCAGATTAGTCTGAAGATCAAAAAGCGGATCACTGAACTTGCTTTCCCAATTAAGTTCCGTGGAAAAAACATGTCGATCACTGGGCGCATGATACCACTCGAGTTTTTGCTGGAAAGAATAAGGTCTTCGGGTATTGAGCGAGGCGATATTTTGGAGATTTTGGCCAAAATCCGACTCTAGGACATTGCTGTTTTCGATTTCAGAAAGCTTCGCAAAAAGGCTGTATTTGACATAGGTCTCATCCTTGGGCGTAAAAGTCAGGGTGTATTTTCCCAACGCAGACTTATTCTCTACCTGACTTACGGAATTTAGCTTTTCCTGCACGTTGTCACCTGCATTGAGGTAGGTGCGGAGGGAATTGCTTCCCAGTTCATTGTCAGAAGCAGAAGCGATCAAAAAGCCGGTATGCCTCCACTTTTTACTTGGCGTATAGTTAAGATTCAGGGCACTCAGATGGGTTTTGAGTTGGGCGGCATTTGTACGGTCAGCCAGAGGAATCCCGAGATCGTCCCCATTCAACTGAACCCGCGAACCTGCCCGAGCTCCCAGTCCAGCCATTCCTCCGCTAAAGCGAAAATAATCACTAAGCGTAAAGGTCTGCTCGCCGACATTGTTGCTCCCTCCGATCAGGTTGACATTGAGTTTTGGAGCATAGTAAAACACGTTGGCGTGTCCGAGGTATCGCTTTTGAGGACCTACTCCTGCCTCAAAGTCCCCAAAGACCATGTTCTTTTTTCCGTCTTTGAGCTGAATGTTCAAGGCAAGTTTTTCGTCATTGTCCAGCCCTCGAATGGGCGAAACCTCATTGAAGTTTTTCAGCACCTGAACACGATCTACGGCATTTGCAGGGAGATTTTTGGTAGCAAGCTTGGTATTTCCATCAAAAAACTTCTTTCCGTCCACCAGCACTTCGTCGACTTTTTTGCCCTGGACCTTCACATCCCCATTTTCATCTACCTGAAAACCCGGAAGCTTTTCCAATACATCCCCAAGTTTACGCTCGGTTCCAGTGGTAAAGGCATCTGTCTTGTAGGTAAGCGTGTCCCCCTTCATGGTCACGGGCATCTCTGAGACTACTTCGACTAACCCCAACTCGGTATCACTTTGCTGTAATTTGATCTGAAAGGAGACTTCGGAATCCCAGTCTTTTATTGGCATTTCAAACTGACGGAAACCCACAAAGGAAACCCGAAGCAAGTATTCTGCCCCTGGAGCGAGCGTAATTTTAAATCTACCCTCGTCATTGGAAATCCCAAAGCCCCCGATTTTCTGAGTGCTTTGGTTGATAGCAACCACGTTGGCATAGGGAATCGGACGATTGAGCGAGTCTAGCACTTGACCGATCAGGGGTTTGCCCTGCCCGAAAGCCGATAGGACAGATCCCAGAAAAAAGGCAAGAAGGATCAGTCTTTTGGAAAAAGGCATAGTTGGTTAAGTATGAAATAGGAAGTGAGAAAGCTGAAATTTCTTACGCGAAAGCTTTAGATACAACTTCCAGTTTCTAGCGTCTTGAGTCTAATGTCTAGCTTCTTGGATCTTGCTTCTAAAATCAATTTCCAATTCGAATCGTAAACTGATTCCCATCACCGGGCTTGCCCTGGTATCGGTTCATCATTTGCTTCATGCCCTCTTCCTGAACCGCCCGAAATTCTTCCCTCGTCACTTCCTTGCCTCGCTTAGGGCGAATGATTGCTACGGGTTCAGCAGATGGGTTGAGTTCGATTTTTTCGCAGATCAACGTTCTTCCTGAGTTTTGTATTTCCAGAATCAGCCCAGGCAATCCAAAAAAGTTTTCCGGACCATGCGGCACAGGGATGTCCGGGGTAAACCAAGCTACCACTTGAATGGTATCTTTCACTTTTTCCATTTCAGTCATTCCGGTAGAAAATCGCTGAGAGTCGATGATTCTCGAATAGGTCGCTTTTTGCGCGGTGTAGTTGCCGATTTTCTTGGTTTCACCGGTCAGTTCCCATTCGGCAGGTTCAAGGGCATCTTTGATCAGAAATTCCTTTCCCATCACATCCTGTTCCTGTTCGAAGGTTTGTTCAGCGATGTTTTTATACAAAATCCTATCCTGACTACCAGTATTGATCACCATGGTCATCCCTCCGGAAGAAGCCGTAGCAGGACCTCCACCAAGGCTCTCGACTTGCTTCCAATTGGACTCGATAGGAGTAAAGGAAAGTACATACTCCCGCTCCATCTGCTTTTTGAGCTGAGCTTGGATTTCGGCCATTTGCTCAGGAGCCATTTTGGTAGAGTCCATTTGAAGCTTGATTTGGGAAGAGGACTTATAATAGGCACGTCCGGTAAGTCCTTGGGCCAGACTAGTAGTGAGCGTTACCGTCCCCACTAGGACCGAGGCGAAGAGAAGTTTGAGTTTCATAGCTGCTTATTTTTACTTCACAAATCAAATAGAGTGATGGCAAACACTGCGTTAAGCACTGTTAACGAGTGTTAACCCGGGTTTTTCGCAGAAAAATATCCTCCTACCTTCGTAAGGTGAATAAGCTGGAATTCAAACGAATCGGAATTTTAATCGGAGTGACTTTACTCTTTGCCATTGTGATCCAAGGCTGGCGGATGGTTTCCCAGTTTGAATTGATCCAAACTCAACTACAGGCCGACATTCAGGAAAGTCTGGACAATGCTGTCGAGAATTACTTTGCGGAATTGGCGAAAACCGATGTCATTGCCATGACCGATATGCCGTCCGGGAAAGTCCGGCTTTCATCGGATAGTCTGCCTGTCCCCAGTCAAATCACCAAAATCCAAATCGATAGATTGGACAGTGCGGGGGGATTTTTTGATCGGGTGACCAAGAGTGATCGGATTTTTCAAACCATTGAGAAAATGGAAAGCGGCGGATTTGATTCTGCATTTTGGAATTCTATCCGAGAAGATTCCACTTCAGGGTTGATTTTGCTGGACTCCTCACGAAAAATGGCTTTGGATCAAAAAAACAGACTTCAGGTGTTTTTCGGAAAAGACCAAGCCGACAGCATCAATAACCTAAAGATCTTCACCAGCAAAATCATCATCTCCATCACCCGGGACAGTCTGGACTTTGATCAAATCAATACATTCCTATTTAATGAACTTGATCGCCGAGGAATTGACATCAATTACCGTCTTTACCAACTTTCTGGCAAGACTAAGGAGGATAGTGTTTTGTTGAATTCCAATGAAAAAATGCCCTTTCAGGTGACCTCCAGATCTACTTTTCTCCCGCCGGGACAGGTCTTGGAAATGCACTTTGAGAATACAGCAAAGACTGTTTTGAAAAGGGGGTTGACAGAAATTTTAATTTCCTTGGCCTTTTTGGCAATCATCGCCTACGCCTTTTACTACCTCTACCAAACGATCAAAAACCAAAAGGAAATCGCAGAGATCAAGCAGGACCTGATTGCCAATATCACCCATGAATTCAAAACTCCGATTGCAACTACCCTTTCTGCGATCGAGGGAATCCAGCAATTCAATCCGGAAAAAGATGCCGCCAAAACAGACCGCTACTTGGGCATCTCCAAAACCCAAATGCTCAAACTGAACCAAATGGTGGAAAAACTGCTCGAAACTGCCACTTTGGATTCGGATCAGTTGGTGATGAAAAAGGAGGTAATCGAACCCGAACCGCTGTTGAGACAGCTGGTGCAAAAGTTTCAGACTTTGGCTCCGGAAAAACTCATCGATCTGACCATTCCTGCTCACTGCAAACCCATTTTCGCAGATCCGTTTCACTTCGAAAATGTGATTTCCAACCTCCTTGACAATGCCATCAAATACGGAGGAGACCAAATCCGCATCTGCCTCGATCAAAATGGCATGCATAAAATCCGAATCCATGACAACGGGGGAAATATCAGTTCGGAACAAAAAGAGCGGGTGTTTGAGCAGTTTTACCGTATCCCTATGGGAGATTTACACGACGTCAAGGGCTTTGGTATCGGCTTGTATTACGTGAAAAAGATCCTGGAAAAGCACGAGGGCAAAATCGAACTGGAGACAGGGAAAAATTCTACCACCTTTAGCACTTACTGGCCATGAGCAAAATCAACGTACTGCTTGCCGAAGACGAATTGGCACTTGGAATGATCATTCAGGAAAGTCTGGAAAGCCGGGATTTCAAAGTAAGACTTTGTGCAGACGGACAAAAAGCTTGGGAAAGTTATCAGGCTCAAAGGCCCGATGTGCTGGTTTTGGACGTGATGATGCCCAAAAAAGACGGTTTTTCGCTCGCCGCCGAAATCCGAAAAATCGACACCCATACTCCGATTATTTTCCTGACTTCTAAAAGTCAGACTGAGGATGTGGTGAAGGGTTTTGGCTTGGGCGCCAATGATTACGTGCGCAAACCCTTCAGCATGGAGGAACTGATCGTACGAATCAAGGCACATCTAGACCGCCTCCGTATAAGGCAAAACCAAAGCGACTGGATCGTATTGGGCAAGTATGAATTTCACCCTACCCGACAATTGCTGAAACTTGGCGATCACGAGCAACCCCTTACCTCAAGAGAATCCCAACTGCTTCAGATTTTACTCCAAAATGCCAACGACATCACCGATCGCACGCTGATTCTGAATCAGATCTGGGGTTCGGACGACTTTTTCAATGCCCGCAGCATGGATGTCTTTATCACCAAGCTCCGAAAAAAGCTGCAAGACGATCCAGCCATACAGATTCTGAATGTGCGAGGATATGGGTTCAAGTTGGTGTGTTAAAAATTTTTCGGATTACAAATCCATCGATATGAAAGTCGAGATTGCAAATCTCGAATAGCGAAAATAAACCAAAAAAAAGACCTGAAACCAAAAAGGCTTCAAGTCTCTGGATACTAAATCATAAGGATTATTGCTTGTCTTTTTTCAGGCCAATGGAATAATAGACTCCAAGTCTGGTCGATTGAGTCCTTCTTAGGTAATTGTACTCTTGATCGTACAACCGATAGTTGTTACTGATAGACCGATTCATATTTGCCGTACGGAATAGGGTCAGGCCAAATCGCTTGTACTCCACCGATATGCCGTACTGATAGTTCATGTAGAAGGATTTGGGAATAGTTTCCGCTGCGTTCAATGCATCAATCACTTCCTGTGTCCAATCGATCCCTTGAGGTTCCAATTCGAGCTTCTGGAAATCCTGAATCGCAAAAACAGGCGAGGCATTCAAATCCAAATACACCTTAAACTTATTTGATTTAATCACATTATAACTAACTCCTATTGGGACTTCAATATTCCTCATGGCAGTGCCCCAGCCTTTCCCAAGAGTCGTAATAAACTCAGGCCAAGATTCTGAAGTATATTCAACTGCAAAAGCAATTGTTGACCTGTAGTACTGTAACCCTACATTCAAATTAAACCTGTCCGAAAATGGATAAGTAAAACTTAGAAATGGCATGGGATCTGAAGTCGAAAAGTTGGTCTGTTCATACCCTATCAGCGTATCCATGCGAATCATGGAGGCACTCTGCCTACGCTCATCTACTAAGCCAAAACCTACTTTTAGACTTTGAGAAAGAACTGTCTGCCCAGCAAAAAAAACTAGGCAGACAGTTATTAAGAGTTTGATATTATGCATCGATCGTCATTCCAAATTGAAATCTTCCCGTTGTATAAATTTTTAAAGTTGATCATCATTTCCTCTCAGAGCAACTTGCATCAGTGGATCAAATTCCGCGCTGGATTCAGTAGATCTAAAATTAGCCTGATCCCCAAAAATTGCTTCCGAAAATGTAAGCGATTTAGAATTTGGACCTCCAAGTGATTGGTCCTTTTCGGTGTAATAAAGAAAATTGAAATCTCCGTCAAATTGCTCTTGAGTTTTGTCAAAGATGAATTCACGAATATTCTCGTTCTTCAGACCGTTGGCCAAAGCGGCTGCAAATGTTAACCCAGGCTCTGTGGGGTCCAAACCGGATTTTTTAGCCTGAGCCTCCAATGCTATTAGACTGTCGGGAGCTGACTCAAAATCACTGCATGAAAAAAGCAGCACTCCTGACAATAGGACAGGGAAAATTCTCTTTCCCGCTTTTACAAAATTCCACTCTCTTTTGAATGGGGGGGGGTAAGTGTTTTCATAAAGTTTAAAGTAAGTTGTTTTAAAGAATAGTATGAATTAAATAATTTGACTGAAAACGAACAAATATTTTTAAGATTAATTTTAAAATTAGTTTAAAATTCTGTCATTCGGGTTCTTGGAAATGAAGATTTAAGAATTTTACCTAAATTCCTAATTTTATTTGGAGAAAATGTTGAATTTGAGGCTACTCCTTGTTGATTTCGCTACCTCTTGCTCAGGTTGAATTCGTTCCAAAAAAAAACTATAGAATGATCCAGCCATACAGATTCTGAATGTGCGGGGATATGAGTTTAAGTTGGTGTGTTGATATTCGAACTCTTCCAAAGTTTAGGACTTTGGAAAAGTTGATAAGGTGTGTCTTGAGATTTCAACGCGCAAAGTAACGGGGGTAGCGAAATTTAGTCTATTCGGGATAGTTCATTAAACTGTGTCTAGGGTTTAATCTTTGTGACAACCCATTGTCT
>VFQO010002718.1_pt1 | contig 10259 bp, 9 predicted proteins | sample 3512331 | NCBI WGS metagenome assembly VFQO01 (sample SAMN10412371, study PRJNA504923) | tailings metagenome | isolation source: Replicate 3 from Balatoc abandoned mine | place: Philippines: Itogon, Benguet | collected 2017-08-28 | reverse complement strand
CGGATCGCCTTTCCCTACCTGATGTTCATGAGCCTCGCGACGCTGGTGGCGGCGATCCTCAATTCGCTGTCGCGGTTTGCGGCAGCAGCAGCGGCGCCGATCCTGCTCAACATCTGCCTGCTGGCCGCACTGGTGTGGGGCGCGCTCCAGCCGGGCGGCGAGGCGACCCGGGCCGCGACCGGGATAGGTCTCGCCATTGCCGTGTCGGTCAGCGGAGTGTTGCAGCTCGCCTGGCTCTATTGGTTCATGCGCCGCGCGGGTTTCCGCATTCCGCGCCAGCGTCCGCGTCTCACCACGCGCGTCAGGGAAATGGGCGTGCTGATCGTGCCGGCGGTGTTCGGCGCGGGCGTCTACCAGGTCAGCCGCTTCATCGACCTCGCCTTCATCCGCGGCCTGCCCGACGGGAGCCTCACCTACATGGCGATGGCCGATCGCTGGAACCAGCTGCCGCTCGGGATCATCGGCATCGCGCTCGGTACGGCAATCCTGCCCGCGCTTTCGCGCTACATCTCCAAGGCCGAGGACGAGGAAGCGGTGCGGTTGCAGGCCAATGCGATCGAACTCGCCATGCTGCTCACCCTGCCCTGTGCGGTGGCGCTGTTCATCACCGGCTTCGCCTTCGTGAAGGCGTTCATGGAAGGGCAGGCCTTCACCGCCGAGGATGCACGCACGACCGGCATGGTCACCTCGGCGCTGGTCGTCGGCCTTCCCGCCTATGTGCTGGTCAAGGTGCTGACACCCAATTTCTTCGCCCGCCGCGACACCAAGACCCCGGTCTACACGGCCGCCGTCTCGCTGGTGGTGACGGTCGGCATGAACCTCGTGCTGGTGCCGCTGCTGGGCGTCGTCGGGCTGGCGCTGGCGGGCGCGATCGGGGCGTGGGTCAATATCGCGCTGCTCGGCGGTATCCTCGCCCGGCGCGGCTTTTTCATTTTGCCGGCGCGGGTGCTGGGCCGGATCGGGCGTATTGCCCTTGCCTCGGGCGTGATGGGCGCGGCGCTGGTGGCGCTGATGCAGGCGATCGGCCCTTGGCTCGACGGCCCGCTCACGATGCGCCTCGCCGCGATCGGAGCGATCCTAGCCGTCAGCCTTGTCACCTATGGCGCGGGCACGGTGCTGCTCGGAGTGCTCGACAAGGCGACGGTGCAGCGCCTAATGCGCCGCCAGACCTAAACCACAGGACAGATCATGCGCGTCGTTTCCGGCATCCAGCCCACCGGCAATCTCCACCTCGGCAACTATCTGGGGGCGATCCGCAACTGGGCGGCGATGCAGGACTCGCTGGAGCCGGGTTCGGAGGCGCTGTTTTTTCTGGCTGACCTGCACGCCATTTCGCAGCCGCATGATCCGGCGGGCCTGAAGGCCGCGACGCTGGAGATGACAGCCGCGCTGGTCGCCTGCGGGATCGATCCCGACCGCTCGGTGCTGTTCAACCAGGCGCAGGTGCCCCAGCATGCCGAGCTGCAATGGCTGCTCAACGGCACAGCCCGGATGGGCTGGCTGAACCGGATGACGCAGTGGAAGGACAAGGCCGGCAAGAATCGCGAAGGCCAGTCGGTCGCGCTGTTCACCTACCCGGTGCTGCAGGCCGCCGACGTGCTGCTCTATCAGGCGACCCACGTGCCGGTGGGCGAGGACCAGAAGCAGCACCTCGAGCTTGCCCGCGATATTGCGCAGAAGTTCAACAACGATTTCTGCCCCGAGGACGCGCCCGTCTTCACCCTGCCCGAACCGATCATCCCGGCCGAGGCGGCGCGGATCATGTCGCTGCGTGACGGCAACGCCAAAATGTCGAAGTCGGACCCGTCCGACATGAGCCGCATCAACCTTGCCGACGATGCCGACACGATGGCGCAGAAGATCAGGAAGGCGAAGACCGATCCCGAGCCGCTCCCGTCCGAGGAAGCGGGCCTTGCCGAGCGGCCCGAGGCGAAGAACCTTGTCGGGATCTATGCCGCGCTTTCGGGCGAGTCGGTCGAGGCTGTGCTGCGCCAGTTCGGCGGGCAGGGCTTCGGCGCGTTCAAGCCGGCGCTGGCCGATCTGCTGGTGGCAGCCCTTGGTCCGATCCGTGATCGCTTCGTGGCGTTAAAGGAGGACAGCGAGGCACTCGACGCAATCCTCGCCCGCGGGGCCGCCAAGGCACGCGAGCGCGGCACGCCGACACTCGACGCGGCCTATCGCGCGCTTGGACTGGTGCGGCACTGATCATCGTCCGTTCGACGAACCGTGGCCTGCGCGCGGCGAATGTTCAATCGCCGTTCAGCCCGCGAGGATATATTGTCGCGCACAAACACCATTGCCATTGTCGCACTGGTGACAACACAAGGGTTGTGTCATGTTGACTGCAATGTCTTCGATCAAGTCTTTCCGTCGCTTCGCGCTGCCGCTGGCTCTCGCCGCCGGTCTCGCTGCCTGCACCTCGCCGTCGTTCAAGGCCGATGTGTCACGCTTTGCCGTGCCGCTGCCTGCGCCGCAGGGCCAGACCTTCGCGGTGGTCGCGGAAGATCCGAAAAATGCCGGCGGGCTGGAATTCGCAACCTACGCGAACGCGGTTGCCGCCGAGATGCAGGAACTGGGCTACGTCCGCGCTGCCTCGCCCGATCGTGCCGATCTGCTGGTGCGGTTCGATTACCGTGTCGATGGCGGGCGTGAACGGGTGCGCACCGATCTGAACGGTGCCGGCTTCGGTGCCGGTCCCTGGGGTCCCTGGGGTCCGTGGGGTGGCGGCTTCGGTGGCTGGGGCTTCGGCTTCAACGATCCGTGGCTGGCAGGCCCCAATGTCCGCAGCTACACTGTCTACACCAGCGGCATCGACCTGAAGATCGATCGCACCGCCGACGGCCAGCGTCTGTTCGAAGGCAAGGCCGAGGCCGTCTCGCGCTCGAACCGCCTTCCGCGCCTCGTGCCCAATCTGGTGGACGCGATCTTCACCGATTTCCCGGGCAATTCGGGTGAAACCCTGCGGATCACGATCCGCGATGACGAAAAGACCGTGCGCCCCACCGATTGATGGTGTAGAGCGAACGCAACAGACCCTTGGACGGGAAAAGAGAGGCGGCACCAGGGGATCGGTGCCGCCTTTTTTTGTTGCGTGCTTGAATCAGCCGCGCGCCATCGCGACCGCGAAACTAGAGTTTCGCGTGCCCTCCGGTCGAGCCGAAACCGCCCTCGCCGCGTTCGGTCAAGTCGAGTTCTGCCACCTCGTCCCAAGCAGCCTGCACCACGGGGGCGAGCACCAGCTGGGCCACGCGGTCACCGCGCGCGATGGCGAAGGGGTCGGTGCCGTGATTGATCAGGATCACCTTCAGCTCGCCGCGATAGTCGCTGTCGATCGTGCCGGGGGTGTTGGGCACGGTGATGCCGTGCTTGAGGGCAAGGCCCGAACGCGGGCGCACCTGGATTTCGTAGCCCTCGGGGATCGCCAGCGCGAGGCCGGTCGCCACGGCATGGCGCGCAGCCGGCGCCAGGGTCACATCCTCGGCGCTGACCACATCCATACCCGCCGCGCCGCTCGTGGCATAGGCCGGCAGCGGCAGGCCCGCCCCGTGCGGCAGGCGCTTCACTTCCACCTTCACGGGAATTGTCATTGTGCGCTACCGCCTTCGGCTACTTGAGCGCGGCTCATTCCGCCGCTTCCGCCTTGAGGCTCGCCGCGATCCGTTCGACCAGCGCCATCGCCACCGCGCTCTTGGGCATTTCGTCGAGTGTTTCGATCCCGTCGCCGGCGACGATGGTGACGCGGTTCAAGTCACCGCCCATCACGTCCCCGCTCACATCATTGGCGATGATCCAGTCGCAGCCCTTGCGCTTGCGCTTGGCCTTGGCGTGTTCGATCACGTTTTCGGTCTCGGCAGCAAAGCCGATCACCAGTTCGGGGCGCTTGGCGCCGCCGGCGATGTTGGAGAGGATGTCGGGGTTCTCGGTCAGCATCAGCGCCGGGGGCGCATCGCCGCGCTTCTTCATCTTCTGCCCGCGATACTCCTTGGGTCGCCAGTCGGCCACCGCGGCCACCATCACGGCGACATCGGCGGGCAGCGCGTGCTTGACCGCCTTGGCCATGTCCTGCGCGCTTTCGACATCGACGCGCTTGACCCCGGCCGGGGTCTTGAGCGCCACTGGCCCGGCCACCAGTGTGACCTTCGCGCCGAGCGCGGCGGCGGCAGCAGCAATCGCAAAGCCCTGCTTCCCGCTCGAACGGTTGGCGATGTAGCGCACCGGATCGATCGCTTCCCAGGTCGGCCCGGCGGTGACCAGCACGTGGCGGCCCGACAGCGGACGATGCGAGGCCGCGACGCCGAAATCGGCGCCTTCGGGGACTTCGCCGAGATCGGCCTCGATTGCGTCGGGGACTTCGGGCGCAAGCACTTCGGGCGCGCTCTTGCGGGGATCGACTTCGTGGTTGATCGCGCCGGCATCCACCGGCGGGGCGGCACCGGCCTTGCCCTTCTTGGCCAGCAGCGGGCCGCCGAGATCAGGCGCGAATTCGGGCGCGGGTTCTTCAGGCAGGACTTCCGCTTCAGCGTCAGGCTCGGGCAGATCGAGAAATTCGGCCTCGATTTCCTCGTGGCTGCGCTTGGCGGTCGAACGCGGGATGATCCGCGACAGGAGCCCGCCGAGCATGCCGGTCGCGGCGCTGCCGTCGTCTTCGTCCTCGGGCTCGAGCGCCTCGACCTCGATCGCCGCACGATCATTGGCGGGGATCCGTGCCGGCTGCGCCTCGGGCACGGCGATTCCGAAATGATCGGCAATGACGCGCCAGATCGCCTCGGGCTCGGGCAGGCGGCCATAGCCGAACTCGCCGCAGGCCATCGGGCCTTCGTCGGGGTGAAGCACGGTCACACCGGCCGAAGCCAGCAGCTCGACATTGCGCTGGGTCGCCTCGTGCTCCCACATCCGCACGTTCATGGCGGGCACGGCGATCACCGGCTTGTCGGTGGCGAGAATCAGCGTGGTCGCCAGATCATCGGCAATGCCGGCGGCCATCTTGGCGAGCAGATCGGCGGTGGCCGGGCAGACCACCACCAGATCGGCCTCGCGGCTCAACTGGATATGGCCCATCTCGGCCTCGTTCTTGAGGTCGAACAGGTTGGTGTAGACCTGGTTTTCGGACAGCGCGGCGAGCGCCATCGGGGTGACGAATTGCTGGCCCCCCTTGGTAACGACGCAGGTGACCTCGCCGCCGCCCTTGCGGATCAGGCGCACCAGTTCGCAGGCCTTGTAGGCCGCGATGCCGCCGCCCACGACCAGCAGGATGCGCGGGGACTTCCCCGTCATCGCCTGTTCCCGCTCTGCACGCCGATCAATGCCATCGGTTCCGAACAACTCCCATCCGGCCGCGCCCATGCGCCACCGGCAAACCCTTCTAGCCGCGCCCTGCCACCGCGCCAAGCAGCGCAGCCATAGTCTTGGCCCGCAGATTGGCCGCGCTGTGGTTAAGATTGCGCTTACAAGCGCGCAACCGCTTTTGGCGGTTTTGCGCGGATTTGGCGGGGCGGCGGCTTGAGCTGTGCGAACGGCTCGGCCAGACTTGCCGCATCACATTGGGGGGACCGGTCATGACACTTTTCCTGCGCGCTGCCATGGTGCTGTTCGCTCTGCTCTATCTGGCAATCGGTTCCGGCTTCCTGATTACCCCCGAACAGCTGGGCGAGGCCTTCGGCGTCGCGGCTGCGGGGGCCAAGGGTCTTTCCAGCATGCGGGCGGATTTCACCGCCTTCTTCTGGCTGCTGGGCGGATCGCTAGCCTGGGGCGCGTTGCGTCAGAGCGGCGGTCCCCTGCTGGTAGCCCTGCTGCTGGTCGGCACGGCACTGGCGGGCCGGGTGGTGAGCCTGCTGCTTGACGGCAGTTACGACGGCGCGATCCAGCCGATGGTGGTCGAGGCGTTGACGGTTCTGCTGGCGCTGGCCGGAATGCGGGCGTTCGGGCGGAGCGCCTAGCCGATCCAGCCCGCCGCCAGCGCGGCCCACACCGCACCTGCGCCTGCAAGGCCCGCGGCGAGATAGCCCAGCAGCCCGCGCCCTTCGCGCTTGTCGGTGATCAGCGGGATCTCCGGCAGCGGCGGCGGTTCGGGCGCGCCGCCCTTGGGCGGGAACATCTCCTCCACCCGGCGGATCAGGCCGGGCAGGCGCAGCAGGGTTTCGGTATCCTGCTTGATGCGGTCGGCAAGCGCGGCTTCCGGCCCCAGTTCATCGCGGATCCACTCGCGCACATAGGGCGCAGCGGTGTCCCACATGTTGATGTCGGGATTGAGCTGGGTCGCGATCCCTTCGACCATCACCATGGTCTTCTGCAGCAGCAGCAGGTGCGGCTGGGTCTGCATATCGAAATCGCGGGTGATCGCGAACAGCCCGTCGAGCATCTGGCCGACGCTGAGCTCCTTCACCGGCTTGCCGCGCATCGGCTCGCCCACCGCGCGCAGCGCAGTCGCGAATTCGCCGACCGAATGGTAGCTCGGCACATATTGCGCCTCGAAATGGATTTCGGCGACGCGCTGGTAATTCCCGGTGGTCAGCCCGTAGAGGATCTCCGCAAGCCATTGCCGCGCGCGCCGGTCGATCCGGCCCATGATCCCGAAATCGATCGCCACGATGGTGCCGTCGTCCTCCACGAACAGGTTGCCCTGATGCATGTCGGCATGGAAGAATCCGGCGCTGATCGCCTGGGTGAGGAAGCTGATGACGAGCTTCTCGGAGATCGCCGCCAGATTATGTCCGCGCGCGCGCAATTCGTCGACGCGGCTGATCTTGATCCCGTCGATCCATTCGATCGTCATCACCCGGCCATTGGTGCGGTCCCAGTCGACCGCCGGGATGCGGTAGCCGGGGACGCCCGCCATCTGCTCGGCGAGTTCGCTGGCCGAAGCCGCCTCGCGCCGCAGGTCGAGCTCGGAATTGGTCCAGCGCTTGAAATTGGCGATGGTCAGGCGCGGGCGCAGCCGGCTGGCCTCGCCGCCCATCGTCTCGACATGGGCCGCCGCCCATTCATAGGTCTGGATGTCGCGCGCGAACTTCTCGCGGATGCCCGGGCGCAGCACCTTGATCGCGACCTTGCGGCCGTCGGTGGTGACGCCCTTGTGCACCTGCGCGATGCTCGCCGCGCCGACGGGCTCGGGATCGATCTCGGCAAACAGCGCCTCGATCGGCTGGCCGAAGCTTGATTCGATCACCTTGCGGATCTCGGCAAAGGGCACCGGCGGCAGGCTGTCCTGCAACGAGAGGAGATTGTTCGCCGCCTCCTCGCCGACCAGATCGGGACGGGTGGCAAGCGACTGGCCGAGCTTGATTGCGGCGGGGCCGATGGCACGGAAGGCGCCGGCATAGTCGCGCGTGCCGCTCTTGCCCGTCAGCGTCGCAAGCCGCGCGAGCCGCACCAGCTGCCGCAAGGCGGCGGGCGCGTTGGGATCATTCTCGATCCCCACCAGCGCGCGCCTGCGGGCAAGCGTCACGCCCCAGCGGGCAAGGCGGATCAGATGCGTCGCGGGAGAGGGCACTGGCCTAGATCTTCCACCCCGAATGGATCGCCACAAGGCCGCCCATGATCGGCTCGACCTTGGTGTTCGCAAAGCCTGCCTTGCGGATCATTTGCTCGAAGGCGGGCATGGGCGGGAACTTGCGGATCGATTCGGCAAGGTAGCGATACGAATCCGCGTCGCCTGCAATCGCCTGCCCCATGCGCGGCAGAAGGTGTTCGGAATAGAGATCATAGGCCTCTTTCAGGCCCGCCCATTCGACGGTCGAGAACTCAAGGCAGAAGAACCGCCCGCCGGGCCGCAGCACCCGCAGCGCCTCGGCCAGCGCGCGGTCGATATGCGTGACGTTCCGGATGCCGAAGGCGATGGTATAGGCATCGAAGGTGTTCGAGGCGAAGCTCACGCTTTCCGCGTTCTGGCAGGTGAAGACGAGACTGCCGTCCTCCGCGTCGAAACCCCGCTCCAGCGCCCGCTCGGCCCCGACATCGAGCATGTCCTGATTGATGTCGGCGACGGTGATATGCGCACCCCTCGCCGCCATGCGGAAGGCGATGTCGCCGGTGCCGCCCGCCATGTCGAGGATCTGTTCGCCAGCTTGCGGCTTCACGCGCTTGACGAAGCGGTCCTTCCACAGCCGGTGCATGCCCCCCGACATGGCATCGTTCATGATGTCGTACTTGCGCGCAACGCTGGAGAAGACCTCGCCAACCTTGCGGGTCTTTTCCTCGGGAGTGACCTGGGTGTAGCCGAAGGAGACGGTTTCGTCGGTGGTTTCGCTCATGCCGCGATCCCTAGAGGGAATTGCCGCCAAGGCAAAGGGTGTTAGAGGCGTCGTCTGTTGCGTTTGCCGGGGCACCCGCTCCCCCGGCCAAGTGAGCCAAAGCGAACACAAAGCACCATGCCTGAACTGCCAGAAGTCGAAACCACCGTCCGCGGCCTTGCGCGCTTCCTCGAAGGCGAGCGGATCACGCGCGTCACGCTCAACCGGCCTGACCTGCGCCGGCCCTTCCCCGCCGATCTGGTGCAGGTGATGACCGGGGCCACCGTCAGCGCGCTATCGCGCCGTGCCAAATATGGCCTGATGCATCTCGATCGGGGAGCCACGATGATCTTCCACCTCGGCATGAGCGGGCGCTGGCGGATCGATCCGGAGGTCGCCGACACGCACGATCACCTGCTGCTGGAGACCGCCTCGCACCGCTTCGCCCTGTGCGATCCGCGCCGCTTCGGATCGGTCGATCTGGTGGAAACGGGCGCGCTCGATGTCTGGCCGCAATTCGCCGCCCTTGGCCCCGAGCCGCTTGGGCCAGGGCTGAGCGCGGCGCATCTCAAGGCCGCGCTGAGGGGCAAGACCCAGTCGATCAAGCTGTGCTTGCTCGATCAGCGGATCGTGGCCGGTCTCGGCAATATCTATGTCTGCGAGGCACTGTGGCGCGCGGGCATCCGCCCGACCAAGCCTGCAGGCAAGGCCACAGGCCCGCAACTGGCCCGGCTGGTGCCGGCGATCGTCGCCGTGCTCGAAGCCTCGATCCGCGACGGCGGCTCCACCCTGCGCGATTATGCCCGGCCTGACGGGGAACTGGGCTATTTCGCCAGCTCCTTCGACGTCTACGGGCGCGAGGGCGAGGCGTGCCGCAGGGACGACGGCGGCGTGATCCAGCGGATCGCCCAGGGCGGGCGCAGCACCTGGTTCTGTCCCGTCTGCCAGAAGTAGGCGAGAATCGTTGACCTTCCACGCATGTCCGACTATGTGCGCCGCTTTCCGGCGGTCGGACCATGAGTCTGCTCGCCCTTTTCGAGCACACCCACGGATTTCCTTTCAGCCGCAAATGGCGGCCTGAACCAAACGCGAGACAGACACGAATTATGGCCAATACGCCGCAAGCCAAGAAGCGCATCCGTCGCAACACCGCCCGCGCCGAAATCAACGGTGCGCGCATCAGCCGCATCCGCAGCTTCATCAAGAAGGTCGAATCGGCCTGTGAAGCCGGCGACAAGGAAGCCGCGGCTGCCGCGCTCAAGGCGGCCCAGCCGGAAATGGCCCGCGGCGTGGCCCGCGGCGTGCTCCACAAGAACACCGTGGCCCGCAAACTCTCGCGCCTGACCCGCCGAGTCGCCACGCTCTGATTCGTTTTTCGCCCGATCCGTAGGACCGCCTAACGGGCGTTTACGGGTTGCGACGTCCTGAGAATCGCAAAGAGGCCGCGCTGTATCAGCGCGGCCTCTTTCGTTTGCGACAATTGCGACCTGTGCAGCCGCGGCAAATGTCAGGATTCCCCGCGATTCGCGTCACCTGAACCCCTGTTTTCCTTTAAAAACAGACATATCAACGCAAGTCTGCGGGGTAGAGGCGAGTCAACAGGATTATTTCACTTTTTTTAAATCTGAATGCTTGCGCAAACCGCCGCAGCGTTCTTTATTCGCTTCTCACCCGGGGCGGGACAGCCCGGGTTCTTACAAACCGGTCGATAGGGGGGCTCTCCGGGAATCCGATTCCTGGAGATGGGACGGTCTTTGCCTGTCGCAAAAACAAGGGCGCACCTGGGGATCCTTTCTCCGCAGGGGCCGAGCATATTGGGGATGAGCTTGTGCACAGGATCGACAAGGCGCGGAACACGCGCCGCCCTGCGGATGATGATTTGATGGAAGATGCCGAAGCCGTGAATCTGGCCGCTGACTGGTCGGACATCAGTCAGGGCCTGCGCAAGGATCTGGGCCATCAGCTGCACAGCCAGTGGATCAAGCCGATCCAGTTGGGCAGCCTCAACCGCGACACCGGCACGCTCGATCT
>VFQO010002717.1_pt1 | contig 10260 bp, 12 predicted proteins | sample 3512331 | NCBI WGS metagenome assembly VFQO01 (sample SAMN10412371, study PRJNA504923) | tailings metagenome | isolation source: Replicate 3 from Balatoc abandoned mine | place: Philippines: Itogon, Benguet | collected 2017-08-28 | reverse complement strand
GTCTGCCTTGTGATTCGCACACATACCTTCCACGCTACCAGGAGCAGAGTTGACGTTACTGAACCCAAGAAGCGTTATTTCTTCAACGCCATGTTTGTACATGCGCGACTCGTAAGATTCGGTGATCCCATGGGTTGTGGCACACCCACCCATCACCACTACCCCAGCCGCCATCGCCAGCAGCCCCAGCTTGGCCATCCGGCCCTTCGTTTTCATATCCGTCGTTTTCATCGTTCGTCCTCTTGCAAAAAAGTCACTGCCCCGCGCAAAACGGACAACTGGCCGCCCGCCCGACAATCTCACCGAACCGAATAAAGCTCGCCCCGCACTTGCGGCATTTTTCCCGCCAGGTAAGGTGCGCGCAGAGGTTTCGGATAACTGCCCACGCCAAATTGGCATCCATTCCTGCTTCCGGGGATGATTCGTGGAATAGCGCCCAAGCCTCGATAAATCGCCTCGCCTGGAGCGATATTACTTCCCGCTGTCCGCCGCCCGCGAAGTACAGATTTGCAAATGTTGAAGCCTCTTTACGTTGTCTGCCGCTTCTCAAGCCGGATACTGGATCACCATGTGTTCGTCCGCTGGAAGGGCATTCTCCATAAACATCGCGCCACAATTCCCTCAGCAGCCGATTGGGTAAGCCCGTCGTCGCCCTGACATAGGGCAATCTGACGCCTGCCCGTACCAGATCGAGCGCGTCGGACCGCGCTTCAATCCTGCCCACATAGCCGCTCATTTGTCGTTCCCTCTCATGTTCCATGCCGTTGCACTCGCCTGGTCGGCTGCCGCCGCCAGGAGCTTCCGGGAGGACTCCGAAAAATCATTGTCCTCTGCAATCTCGACCGCATGCAGCAGGTCCTTGAGAGCCCGCAAAACCGCCGTGATGTCGGCCTGCTTTTTGGTGGGCCTCTGGGGTGCGGGGCAAAGCCCTGCGGTGTTTGTGCCGGTGTTCGTTTGTGCTGCCATGCCTTTCCTCCTGGTTAAGTTGAACCTGCTTTTCGGAGCCGCCTCGCTCTGAGGCTGGAGGGTGCGCGCCCGAAGGGCTCCGGGCAGGGTTTCGGCGCGTTGCAAGCGGGCATGACAGACGGGGTTTCGCGGTCGTGGAATACCGCAGGGAGCGCAGCGACTGAGGATATGCCGCGAAAGCCGCGCCGGCTGGCGTGACCGGTTGCTTGAGCGCCGCTGCACGGAAGCGCCCGGAAGCCTTGGGCGGCTCCGAAAAGCAGGTTCAACCAGGAGATGGGCAGCATAAACGGGGTTCACCGGCACAGCGCGGGAATCCGCGCCATTAGGGATTTTTCAGCCATCGCGTCGGCGAAGCCGTGGCGACGACCTCCCGGCAAGCCGCCAGGCGCGCAGCGTGCCGCCGGTGCCGCAGGCACGGGCATGAGGCACGCGCAGGCCAAGCGGAGCGCGGAGCCGAAGGCGGAGTCGTGCGCGCGATGCGCGCACCTGGGCCAAATTGGCCCACAGTGGCCCACAGTGGCCCAGGATTGGTCTGCATATCCTGCTCTTTCGGCTTGTCTGGCCCAAATTGGGCCACAGTGGGCCACTGTGGCCCACGCCACACAATGTGAGGCCTCCGGCGCCGACGCCTGAGACGTTACTAGTAACGGGCCGCGAACGGGGTTCATCATCGTTCAAGACCTCCCCCGACCGGGGCTCGGCCTGACTCATGCCCGCCTCGCTCAACGCTCTGCCGTGCCTCGATGCCCTTGCCCACGATCTCTTTGCCGGATGACGGCCCGCCGCCGGGACCAGGCGGGCCGTTACTAATCACGCGATCGCGATCCAGTGCGGTCTGCTTTTCCCCGGATCGCGCCTCGATGCCTTTGCCCACCATCTCCTTGCTGTCGGTATAAACCACAGCCTTGTCCTTCGCCCGGCTCACTTCGACGTAAAGGCTCTTCTGGTTGGTGAGGTTGACCTGATTCGACTCGGCCAGCGCCATCACCCGGTCGCAGGTCTTGCCCTGCGCCTGGTGCGCGGTCTGGCAATAGGCGTGGTCGACACGCGCAATATCCTTGGTCTCAACCTCGCGTCGATGGCCGTACTCGTCCTTCAAAACGGCGCGGCCGTTGGCCGCATCGAGTTTATCGACCGTAAACTGCCGGCCGTTGATCTCGCCGACCTTACGGTCGCCGTTGGCCGTATAGATGAGCTTGTCGCCCTGGCGAACGCCGATATCGCGCGATTCCAGTGCTTGTGTCTTGGTGTGTCTTGAGGGGTCGAAAGTCGTTTCCTTGCCGTCCTTCGACACCCGCAAGGTGTTGTTGCGGGTATCGACGTGCTCGACTTTCCAGCGTTCCCCCTTCTCAACGCCGATGGACTTGTAATCGCGCTGGAATTCAACCGTCTCGCCGGCGCGATAGCTCCTGGCGTCGCGGGCCTCGGCCCGCGTCAGGTCTTTAGCAACATAGGTCTGCAGTTTGACCTCCTCGCGTCCCAGCTCGCCTTTTTGGGTCAGGTGCTGACGCACCTGGTCATTGATGGCGGCGCGGTCCGCGCGGGCCGGCGCGATGACCAGCGTCTTGTCGCGCTCGGCCGGGGACATTCCGGCGTAATCCTTCGCCATGGCTTCCAGACGGTCGCGGTGGGACTGGGCCTTGTCCACCGTGCCGTCGATGCGCTGATGAACGATCTCGCGCACCTCGACCTTGTCCAGCGTCGCTCTGGCATCGCCCCGGATGGCGTCGTAGACGGCGGCCTTCAGTTCGGCTTCACGCTGGCGCACGATTTCGTCGAGGATCTGGGTTTGGACGGGCGCATGTTCCTGCAACTGGCGGAAGGCCGCGCCAGCTTCGACGCTACCAAGCTGCTTCACGTCGCCGACGAGCACGACCTTGGCCTGCTCGCGGTCGGCTTTTTCGAGGAGGGTTTTCATGTCGCGGGCTGAAGCCAGGCTGGCTTCGTCCAGAACCCAGATCTGTTTGCCAGTGGTCTGCTCACGGGAAACAAGATGGGACTGCATGGTGTCGGCCCCGGCGCCGATTGCGTCACCAAGCGTTTGAGCAGCCGAGGCAGTCGGCGCCAGCGCCTTGACGGTATAGCCCTGCTTCTGGAGTTCCGTGCTGGCGCAGGCCAGCACGGAAGTGGTCTTCGCGGTGCCGGCGTAGCCTTGGACCAGGACTAGATTTTCCGGGGTGCTTAGGATGTGCATGGCTGCGTCTCGCTGGCCGGCATTGAAAGCATGTTCGGATCGCGCCGAGGCCTGCGCCACGGCGGCGATAGCTTTGTCCTGGCTCATGGCTGCCCGGCCATGCTGGAGGCGGTCGGCCGCCGCCAGCATGGCGCGCTCGTTCTCGATGGCTTTTCGGCTGGTGAAGCCCTCGACCTTTTCCATGCGGGCGGTGACCGGGTTGTAGACCTTAGCTTCGCGGGCCTTGAGGCTGCCATCAACCTGGGCATGGTAGATGGCCTCATGGATGGCGCGCTCCTGGATGCTGCCCATTCCGTACAGCCTGGCCTCGCGGATGAGCTCCTGGCTGGTGAAGACGGCGCTGCGCTCCTCGAGCTTGGCTGTGGCGAAGGTCAGCGCCTCGCGCGCCGCCTTGCCTTCGTCCCTGTACCACTCCAACCGGGCCTCCTTCTCAGACGCCCGTGAAGCGGTCGCCAGACGTTCGAGATCGATTCCCCGAGCCCTAGCCTCGGCGTTCCACCGATCGCGCAGTACCGAGTGATCTGAGACGACGTCTTTTGCCTTGCGACTGTCGAGCGCGGCTTTTTCGCGCTCCTCGGCCGTTGCGGTTTCTCGGGTTTTGCCGCGCGCAGCCAGCGCGTCCTCCACCTGCTGGCTGCGGCTGGACCAGTGGTCCATGAGATTTTTCGGCATGCCATGGATTTCAAAGCCACGGCTCGCGGCTTTGCCTTCGCCAACGTGGGTGTGATCGATCTGATAGCCGAGCTGTGCAACACGTGCCGCGAGTTCGGCGCGGTAGATCTCGCCGCCTTCCTTCTGGAACTTGTAGATTTCTCTTGACTCGATGGAACGCCAGCCGCGCTCGGTAATGGTGGCATTCAGCACCACGCAATGCGTGTGGAGTTGCGGGTCTTGCTCCCGACTGGTCTCGTGTCGGAAAGTCGCAACCGCCAGATTGTTTGTGCGCTCTTGGCGGATGCGGCCGCCAGGCTCCTTGATTCGGGTGACAGCGGCCCGCTCTTCGATCTGCGCGATCGCGGCGCGGACTGCCTCGTCATGGGCTTTGATCAAGCGCTCGTCTCCGCTGGCGAGCGCCAAGGCTGAAACCGACTTTGGCGCGCTGAAGGTCAAATCCCAGCCCGGCACATGACCTGTGCCGGGATTGCCCACGACAGAACCGTCCGGCAAGTTGCCTTGCAGCGCAGCCTCGAAGGTTTGGGGGTCGACGGGCCCGGTGCCAGTAAGCCCCAGTTCGTGTGCGCCCCTCCCAATCCAGGCCGACGAGGCGCCGGCCTCCTTCGAGTAGTAGTCTTCACTGTGCCCGTAATAAGCTTGAGCCGCGCCGGCATCCTGAATTTTTGAGACAGAAAGCATTACCAGCCCGAAAAATCTAGTCCGCCGGACTGCCTCGTGGCGGGCACCGATCCCTTTTGTTCCCGAAGCACAAAGGCTGGCGCCGCTTCGTGCTGTTTGTCCGGAATGCCCATTTCGACCGGACAAATAGGGTAAGGCCCCAGGACGCTCAGGTAGCCATGGCGTGGCGCAAGGTGCTGTAATTCTGCCGGCATGACGAGCCGGGTCTTGGTGACCTGCTCCGACCAGTTGCCGGAGCCGTCGCCCCCTTTAGACCCGGATTCGTTTTGCCGCAGCACCTCGCGGTCACCAAGGTAGAGTGACATCGCCTCTGCCGTCTCTGGATCGCTCTGGCGCAGTACCAGCCAGGTACCCAAGCTGGAGAGAAGGGTTTTTGCCTTTTCGCGGCCGTAGGTGTCATAAAGTTGCGATATGGCCTGTAGCCCAAGCAACGCGCAGCCCCCGCATTTCCTGGCCTTGGTCAGGAAGGGCTCGATGGACTGAATTCTGCCCAGGCCAGCGAACTCGTCCAGCGCCAACCAGACCCTGCGCTCACGATCCTCGGGAAGCGTCAAAATGGCCGAGGCCACAACGTCCAGCCATGCCGCAAGGAGTGGCCGCAAGCTGGCAAGCTGGTCATCCCGATAGGTCAAAAAGATCCAGCCACTCGGCTCATGCTCGATCCATCGACGAATCGAGAAACTTCCCTGCCCGGCGGCGGGATCGAGCCAACTCAAGGGCTTGGCATAGCTGCTGACGATGGCCAATACACTGTTCAAGAACTTCTCGTTGCTCGCCTCGAACATTCGCTGGGCTGGCAACCCCGCAACCAGGTCGCGCATTTCCGCCGATTCGGCAATCGTCAGGAGGCGGACGAGTTCGCCGTTCGTGGCATTGCCACTGCTCCATAGACGTTCGAGCACGGCCGAGAAAATCTGCTGCGCATAAAGATTCCATTCGGCTTCTGCTCCCTTGCCGTCCGGAATGATCGATTTCGCCAGGCGTTCGGCGTCCCAGGGACCACGCATTTCTGCGAACGGGCTCCAGCCCACCGCGCGCTCGTCAAACGGATTGAGAATGACATCACCATCCCGGAAAAAACTGCTCACGAACTCCCCGCCAGGGTCGGCGATGACGGCTCGCTGGTCTTGCCTCCGTACTGCTTCCAGCGCCTGCCGAAAAGCGATGGTTTTTCCGCTGCCGATGCCGCCTACAAAGAGAAAATGAACCGGCTCAATTTCGGTTGGGACAGGAACGCCACCCAACTCGAAACTGGATGTCTTGCCGCGCAGCATTTTTTTAAGAGTTTTAATGTCAGCCAGCTCAGCACCGCGGAGATGTTTATCTGCCTTTTTCGCACGTGCCATCGCCCGCCCAAACGCCAAGAGGATGACCAGGCTCAGGCTGTAACCAACAACCGGAGACCAATAAAAAGACTGAACGGAAAGACGGAAGTTTTTCTGACTCCCATAGACGCGCTCCGAAGCGCTGACGATCTGCCGCGCAGGCAAATTGAAGCCAGGGATTTTCACGCCTGCGGCGCCAACGCCACTCGCACCGTAAGCCGCCAGCACCCAACCGAACTTGGGCGTGAAGTTTTTCTTCCCGTAGTGCCAGGCCGCTCCAGCGGTGAGCAAGGTAAGAACAAGCCCAAAGTACATGAACGCCTTCCATTGGGCTTCCCAATCACGGACACTTTTACTGGTGATGTTTTTCATTTCTTGCGGATTTCCTCGAAAATAATCTGGACCGCTTTTTTTAGGCGATCGCTTGCGCGCTCATCGATCTGTCGGGCATTCGATTTGATGGCCTGAATCTCATCGGCCAATTCATCAAAACGCGCCTGGACAACAGGGAGAATCTGATTGACGGTCTCTTCTGAATTGACCGTGTCGGCACCACCGCCGTGCAGGATCTTCTGACGCGCAAATGCGCTCAAACTCTGGCCATTCCGGATTGCCTGGGAGCGCAAAATTCGCAATTCCGCCCGGTCGAGGCGAACGGTGAGCCTCGAGCTAGTAGACATTTGCCTCTCCCATTCCCTCGGGTGGCTGAGCCTGATCCAGGGTTGCGTTTTCGAGCTCAGCCGCAACCCTCATTAACACCTCGCCAAGTTTTTCAGGTTCGAAGCGAGTGAGCTTGTGGCGGCGAATTAATATCGAGATCGCTTTCTCTTCGCGGTCGCGCTCTCGATCTTCGAGAGATTTAATTTGTGCTGAGATGGCACGCTGTTGCGCCAAAAGGCGCTGAAGACGCTGGTTCTGATCGGACAATTTCCACTCCTGAGTTAAGCCACATGTTGGCGAGAAAATTGTCGTTGGAATTCGCGCGCAGTATTCTTGAGAAGGCGACCAAAATCGCTACCTTTCTTGGCCTAGTTTGTTTGTGGATTTTTTTGGCTGACAAGTGATGTCGCCTGAAATCAAGGCGGCATCAGGGATTTCAGGGATCAGTCCGACAAAAGTGGCAGACATGTGTCTGACAAGCCACTAGGCCGCAGGCGTTGACTCATGCGGGTTTGGGACATTTCGTGCAAGCGGAATGTCGGCGCCGAGGTGCGTGGGGTGTGTCTTATTCCTTCAAGGCTCCATTCCGAAGGAATGGAGGATTTATTCGGAATGAGGCCGGGCGCGGCTACGAAGCGCATCGGCGGACTTTTCCGGTCGAGTTCGCATCCCTAACAAAATCCCGATCAACGAGCCCATTCCGGGCATGCGGTGCATTCCATGAATGGGCGGTATTGTGCTGTGTGAGGGATTCGCTTATCCTTTTTGGAGGCGGCCTAAGCCCAACCTGCCACCGGGTTAAACGAGGCGTTTCTTTGCTGCATGCACTGCATGACCTTCAATCTTGGTCGATGCGTAATCGGTGGACTTCGACCTTAAATTTGATTGGAGGCTAAACATGGCTTCGGTTCCTCTTTCTGATTCCGCCATTGCAGCGGTCAAGAACTCGTTGCGCAAAGAATTCCCTGAAGTACGCTCTTCTCACCTGTCTGAGGCGCTTGCTGCTGCGCTAGGTAGAAGGACTCACGCTGCACTATTGGTTGATGTAAGCGCGCAGGTCGCCGATCCAGTAATCGAGTACCTAGACGACGAACGCTTCGACAAACGTCTGCAACAGTTCGGATACCCTCCCGATCCGGAATTCAGCTTTGAGATCTTGGTCGAGCAGCCCGACTGCGTTATATCGACCATGCCGACATCAGGATTCGATATCGAGTATCGCTCCACTCGCGATAAGGCCTGGCGCAACCTAATGGTGCTCACTATCAATGAGGGAATCCGACGAAAGCTTTTCACATTGCGCCCTTACGACAATCGCTGGCCAGGCGCTGACCCGGAGGGGAGTGGGCATCGTGATGAGGGATGTATGTTTGAATTTATCTTGCCTAACGGACTCCCAGCCAAAGGCTATGTGGGCGATGCAGGATTTGGGGAGCTTTCCATCCATGCTGCGGTAAATCCAAGAGGTAATTGGGTGAGGACCTTGAATGCAGGATTTGACGCGGGGGATGCTACTGCTCAGGGTTGGCTCGAAAGGGAGCGGGGTGCTTGGCTTCAATCCTCCCAGGAGATGCTCACTTGCAGAAGAGCGTTAGGGAAGTCTCTTGCCGAGTTGGATGCAGTCCCCAAAGGATTTGGTGACCGTGGTCGTGTGATCCTGTAATGCCGAAGAGTTCAGCCAAGGCTGAGCTCTTCGGTGTTGCGAAATATCTGGACGGAGAAATGCCACGCATTGCGGGGCATTTTCAATCCAAAAACAAAATCATCTATAGGGTGCGGGGGGCCTGTTCGAAGACCTACCGCGCTACAGCGCCATTGTCCAAATCAGAGAAGTTGCTGATCCTGACCGCGCCGTCGGGAAAACGGGCAATCACTTCCAACTCTCCGCCCATCGCCTCGATGTGGCTACGAAGAGTTGATAGGTACATATCCGTCCGCTTTTCCAGCTTCGCGATGGAGGGCTGTTGAACGTGCAGCACTTTAGCGAGCACCTTCTGTGACAATCCGCGAGCCTGACGGAGTTCGTTAAGGGGCATTTCAGCCAGCATGGTTTGAGCCTTCGCTTCTGCCCTTGCACGGGATTCCGGCGACATGCGCGAACGCAATTCCTCAAATTTCTTAGCCATCAATCAGCCCTTCCTTTCTGAGTTGTTCCACATGTTCGTCGTAAAGGTCGTCGGCGATAGGGATATGCGTTTCATACCAACGATCATCTCCGGTCTTGTCGCCACCAATTAGCAAGATTGCTGCACGCCTTGGGTCGAATGCGTAAAGCGTTCGCAACGGTCTGCCACCGTGCTGAGTGCGAAGCTCTCGCATGTGGCCATGCCGCGATCCGTTAATCCCGCTGCTGTGAGGAAAGCCCAATGCCGGACCGCGTTCTTCGAGCAGCCGAACGGAGGTGTCCACGGATTCTTGTTCATCCTCTGTCAGGCCACCCCACCAGTCACCAAACTCATCGGTGTATTCGACTTCCCAGCTCATAGATGAATATATAACCCCAAAGGAATATTCCGTCAATGGAATATTTAAGATTGAGTCACCCCAGCTTTTTTGCCAGACTCTCGGCCTGCAGGTGGGTGTAGCGCTTGAGCATCTGCAAAGTTTTGTGGCCTGAAACCTGGGCCAACTCCAGCATGCTCAGGTCGCCCCGCTCGGCCAATCGTGAAAGAGCCTCATGCCTTAGATCGTGCCAAGTGAAGTTCTCGATGCCGGCACGCACACAGGCGTGCTTGTACGCGCCATAGAGCGTGTTTTTCTCCAGAGGAATAACCCTGCCGCCGATCGCCTTCGGCAGGCTCTCCAGAGCCGCTATCGCCCCACTCGATAGGGGCACGGCGCGCGCTTCGCCGTTCTTGATCTTGCTTGAGTCGAGAAGCAGGGCAACGCGCCGCTTCTTGTCGATCATTTTCCAATCCAATTGCAGCAGTTCGCCTTGCCGCATCGCTGTCTCAACCGACAGGAGCACGGCGACATGAAGCCATGGATTGCGAGAGGCCTTCACTTCATCCATGAGAGCCACCCACTCTTCGGCGCTCAGGCGGCGGCCGCGAGCCCGCCCCTGCTTGGGCTTGCGAATGGACTTGACGGGATTGCCACCAGGGAGAGGGATGCCGAACTCCTTACTGGCGACATCGAGCACTTTGGAAAGCAGATCGAGCTCAGTTTTCACGGTTGCAGGCGACACCTTTGGCGCGGTTCCCGGGTCGCGTGTGAAGCGCGGATCGGGGTCTTGCAGCCTGTTGTCGCGATACTCAGCCGCGAGCTTGGGAGTACAAGCAGCGAGGCTGTATTCGCCCAAACGTTCAACCAGACGAGCGAGCTTGTGACGCCACGCTGTCCCTCGGTAGTGATGAGGCGCAAATTCGGAGGAAAATCGTTCGGCCACCTGTCCAAAGGTGGTACGTTCGGCCAGCGCAAGGCTGACAAACGAGCCCCCATCCATCCGCGACTCGACCTGACGTGCCCAGGCCTCGGCCTGCGTTTTAGTGCGAAAGGTTTTGCTTTCGGCTGGATAACCTTTTCGACGGACGATGGCTTGCGTATAACCTGATTCGAGAATTCTGAAAGTCGCCATATCAATTTTCAAGCGTTATAGGTGATAGAATCACGGCCGGCAGTGTGATGGAATTGTGATGGAAACTACTTTACAGGGTGAAATTTAGCCTTCAAGCCTAGCTACACTTGGCTTTCGGGAAAATAATTTTCTCCCCTGCTAAGGGAGCATGCGGGCTTAAACCTGCATCGAGGGTTCGAATCCCT
>VFQO010002714.1_pt1 | contig 10269 bp, 8 predicted proteins | sample 3512331 | NCBI WGS metagenome assembly VFQO01 (sample SAMN10412371, study PRJNA504923) | tailings metagenome | isolation source: Replicate 3 from Balatoc abandoned mine | place: Philippines: Itogon, Benguet | collected 2017-08-28 | reverse complement strand
GAAGCCGGTCGTGGAGATGACGGCCTGCACGTTGTCTTCTCGAACCAAGCGGTTGGTATTGGAGATGGCCTTGACTTCCCCGGCCTTCGGAAGGGCAATCCAATCTTGCTTGACCAAGCTGGCGTCCGCGATCAGGGCTTTGGCGGAGGCGGCTTTGAGCAGAAGCATCACATCCCGGGCGGTCGAGACGTTCTGGGGAGAGAGTCCTGTGACATCAGAGAAGCGGGTCCTGGACATTCCGAGGGATTTCGCTTTTTTGTTCATCGCCGCGATGGCGGCGGATTGAGATCCGAAAATGGTTCTCGCCAAGGCGGTGGCCGCGCGATTTTCGGAATGAAACAGCATCATCCGGAATAGGCTGGAGCAGGAATCCGCATAGCCATAAGGAAGGGCGGAGCCGGAGCGCTTGAGGCGGTCCGCGTCTTCCGGGCCAACGGTGGCGGCGCAGTTCGCGGGCCAAGGCTGATCAAGAAGAACCAGCGCTGTCATTAGTTTGGTGATGGAGGCGATCGGGCGGGGCGCGTCGGGGTTTTTTTGCGAGATGGTGGAGCCGTTGGTCAAATCCAGGGCCAAAACGCTTTTGGCCGGCAAATAGGGTTCGGCCTGGCTGGGCGCCGGCATGGAGCTGAGGATCCCCAGGACCAAAAGAAACAAGGAAATTTTCACTCCGCGCATGGGAGCTCCGCAAAAAATAGGCCATGCCTGATGGCTGATGAGAATGCTGCGCGCTTGGGCGCGGCATGGACCGCGAAAGACGGCGCATCATAGCAGCGGAGCGGGGGTGGCCGCAAGGTTGCAGAGGCAAAAAATGATTTTGACATGTAATTTTTATGGTGCTAGGTTGAGCAAGAGGGGGACTTATGAAAGTTGCCACATCAATTTACTGCGTCAAAGAGCATTTGCGGAATTCATTCGACACGCTGTGGGAAGAGTTTCTGAGGCATCGCCCGGCAGAGACAGCGGACAGCACGGTCTGGCATTGGAGTCTGGTTGTCGCGGAAGGGATTCGATTGCCGAAGGCTTGGAAGAGCTCGCAAAAGTCGGATCCGAAAGGATACTTGAAGACGGGACTGGAGAGCGGATATCTGCAATTGTCGGTCGCCGTCAAGCCAACGAAGGGGAAAATTTGGCAATCGTCCGTGCTGAGAATCGATAGCCTTCCGGCGGAGCTGATCTCCGCGGTTTCCCCCCGGGAGAGGCAGGCGATCGGCGCCGGGAAATGGCAGGGGAGAGTGGTGGAGATCTTCACGCCCTTGCATCAAAAGCATCCAGGAATGGCGGAGCATGCGGTAATCGGCGGCGTGGTTTGCGGAAAAGCGGCTTTTTTCATGCTTTCAGATCGAAAGGCCCCGATGTCCGCCCCAATTTGGAGCCCTTATGAGCTGATTCCGGACAAAAAGATGGCGGTTCCGCAATTCATGACAATCGAGCGCGCGCATCAAAAAGAATTTCTCGCGGCGGAGCCGGGCGCGGAAATTGATTTTGGAATGATTCGCGGAACCAAAATGCATGATTCGGATATCGAAAAGTTTCTCGGATTGGTGAATAAGTTCTCCTGGAGCATGGACCGAAATTCCAGCACGGGCGCTTTGCCAAAAAATATTCGGAAGTTTCGGTTGGGAGAGGAAATCACTTCGCAGGAGCGAAAGCTCACGCCAAACGATTTTCTTCGTCAGGCATTGGAAATGATGGACTGATCGCCGCGCGTCGCGAAGAATGCGCGGATTCTTGCGCTAGCGCTCAGCCTTGGCTATCTTTCTGCGGAAATCTGGAGATCAAAAAATGTCGCGTCGATTCTGCGTAGTTTGCCATGGCCCTTTGGTTCCGGGTGCTTTGCCAGATCAAACTCGCCTCGCGATGCTGGCGATGTATCTGAGCGCTGTCGAGGCGCAGCAGGTGTTCAGGGCCACGCAAGCCAATCCGAAGACGCTGATGGCGGATGGCGTCTCATTGGAGCTAAGCAAAGAGTTGGACGCGGCGTTGCTGAATGCCGGATTGCTTTCGCAAATCTGCGTAATGGATGGGGCGGACGCTCCGGAGATTTTTGTGGAGCAACGAGTGCGTCAGCGCCGGTCAGAGGTTCTCTCCAAAATCGAAGAAAAAAGCGATGGAGCCATTCGGCGGCGCCCCGGGAGAAGAAAAGGCGACAAGTGATAAAGGCCGGGATATGGAGTGAAATCAAGATCCCTATTGCTACGGAAGGAGGCGCGAAATGCAAAATGACAGCTCAATTGAAATCACCGAGGCGGCCGCGAAAAAAATCGCGAGCCTGATCGAGGAAGAGCAAAACGAAAGCTTGCGTTTGCGAGTATTCGTGTCAGGGGGCGGCTGCTCCGGGTTCCAATATGGCTTCACTTTCGAAGAAAACGCCGGGGCGGATGACTTTGAGTTTTCCGCGCATGGGATCGGAGTGGTCATTGACTCGATGAGCATGCAGTATTTGCGAGGCGCGAAGATCGACTATCAAGAGAGCCTGGCGGGCGCGCAATTTGTGATCACCAATCCGAATGCCGTGACGACTTGCGGGTGCGGATCGTCCTTCTCCGCATAACGGGCCCGCGATCCGAATCCGATTGAACATCGGGAGCTGATTCCGATGGATCTTAGCGTGATCCGGAGAATTGCTTCCGAATGGCGCTGCGCCATTTTTCGGCCCATTTCTTAGCATCCTCCATATCCGCTCGAGCGCCAGGAGAGAGGCCCTCCTTCTGCAAGGCTTGAGCCGGCAGCCCTAATGCCTCCAAAGCAAGGGAAACGAATCCGGGGTGGGCATTCTGGGGCATGGAAAAAATTGGAGCATCCGGGTGAAGCGGCGGGAATGTGCGGGGAGGCTCGATTTCATCGGATTGATCCAGGCAAGCGCGGGCCATTTCCTCTATGCGAGAAGAATACTCTGGATAAATGCGCCGCGCCGCCTCGGATACGATACGGTCGGCTTCCTCCATCTCATGCCCGGCCAGGCGCAGGGTTTTTTCGAGGGAAGAGCGGAAGGCGCGGACGGCAAGATTGTTGAGCAAAAAATGATCCGAGTCCTGCTCATTGCTCTTCGCCAAGGGATGGCGCCAGTTCTTTTCGGAAAAGAGTCTGGCAATGGATTTTTCGGAACGGTCCTGCCCTAGCGAAGCCAAATCCTGAGGATCCAAAAGATAGCCGCCAACCCATGCGTGCCCTGGGAACAAGAACATCGATAGCAAAGCGGTGGATCTCGGCGATCCCCCGTAAACCGCGGAAATGGATGCCTCGCTGTCGGAGCCGAACAAGGAGCAATAGTTCTGCCAAATTTCTCGGCGAATCGATGCCTCTTCGATAGGGATTGCCAGGCTGCCCACAGGATTCCTCCGCAAAACAAGCTTTGCTGCTAGTCTTCCAATTAGTAATGAGGGGAGCATTGTCCGGCAAGCCCGTTGATCGCCCAGCATTCGCATCTGTCGGAATGCTGATGATCCGATCGCAACCCGTAGACCGAGGAAAAAAGATTGTCCTCAGCAGGCATCCGCGCCGAGCGACAAGCTAGCGCGTGGTCGTCCCTCTCTTGCTGATTGCGGCAAAGCCGGGGAATGGGAAATTAAACGGATTTTCGCGATCCGCTTTTGCTGCTGGCGTGGATTCCCCCAAACTCCAGCATGCCTTTCTGAAAGGAAGATAGGCATGCCTCGACGCTTTGGCGCCATTCGGATTCCTCGGCGCCGGAAAGCCATAGCTGATCCGGCTGCGCCTCCGCGATGGCCTTGCTGACGGCGCTCGCCGCGGCAAGCCGATCCGCATCGGAAACATTGGCATAACCAGCCCCGATCCAATAGGCGGACTGCCCAAAGTCGGATTGGGAATTGTCGATGGCAAGGCAAGCCCATAGGTGCGCCTCTTCAGCCAAAAGAGCGCAGCCGCCGACGACAGAGAAAACCAAACCGGCGGAATCCGCGGAGCGAAGGCAATCGGATGCGATCGAAGTGAGATCGGAGGCGGGGGCTTTTGAGAAGCATGCTTTTGCGGCGCGAGACCAGGCTCCCGATTGGGGCAGGGCAGAGAGCGCTTCTCGCAAAAATCCCCCGCGAGCCAAAGAAAGGAGGCAAAGAGCCGCCTGCGGAATGTCGGGAGATTTTTTTCCGGAAATCGATTCGGCGAGCGAGCGCGCGGCGGCGGCGGCGGCTTCGGAAATCGCGATGCGTTCCTGCGGGGAACAAAGACGCGCCTTCTCGCACACGGCGGCCAGGCCGGCGGGGTCCAGCGAAATAGCGCAGCGCCATAGCCCATCCGCCAAGGAATCCGATGGGGGATTCTTGTGGATTTGCATCGGAGAGAACATGTCCGTGCTCATAGCGTGGTTCTCCGTGGGGGAGGTGATTCTGGAGCAATCCCGGCCCATTGAGCAAGCCAATTTTCATCGAAAGGCGTCGGGGGCGACAGGGAATAGCTTGAGGGAGCGATCGTCAAAGCCACAGCGTCGATGTATGCGCTCTGGGCTCCCTCCATGGTTCGGAAGAGCTCTTTTCCATTTCCAAGGGAGGATAAGTCCGAGGCGAAGCGATCGGCTAAAGCGGTGTCGACGCCAATTCTCGCCCATCGCTTGCCGCTCGCGGCCGCGCCATCCCGGACCGCCTTGATCCATCCCGCCTCGGCATCGAGAAGGGTCTCCCGAGCGCCGGGGACTGACAGGGCGCTTTCGCCGCGGCCGTTCTCCTTGTATCCGAGCAGCGTAAGGTGGACATCCTTGGCGAAGCAGGCGGCGGCAATGCTGCGAATTTCCGAGGCGGGAGCGACGCCGACCACATGCTGAATCGTGAGTTTGCGGCCGGCGGAGTAAAAACCGTCGCGCAAGGGTTTCCCATCTTGCTGAATCATCTCGAGAGAAGCGTTGTATCCCTCGATGGCGCGAAGGGCTTCTTGCGCATTTTGCGCGGAAAATGCGAATGCTCCGCATGCCCGGAGAATTCTTCGGGCAAAGGGCCCGCGAGTCCATGCGAGATTTCTCGTCGTGAAGTTAGGGGTGATTCCGCGCGCGAGGAAAATTTCCAGGATTTCCGGGAAATCCGGGTGCAGGGTCGGCTCGCCGCCGCCCAGGGCCACCTCAAAAACCTGTTCTTGAGCCAAGCGGTCGGCGATGAGCCCAATCGATGCCAGGGAGGCGTGCTGGCCCTCTGGCAAGGACCCTTGATAGCAGAAAGCGCATCGATAAGGGCAAGCGTCGGTGATTTTGACATCGACGAGCTCCGGGGCGGAAAGCTTCTCTTCGGAGAGGTCGCCGAACGAATGCTCGTTGCGGCTTTCCACAAGAATCGTTTCCTCAAAATCGCCCTCCGGAAGAAGGCGCAGGCGAAGCTTGGAGCCGTCGCTCGGGCAAAACAACGTCCAAGAGTCCGAGGCCTCGTCGCGACGCGCGATCCAACGCTTATCTGTTTCCGTCTCCAAGAATAGCGGCCGGGCATTGCGGCCGGAGTCAAAGAGCGGATGCCCATGGGTGGCATTGTCATTTCCGCCAAGGATCAAAACTCGCGAGTCGCAAAGCCAACGCTGAAATTCTTCGAGAAACTCGCCATGAAGTTTTCCGGAGTGATCCACCGGCAAGCGAAAAACCGATTGATGATCAATTCCAGGAACCTTCTCCGCCCTCTCAGGACCAAGCATCTCCCGGGTCAAAGCGGCGGCCAAAAAGGGGCCGCAATTTTCGGACATCTGGGCGGAGATGATGCCGGCGAGGTAGCGCATTTTGGCTTCCGAGGAGGCCAGGGTGAATTCATTCCACCCAAAGTCATCGTCGAAGGCGTCTTCGTCAACGATCCCGGCGTCCAGAGCCGGAAGAGCGATGATCGAATGCATGGAGGACGAATTGCATGCAAAGCCTACTCTCGCCTGGAGCAGCTGAATCCGCGCGGGTCGCGTCTGGAACACGCTCATCCGATGCCTCGACAAAGGTTAAAGATGGGGATTATGCCATAAATCGGGCGAAAAATGGGAAAATATAAAGGGGCAAGGGCAAGATTGCCTCATGCTTCAGCGATAAGGGAGTGGATCATCGCCAAAAGCTTATCCCGTTCGGCGAGCAATTCCGGAAATCGCGCTTTGGCTTCGGCCCCTTTCCCCGCATAAACCAATTCCATGATTTCGATTGCGATTCTGTGCGCCAGCTCATGCTGATCCGATAGGGTCAAGATATTTTTGGCGTGGGCGGTTTCCGCAAGGGCCGGGCCCTGGAGCCAGCGCCCCAGCGCGCACCGAAGGTGATCCATTTGGGGAGGCTGCGAGCTCAAGCCTAGGACAAAGTTCTCAAAATCCGCAACCCATGCCGTATGGCTGGCGGCGGCGGCCGAGAGCGCCGACACCGAAACCGGAGCGAGCGGATCCGAGCCGAGCCCCGTGTCTTTTTTTCCGCGGTCCGAGCAGCACGAATGCTGGGCTGCGCCAAAGGATGCGGCGCCCTTCGCGGGATCCCACCGGGAAGTCCATTCGGCGAATCGATCGGCGGGCATGGGGCGCGCGATTCCGTATCCTTGGGCAATTTCGCATCCCATGGAAAAAAGCAAAGCCGCATGGGCGATGGTTTCGACTCCCTCCGCGACCACCGGACGGGAAAAGGCCCGAGCCAGCCCGATGACGCTCTTGACGATGGAGAGGTCTTCCGGATCGTCGAGCATGTCGCGGACGAACGATCTGTCGATTTTGAGGCATCCGACGGGAAGCCGGCGGAAATAGTCGATGGAAGAGTATCCCGTCCCGAAGTCGTCCAAAGCGAAAGAGATGCCCAAGCGAAGGCATTCCGCGATGGCGGCGTTCGCGCGGCCCATATCGTTCAGCGCGGCAGTTTCCAGAATCTCAATTTCCAGCATGGAGGGTTTCACGTCCGGGTGGCGGCCCAGGGCTTGAGCAAGCCTTTCCACAAAAGACTCCGACAGGAGATGCTCCGCATCGATGTTGACGCTGATGGAGGAGAATTCCACGCCCTGGGCACGCCACTCCGAAGCTTGCGTCAGGGCGCGCTCGATAACCCACTCCCCGACCTGGATGTTCAGGTCAGATCCCTGAAGGATCGGAAGGAATTCCAGCGGAGGGATAAGCCCGCGCTCCGGGTGCTCCCAGCGGATCAGAGCTTCCGCGCCAGAGATTCGCCCGTCCGCCAGCCGGACCTTGGGCTGGTAATGCAAAACAAATTCGTCGCTCAAAAGAGCTTGCTCCAGCCGTTTGAGCGTTTCAGCGATAGATTGGTCCTTCTTTTCGCTTTCCGCATCAAAAATCCGAACTCGATTTTTGCCGGAGCTTTTGGCTTGATACATCGCAATGTCCGCATGGCGAATCAGCGTGTCGCCGTCATCGCTAGGATCGAAGGGATAAAAGGTGCTGCCGATCGAGCCAGAGATGGAGCGAGAGCCCCCCGGCAAGGGAATCGGCTGGCGAATCGCCTCCAGAATCCGCTCAAGGGCCGCGTTGGCTTCGGAGCGGTTGGGCATTGATCCGATCAGAATGGCGAATTCGTCTCCGCCCAATCGGGCGACCGTGTCCGTTTCGCGGCAGGCGGCTTCGATGCGATGAGAGATTTCCCGAAGCAGCTGATCGCCGGCGGCGTGCCCTAGCTCATCATTGACTGCCTTAAAACCATCAATATCCATGCAGCAAACCGCAAGCATCGAATGCTCCCGCTCCGCGCGAGCGATAGCCATGCGCAAGCGATCGTCCAGAAGTCGCCGATTGGGAAGCCCCGTGAGCGGATCGTAATTCGCGACATGCTCGAGCTGGGCCTCGTTCGCCTTCATGCTGGTGATATCGGAAAATATGGAAACGTAATGCGTGATGACGCCGTCCGGCCCCTTCAGCGCGGAAATCGTTTTCAGAGAGGGGAATTCCGAGCCATCCTTTCGGCGATTCCACATTTCTCCGCTCCAGTGCCCGTCCGCGCGGATGCTATCCCATAGGGTCGCATAAAACGCCTGTCCGTGACGCTCGCTTCGAAGCATCGATGCTTTTTTTCCGAGCGTTTCGCTCATGGAATAGCCAGTAAGGCGCTCGAACGCCTGGTTGACCTGAACGATTGTTCGCTCCGCGTCCGTGACCATGATGGCCTCTTGCGCACTGTCGAATATTTTCGCCGCGAGCCGCAAAGATTTGTCCTGTTCCCGTTCGGATGTGATATCCCTCGCCAACCCCATGACCCCAAGCGTTTCGCCATCCAGCAGCACAGGCGTCCGAATGGATGCGAAAGTCCGGATCGAGCCATCCGGAGCCTGAAAAACCCGTTCGCACGGCGTAGGCTTCGAGGATTCCAGAGCCGCCTGATCCGCTCGGGTCCAGTCGGCCGCAATGGATTCCGGGAGAACCTCGGAATCGGCGCGGCCGATAATGTCCGACTCATCCTTCCTTAAAAACGCGCCGAAAGTTCTGCTGACATGCAGGTAGCGGCCTTGGGGGTCCTTCATCCAAAACATATCGGGAATGGTGGAGACCAATGCCCGAATTCGGCTTTCGCTCTCCTGAAGGGCGCGAAGGCGATGCTGCGCGCGATCGCGCTCGGCGAGGAGCTTGCCGCGATTGGCGGCGAGAAGCCCGGCGAAAAACAGAGCCAAAGCGGTCACCAGACCGATGGAAAGGATTTCCGTGCGGTATTGCCCCCAGACATCCTTGGCGGTGAAATCCGGGCTTCGATCAAACGGAGGAAGCCGCATATCCCGCAAAAGGTTCGCGACAGGAGCGTAATCCGCAGGAGCCGCGAATCCGGAGATCCCCGGCGCGGAGAAGTCTTGGTTCTCATTGAACAAAAGCAGCGCGGCGGTGACGCGCCGCGAAAGGGATTCGTCGGCTCCGCGGGGAGCGACAAAGGGAAATTCCGGATACAGCGGGGTGGATAGGCGCTGGGGAAATCTGGGATTGGCTTGCGCGTTGATGATTCGTATTTGGGAAAGATCAATCTTCCCTTCCGACGCCAGGCTCTCGAGAAGGCCTGTGCGAACAAATCCCGCTTGGGCTTTCCCCGAGAGGACCGCGAAAACAGGAAGATCTTGCGGAGCTTTTGTGAGAAGAACTTCCGCGTCCTGCGGCAACTCCACGCCGGCTTTCTCGAGTTCATAAGCCTGGACCAGGTATCCACCAAAGGAAGAGGTCCCCACGGCCGCAATTGTTTTGCCTTTCAAATCCCGAAGCGAGCGGATCCCGGAATCCGCCCGGGCGAAAATGACACCGCCGAACATCGAGGAGGGATTGTTGCCGGTCTCATTGTTGATCGCCGTGGCGAGGGGGCTGGAGAGGGGGTGTGTCGCGGACATTGCGATATAGTGCGCCGGCTGCGTGATGACGAAGTCCAGCTTCGGGTGAATATCGGTTAAGGGGTCGCCCACATGCGAGGCCGCCGATCCGAGAGCTGATAGGCGATCAGGCAGGACCACAGATGGGAGAGCCAGCCCTTCATCGAGCGCAGGCTCACCAGGGGGATGAGCCCGTAGCTCAGCTTGAGCTCCCGGATGGAAGACTCGATCGCCTTCCGGGACCGATACAGGGCGGCCTCGGAATCGGAGAGCTTGCGGGCATCCTCCCTCCGGGGTCGGGCGATCCAGGAGAGCCCCTGTTTTTTGAAGGCTCGGCGCAGAGCCTCCGATCGGTATCCGGAATCCGCCAGGATCCAGCCTTGGAATCCCGCAAGCAGGCCCGCCTTGACCGGGGCGAGATCATGCCGGGAGGCCGGCCCGCAATCGTGGGCGAGGACGCTCCCGTCGGATCCGGTCGCGAGCGTGAGCTTGAAGCCCAGGCATTCCCCGTTGGTCCCATGCCCGAGGGCGGCCTGCCGCCGCAGGCTCTTGCGCTCGGATTTGAGCCAATGCCGCCCGATCGGAAGGAGGGTGGAATCGATCGCCCCGACTCCGCGCAGGGGCCGCTCCAGGCTCGAGAGCATCCGCTCGAGGGCCGGATGGGCGTCGTTGGCGAGCAGCTTGAGCCGGCCGTAGCTGGGGATCCCGGGGAAGGCGGAGGACAGATGCTCCCGGGCGTAGGAGTGGAACGCCTTGAAATGCCGGAATTGGGCCGAAGGATAGAGGACCAGGAGCGCCAGGATCTCTGAGAGGCAGAGCTTGCCCTCCCGTCTCCTTTGGCGGCCCAGCCCCTCCCGAACCGAAAGCCCTTGGCTTTGGGCCCAATCGTCGATCATCACGAACAGGCTTTCGAGGGAATTATCAAGCATGGCCGCCTCCAAAAAAGGGGAAACGGAATGTCTAGCGCAATTCCTTATCCGATATTCACCCATTGGCTTCTGCCCTTGGTCAACAATTGGAAATAGACCCGATACCTGGTATTCAA
>VFQO010002712.1_pt1 | contig 10274 bp, 7 predicted proteins | sample 3512331 | NCBI WGS metagenome assembly VFQO01 (sample SAMN10412371, study PRJNA504923) | tailings metagenome | isolation source: Replicate 3 from Balatoc abandoned mine | place: Philippines: Itogon, Benguet | collected 2017-08-28 | reverse complement strand
CGCCCTGCTCGATCAGCACCTTGGCCACGCGGTCGCCCACCATCACACCGCCCAGCGGCACGTAACCGCTGGTCACGCCCTTGGCAAAGGTCACCAGGTCGGGCCGGTAACCGAACTTCTCGTAGGCAAACCAGTGTCCCAGGCGGCCGAAGGCGCAGATCACCTCGTCACTGATGAGCAGGATGCCGTACTGGTCGACGATGCGCTGGATCTCGGGCCAGTAGGTGGCCGGGGGAATGATCACGCCACCCGCGCCCTGCACCGGCTCGGCAATGAAGGCAGCCACCTTGTCGGGGCCGATCTCGAGGATCTTCTCCTCCAGCCAGCGCGCCGCGCGCACGCCGAACGCAGCTTCGCTCTCGCCTGGCTTCGCGTTCTCCAGGTAGTAGGGCTGCTCGATGTGCACGATGCCGGGGATCGGCAGGTCACCCTGCGCGTGCATGCCGCTCATGCCGCCGAGCGAGGCGCCCGCCATGGTGGAGCCGTGATAGGCGTTGTGGCGGCTGATGATGGTCTTGCGTTGCGGTTGGCCCAGCAGGTCCCAGTAGCGGCGCACCAGGCGCACGTTGGTGTCGTTGCTCTCCGAACCGCTGCTGGAGAAAAACACGTGATCGAAGTGCCGCCCGCCCACCTCGGGCGCCAGATCCGCCAGCTTGGCGGCCAGCTGAGCAGCCGGCACGTTGGTGGTCTGGAAGAAGCTGTTGTAGTACGGCAGCGTCATGAGCTGCTGGTAAGCCGCGTCGGCCAGCTCCTTGCGCCCGTAGCCCGCGTTCACGCACCACAGACCACTCATGGCGTCGAGGATCTTGTTGCCCTCGCTGTCCCAGATGTAAATGCCTTCTCCCCGCGTGATCACGCGCGCACCGCGCCCGGCCAGCTGGCCATGGTCGGTGAAGGGGTGGATGTAGTGCGCGCTGTCGAGCGCCTGAATGGCCTTGGTGTCCTGCTGTTCGGCGCGGCGCACCAAGGCGGGGGGGGCGATCAGGGTGGAGGTGTTCATCGGCAGCTTTCAGGTCAGACGTGAAGCAGGAGGTGTTCCCGCTCCCAGGGCGAGATCACCTTCATGAACTCGTCGAACTCGAGCTCCTTGATCTCGGTGTAGATGGTCACGAACTCCTTGCCCAGCACGTCGTGCAGGTCGGGCTCGCGGCGCAGCCAGTCCAGCGCCTCACCCAGGCTGCGCGGCAGCGCGTAGGGCGAGAGGTAGGCGTCGCCCTTCATCTCGGGCTTGGGCTTGATCTTGTTCTTCATGCCCAGGTAGCCGCAGGCCAGCGTCATGGCCATCGCCACATAGGGGTTGGCGTCGGCCCCGATCACGCGGTTCTCGATGCGGCGCGCCTCGGGCGAAGCGATCGGCGAGCGGATGCCCACGGTGCGGTTGTCGTGGCCCCACTCGATGTTGATCGGCGCCGCCGTGTGGCGCGACAGACGCCGGTAGCTGTTCACATAGGGCGCCACCAGCGCCATCGCGGCCGGGATGTAGCGCTGCAGGCCGCCGATGTAGTGGAAGAAGGCCTCCGATGCGGTGCCGTCCTCATTGCTGAAGATGTTCTGGCCGGTCTGCTTGCTCAGCACGCTCTGGTGCATGTGCATGGCGCTGCCCGGCTCGCCAGCGATCGGCTTGGCCATGAAGGTGGCGTACATGTCGTGGCGCAGCGCGCACTCGCGCACCGTGCGCTTGAAGAAGAACACCTCGTCGGCCAGGCCCAGCGGGTGGTCGTGGAAGAAGTTGATCTCCATCTGCCCGGCACCGATCTCGTGGATCAGCGTGTCCACGTTCAGGCCCATGACGTTGCAGTACTCGTAGATCTCCTCGAAGAGCGGGTCGAACTCGTTGACCGCGTCGATGGAATAGGCCTGGCGCGAGGTCTCGGCGCGCCCGCTGCGGCCGATCGGCGGGCGCAGCAGCGTGTTCGGGTCGGTGTTGCGCGCGGTCAGGTAGAACTCCAGCTCGGGCGCGATCACCGGGTCCCAGCCTTCGGCGGCGTACAGGTCGCAGATGCGGCGCAACACGCTGCGCGGCGCGTAGGGCACCAGCTTGCCGGTGTGGTCGAAGCAGTCGTGGATCACCTGCGCCGTCGGATCGGTGGCCCAGGGCACGATGCGCACCGTCGTCGGGTCGGGGCGCAGCTGCATGTCGCGGTCCGTCGGTTCGACCACGTCGTAGTAGGGGCCGCTGGCCGGCTGCTCGCCGGTCACGCTCATCGCCACGATGGCGTGCGGCAGCCGCATGCCGCGGTCTTCGGTGAACTTCTCGCGCGGCAGGATCTTGCCGCGCGCCACGCCGGTGAGGTCGGGCACCAGACATTCGACTTCGGTGACACGGTGCTCGTTGAGCCAGCTCTCCAGCTCATTGAAATTCTTCGGGGCGCTCATGGCCTGCTCCTGGTTCTTCGTTGGTGATTCGTTCGATGCGACGGCAGGAAGCGAACCTAACCGGGCTGGCTGCGCGCCAGGTCGTTGGCCTGCAGGCGCTGGCTCATGCGCTGGCGGCAGGCGCGGCCGAAGGCCTCGAAGATCGCGGCGTAGAACGGGGTTTCCCAGCAGCGCCACTCGGGGTGCCACTGCATGGCGTAGGCAAAGGTGCGCGCGCCCTTCACGGCAAACGCCTCCACCAGGCCATCGGGCGCCCAGGCCAGGGGTGTCAGGCCCTCGGCCAGGCGCGCAATCCCCTGACCGTGCAGCGAGTTCACCTGTGCGGAGGTGCCGCCGGCCCAATCGGCAAACGGGCTGCCCTCGGCAATGCGGATCGGGTGGCGCGGCGCGTACTGCTCGTCGGGCGGCGCGGTCTTGGGCTCGCGGTGGTCGTTCATGCCGGGCACCTCGTGCACCCGCTGGTGCAGCGCGCCGCCCAGGGCCACATTGATCTCCTGGAAGCCGCGGCAGATGCCCAGCAGCGGCACCCCCTGGTGCACGCAGGCCTTCACCAGGGCCAGTGTCAGGGTGTCGCGCGCCGGGTCCAGCGGCAGGCTGGGGTCGGCCACCTCCTCCTGGAAATGGGAAGGGTGCACGTTTGAGGGCGAGCCGGTGAGCATCACGCCATCCACCAGCGAGAGCAGTTCATCGATCTGCTCCGCGTCGGCGAGCGGAAACATGACCGGCTGGGCCTGCGCGCCGACCTTCACGGCCCGCGCGTATTTGTCGCCCAGCAACAGAAAGGGCATCTGGTGCCCGTGGTCGCCCAGCAGTCGATGGTCGGCCGGGAGCCAGACCATGCATGGCGGCTTGTTCATGGGTTCTCCACGCAATCAGCGTTCATTGTGGAAGGGGAATTGGATGACAATGGGGGCCAGTTGTGCCCATGGCATGGTGCCACTTGCGGCGCACGAACGCCACCGCCCCATGCTGTCCGAATTCCTGCTGGCCGAGATGAACCGCCTGGGTGCGCAAAACGCCCTGCCCTTGCACCGCCAGCTGTATGAGGCGCTGCGCCGCGCCATGCTCGACGGCAAGCTCGGTGCTGGTGAACGCCTGCCCTCCAGCCGCGACCTCGCGCAGGACCTCAACCTCTCGCGCAACACCGTGGTGGCCGCCATCAACCAGCTCAGCGTGGAAGGCTACCTGGCCAGCCGCGTGGGCAGCGGCACCTACGTGAACGATCACGTGCCGCGCGCCAGCGGCCTGCGCGCCCCACGTGGCGCACTGGCGCAGGCGCCGCACCACCAGGCCGCGCTGCTGTCGAAGCGTGGCGAGGCGCTGGCACACCGCTTCAGTGCCACCGAGCTCGAGGTACAGCCCTTCACCCCGGGCATCGCCGATTTCAGCGCCTTCCCGCTCGCGCTGTGGCAGCGACTGCAGAACAAGCACTGGCGCATGACCTACCCGGACATGCTCGACTACAACACCAGCGGCGGCTATGCCCCGCTGCGACGCGCCATCGCCGACTACCTGCGCGTGTTCCGCAGCGTGCAGCTCGAGGCCGACCAGGTCATCGTCACCACCGGCACGCAGCAGTCACTGGAGCTGTGCGCGCGCTTGCTGGCCGACCACGGCGACACCGTGTGGGTGGAAGACCCGGCCTACTGGGGCGCGATGAAAGCCTTCATCGCCAACGGCCAGCACGTGCACCCGGTGCCCACCGACGACGAGGGCATCCGCCCCACCGAGGCCGACGACGCGCAGCCGCCAAAACTGATCTACGTCACGCCCTCGCACCAGTACCCCACCGGCGCGGTCATGTCGCTGACGCGGCGCCACCAGCTGCTGGCCACCGCGCGGGCACACGGCGCGTGGGTGCTGGAGGATGACTACGACAGCGAATACCGCTTCAGTGGCCCGCCCCTCTCAAGCCTCGAAGGGCTGGACCTGGACGGCCGCGTGCTCTACATGGGCACGTTCTCCAAGGTGCTCTATCCTGGCCTCAAGCTGGGCTACCTGGTGGTACCCAAAGGCCTGGTCGAGCCGTTCCGCCAGGCCCACTACGACCTGCACCGCCCCGGCCACATGCCCACCCAGGCGGCGCTGGCCGAGTTCATCGAGATGGGCCACTTCGCGAGCGCGCTGCGCCGCGCGCGCCAGACCTACGCCGAACGCCGGCAGTGCCTGCTCGAAGCCCTGCGGCCCGTGCTGGGCGACGGCCCCGATGCGCCGCGCATCAGCGGCGCCGAGCAGGGCCTGCACCTGTGCCTGCGCCTGCCCGCGCAGCTCGACGACCGGGCCATCGCGCACCGACTGGCGCAGCAGGGCCTGATCGTTCGCCCGCTTTCGGCCTACTGTCTGAGCCGCCAGGACATGCGCGGCCTGGTTGTCGGTTACGGCTATGCGGCGCTCGCCGACATCCAGCGCTGCGGGCCGGCGGTGGCGGCGGCGGTGAAGAAGGCAGTGGGTTGATCAGCTGGTGAGGCCGCCGAACTCGCGCCAGCCGCTCACGGCCACGCCCGCGCGCTCGTAGCGGCCGGCGCCGCCGAACACCAACTGCGGCGCGGCCATGCGCTCATGATTTTGCTCGGCGAGAGTCGCCCAGCGGTGCAAGCCGTCGAACCAGTCGCCCGCCACTGTACTGCCCGACTTGATCTCCACCGGCCGCAAACCCTCGGGCGCGTCGATCAGCACGTCCACTTCATGGCCGATGTGGTCGCGCCAGAAGAAAAGATCGCTCGCCTGCCCGTCGTTGTAGCGGCGCTTGAGCAACTCAGTCACCACCCAGGTCTCGAACAGCGCGCCGCGCGCGGGATGGGTTTCCAGCACCTGCGCATCGCGAATGCCAAGCAGCCAGGCCATCAGCCCGGTGTCCAGGAAGTACAGCTTGGGCGACTTCACCAGGCGTTTGCCGAAGTTGCGGTGGTGTGGCAACAGCCGCGTCACCAGGTAGCTGGTCTCCAGCACCGAAATCCATTCGCGCACCGTGTTGCCGGTGATGCCGGCCTCCGCCCCCAGTGCCGCCATGTTGAGCAATTGGCCTGAACGCGCCGCGCACAGACGGATGAAGCGCTGGAACTGACCCAAGTCACGCACTTCGACAAGCTGGCGCACGTCGCGCTCCACGTAGGTGGCCACGTAGTTCGCGAACCAGTCGCCCGGCGCCAGCGGCCGATCGTGCAGCGCCGGGTAACCGCCCTTCAGCAGCCAGTCATCCAGCCGGGCCGGCGCCCGTGCCGCGCCCAGTTCCGACAGCGACAACGGCAGCAGCTCGACCCGCCCCACCCGACCGGCCAGCGACTGCGTGATACCGGCCATGAGTTCGAACTGGGCGGACCCGGTCAGCACGAACTCGCCCATGCGCCGATGCTCGTCCACGATTCCCTGCAGCCAGGACAACAGCTCGGGGCAGCGCTGCACCTCGTCGAGCACGACGCCCTCGGGAAACCGGGCCAGAAAGCGCTTCGGGTCGTTCAATGCGAACTGCCGCTCTTCCGGGTTCTCCAGACTTACATAGGGCTTGTCCGAAAAGACCGCGCGCGCCAGCGTGGTCTTGCCCGACTGGCGCGGCCCGGTCAACGCAACGATGGGGAAGCCTTGAGCCAAACGCTGCAGCGCGGCGGCCCCGTGTCTGGGGATCATTTACAAATCTGCAATTCGATTTCAGATTTGTAAGAATACACGGTCACACCACGTCGCGCAAGCGGTGCCACAGCATGCCCAGCGCCAGGCTGGGCGTGCGCAGCAACGGGCCGCCCGGGAAGCGGCGGTGGCGCAGGCGGGCGAAGACATCGAAGCGGCCGGCCTGGCCGATCACGGCCTCGGCGACGAGCTGGCCCGCCAGCCCCGTGAGCGCTACGCCGTGGCCGCTGAAGCCCTGCAGGTAGTACAGGTTCGGCCCCAAGCGGCCGAAGTCGGGCGCGCGGTTCATGCTGATGTCGACGAAGCCGCCCCACACGTGGTCCACCGGCACGCCGCGCAGCTCGGGAAACACGGCGCACATGCGTTCGCGCATGGTGGCCTGCAGGTTGGGCGGCGTGCGGGTGGTGTAGCTCACGCGGCCGCCGAACAGCATGCGGCGCTCGGCGCTGAAGCGGAAGTAATCGAGCACGAAGTTGTTGTCGCACACCGCCGCGTTGCCGGGAATCAGGCGATCGGCCAGCGCCGCGTCCACCGGCGCGGTGCCGATGATGTAGGTGCCCACCGGCATGATGCGCGGCGCGATCTCGGGCGCCACCGCGGGGCCGTGCTCGGCCAGCATGCAGTTGCCCGCGAGCACGCCGAAGCGCGCCGACACCTGGCCCTGCGCGGTGCGCGCCACCAGCGTGTCGCCGCGCTGCAGCGCCGTCACGGCCGAGCGCTCGAAGATGCGCACGCCCGCCGCCTCGGCCGCGCGCGCCAGCCCCAGCGCGTACTTCAGCGGGTGCAGGTGGCCGCTGCGGTTCTCGCGCGCGGCAGCCACGTAGCGGCGTGTGCCGATCAGTCGCTCGACGTCATCGCCCTCGGCCCAGTCGATCGCCATGCCGCGTTCAGCGAGATCGTCCATCTCGGCACGCAGCGCCGTGGCCTTGCGCGCGGAGTCCGCCACGTACACGTACCCGAACGCGCGGTCGCAGTCGATCCCGTGCTCGGCGATGCGCCGGTCGATCAACTCGATCGCCTCCAGCGACATGGCCCAGGCGCGGCTGGCTTCGTTCGGGCCGAGTTGCGACTCGAACGGCCCTTGCCCGCTGGCATAGCCCACGATGGCCTGGCCACCATTGCGACCGCTGGCGCCGCTGCCGATGCGATCGGCCTCCAGCACCACCACCGACAGGCCGCGCTGTGCCATCTCCAGCGCGGCCGACAGGCCACTGAAGCCGGCACCGACCACCACCGCGTCGGCCCGCAGGTGCTCCTGCAGCGGCGGGCGCGCCGGCCCGCGCTGCACGCTGGCCTCGTAGTAGCTGCGCTGGTTGAGCTGGGTGTCCGAGCCCAGCAGCGACGGCCGCCAGGCGCTCATCGCTTCGCCACCTGCCCGGCCAGGTAAGTCCAGACGAAGCACGCGGCGGCGTTGCTGGTGAGCTCGGCGTGGTCGTAAGCGGGCGCCACCTCCACGCAATCCATGCCGATCCAGTTGAGGTCGGCGAGTCCTTCCAGAAAGGTCAGCACCTGGGAGCTGCTCAAACCCCCGGGCTCGGGCGTGCCGGTGCCGGGGGCAAAGGCCGGGTCGAGCACGTCGATGTCGAGCGTGAGGTAGGCGGGTCTGTCGCCCAGGCGCGCGCGGATGGCATGCAGCGTGGGCTCAAGTCCGGCGCCGTCCAGCCCGCGCAGCGCGCGCGCCGTGAAGATCTCGCCGCCTTGGTCGGCCACGTACTCACGTGCTGCGCGCTCACCGCTGGAGCGAATGCCCACCTGCACCGTGTGCGCCGGGCTGACCAGGCCTTCCTGGATCGCCTCGTAGGTCCAGGTGCCGTGGCCCGAGGGCTCGCCGAAGTGATCGACCCAGGTGTCGCAATGGGCGTCGAAATGCAGCAGGGCCAGCGGCTGGCCATGGCGTTCGCGCGCCGCACGCAGCAGCGACAGCGTCACCGAGTGGTCACCGCCGAGGAAAACGCAGTGGTGCTTCGCCATCAGCGCCGCGGCCTGGCGCTGGATGTGCTCGCGCACCTCGGACAGCGGTGAAGCGTTGGGCAGGCGCATGTCCAGCGCGTCGCCCACGTGCTCCAGCGGGGACACATCGAACACCGGGTGGATGCCGTCGCACAGCATGAGACTGGCCGCGCGAATGGCCTGCGGACCGAAGCGCGCGCCGGGGCGGTTGGTCACCACGCCGTCATAGGGCACGCCGCAGACGGCAAAGGGCTGCTCGCCCAGCGGCGCGCAGGCCAGGAAGCGGTTGGTGTTGTTGGCGTAGGCGAACTGACCGAGGGCCATGGGTAGCAGCGCAAGTGAGGGATGCCGGTGACAGCGGGTGCGGCACGATAGCGCCAGCCGCCACACGCCCAGGGGGCCACTTGCGCTGGCCGGATGGCGTCCACCTACCCACTTGGGTGAAGGCAATGACTTTGGTCACTTCCCGCGGAAGCGCCCCTTGCCTACCATGCACGCCATGGCCTCCCTTGCCGAGCCCGATGCCGCCACCAGCACCGCCAACGGGCTGCTGTTGGTCGACGACCACGACCTGGTGCGCCTGGGGCTGCTGACGCTGGTGCAATCGCACGCCGCCGACACCGGCCGGCAGGTACCGGTGTTCGAGGCCCGCACGGTGGCCGAGGCGCTGGAGCAGTACCGCGAGCAACGCCGACACATCGGCCTGGTGTTGCTCGATCTGCAACTGCCCGACGCCCATGGCCTGGGCGCGCTCGACGCCTTCCTGCACGCCTGGCCCCAGGCGCCGGTGGCGGTGCTCTCAGGCGTGAACGATCCGGGCCTCATGCGCCACGCAGTGGCGCGCGGCGCGCTGGCCTACCTGCCCAAGTCGGGCGATCTGCAACACGTCATCGGGTTCATTCGCTCTCGCGGCACGTTCGGCGAAGCCGACAGCCGGCACGCCCCGCCACCACCACCCGAGCCGAGCGGCCTGTGCACCTGGCGCGGCAGCAACGGCTTGCGACTCACGCTCACCGAACGCCAGGCCCAGGTGCTCGACTGGGTGCTGGCCGGCGCCTCCAACCGCGAAATCGCCATGCGCGCCCACCTCAGCGAAGGCACCGTGAAGAACCACGTCTCGGCACTGCTGCTGCTGTTCGGCGTGCGCTCGCGCGCCCAGCTCATCAGCCAGCTGCGGTGATTGCCGCAGCCCCGCCACTGGGTATCGAGGAGCGCGTGCACCGCGCGCAGGTCGCCGCGCTGTTTCGCAACCTCGCCGCCTCCACACTGGCCGACGTGGTGCTCGCCTGGAGCGTGGTGGCGCTGTTCTGGTGGCAGCTGCGCGACACGGGCGTGCTGGTGTGGTGGGGTCTGCACACACTGCAGACCGCCCGCTACCCCTTCCTCAGCCGCTGGCACCGCGACCTGCGGGCGCATGAACGCAGCGCGCACTGGGCCCGGCTGCACGTGCGCGAACACACGCTCTACAGCCTCACCTGGGGCCTGGCGCCCTGGTGTTTCCTGCCGGTCGACAACCAGCCACTCACTGCCCTGTTGATGCTCGTGATGCTGGGCCTGTGCAGCGCGGGCGTGCCCGCCATGGCCTCGCGCTGGGCCTCGGTGCTGGCTTTCACGTTGCCGATGGTGCTCGGCCTGACCAGCGCCATGGCCTGGCGTGGCGACACCCTGCACCTGTTCCTCGCGGTCTGTTGCCTGGTCTACCTCGCCGCCACGCTGCTGTTCGCGCGCAACCTGCACCGCCTGCTCACCGAGGCACTGCGCACCCGGTTCGAGAAGGAAGCCCTGGCCGAACAGCTTGCCGAGCAAATGGCTATCACACGCCGCGCCAGCGAGGACAAGACCCGCTTCTTCGCCGCCGCCAGCCACGACCTGCGCCAGCCCTTGCACGCCATCGCCCTGTTCGGCGCCGTGCTTGAGCGCGAGCTGCAGGGCCGCGCCGCCCTGACGCATGCGCAGCGGCTGATGGGCGCCGTGCGCGCACTGGGCACCTCGCTGGACACGATGCTCGACGTGTCACGCCTGGATGCCGGCGTGATCGAACCCGAGCGACGTCCGTTTGCCCTGGCCGACGTGCTGACCGCGCTGCTGCCCTTGTTCGCCAGCCGGGCCGAGGAAGCCGGGCTGCAGCTGCGCATTCGCGCCAGCGGGCTCTGGGTGCACAGCGACCCGCAGCTGCTTCAACGCCTGCTGGCCAACCTCGTGGAAAACGCCATCAAGTACACGCCGCGCGGTGGTGTGCTGGTGGTGGCGCGCGCACGCGGTCCGAAAGCCTGGGTCGAGGTGGTCGACACCGGCGTCGGCATCGCACCCGAACATGCCGAGCG
>VFQO010002711.1_pt1 | contig 10275 bp, 10 predicted proteins | sample 3512331 | NCBI WGS metagenome assembly VFQO01 (sample SAMN10412371, study PRJNA504923) | tailings metagenome | isolation source: Replicate 3 from Balatoc abandoned mine | place: Philippines: Itogon, Benguet | collected 2017-08-28 | reverse complement strand
GATGGCGGTCGATGACCGGGATGTTGCCGGGCGAGCCGGGGCGCAGTCCGGCCCAGTGCCGCACCGGCCGGGCATCCGCCAGGATGGGCAGCAATTCGGCGGCTTCGGCATGCAGACGCTGGCGCGTGGCAGCGTCGGTCGATTTGTCGAAGCCGGCGTCTTCCAGCGTGCTGCCCACCAGCACATGACCGTCGCGGCGCGGAATCAGATACAGCCCGTTGCGGTAGAGGATCGTGTCGAGCACACCGGGCTCCAGCTTGAACAGCAGCATCTGGCCGCGGATGGGGCGGATGTTGGGGACCCCTGCGAGACCCGGTAGTGCGGTCCCCGCCCATGCACCGGTGGCCAGCACGAACTGATCTGCCGCGAGTGTGTCTTGTGCGGTGCTGATGGCCACCACCCGTCGCGCCTGGGTGGTAGCCGTTTCTGCAGTACGGTCCGTATGGATGATCCCGCCCAGCTTTATAACGGTTTCGCGCAGTGCCGCAACCAGACGCGGATTGCGGACTTGCGCGATTTCCGGCAGCCAGAGGCGGTCGTCGGCATCCGTGTGGTCGAGGTGGACTGTCAGTCCGTGTGCCTTGCACCAGGCAAGAGCCGAATCAGGCTGGCTCGTCCCCAGCACGCGCATCCCGCACCGCCAGTATTCAGCGATGCGCCCGGACTGCGTCTCGATGTCCGCGACCCAGTCCGCATACATCTTCATCGAGCGCAATGCCAGCGCGGAAACCGGCTCGGGGTAATCCCAAGGTAGCAGCGGCGACAGAATACCGCCTCCTGCCCAGGACGATTCGCCCCCCGCCTTGCCGCGATCAAACAGCGTGACGCCATGGCCGCGCTTGAGCAATGCCAGCGCCGTACTCAGGCCGGAGATGCCTGCGCCCAGGACAATGACTGACGTCTTTCGCCCCGTTGCGCCCAGTTTATGCATGGGCTTTCTCTACAACTAAAGTTGTATAGATACGCCCCCAATAGAGTGGCAAGCTGACAGCCATAAATAAGAAAGTGAGGGAGGGGAAATGGAAGGGCGTGGATTTACACTGGTAGAACTGCTGGTTGTACTGGCGGTGGGAGCAATTTTATTGGCGATTGCCGTTCCGGGCTATGCATTTCTCGTCAATACCAACAGGCTGGCGGCAGCAACCAACGCTCTCGTTTCGTCATTGCAGCTTGCGCGATCCGAGGCAATCAAGCGTGCTACCCGCGTAACGGTTTGCAAAACCAGCAACGCGATGGCTGCCCATCCATCGTGTAATGCTGCTGCGGCTTGGCAGGAGGGCTGGATTATTTTTGTCGATGGCGGCACTAAAGGGATGACAGATGGCGCCGACGAAATTTTGCATGTTTATGGCCCCGGCAACATTACGTACACCGCCAGTAATTTCAATTCCTATATTAGTTTCCTTTCGCATGGCAGAAGCCAGGGGCCAAACGGGCTGGGGAATGGCACATTTTCGTTGTGCCTTGCCGGAGAGCAAAGGAAAATCATCCTCAACAGCACAGGGCGCATCCGGCTTGAAAAAGGGACATGCTGAGAGCCGCGTAACCTAGACGTGACGGTCGCTAACGCCCGCACCGGCGTTGCCATGCCAGCGCCCGAACCCTGGCCAGGTTTTTTCTCCCCCACGATTTTATAAATAAGACCCGTACAGAAATCGGCTCGGTGCAATCACACGGCAGTAACGGGGAGAGGGCTCGGCCAGCGGCCCATGGTGGTTCACCCACTGCATCGCACTCATGTAATAGATCTTGATGGCTGCGTTGAATAAGGCCAGTGCAACACTCAAGCCAGCGCTGTTGGTGTCGATAACAAGATCGATGTGGGTCAATGAAAACCCCCAAAATTGCCGTTCGTTCCGGAAAACAGGCCGCCAGTCAGCATACGCTGGCGTTTGCACGTCTGGATGATTAAGTTGAAGCTCGTAAATACTCGTGAAAAACATGACGACCAAACAAACCGGATTCACGCTGATCGAGTTGATGGTCACCATTGCGGTGCTGGGAATTCTTCTGTCGATTGGTGTCCCCAGTTATCAAAATATGGTGCTCAATAGCCGCATTACCGTGCAGGCCAATCAGGTGATTACTGCGCTCAACTACGCCCGCAGCGAGGCGGTTAAACGGGCCATCCCCGCAACGGTGTGCTCCACCAATGGCGGCGCAGCCTGTGCCGGTTCCAAGAACTGGTCCACTGGGTGGCTGGTGTTTGCCGATGCGGATGGGGACGGGACGGTTGATGCTGGCGAGACGGTGCTGCGGGTCTGGCCGGCGCTCGGCGGCAGCAATACCCTCAATGCCGAAACCAACTTGCGGATCACATTCACCGCCACCGGGGCCGCAACCGGTTTTAACGATGTTTTTCGGCTCTGTGACAAGCGTGGAAAGGATGAGGCGCGTGCCGTCGCCGTCAATGTCATGGGCCGGTCTTATGTGCAAAAGGGGACTACTCAATGCCCGTGATCAGCCGTCAAGCCCGTGGTGTCAGACATTCCGTGCGAGGGTTTACCCTGCTCGAAGTGCTCGTGGCCATCGTGGTGCTGTCCATCGGCCTGCTTGGTCTGGCGGGGCTGATGGCGTCCAGTCTGAAAAATTCACACAGTGCCTACCAGCGTACCCAGGCAACCTGGCTGGCCTATGACGCGCTTGACCGGATGCGTGCAAATCGTCAGGTTGCGTTGGCAGGCGGCTATAACCTTGCCTTGGGCGCGGCCCCCGGCGGGAGCGGGCTGGCGGCGATTGATCTTGGCGAGTGGGACACCGCATTGACCAACACGCTGCCAGCAGGTGACGGTTCGATTTCAGTCGCAGCAGGTGGAGTCGTCAAGATCATCGTCCAGTGGAACGATACGAGAGGCACTGGCGGGATCGCTGCCGAACAATTCATTGTGGATTCGCAACTATGAAAACAGCTGCCCAGTTGATGCCGTGTGTAAGACAGCGGGGTTTTTCGCTGGTGGAACTCATGATCGCCATGACGATCGGTTTCATCGTTCTGGCTGGAATCGGGTACCTTTATCTGGAAAGCCGCCAGGCATTCCGCAGCATGGACAACCTGTCGCGCATGCAGGAAAGCGCGCGTTACGCGCTGGAGATCATGTCGCGCGATATCCGCATGGCAGGTTATCGGGGGTGCGCAAGCTCGAGCGGCGATTTTCACAACACTCTAAAAGACAGCGGCACATCCGCCTATAACTTCGGCTTGCCCATCAGCGGCTACGATGGGGGCGCTGGCTGGACCCCGGCGCTGCCAGCAGATACGGGAGGATTGAGTGGGTTAAGCATTCTGGCAGGAACCGATGCCATCGTCCTGCGCAGCGCATTTGGCGGAGGCGCCACGGTTACCAAACAACCCGGCAATTCATCGGCCGACCTTAAAGTGACGACGCCAAATGATTTGGCGATAGATGACATCGTTATGGTGACGAACTGCAAGGCCGCCACCGTATTCCAGGTCACCAACCTGAACGTCAGCAAGGACAACGTTGTCCACAATGTGGGCACTGGTGTACCTGGCAATTTATCCAAAGATCTGGTCGAGAATTATTCTGCAAGCGGTGGCGAGATCATCAAGATGCAGAGCAAGAGCTATTTCATACGCACCGGAGCCAGCGGCAGGCCTGCATTGTGGCAGTTCGACAACTACAAACCCGTTGTGGCCGGGGTCAACCCGGCGGAAATCACGGAAGGCGTGGAGAACATGCAGATCCAGTACGGCATCGACACCAATGCCGATGGGATTGTCGAGAGTTACACCCCTGCCACTGCGGCACTCGACTGGAACCAGGTGGCAGCGGTGCGCATCAGCCTGCTGGTGACGGGTAACGACGACAACGTCGCCACGTCCAAACAGAAATACAACTACAACGGCGCCCTGGTCGAAGCACCGGATCGGCGACTGCGCCAGGTGTTCACCACCACCGTCAGTGTGCGTAACAGAACGCAGTAGGAGACAGGCCCATGCGCACCCAACCATCCAGAAATGGACAACAGCGCCAGGCTGGCGTGGCCCTTATCACCGGACTGATTTTTCTGGTGATGCTGACCCTGATCGCCATCACCGCCATGCAGTCGACCACGCTGGAAGAACGCATGGCGGGCAATTCGCGCAGCCGCGATGCGGCTTTTCAGGGAGCAGAAGCGGCTGTGCGCGCAGCCGAAGTCGTGCTCAGCGGAGCGAGCTTGCCCCCCTTCAACGGCAGCAAGGTGGGCTACTACGCGCTACTGGACAAAGGGGCTTCGGCTGACTACTGGAAAAACACCCATAACTGGGCTGCGCAGTCGGTGGCGTATGGCGGAGCCCTCGCCGGCGTGAAGGAAGCGCGCTTTGTCGTCGAGGCACTGCCGGCAGGATCGATCAGTGGTGGCGACGACAGCCTGGTGGCGAAGCCGCTCAGTGGCGGCGAGGTCTTCCGCATCACGACGCGCGGCATCGGCGCCGACGGCACTTCGAGCGTCATTTTGCAAACCACTTTCCGCAGAAGTATTTGAGTAGCCAGGCCGCAATGCTCAAGGAGTTTTCATGAAAACCTGCCATCCAATCCAGTCATTCAGTCTTGCGGCTGCCCTGCTTTTGCCCGCATTGCCCTTGCGGGCCGCGGCACCGATTGCGCTGCCGTCCGCACCCCTCTACTTGGCGGGAGGGGTCGCGCCCAACCTGGTGGTGACGCTGGACGACTCGGGGTCGATGGCCTGGGGCTATGTGCCGGACACAATGGCTAAACACGCGAAACGATCATGCAATATCACGGGCACTGAAAAACCTTCCGATGACAACAAAACTAAACGATATTTCCTGTCTGGCGATTACAACACCCAGTATTACAATCCGAAAATTGCCTATTTGCCGCCCCTGAAGCATGATGGAACACCGTATTCCACCTCTTTCAAACAAGCCTATACCAATGGCTTTGATATAAGCACAACGAAAGTTGATTTGGAATTCAGCTATAGGCCGACCTTTGGCTATAAGCCTGAAAGCAGCCCTACACATTGTTATGCCGAACACCCATCAACAGACACAGACAGTGGCAAGACATTTTCTGAATCGACTATAGGCGTCCCCGCCTACTATTACCGTTACGATCCGGTGGGGACTGGGTGCGCAAGTCCTTCTAAAACCACCGAATCCTGCTACGTATATACAGCGGTTGGGGCAGCCGAGCAGCAGAATTTTGCCAACTGGTATTCTTTTTATCGCACGCGAAATCTGGCAACCGTTAGCGCCGCAACCCGCGCGTTCAATAATTTGCCAAGCACCATGCGCCTTGCCTGGCAAGGTCTGACAACTTGTGCTGATTTTGGCAGTTCAACCTGCAAAGGCTGGGATGACAACTCTTACGATCACCGCATACGCGCTTTGAGCGCGCCCGATCACAAACAGAATTTTTACAAATGGCTGGAGAGGCTGCCGACGAATACCTGGACACCGTTGCGTGCGGCATTGGGACGGGTTGGGGAGTATTACCGTACATCGACCGCAGTCGTGAACAGCCCGTACGCAGAGGATCCTCAGGTCGCCGTTGGAACGCAGCATTCCTGCCGCGCCAATTACGCCATCATGATGACGGACGGGATGTGGAATAGCGATGCCGCCGGCAACAAGGCTACGGATGACGAAAATGTGGATAACACATCCAAGGCATTGCCAGATGGCACCAGCTATTCACCTGCCGCACCATTTGCCGACAATAACTCTGGGTCTTTGGCTGACGTCGCATTTTATTACTGGGCCAATGACCTGCGCACGGATCTGACCAACAATGTTCCGCGCAGCCCGCGTGCGCTGGACAAGTTGGTTGAAGATGGCAAAACCATCCCTAAAGCAGATTATTTCGACCCAAAAAACGACCCTGCCAGTTGGCAGCATATGGTGACGTATACCGTTGGACTGGGGCTGACCACGACCTTGCCCGAGTTGAGCCCGGCACTGACTTGGGCAGGGGACACCTATACAGGAAGCTATGCTGACCTGGCTTCTGGCACACTAAGCCCATTGTGGCCCGTCACCGGCACGGACAAACCTGGGAACGTCGCCGACCTCTGGCATGCCGCCATTAACGGCCGCGGCCTGTTCTTCAGCGCCGAAGATCCAAAATCGCTCAGCGATGCCATGCAGGAAATGGTGAGCAACATTATCAGCCGCAGCTCGTCGGCTGCGTCGATCGCCACCAACTCCAAGAAGCTCGATACCAGCACCGCCATTTATCAGGCAAGTTTCGACTCAGGCAACTGGACCGGCGAGTTGGAGGCCTTTGCGGTCAAGTCAGATGGAACTTTGGGCGACTCGCTGTGGAAGGCCAGCACCAAAATTCCGGCTGAGGCAAGCCGCAATATCAAGACCTTTAATGGTTCGGTCGGCGTGGATTTCGCCTGGGGGAGCATCAGCGCAGAACAAAAGGCTCTGGTCTTGGAAGATGAGCTGAATTACTTGCGCGGCGATCAGAGCAAGGAGCAGAACAAGGGCGGTACTTTCCGCACCCGCACCTCCCTGCTCGGCGATATCGTCAACTCCGACCCGCTGTTCGTAAGTGAGGAGAATTTCGGCTATGACAAGTTGAGTGGCGATGAAGGTACGTTGTATGTGGACTACGTTGTGGGCAAAAGCAGCAAGACCCCGGTGATCTACGTGGGGGCCAATGACGGCATGCTGCATGCATTTAGCGCAAAAATGGGCTGGGCAGATACGGATCCTCTGGTGGATTCCGATGGTGATGGCAACAAGACCAACGATAAAAACGAATCTGTGGCGACTGCGGATTCCGGAAAGGAGTTGTTCGCCTATGTGCCGGGGCTGGTGTATGCGAATCTCCCCGAACTGACGAAGCCGAACTACAGCCATAAGTATTACGTGGACGGAGCGCCGACTGTGGGCGATGTCTACTATGGCGGAAGCGCATGGAAAACCGTACTGGTCACCCCGCTGGGCGCGGGTGGGCGCGGTGTGTTCGCACTCGATGTCTCCACTCCCGACGCTGCCTTCAGCGAATCAAATGTGCTGTGGGAGTTTGATGGCAAGAATGCCGCTGCAGGCAGCACGCTCAATGACATGGGCTACCCGGTAGGCAGCGCGACAATCGGCCGCTTCAACGACGGGAAATACTATGCAGTGTTCGGCAACGGCTATGGCAGCGCGAACTGCAAGTCGGGCCTGTTCATGGTGCAGATCGATGCGCCTTCCAATGTGAAGTTCTTTGACACGGGGGTAGGCGCCTGCACGACCAGTGTCACTCAGAACGGCATGTCCACGCCCAGCCTGGTCGATTATGACGGCGACCGCATCATTGATGCGATCTATGCCGGTGATCTGCAAGGAAAGTTGTGGAAGTGGGATGTCACCTCAGCAACGAACAGCGTTTGGGATTTTGCAGTTGGTGGTAAACCCATGTTTACGACCGCAGCGGGACAGCCCATCACCGCGCCGGTTGAAGTCGGTAAAGTGCCATCTGGCGCTTCGGGCAAGGCCATGGTCTATTTCGGCACGGGGCGCTATCTGCTTAGCGGCGACGAAGCCAGCAAGACGAAACAAGCGTTTTACGGCCTGTTGGACAACGGCACCGCAATCCCTACTACGGGGAGCCCGCTGGTCAAGCAGTCCATTGTTTATGAGAGTGCCAACGCGCGCGTGGTGAGCAACAATGCCCTAAATTGGAAAAGCGACCGGGGGTGGTATCTGGATCTTGTTCCGCCTTCAAATACATTGCAGGGCGAGCGAGTTCTGAGCGTTCCCTTGTTGCGCTTCGGACGGGTAATTTTCAATACCTCCATTCCATCAGCCGATCCCTGTGTGTTGGGTGGAACCGGCTGGCTGATGGAGCTTGATGCCGCAACCGGGGGCAATCTGACCTACAGCCCCCTGGATATGAACAACGATGGCTTGTTCAACGAAGGCGACTATGTAACCTACACAGACGACAAGGGAAAAACAATCAAATCCCCAGTTGCAGGCAAGATGTCAGGCTCGATGTCGCTCAACCAGCCTACCGTCATCACAGCGGGGGCCAAGGAATACAAATTCAATTCCGATATCAAGAAGGGGATTAGCGTCACCACAGAAAAATCAGGAACGAGCAATCCGCGCAGTTCCTGGCGGCAACTTCAGTAATGGCCGATTCGATGATCGAAAGGACAGGCATGAAAAACAAGAACGGGGGTCGCGCTTTATGCGCACGCAACCGGATTTCTGGCATCACGCTGATTGAGCTGATGGTCGTCGTGGCGATCATCGGAATATTGGCCAGCATAGCCTATCCCTCGTATCAGCAATATGTGCTGCGGGCAAACCGCGCCGAGGCGCAGGCCGTCCTCACGGAAACGGCGCAGTTCATGGAACGCTATTTCACGACCAACGGCACCTATGTTGGCGGGGCCTTGTTGTCGAATGTGTCGCCCAAGGGGGCGAGCGGGGGCTCCATCAAATACAACATCAGTTTTTCCGCAGGACCAACGGCGACGGCCTTCACTCTGCAGGCTGCTCCTGCCACGGTGCAGGCCAACGACAGCTGCGGAACCATGACCTTGTCAAATACCGGTGCGCAAACGCCGACTACAGCCGGGTGCTGGTAATTCCAGAATCATCAGGTTAGGGGGTGGGGAAAGGGTAGCCACCCTTTGACGAGCCGGGCCGGACTCCTTCCTTTCACGCTAAACCTTTTGGCAGCGGAAATCCGACCTTCTCCTGTACCCCATCCAGATCGGCCACTGAGCCAATGCCCAACTGATCCAGCCGATCAATCACTGCACGCACCAGAATTTCAGGCGCTGAAGCGCCGGCGGTCACGCCGACCCGTTTCTTCCCCGACATCCATTGCGGGTCGATTTCACTGGCGTTGTCGACCATATAGGCCGGCACGCCAAGATTTTCAGCGACTTCCCTCAGGCGGTTGGAGTTGGAGCTGGTCGGCGACCCCACCACGATCACCACGTCGCATTGCGGCGCCAAGGCCTTGACCGCATCCTGGCGGTTCTGCGTGGCGTAGCAGATGTCGTCCTTCTTCGGCCCGGTGATGTTGGGGAAGCGTGCGCGCAGGGCGTCGACCACGCGCGCGGCGTCGTCGACCGACAGTGTGGTCTGGGTGACGTAGGCGAGCTTGTCGGGGTCGGCGACGTGCAGGCTGGCGACATCTTCCGGGGTTTCGACCAGATGCATACCGCCTTCCGACTGCCCCAGCGTGCCTTCGACTTCGGGGTGGCCCTTGTGGCCGATCATCACGATCTCGTATCCCTTGTCGTGCATTTTGCGGACTTCGACGTGCACCTTGGTGACCAGCGGGCAGGTGGCGTCGAACACGTTGAGGCCGCGTGCCTCGGCCTCCAGGCGCACCGCCTGCGATACGCCGTGGGCGCTGAAGATGACGGTGGCGCCGGCAGGCACTTCGTCGAGTTCTTCGACGAAGATCGCACCTTTGGCCTTGAGGTCGTTGACGACGAAGGTGTTGTGGACGACTTCGTGGCGCACGTAGATCGGCGCGCCGAATTTTTCCAGCGCGCGCTCGACGATGGCGATGGCGCGATCGACGCCGGCACAGAAGCCGCGGGGATTGGCGAGAAGAATGGTGGGGATCATGAGGGTAGGCTTAAAAAGAAACTTCTTTCTGGTGCCGCAGTGCCAATACGGTGACGAGTTCGCCGTCTTGGCGGTACAGCACGATGTAACCGCTGTCGCCAAAGCTGATTGGCCACTCCCGGCACTCCGGTTCCAGGTCTTCGGCTGCTCGTCCGATTTCCGGATGTCGTGCGATGATCTTGACGCCTGCACGTATCGCTTTCACGGCTTGGCTGGCCGCACCTGCATTCTTGCTGGCCAGAAACCGATAGGCACGCTGGACATCAAGCAGTGCGGCCGGCGACCAGATCAGGCGTGGCATTCAGGCGGTTCCACGTCCTTACCTGCTTCAAGCTGGGCTAGCCAAGCATCCGCTTCTTCCAGGCTTACGTGCAGGCCGGTGGCCTGGTATTCGTTCCACGCCCGGATGCCATCCTGCCGGAATGCTTCACGCTTCTCTTCCCGTTCGACGTACTGGCGGATGGCTTCCAGCATCACCCAGTGCGAACTGCGGTGACGCGCTTCGGCAAGGCGCTTGACGCGATCGCGCGTCTCTTCGTCGATTTTGATCGCTATGGGGCGAATGGATGTCGCAGTCATGGCGCGCTCCAGTGAGTATGCATAAGTATTACCTTAGCATAAGTCAGTGCCCTGAACTTGACTCGTTTCAGTCATGGCGCAGGCACGGGTTCTCGCGGACAGACGTTACAGAATGCGTACGATTTCCACTTCAA
>VFQO010002709.1_pt1 | contig 10277 bp, 9 predicted proteins | sample 3512331 | NCBI WGS metagenome assembly VFQO01 (sample SAMN10412371, study PRJNA504923) | tailings metagenome | isolation source: Replicate 3 from Balatoc abandoned mine | place: Philippines: Itogon, Benguet | collected 2017-08-28 | reverse complement strand
CATGGCGGCAATGTCTCACATCACACAAGTGGGGTCGAGGTTGTGCAGACCTTCCATAGGCGGTGGTCAAGCCAAACAGAATGGCCTGTTCCAGCGATATGCTCACCGTACCAAGAAACGTCACGATCAAAGCCAGCCGGTCTACCGGTTCCTTTTGCCACAGTAGCCCAAGCGCGCGCACGTTTATCAACCCCCAGGCAACGATCAGCAGCAGGGCGGCAGTCACGTGCAAAGGAAGCCACCGGGTCCAGGGCGCCACAAAGAACAGGATCACCACCAAGAGCCCGGCTGCCATAACCGCCGCCAGCGCGGTCCTTGCACCGGCCGCCACATTGAGCCCAGCGCGATTGAACGAGCCGCTCGCCCGGTAAGACGAAAAGAACGACCCGGCAAGGTTGGCCAGCCCCTGACCGATCAGCTCCTGATTGCCATTGAAATGCTCGCGTGCGCGCTGGGTCATCATTTTTCCAATGGCCATGGCCTCGGTTACAGCCAGCCACGACATGACCATTGCCGGAACGGTCAGGTCGGGCACGTGGTGCAGATGAGGAAGTGAGAGCGGCGGCAAGGCGCTGGGCAGTTCCTCAAGGCTTTCGGGCTGCGTGCCGGTGTGGCTGGCCACCAGCCACGTCAGGGCGGTGCCGCCGAGTGCAGCCAGGAGCATCGGTGGCGCCCAGCGGATGTAACGCTGGGCCAGCGTGTGGATCAGCAGCGTTCCTGCCACGGCAATGACGGGGAGGGCCTGAGCGCCTTGGTCGGCGGTGAGCACGACGCGCAGGGTTTCGCCGACCGACAAACCCCGCGGAAGGTACATACCCAGCAGTCCCCACCTCGCTGTTGACGATGAGGATCGCTGCACCCGCAGCGAAGCCTGCAATCACCGCGTGCGGAACCAGGTCCACCTACCTTCCGACCGGGACCATACCCAGCGCGAATTGAAGGGTGCCAACCATGAACGTCAGTGTCAGCACCAGACCCACGTACTGTGGAGTGCCCACGATAGCCAACGGTGCCACCAGCGCCATGGTGGTGAGTGATATCGCGTTGGCAGGGCCGGTCACCATCAGCCGGCTGCTGCCAAACAGGGCGGCCATGACACAGGGCACCATGGCGGCGTACAGGCCATAGGCGGGCGGCATCCCTGCCAGCGTGGCGAACGCCACGCCTTGAGGCAGTACCCCGATGGCGCCGATCAGCCCCGCGATCAGATCTGCCCGCAACACCTCCTTTTGCTGCCACATCGGCAGCCAGCGGGTGAACGGCAGCACTGCCTTCACGACACGGCCTGGTAGTAGATGTTCTGTGGGTGGCGCGCCTGCGCGAAGAAGTACCAGCGCTCCAGCAGCAGGCCCGCAGCCTGGGAGGAAAACGCCAAAGGCCAGATGGCCGGGGTGCCGGTGCCCCATGCCCAACCCAGCAGCAACAACGGAACACCGAAAGCCAGCGACTGGAACACCAGGGGCGTTCTGCGGATGGCCTGCGCCGTGGCGCCATGAAAGAACTCGCGCGTGTTGAACGAGCCACCGGTCATGCCCATGGATTTCTGCACCACGCGCGCCGCCTGGATGCCCGTAGCGGACTGTGGTGTGGACATTGGCTTGAGGTGGGAATTGCGGCGTAACGAAAGTGCCCGGGTGAACCAGGCCAGGGTTGTGGTGGCCATTGCCCACCCTGTCACGCTGGCTGCAAATGCGGTGTCGCCTGCCAGTGCGCCCACCGCACCCGCCGCCACCACGCCCGAAGCCAGGCCCAGCAGCGTGTAGTTCACGACCGTGAGCGGATGTGCCCACTCCTGCACGAACCGGATGCAGGCATAGATCATTGCGGTGCAGTACCACAGTACCAGCGCTCCCGGAATGGTCAGAGCCGCCAGCCACGGTGCAGCAGCTGCGGCGGCGACAGGCTCTGCCAGAGTAGCCCACACAGCCCAGGCGCCCGCCAGAGCCATGAACGCGGGCAGCACGATGACCTCCCTGGACATCCATGAGGTGCGCCACATCAGCACGGCACGCCAGGCGCGCATCGGATGGCCGAGATGGAAAAATGAAGCGACGAGCGCCAGCACCAACATGCCCGTGGCCGTCCACAGCATTGGCAACAGCGCTTCAACTGGCGGCCGGTTGGCCAGGGTGGCCACTGCCAGCACCACCATGAGCCCCTGGGCAGCGCCAGCGATCGTGGTGAAAAGGACGATGGACAGCGCCGGCTTCACGGCCGATCCTTTTCCGCGCGAGTGGCATCGGGCGGGGGCTGCTTCGTCACCCGCCGGGGCAGGTACTGGTTGGCGGGCTGGGTCTTCCATTCCGGCATGAGGGCGTAGCCACCGCGCTCCCGGATCGCCTGTGACACCTCCGAATCCGGGTCCTTCACATCGCCGAACAGCCGCGCGCCGGTGGGGCAGGCCTTCACGCAGGCGGGCTTTCGGTCCTGCGGCGGGAGCAGTTCGTCGTAGATGCGGTCCACGCACAGGGTGCACTTGGTCATCACCTTGCGCTCTTCGTCGAACTCGCGGGCGCCGTAAGGGCAGGCCCAGCTGCAGTACTTGCAGCCAATGCACTTGTCGTAGTCCACCAGAACAATGCCGTCGCTTTTGCGCTTATAGCTGGCACCGGTGGGGCACACCGGCACGCAGGGGGGCTCTTCGCAATGCAGGCAGCTCTTCGGGAAGTGCACCGTCTGCGTGTTGGGATAGCTGTCGGCCTCGAAGGTTTGCACCCGGTTGAAGAATGTGCCGGTGGGCTGCTCACCGTAGGCGCCCTGGTCGGTCATCGGACCCGCAGCCCCCGAGGTGTTCCATTCCTTGCAGGAGGTCACGCAGGCATGGCAGCCCACGCACACGTTGAGGTCGATGACCAAGGCGAGCTGAATCGCCAGCGTCTGGGGTTCGTTCGGGTGATGGCTCATGGCTTTTTCGACAGGATGTGGGTCATGACCCGGCGGCCACTGCGCAGCAGACCCGGAACGCTTGGCACCGTCCGCACCTGTGGAAAGCTCGCGGCCGGTTCTTCGGGCTGGGCGGGCCGGAGGTTGACGCGAACGTCGTACCAGCCGGCCTGACCGGTGACCGGGTCCGAATTGCTGATCTGGCCGCCTGCGAACGGCAACTCCTCGGTGATGAGGTGATTCAGCAGAAAGCCCTTGCGCGACTCATCGGCTCCCGGCGCCAGTTGCCACGCGCCAGACGCCTTGCCGATCGCGTTCCAGGTCCACACCGTTCCGGGTTCCACCGCGTCGCTGTGGCGCACCATGCAGCGCAGTTCGCCCCAGGCGCTGGTGACCCAGGCCCAGCCGCCGTCTTCCACGCCTGCCGCTTTGGCCGTCACGGGGTTCACGTGCAGGTAGTTGTGGCTGTGGATCTGGCGCAGCCAGGCGTTCTGCGAATCCCAGGAGTGGTACATCGCCATGGGCCGCTGGGTGATGGCGGCCAGCGGAAACTGCTGCGTGTCCACACACGCGTTTTCCAACGGTTCGTACCAGAACGGCAAAGGGTCGAAATAGGTGGCGATGCGCTCGCGCAGGTGGTCTGGCGGCTGCCGGCCTTTGCTTTTTCCCTGCGCGGCCAGCCGGAAGGTTTGCAACGTGTCGGAATAGATGGCCAGCTGCACCGGATCGTTCTTCTGACGCCAGCCCTTCTCCTTGGCGAAGTCCAGATAAGGCCGGTTCCAGTTGCGCATGTACTGCTGGTCCTTGGGCATGTGGTGCTGGAACACGCAGTTGTTCTTCGCGTACATCTCCCACTGGTTGGGGTTGGGCTCGCCGCGCAGATGCTGGGTGCCGTCCTTGCCCCGCCACCCCATGAGGAAACCCACACCGGGCTGGGCCTGGAAATTGACCACGAAGTCGGGGTAATCCTTGAACTTGCGCGAGCCGTCTTCGTTGGTGAATACCGGAAATTTCAGGCGCGAAGCCAGCTCGATGAGCACTTCCTGAAATGGCTTGCACTCGCCGGTGGGCTCCACCACGGGAACGCGTACCGAGTCCACCGGGCCGTCGAACTCGGAAATCGGTCGGTCGAGCATGCTCATCACGTCGTGCCGCTCCAGATAGGTGGTGTCGGGCAGCACGAGGTCGGCAAAGGCCACGGTCTCACTCTGGAAGGCATCGCACACCACCAGGAACGGAATCAGGTACTCGCCGTCTTCGCCGCGCGCGTTGAGCTTCTTGCGCACCTCCATGGTGTTCATGGTGGAGTTCCAGGCCATGTTCGCCATGAAGATCAAGAGCGTGTCGATCTTGTAGGGATCCCCCCGGACGGCATTGGTGATCACGTTGTGCATCAGTCCGTGGGCCGACAGTGGATGCTCCCAGGAAAAGGCGTGATCGATGCGCAGGGGTGTTCCGTCGGCGTGCACCGCCAGTTCTTCGGGGTTTGCCGGAAACCCGAGCGGCGCGGCGTTGAGCGGCGTGTTCGGCTTGATCATGTCCGGGTCGTTGAAGGCCCGGTAGTTGGGAACGATGTGCCGCGGATAGGGCGCCTTGTGGCGGAAGCCGCCAGGGGCGTCGATGGTGCCGAGCACGCTCATCAGCACCGCCAGCGAACGCACCGTCTGGAAGCCGTTGGAATGCGCTGCGAGCCCGCGCATGGCGTGGAACGCCACGGGCCTGGCCTGGGTGGTTGGGTGCTGCTTGCCCCAGGCGTCGGTCCAGGGAATCGGCAGCTCAAAGGCCTGATGCAGCGCGGTCTCGCCCATTTCGCGCGCCAGCTGGCGAATGCGCTCGGCTGCAATGCCGGTGATGGCCTCGGCCCACTCGGGTGTGTGCTGGCTCACCCGTTCGCGCAGCAACTGGAACGCCGGCGCTACCCGGGTGCCGTCCGGCAGTGTGTAGTGGCCTTCCAGGGCCAGCGATCGGCCCTCTTCCACGCCTTCGGGGTAAGCCTGAACCGCGCGCCCGCTGGTCAGGTCCCATGCCAGCTTGTTGTGCGGGTTGCGCCCATCGCCCGGCACACCGGCGGCAGAATCGAAGGCAAACAAGCCTTCTCGCTCGCCTTCGTCCAGCACCACCAGTTGCGGGGCGTTGGTGAAGCGTTGCAAGAAAGGCCGGTCAACCAGATCGTGCGCGATCAGCTCGTGCAGCAGCGCCATGAACAGCGCGCCATCGGTACCCGGTCGAATCGGAATCCACTCGTCTGCTATGGCTGAATAGCCGGTGCGAACGGGGTTGATGGAAATGAAGCGACCGCCCGCGCGCTTGAACTTTCCCAGCGCCATCTTCATCGGGTTGCTGTGGTGGTCTTCGGCAGTGCCGATCATCACGAACAGCTTGGCGTGGTCCAGGTCCGGGCCTCCGAACTCCCAGAAGCTGCCTCCTACCGAATAGATCATGCCGGCGGCCATGTTCACTGAACAGAAGCCGCCGTGCGCAGCGTAGTTGGGGGTGCCGAACTGGCGCGCAAACAGGCCGGTGAGCGCCTGCATCTGATCGCGACCTGTGAACAGCGCGAATTTCTTGGGGTCGGTGGCGCGCAGGTGCGACAGCCGCGTCTCCAGAATGTCGAAAGCGCGCTCCCACGAAATCGGCTCGAACACGCCTTCGCCGCGCTCGCTGCCCGGCTTGCGCAGCAGTGGCTGGGTGAGTCGGGCCGGCGACACCTGTTTCATGATGCCCGAGCTGCCCTTGGCGCAGATCACCCCCTTGTTCAGGGGGTGGTCGGGATTGCCATCGATGTACCGGACCTGCCCGTCGCGCAGGTGCACCCGGATGCCGCAGCGACACGCGCACATGTAGCAGGTGGTCGTTTTTACCTCGGTATCGGCCGTGCTGCTGGCCGTTGGGTTGTGCACCGGATCGCTTGAGAGGAACTTGAACATGGACTTATGCTAGGCAGCCTGCAAATTCGCGTATCGGATAATTTCGCTTGCCGTGAACCAAAAAATCGATCAACGACTGAGGCTTACGCTGCGCCAGCTGGAGGTGTTCGCGGCCGTTGCACGAGGTGGCACCACGCGGGCCGCCGCTGACGAAATCTCCCGGTCCCAATCAGCCGCGAGCAACGCGCTGGGCGAGCTGGAGTCGGTGCTGGGGGTGCAGTTGTTCGACCGTGTGGGCAAGAAGCTGGTGATCAACGAGAACGGGCGCGCCTTGCTGCCACGTGCGGTCACGGTGCTGGAACAGGCGGCGGACACCGAGATGCTGTTCACAGCCGAGCACGCCGCACCGCTAAGGCTGGCTTCCAGCTACACCGTGGGCGAATACCTTCTGCCGGAACTCATTGCGCAGTGGAAAAGCGATCACCCCCACTGCCGGGTGCTGGTGGATATCGCCAACACGCACGACGTGTTCGAACGCTTGGTGTCGTTTCGCGCCGACATGGGCTTCATCGAGGGAACCCACAGCCATCCCGAACTCACGGTGCGCAAGTGGCGCAACGACGAGATCGTGGTGGTAGCCGCTCCTGACCACCCGTTGGCGGGGCGTCGGGTCAGTGTGCGACAGCTGGCCCAGGCCACGTGGGTACTGCGCGAACCCGGTTCAGGAACGCGTGAGGCCTCCGACCGCTGGCTGATTCCCCATTTGACGCAAATGGAGGTCGAGCTTGAGTTGGGCAGCAACGAGGCGGTCAAGCGTGTGGTGGCTGCGGGGCTGGGTCTGGGCTGCCTGTCGCGGCTTGCGGTGCAGGAAGCGATTGCCGAAGGGTGGCTGGTCGAACTGCGCACCACGCTCCCGGCGATGCAGCGCACCCTGTCCATCGTGCTGCACCGGGCAAAGAAGCTGGGCGAGACCGCCGAGGGCTTCTTGCGCCATTGCATGCGCTCTTGAACAGGCACGCTGCAACGGGCAAGCACAGTCCACCGCGCCGGAATTCGAAGCGCCTTGCGCCGTCGCGGGGGGGCGTTCCGCGATGCTTCTCAAGGCATGGGTCCAGACCGGCGGGCGGGCATCATCTTGGTGCCGAAGGTCGCCCGAAACCAGGTCCCGAACTTGCTTTGATTTTGGATGGCGCTTCTTGCGTTATGCAAAAAACGAAAAATAAGAACCGAAAAATCGATTAGACACACCCTTGTCGCGGGAACATCATCTTTCAAAAGCACCAAATTTTGAAAGTTAACGATGAACCTCTCTCTCTTCCCGCGCATCCGTCTGGGGCATTTCCCCACCCCCCTGGAGCCCATGGGCAACCTCTCGGCGCTGCTCGGCGGGCCGCGCCTGTGGGTCAAGCGCGACGACTGCACTGGCCTTTCCACCGGGGGCAACAAAACCCGCAAGCTGGAGTACCTGATGGCCGAAGCCGTTGCGGCCCGTGCCAACGTGGTCATCACCCAGGGGGCTACGCAGTCCAACCATGCGCGCCAGACTGCTGCGGCGGCTGCCCGCCTGGGGATGAAGTGCCACATCCTGCTGGAAGACCGCACTGGCAGCACCGACCCGGACTACACCGACAACGGCAACGTCTTGTTGGATCGCCTGCACGGCGCCACGGTGGAACGGCGCCCGGGCGGAGCCGACATGCAACGCGAAATGGAACTGGTGGCCGAGAAGCTTCGTGCCGACGGGTTGCGGCCGTATGTCATCCCAGGTGGTGGGTCAAACCCGGTGGGTGCGTTGGGCTACGTGAACGCAGCCTTCGAACTGGTGGCACAAGCCGCTGCGCAGGGCATGAAGATCGACTACCTGGTGCACGCCACCGGCAGCTCGGGCACGCAGGCCGGTCTGGTGGCGGGGCTGCATGCCATCAACAGCGATATCAAGCTGCTGGGCATTGGCGTGCGCGCACCGCGGGACAAGCAGGAAAGCATGGTGCACGACCTGGCCTGCCGCACGGTCGAGCACATGGGTATGCGCGGTGGCGTTCCGCGTGAGTCGGTGGTGGCCAACTGCGACTACGTTGGTCCGGGCTACGGCCTGCCCACGCCGGGCATGCTCGAGGCGGTCGCGCTGCTGGCGCAGACGGAAGGTCTGCTGCTCGACCCTGTGTATTCCGGCAAAGGCATGGCGGGTCTTATCGATCTGATCCGCAAGGGACACTTCCAGCCGAAACACAACGTGGTCTTCCTGCACACCGGCGGGTCGGTTGCACTGTTCGGCTACGGTGAGGCGCTGGGGCTCAAGGCAGCGCAGGTTGGCTGATCGGCCGCTCCCCGCGGGGCGCAGACGATCGGGTTCGGGGTTTGTTCACGGTTCATCAACAGGAGAGATCGAAATGCAAAAGACCACGGCCAGCACGGTGCTGCGCTATTCCCTTGTGGCGGGTGCCGCCGCCGTCATGGCCACCACCGCACATGCACAAACCACATTGCGCTTGTCCACCTATGTGAACGAAGTTGACGTCCGCTACGAAGGCTTCAAGAAGTTCGCCGAGCTGGTGAACACCAAGACCAGCGGCCGGGTGAAGGTGGAGATCTTTGGTTCTTCCACGCTGCACGGCTGGAGCGAGGGCGTGGACGCCATGCAGGGCGGTGTTGCCGACATCAGCTGGGTGTCGGCCGACAAGCGCCTGCCGTGCTACCGGGTCACTTCGCTCTACCCGATGGCGGTGGACATGAAGAAGCAGATCGAGCTGGACGCTGCTTACGCTGCCCTGATTGCCCCGGAGGCCAACAAGGCTGGCTTGGTGCCGCTCATCAACTCCAACTATTCCTACGACCAGGAGTGGTGGTTCAAGAATCCCAATACGGACCTGGCCAAGCTCAATGGCAAGCTGGTGCGCTCCATCGGCCCGATGGTGTCGATGATGATCGAAACCTGGGGTGGCAAGCCGGTCTTCATCGCGCCCAAGGAGGTCTTCCAGTCCGCCGAACGTGGCGTGGTGGACGGCATCAACATGGGTGTGGCCACGTACAGCGCATGGAAGCTTTGGGGCGTGATGCCGCACATGGTTCAGTCCAACCTGTTCTACGGCAACATCCAGTACATGATGAACAAGCGCAAGTTCGACGCGCTGTCCCCGACCGACCAGAAAGCGCTGCAGGCCGCCGCCACCGAATCCGAGGTATGGCTCAAGCCGCGCTACGAGGCCTGGGTGGACGCCAGCATCGCTGACGCCGTCAAGCAAGGCGGTACGGTGACCAAGATCACCGCCGAGAAGCGCAAGGCCCTGCTGGACAGCGTGGTCGGCAAGTGGACCAGCGAGGTGGATGCCGGTTGCGGACCTGAGCTGGCTGGCAAGGTGCGTGCCCTGTTCAAGCAGAACTCGCTCTGAAGCCCATGCTGGCAACGATTGAACGTGGCCTGGAGCGCCTGGCCGTGTGGCTGGCTGCTGCAGGGGCAATCATCATCGTGGTGCAGACCGTCTGGATTTCCTACGGCGTTTTCATGCGTTACGTCGTGGGCAAACCTGACGGCACAGTGACCGAAGCCACCGCCTTGCTGTTGTTTCCTGCCGCCTTGTTGGGACTGGCGTTTGCCTTGCGGGAAGACGCCTACCCCAAGGTGTCGTTCTTGATCGACGCGCTGGGGCCACGCGGTCGACAGCTCATGACGGCAGTCAACCTGGTGCTCATGATCGTCGTGGGGATCTTCTTCTCCATTGCCGGCGTGGAAGCCACTGTCCGCGCCTACGAGTCCGGTACCGCGTCCGAGATTCTTCTGTGGCCGCGCTATCTGTTCTGGGCACCTGGCGCTCTCGCACTGGTGGTGTTCACTGTGTATGCCTGCGTGCGCCTTTTGTCGGTGCTGTCCAGCCCGCTGCGGCCCGCTCCCCAACAACGATAGGGGTTTTTCATGGAGTGGTACCACGTCGGACTGGGGCTGTTGGCGCTGCTGGTCGTCTTCATCGGGATTGGCTTGCCCATTCCTTTTGCGTTGGCCTTGGCCTCCATGCCTTTTCTGCTGCACATCCAGGGGTGGTCCACCGCCCTGGTCAGCACGGAGCTCAAGCTGTGGGGTGTCTGGATCGACTACGTCTTGCTCGCCGTCCCGCTGTTTGTTTTTCTGGGTGAATTGATCGGGCGGTCCAACATCGGGGCCAACCTGTACCAGCTCATGCACCGGGGTGTGCGGGTGAAGGGCTCAGCCGCCTACGGCAGCATCGCGGCTTGCGCCGGTTTTGGCGCGGTTTGTGGCTCGTCGATGGTGGGTTCGCTGACCATCGGCGGCGTGGCTCTGCCCGAGATGACCAAGCTTGGCTACAACAAGCGGCTTTCCAGCGGTGTGCTGGCCGCCGGTGGCACCCTCAGCGTGCTGATCCCTCCCAGCCTGATCCTGCTGTTTTACGGCATCGTCACCGACACGTCGATCGGCGAGCTGTTCATCGCAGGCGTCATCCCCGGTCTGCTGCTGACGCGGGCGTGTCCGAATTTTTGTGTGTGAGGCGCCGGAAGACTTGTCCACGGTGTCGC
>VFQO010002707.1_pt1 | contig 10281 bp, 10 predicted proteins | sample 3512331 | NCBI WGS metagenome assembly VFQO01 (sample SAMN10412371, study PRJNA504923) | tailings metagenome | isolation source: Replicate 3 from Balatoc abandoned mine | place: Philippines: Itogon, Benguet | collected 2017-08-28 | reverse complement strand
TACGGTGGCGAGCCGGAAAAGCTGGTGGAAACGCTGACCCACGGGCGCGGCGGCCAGATGCCGGCCTGGAAGGACACTCTGGGTGAACAGGGCGTGAAGGAAGTGGTCGCCTACACCCTGTCGCTGTCCGGTCGCCAGGTTGATGAGGACCTCGCCAAGGCCGGCCAGGGCAAGTTCGCGGCCTGCTCCGCCTGCCACGGTCCGGAAGGCAAGGGCAACCAGGCCATCGGCGCGCCCAACCTGACCGACACCGTCTGGCTCTATGGCGGCACCGAGAAGAAGGTCACCGAGACCCTGCTCAACGGTCGCAACGGTCGCATGCCGGCCTTCGGCATCACGCTGGGCCCGGAGCGCGTGCACCTGATGGCAGCCTACGTGTATTCCCTGTCGCACCGCTGATACGCACCAGGAATTCCGCTGCATGACACGGCCCGCGACATCTTGTCGCGGGCCGTTTCGTTTCAAAAGGGAGTAGAATATTGGCTCCGTGATTCCCTCTGGAATGTGTCATGAGCGAGAAGATCCCCAGCCGCGATGTTTCCCCGGACCCGGTAAAGGTCCATCAACCGCAGATGATGGATCTCTACGCCAAACGCGAGAAGATTCACGCCCGCTCCATCTCCGGCTTCTTCCAGAACCTGCGCAACGCCTCGCTGACCATCACCATGGCGGCGTTCTTCCTGCTGCCCTGGCTGAACTGGGATGGCCGTCAGGCCGTGCTCTTCAACCTGCCCGAGCGTCATTTCTACATCTTCTGGTGGACCTTCCTGCCCCAGGACTTCTTCTTCCTGTCCTGGCTCTTCATCATCGCTGCCTTCACCCTGTTCGCCGTGACCGTGTTCGCCGGTCGCGTCTGGTGCGGCTACACCTGTCCGCAGACCGTGTGGACCAAGGTCTTCATGTGGATCGAGGAGAAGGCCGAGGGCAACCGCAACGCGCGCATGCGACTGGACAAGGCGCCGATGAGCGTCGGCAAGTTCCTGCGCCGCACCGTCAAGCACACCGGCTGGGTCATCGTAGCCCTGGCCACCGGCCTGGCCTTCATCGGCTATTTCACGCCGGTACGTGACATCTGGCACCAGATCATCACTGGCACGCTGGATTTCTGGATGGGCTTCTGGATGCTCTTCTTCACGCTGGCGACCTATCTCAATGCCGGCTGGATGCGTGAGCAGATCTGCCTGCACGTCTGCCCCTACGGCCGCTTCCAGAGCGTCATGTTCGATAGTGACACGCTGATCATCTCCTACGACCACCATCGCGGCGAGTCGCGCGGCTCGCGCAAGCGCGGCACCACCGGTGCCGAAAACGGTCTCGGCGACTGCATCGACTGCGGCATGTGCGTTCAGGTCTGCCCGACCGGCATCGACATCCGTGACGGCCTGCAGTTCGAATGCATCCAGTGCGCCGCCTGCATCGATGCCTGCGACAGCGTCATGGACCAGATGGGCTATGAGCGCGGGCTGGTGAGGTACACCACGGAAAATCTGCTGGAAAAGAAAGGTGACGGCAAGTACCACTTCCTGCGTCCGCGCCTGATCGGCTACACCGCCGCGCTGCTGATCATGGTCAGCGCCCTGCTCTTCGCCCTGATCACGCGGGTGCCGCTGTCCATCGAGGCACTGCGTGACCGTGGCCAGCTCTACCGCGAGACCACCGAAGGCCTGATCGAGAACAGCTACACGCTGAAGATCCAGAACAAGGCCCAGAAGGACGGCCGCTACCTGATCGAGGCCAGCGCCCCCGACCTCACGCTGGAAATCGCCGGCGGCCCGCGTGAAATCGCGCTGGCAGCGGGTGAGCTGGCGACTGTTCCCTTGACCCTGGTGGCGGATCCGGCTGACATCAGCAAGCCCAGCCTGCCGATCGTGATCCGTGTGCGGCAGATCGACGGTGGTGGCGCTGAAGCCGATACCGACAACACCTTCCTGTCGCCCCGTTGAGGATAGCGAGTCCGTCATGAACGTTGCTTATGAGCGCCCGTGGTACCGCCAGTTCTGGGTCTGGTTCGTCATTGCCATTCCTGCTCTGGCCATCTTCTTCTCGCTGCAGTTCGTCTACATCGCGGTGGTAAATCGTGACACTGTGGTGCGCGATGACTGGTACGAGGATGGCAAGGCCGTGAACAAGAGCTTCGCCCGCGAGGAGAACGCGGCACGCCTCGGTCTGGCTGCCACCGTGCGTCTTGATCCCGAAAGCGGCGACATCAGCCTGCATCTCGATGGCCAGCTGCCCGACGACCTGGAACAGCTGCCGCTGGACTTCGTGCACAGCACCCGCGAGGCACTGGATCAGCGCCTGGTGGTCTATCGCATCGCCGATCGCGAGTTCCGTGGCCAGCTCAAGCGTCCGCTCAACGGCCGTTTCAACATCGAACTGGGCACGGACACCTGGCGTCTGGCCGGCAGTCGTCAGCTGCCCGATGGAGAAGGCTTCCGCCTTAGCGCCGAGTGAACGCCGAGACCCTGGCACCTGCCCCCGCCGCAGCCGGGGTCGGGACCTACTGCTACCACTGCGGTCTGCCCAATCCGTCTGCCGGGCAGGCAGCACGCTACATCACCGAGGTGCTCGGCGAGCCGCGGGCATTCTGCTGTCCGGGCTGCCAGGCGGTAGCGGAAAGCATCGTCAGCCACGGCCTGTCCAACTACTACCGTGAACGCGACCAGGTCAGTCCCACCGCTGCCCTGCCGGAAGCCGACGACATCCTTGCCCGCTTCGACCACCCGGCGGCGCAGAAGGATTTCGTGCACCGCGAAGGCCGCTATGCCTGCACCGATCTCAGTCTCGAAGGTCTGACCTGTGCCGCCTGTGCCTGGCTGATCGAGCGCCGTCTCGGCCAGCAGGCCGGCATCGCCCAGGCCACGGTCAACGTCAGCAACCACCGTCTGCGGGTGGTCTGGGACGACACCGTGACACCGCTCAGCCAGGTCATGGCAACCCTTGAGCACATCGGCTACCGTGCCCGCCCCTTCCGTTCCGATACCCATGCCGCCCAGCTCAAGCAGGCCTCGCGCGCGCAGCTGATCCGCCTCGCGGTCGCGGGACTCGGCACCATGCAGGCGATGATGTACGGCCTCGGACTCTACATCGGCGCCTTCCAGGGCATCTCCGAGGAATACCGCGACTACCTGCGCTGGATCTCCGGACTGGTCACCACGCCGGTGTTCCTGTATGCCGGCTGGCCGTTCTACCGCGCCGCCTGGCAGGCGCTGAAGACGCGCAGCCTGAACATGGACGTGCCGGTGTCGATCGCCTTGATCGGCACCTTCCTGGCGAGCTGGTACGCCACCCTGACTCAGGCCGGCGAGACCTACTTCGACTCGGTCTGCATGTTCATCTTCTTTCTGCTCACCAGCCGCTATCTCGAGCTCAAGGCTCGCCAGCGCGCCGGCGAGACCGCGGCCAGCCTGCTCACGCTGACACCGCGGCTGGCGCACCGGCGCAGCGCGACCGGTGACTGGGAGACCCTGTCCGCCGATGACCTGGTGCCCGGCGACCATATCCTGATCGAGGCTGGCGAGGCCGTGCCCTGCGATGCCCGCGTCGTGTCCGGGCTGGGTCGCGTGTCCGAGGCCCTGCTCACCGGCGAGCCGCTGCCGGTGGAGAAAGGCCCAGGTGACCGCCTGATTGGCGGCAGCATCAACCATGACCAGCCGCTGCAGGCCGAAGTCACCCGCACCGGCCAGGACACCGTGCTGGCCACGCTGCAGCAGCTGCTGTCACGGGCGCTGTCCGAGAAGCCGCTGATCGCGCAGAAAGCCGACCGCATGGCGCGCTTCTTCGTCGGCCGCGTGCTGGTGCTGGCCGTCGCGGTCTATGTCGGCTGGCAGTTCGTCGACCCGTCGCAGGCCTTCTGGGCCACCCTCGCCGTGCTCGTGGCCACCTGTCCCTGCGCGCTCTCGGTGGCGACGCCAGCAGCGCTGACCACGGCCACGCACACGCTGGCACGCGAAGGCTTTCTGCTCACCCGGGGCCATGTCCTGGACTCGCTGTCGCAAGCCACCCACGTGGTCTTCGACAAGACCGGCACCCTGACCCAGGGCCGCTTCGCGCTCGCCGAGCTGACAGCATCGGGCATTGATCGCCAGCGCGCGCTGTCACTGATGGAGGCGCTGGAGACGGGCGCCTCCCACCCCATCGCCGACGCCATACGCCAGCAGGCGCGCAGCGAGCATGTGCCCTTGCTGACCCCGGAGACGCCACCGCAGCTGCACGCCGGCGGCGGCGTCAGCGCCCGCATCGATGGTCGCGACTATCGCCTCGGTCACGCCGGCTTCGCCCTGACCGACCACGATGCCGGCAGCGATGAGCATCTGGTGCTCTGGCTCAGCGAGCAGCTCGACGACGGCCGCCTGAGCGCGCTGGCCCGCGTCATCGTGCAGGACATCCTGCGCCCCGAAGCCCTGCCGGTATTGCAGGCCCTGCATGCACGCGGCCTGAAGACCCTGCTGATGTCCGGCGACCCGTCGCGGGTTCCGGAACAGGTAGCCAACGCGTTGGGCATGACATCGTGGCAACGTGGCATGACACCGTCCGACAAGCAGGCCGCCATCGCCGCGCTGCAGGCCGACGGCGCCGTGGTGGTGATGGTCGGTGACGGGGTCAACGATGCCCCCGGCCTGGGCCAGGCCCATGTCGGCGTGGCCATGGGCTCCGGCACCGACCTGGCGCAGACCACGGCGGATGTGGTGCTGCTTGGCGACCGTCTGCCGTCGCTGGTGCCGGCCTTTGAACTGGCCACCCGCACCGCCGTCATCATCCGTCAGAACCTGCGCTGGGCGCTGGGCTACAACCTGGCCATCCTGCCACCGGCGGCGCTGGGCTATGTGCCGCCCTGGCTGGCCGCCCTGGGCATGTCGCTGAGTTCGCTGGTGGTGGTCATAAACGCCTTGCGCCTGCGTCGCCGGCACTGACACTCGAGGACATTCATGGAAGTGATTTACCTGCTCATCCCGCTCAGCCTGGTGTTCCTGGTGGCAGCGGTGTGGTTCTTCTTCTGGGCGGTGAAAAGCGAGCAGTACGAGGACCTTGAGGGCCCGGCCCACCGCATCATCCTCGATGACCGTGATCAGGAACGCGGGGTCAAGCCGGTGCCGACGCCAGAGGCATCGGCGCCTGCACGGAACCGCGACGACACGCCATCATGATCACGATCGCTGACTGGAGCTGGCTGCTCAGCGCCGCGCTCATGGGCCTGCTTGGCGGCACCCACTGCATCGGCATGTGCGGCGGCCTGAGCAGCGCCTTCACCTACGCGCTGCCGGAAAGCGAACGTCGCGGCATGCGTCTGCTGGGCTGGCAACTGCTCTACAACAGCGGACGCCTGCTGACCTACACGCTGCTCGGCCTGCTTGCCGGCAGCCTGCTGCACAGCCTGCAGGACCTGGGCATGGCAAAGCAGCTCCTGCGCGGTCTGGCGGGTCTGCTGATGATCCTGCTCGGCGCCTATCTGGCCGGCTGGTTTCCCGCCATGGCCCGGCTGGAGTCGGTGGGCGCACCGCTGTGGCGCCGCATGGAGCCGCTGCGGCGCAAACTGCTGCCGATCCGGCAGCGACCGCAGGCGGTGATCGCCGGCATGCTCTGGGGCTTTCTGCCCTGCGGCCTGGTGTACAGCGCCATGGCACTCGCCATCACCCGTGCCGCGCCGCTGGAGTCCGGCCTGGTGATGCTCGCGTTCGGCCTCGGCACCCTGCCGACACTCCTGCTCACGGGCGCTGCCGCCAGCCAGCTGCGCCATGTCCTGCAACGCCCGGGCACACGTCAGACGGCCGGTCTGCTGGTGATCCTGTTCGGTCTCTGGACCTGGGTCGGCATGAGCGGTCATGGCGCAGGTCACGACCATGGCAGCCATGACATGGGTGGCGACAGTCATGCCGGCCATGTCATGCCGATGAGCGACGATGCCAGTGCCATGGACAGCGACGCGCATGCGCATCATGGACACTGACTGTTGTCTGATTTGCCTTGAGTCCGACGGTGGCGCCGGCTAGTCTCAGGCCTTGTCCTGACTCCGGAGCCGCCCCATGAAACACCGTCTTCTGCCCTGGCTGACCGCCGCCATTCTCGGCCTTGGCATCGCCGCGCCAGCCCAGGCCAGTGTCGGTCTCTGGGTACAGGAACAAGCCTTAGCACTGGAACAGAAGCTCGCCGGTCTTGATACCCGGCGCGTCAGCGTCGGCGACCACAGCTGGCAGATCCACACCCGCCATCTCGACAGTGATCAACCCTGCCTGGTCATGGTGCACGGTTTCACGGCGCGTGCCGCACACTGGTTCCGCATGGCACGCCAGCTGCCCGAGGAGCGCTGCCTGATCGCGGTCGACCTGCCCGGCTTCGGCCAGTCCGACTACAAGCCCACCGCCGACTATTCGCCAGCCACCCAGGCCGCACGCCTGCACGAGCTGCTGCTGAGCCTGAAGCTCAAGGCACCGGTCGTGGACATGGTGGGCAACTCCATGGGCGGCATGATCATTGCCGAACATGCCCTTAACCACCCGGAACACACCGGACGCATCATCCTGATGAATGCCGCTGGCGTCAGCAGCCCCGAGCCCAGCACGCTGAACAAGGCCATCGAGGCCGGCAGCAATCCGTTCTTCGCCAAGGATCTCGCCGGCTTCCACCGCTTCTACGCGATGACCATGAGCGAGCCGCCCTTCGTGCCCGGCTTCGTGCTGGATGCCGTCGGCGAGGAAACCCTGGGCAAGGTGCCGCGTCACCAGTACATCTTCAAGCAGCTGCAAGGCCCGCGCCTGGATGACCGCCTCAAGGACATCAAGAGCCCGACCCTGGTGGTGTGGGGCGACCAGGACCAGCTGCTGCATGTCAGCATGACCCGGATCTGGCGTCAGATCCCCGGTGCTCGCGTGTTCCTCTTCAAGGGAGTCGGCCACATGCCCCACCTTGAGCGCCCCGCCGAGTCGGCGGACCTGGCCACCCGTTTCCTGACCAACAGCCTGTGAGACCCTGGACATGACACACACTGCCGACCGCCGTTTCACGCTGTCCCTGAGCAACGGCCACGCCATGGCCTGCGAACTGTTCCTGCCGCGCCAGCGCAATGACAAGCAGGCCGCCATCATCGCCATCCACGACATCTTCGGCCTCACCGAGGACATCCGACGCATCGCCCGCCGGCTCGCCGATGCCGGCTATCCGGCGGTGGTGCCCGACCTCTACGACAACGGCAGCATGAAGCCGCTGTGCGTGACCAAGACCCTGATGGCGCATGAAACCGGCAAGGGCCTGGCCTTCGAGCAGCTCGACAGCGCGCGCCAGTGGCTGCTGGCCGAGCCCGGCCTGGACGTGACAAAGGTTGGCGTGATGGGCTTCTGCATGGGCGGCCGCTTCGCCCTGCTCTACGGTCAGCGCGCGCCGATCTCGGTGGTGGCACCGTTCTACGGCATGGTGCCGCCCAAGACCGAGGCCCTGCAGGGCATCTGTCCTGTGGTGGGTGGCTGGGGTGCCAAGGACTGGATCATGGGTCACCATGGCGAGCGCCTGGCCAAGCATCTGGAGGTGCTGGGCGTGAAGCATGACGTCAAGACCTATCCGGACGCCGGCCATTCCTACATGAACAACCATGACACGGTGTTCTTCCGCGACCTCGGCGACTACAGCCCGCTGCGCGCCAAGTACAGCGAGGCCGAGGCCGAGGACAGCTGGCGCCGCGTGTTCGCCTTCTTCGACGACGTCCTCTGAGGCGGGCAGTGATGCCTGCAGGAACCGCCCCCTGAGCCTGGTCAGCAGCTTTGCCCCCGTTGCCGACCGGTCGGCACGGGTGCTCATCCTCGGCAGCATGCCGGGGACAGCTTCGCTGGCTGCCAGCCAGTACTACGCGCATCCGCGCAATGCCTTCTGGCGCATTCTCGGCGAGATCACGGGCGCCACACCGGAGCAGCCCTATGACGAGCGCCTGCGCCGGTTGCGCGAGCACGGCATTGCGCTCTGGGATGTGCTGCAGCAGTGCCATCGACCGGGAAGCCTGGATGCCGATATCGCGCCTGACTCGATGATCGTGAATGATTTCGCCGGATTCCTGCGTGCGCATCCTGCCATCGATCGTGTGCTGTTCAATGGCGCGACTGCCGAGCACTGCTTTCGCAGCAGGGTCCTGCCAGACCTGTCAGGCGTCAGAGCAGAGCCTCTGACCCTGATCAGGCTGCCCTCGACCAGTCCGGCCCATGCCGCTCTGGGCTATGCCGACAAGCTGGCCGCCTGGCGACAGGCGCTCAGCACGCCTGCAGGAGACGATGTCCATGATGCTTCCTGATCATCTGTCCGGGCCGCTGGTGCGCCAGAGCCTGCGCGCGACCTTCAAGTCCTTAAGCCGGCTGCAACGCCGGGGCGTTCCTGCGTCAGCAGCTGCCCGGCTGACAGGCCTGTTTCCGCCGGGCGGCGCGCTGTCGTGACGGGTGAGGCAATCAGTGCTTGCAGCCGGCGATCAGCCGGCTACTATCTGCGCAATCAATTCATGCGCACGTGTGCATACACTTGTTCGCCTTTGTGGAGACCCGAACACCATGTCCCGCTCCCTCCTCGCCACGCTGCGCGGCGTGCTGGCCAGCGTGCTGCTGGCTGCCAACACCCTGTTCTGGTGCGTGCCCCTGTTCCTGCTCGCCCTGCTCAAGTTCCTGCTGCCGCTGACCCCGGTGCAACGCCTGCTGCGCACCCTGATGCATTGGTGTGCGGAAAGCTGGATCAGCATCAACGCGCTGTGGATGCAAGGCATACGCTGGGATGTGCGCGGCCTGGACGGCTTTGATCGCGAGCACTCCTACCTGATCACCAGCAACCATCAGAGCTGGGTCGACATCTTCGCGCTGCAGCACCAGTTCAACGGGCGCATTCCGTTCCTGAAGTTCTTTCTCAAGCAGGAGCTGATCTGGGTACCGGTCATCGGCCTGTGCTGGTGGGCGCTGGAGTTTCCGTTCATGAAGCGGCACAGCAAGGAATACCTGGCAAAGCATCCGGAGAAGCGCGGCCAGGACCTGGCCACCACCCGTGCCGCCTGCGCCCGTTTCCGGACCAACCCGGTATCGGTGTTCAACTTTCTCGAGGGCACGCGCTTCACGCCCGAGAAGCACCAGCGCCAGGCTTCGCCCTTCCGTCACCTGCTCAAGCCCAAGTCAGGCGGCATCGCCTTCGTGCTCGACGCCATGGGCGAACAGCTGGCCGGCATCGTCGATGTCACCCTGCACTATCCGGACGGGCGCCCGACCTACTGGGATCTGGCCTGCGGCCAAGTGCCGCACATCGTCATGCGCGTTAGGGCGGTGGATATTCCCGGCGAATTCCTGGGCCGCAGCTACGAAGAGGACATTGCCTACCGGCAGGCCTTCCACCAGTGGGTGAACCAGCTCTGGCTGGCCAAGGACGCCGAGCTGGCAGCGCTGCACGAGGCCTTTCCGCCCGCCGCGCGCTGACTCAGCTCAACGGGGCAGTCACCGCCACCAGCCGCTTGCTGCCCTTGACCACCCGGAACGATTTCACGGCTGCCGCTGCCGTGTCCGGATCGGTGCGATCGTCGACATGCCAGAAGTCGTACTGCGCCTGGGTGGCGGCAAACTCGACGACACCATAGCCGTTGCGGAAGCCCTCGTGGTATTTCACCCACGGGTTGGCCAGGGTCAGGTTGGCCTCGAACACGGTGTTGATGTTGAGCGGCGCATCTCCGGGCAGGCCCAGGCCAGCCAGGGTCTCGGTCAGGCCCGGCGAGGTCACCGCCGGACAGATGAACTCCACCGCCACCGTGCGCGCATCCAGCAGCGGCACCGGCGCCAGCTGCGACAGCGCATAGTCACCCGGCTTCAGCGGCACCTCGGCGGCAAATGACTCGTGGTAGTCGCCGGTCAGCACCACCACGTCATCAACACCATCCATGACGTCGATCAACGCCTGCTGCTCGGCACGGTAGCCGTTCCAGTCCTCGACGGTCAGGGTCGCGGGCAGCGGCGGCAGCGTGCCATCGCCCTGGTCGATGATCTGCTGCAGCGCATCCGGCAGGTTCACGCCGAGCACGAAGGGATAGAACGGCACCTGGTTGCCCAGCACCTTCCAGGTCGCCGTGCTCTGCGGCAGCCCGCCGAACAGCCACTGCTTCTGGGTGGCGCCGAGCAGCGTGCGTGACGGATCGTCGGTGGCCGGATCCACCGAGCCGTAACCGACGATGGCGTTGTCGGGCTGCTGATCGCGATAGAGCCGGGTGTCGAGCATCCAGAGATCCACGGTACGGCCGTACTGTAGCCGGCGATACGCCTGCACCGAGCCGGTCAGGATCAG
>VFQO010002704.1_pt1 | contig 10291 bp, 10 predicted proteins | sample 3512331 | NCBI WGS metagenome assembly VFQO01 (sample SAMN10412371, study PRJNA504923) | tailings metagenome | isolation source: Replicate 3 from Balatoc abandoned mine | place: Philippines: Itogon, Benguet | collected 2017-08-28 | reverse complement strand
CGGATGTCCTCGCCGGCGCGGCGGATGTTGTCGCCTGCCTGCGGCACCCTGTAGACCGTCACCGTGTCGCCGTCGAGCGAAGTATCCTCCTGCATGACCACGGCATCGGCATGCGGCGGGATCGGCGCGCCGGTGAAAATGCGCGCGGCCTCGCCATGGCCCAGCGGCTTGCCGACCTGGCCGGCGGCGATGCGCTGGGTCACTTTGAGCCTGCTGTCGGGCTGATGGCAATCCCTGCTGTGCACCGCATAACCGTCCATGGCGGTGTTGTCGAGTGGCGGCACGCTGACGAAGGAGGTCAAGCCCTTTGCCAGAATACGATTGTAGGCTTTTGATAATTCGATTGTTTCGGTTTCTCCGATCGGGCGCGCCCGGTTGAGAAGTTCCTGCAAGAGTTCTGCTGCGGTCAACACTTAGACACCTGTTTCCTGTTTGATGAATGCGCGAATGGCGGCCACGTCACCCAGCGCCAGCCAAGTCTTGTCGTCCGGCGGTGCAACATCGCTCGCCACCGCCAGAATATTATCGTCGTCAGGATACAACCAGGGCTTGCCGTTGTCCGCACGATGCACTTCGATCTTGGGAATGGGATCGCGTTTCCAGCCTTCCACCAGCACCAGGTCGCACGGCGAAAGCTGTTCCAGCAAATCCTTCAATTGAGGCTCCCGGGCGGTCTCGTTTTCATGCATCAGCGCCCAGCGCACATCGCTCGCCACCAGCACCTCGCCTGCCCCGGCCTGGCGGTGACGCCAGCTGTCCTTGCCCGGCTGGTCGACGTCGAAACCGTGGTGGGCATGCTTGATCAGCGACACCCGCACGCCGTCGGCGCGCAGCAGCGGGATGAGCTTTTCCAGCAGCGTGGTCTTGCCCGCGCCGCTGTAGCCGGCGATGCCCAGAACTTTCATATGGCCGGGACCGCTCGCAAGCCGGCAACGCCGCGAACCCCGGTCGACGGGCAATCAACGGGGGCGCCGGGCCCGGGCGATGCGCAGCCGAAAGCCGCCATGGCAAGGCCGGACAGGTTCAGCATCTCTTCAGTCTTACCCATGCCTAAAAAATAATCGGAATCCGGTTATATTTTTGCATATATAACGCTAGAATTCATCTCATGCTTGTAGATCCTTTCGGCCGCAGCATCGAATATGTCCGCCTCTCCGTGACGGATCGCTGCGACCTGCGCTGCACCTATTGCATGCCGGAGGACTTCAAGGGCTTCGAGGAGCCCTCGCACTGGCTTAGCTTCGACGAAACCGAGCGCCTGATCGGCGCCTTCGCCCGGCTGGGCGTCAAGCGCGTGCGCCTCACCGGCGGCGAACCGCTGCTGCGCCGAAACCTCCCGGAACTCGCAGCCAGGCTGTCCGCCCTGCCTGGCATCAGCGACCTGTCGCTTTCCACCAATGCCACCCAGCTCGCAAAGCACGCACAGGCCTTGAAGGACGCCGGCGTCAGCCGGCTCAATGTCAGCCTGGACTCGCTGCAGCGCGAACGGGTCGAGCAAATCAACGGCCGCGACGTGCTTGACCGCATCCTGGCCGGACTCGAGGCCGCGCATGCCGTCGGCTTCGGACGGATCAAGCTCAACATGGTGGCCCTGGCCGGGGTCAACGACGATGAAATCGACGCCATGGTCGAGTTCGCCATGCGCGGCGACTACACCCTGCGCCTGATCGAGACCATGCCCATGGGCGACACCGGACGCGCATCCGCCTTCCTCGACCTGCAGCCGGTGAAGGCGCGGCTCGCGGAGAAATACGGCCTGGTCGAAACCAGCCTGCCGGGCGGCGGACCCGCGCGCTACCTCGGCACACCCGACGGCCGCTTCAACATCGGCTTCATCACCCCGCTGACCCAGCACTTCTGCGACACCTGCAACCGCGTACGCATCGCCGTGGACGGCACGCTTTATCTTTGCCTGGGCCAGGACGACAAACTCGAACTGGGCCCCCTGCTGCGCGCCGGCGCCAGCGACACGGACATCGAACAGGCCATCCTCGCCGCCGTGGCGCGCAAGCCCGAGCGGCACGAATTCCGCGAAGCGCCGAAGAAGCTGGTGCGCTTCATGTCCATGACCGGCGGCTAGCCGGTCGAAATCAATCTTTCCCGGCGGCTAGCCGGTCGAAATCAATCCTCCCAGGCGGTTAGCCAGTCAATATCTCCCATCCTGCACTTGGAGCGGGAACAGTCGATCCAGTCCGGCCGCTGGACCAGACCTCACATCGCCGCGATCAGCTTGTCGTAGGACTCGGCGAACAGGCGTAGGCCGTCCACCTGCAATTCATCTCCGATCGCAGTCGGGCTGATGCCCAAGGCCTCCAGTTCGACGAGACCGGCCTCGGCATCCGCCACGCCCAGATGCACGGTGGGCTTGATCACGCCGTGGTCGGCCAGGGCCGCCAGCGTCTTGTCCGGCAGCGTGTTGATGGTGTCGGAACCGATCAGCGGCTCGACATAGAGCAGATCGCTGTAAGCCGGATTCTTGGTGCCGCTGCTCGCCCACAGCAGATACTGAGGCCGCACCTTGTGCGCGCGCAGGTAGCCGAAGTAGTCGTCGCCCTTGAAGAAATCCTGGTAGCGCTGGTAAGCGAGCCGGGCCACGGCGACCGCGGCCTTGCCGCGCAGCGCCAGCGCCCGGGGCGTGCCGATTGCGTCCAGCCGCTTGTCCACCAGCGTATCGACACGTGACAGGAACAGGCTGGCCACGGCCTTCAGTTGCAAGGCGCTGCCGCCCTTTTCCAGCCATTGCCCGGCGCCGCGGATGTAGGCCTCGAAGGTGCGGGCGACGTGGTGCAGGGAAAACAGCAGGGTCACGTTCACCCTGATGCCGTCCGCGGTCAGGCGCTCGAAGGCGTGCAGCCCCGCTTCCGTGCCGGGCACCTTGATCAGCAGGTTGTCGCGCCCGACCAGGCCATGCAGGCGCCTGGCCTCGGTTATGGTCATGTCGGCATCGTGCGCAAAACGCGGCGCCACTTCCCAGCTGACGTAGCCGTCGTCGCCGCCGCTGTTGACGTAGGCCGGCAGCAGGAGGTCGCAGGCCGCGCGGAGGTCCTCGCTGACCAGCGCTTCATAACGGCGTTCCGGGTCAGGCTCGGTTTTCCGCAACTGCTCCAGTTGCGCGGCGTAATCGTCCGTTTCGGTGACCGCCTTGTGGAAAATCGTCGGGTTGGAGGTGATGCCCGTCACCCCCTGCGCAATCAGCTGCGCCAGCCGGCCGTCGCGGAGATGCCCGCGGGTGAGGTTGTCCAGCCAGATGCGCTGGCCATATGGATGCAGATCGGAAAATAGCGGCATGTCGTCGACTCACGGCTTGATGAAGAGCTTTTCAGTTTAGCCGCCATACATGACAGTTGACCACTGAGCGACGCAGGCCCAACCGGCAATGCCTCGCTGCATGCGCCGTTGCCAGCCCCTGCCGGCAAAACTGCCTATTGTCCGCCGGGTCATTTATTCGCCCGCAGCCAATACACTTGGCGCATGAAACCGCTCAGCCAACTCGTTTTCGACAACCGCTTCGCCTCCTTGCCGGAGAGCTTCCACACCCGGCTTGCCCCCACACCCGTGCCCGACCCCTATCTGGTGGCCTGGAACCCGCATGCCTTCGAACTGCTGGGCCTGCATGCGGAGGCGGTCGCAAGTCCGGAATTCGTCGAGGCTTTCTCCGGCAATGCCACCCTGCCCGGCGCCGAACCGCTGGCCGCGCTCTACGCCGGGCACCAGTTCGGCCACTACGTGCCGCAACTGGGCGACGGCCGCGCCATCCTGCTGGGCGAGGTGGTGCACCCGTCCGGCAGCCGCTGGGAAGTGCAATTGAAAGGCGCCGGGCGCACGCCCTATTCGCGCGGTGGCGACGGCCGCGCGGTGCTACGCTCCTCCATCCGCGAATATCTCTGTTCCGAGGCCATGCACGGGCTGGGCATCCCCACCACCCGCGCGCTGTGCATCACCGGCAGCGACATGCCTGTGCACCGCGAAAGCGTCGAAACCGGCGCGCTGGTCACACGATTGGCGCCGAGCTTCATCCGCTTCGGCAGTTTCGAAGTGTTCTTCTACCGCGGTGAGCATGACGAGATCAGGACCCTGGCCGACTTCACGCTCCAGCACTATTTCCCCGAACTGCTCGACGACGCCAAACCCTACGTCGCCCTGCTGCGCGAGGCGACCGGGCGCACCGCACGGCTCATGGCGCAATGGCAGGCGGTGGGCTTCTGCCATGGCGTGATGAATACCGACAACATGTCCGTCCTCGGCCTGACGCTCGACTACGGCCCCTACGGCTTCATGGAAGCCTACGACCCGGGCTATATCTGTAACCATTCCGACCACGACGGCCGCTACGCCTACGACCAGCAGCCGCAGATCGGCGCCTGGAACTGCACCTGCCTCGCCCAGGCCCTGCTGCCGCTGATGGAAATCGACGATGCGCGCGGTGCGATGGCCGGCTACGGCGAGATATTCGCCACCGAATACATGCGGCTGATGTGCGCCAAGCTCGGCCTGCCTTTCGAGGAGGCATCCGCGCCCCTGGTCACCGGCCTGCTCGACCTGATGGCGAAGAACCGCACCGACTACACCCTTCTGTTCCGCGCACTGGCCGGTTTCGACTCCGGTGCGGACGCGAAAAACACCGGGCTGCGCGATCTCTTCATCACGCGCGAGCGTTTCGACGCCTGGGCCATGCGCTACGGCGATCGTCTGCGCGCCATCGGCAGCATCGACGCCGAACGCGCGGAGCGCATGCAGCGCGCCAATCCCAAGTACGTGCTGCGCAACTACCTGGCCGAGAGCGCCATCCGCAAGGCCCGCGATGAGCGCGATTACACCGAGATCGAGCGCCTGCGCAGCCTGTTGTCGCGCCCCTTTGACGAGCAGCCCGAATTCGACGACTATGCGAAGGAACCGCCCGACTGGGCGCGGGAAATCGCCGTCAGCTGCTCGTCCTAGTGAAAATCCTATTGACCGCCTTGATCTGCCTGAGCCTCGCCGCGTGTTCCGGCAGCGCCATCCAGCGCAAGGACGGCGCGCGCGGCGAACGCTCCATGAGCCTTTCCGGCATCGCCAAGAGCGATGTGGATGATGTCGCCGAGCTTGCCCAGCGCGAGACCATCGCCAGCCTCAAGCGCCTGGCGGAAAAGCTCTACCGCCGCAATCCGGGAGAACTGAGAAAAAACGGCGCGGCAAGCCTGGAAGATGCAGTTGACGGCATTTTCAGGCCGGTCAACCACTGGCACCTGTCCTCGCGCCGCACGCTGGACTGGCAGGCCAGCCTCAACAGCGCCTTCGACGCAGGCTACACCGGCGACCGCGTCGAAGCGCTGATGAAGGGCCTGCTCAGCATGAGCATGGCCTCGTACAACCACAAGACGGAAGTTTATCTGCTCGACAGCCTCGACCCGCAAAAGCTCTACAATGCGGCGCGCAACCTGGAAATCGCCGCGTGGCGCCTGTCCAATGCGAAGGCTGCCGGCGGCGGGCTGCTGCTGCTCAGCAACGGCATCGGCGCCGACGGCGTGGCCAATCTCAGCTTCGAGCGCGAGTTCGGCAAGCTCATCGCCACCCAGGACCTGATCGCCCGCATCATCGAGGACAAGACCAGGCGCGCCATCCGCACCACGGTCGTCAACATGGCGAGCCTGGTTTTCCTGCCCATCTGATTTTTCAACTTTTTTTCAACAAGGAGCAAACATGTCTGAACTCATCATCGAAGACCTCACCGTCGGCAGTGGCGACGAAGCTGTCGCTGGCAAGAGCGTTCTGGTTCACTACACCGGCTGGCTGACCAACGGTTCCAAGTTCGACTCCAGCAAGGACCGCGGCGAACCCTTCGACTTCCGCCTCGGCGCCGGCCAAGTCATTCCCGGCTGGGACGACGGCGTCACCGGCATGAAGGTCGGCGGCAAGCGCAAGCTCACCATTCCGCCGGAAATGGCCTACGGCAGCCGCGGCGCCGGCGGCGTGATCCCGCCCAACGCCACCCTGGTGTTCGAAGTGGAACTGCTGGCAGTGCGATAGCCGGCCTGTCTCCGGCCACGTTCGCTGGCCGGGCATGTGCGTCCAGACCGGGGCGTCAAGGCCACGCGGTAGAATCACTTCGTATTCTTCCCGAACCGCCCCGAGCCTGATGCCATGGAAATCCTGTTCCTGCTAGCCCTGATCCTGTTCAACGGCCTTTTCGCCATGTCCGAACTGGCGCTGGCGACGGCGAGGCGCGCCCGGCTCGCGCGCCTCGCCGAAGATGGCGACACATCGTCCGCCATCGCCATGGAACTGGGCGATGAGCCCACGCGCTATCTTTCCACCGTCCAGATCGGCATCACCTCGATCGGCATTCTCAGCGGCATTGTCGGCGAAGCCGCGCTGGCCGCCCCGCTCGCCGCCCGGCTGCAGGCGCTCGGCATCGACGCCTCCATCAGCCAGTATGCCGCCACCGGGCTGGTCGTGGTCATCATTACCTACGTGTCGATCGTCATCGGCGAACTGGTGCCCAAGCGGCTCGCGCAATTCCACCCGGAGCCCATCGCCCGCGCCGTGGCGCGCCCCATTCGCCTGCTGTCGGTCCTCACCCGCCCCTTCGTGCACCTGCTCACCATCTCCACCGACACCTTGCTGCGCCTGATGGGGAAAAGCCAGCAGGCGGCCTCCGGCCTCACCGAGGAAGAAATCCATGCGATGCTGGAGGAAGGCTCGGTGACCGGCATTATCGAACGTCAGGAGCACGACATGGTGCGCAACGTGTTCCGCCTCGACGAGCGCCTGCTCGGCTCGCTGATGATTCCGCGCGCCGACATCGTCTATCTCGACGCGGAGCTTCCCGTCGAGGAAAACCTCAGGCTGGTACTGGCGTCCGAACATTCCCGTTTCCCGGTGTGCCGGGGCGGCATGGACGAGGTGATCGGCATCATCGACACCAAACAGCTGCTCAATCTCGCGCTCGACAAGGGGGCCATCGACCTTGCCGCACTGGCGAAGACCGATGCCTTCGTTCCGGAAAGCCTGACCGGCATGGAACTGCTCGACCATTTTCGCGCCACCGGCACGCAGATGGTCCTGGTCGTCGACGAGTACGGCGAAGTGCAGGGCCTGGTCACCCTGCATGACGTGCTCGAATCGGTGACCGGCGAACTCACTCCGCACAACCATGCAGAATCCTGGGCGGTGATGCGCGAAGACGGCTCCTGGCTGCTCGATGGCATGATCCCGATTCCGGAACTGAAGGACCGTCTCAGCCTGAAAACCGTGCCGGAAGAGGAAAAAGGCAGCTACCACACCCTCAGCGGCATGGTGATGTGGCTGCTTGGCAGGCTGCCGCAGACCGGCGACATCGCCACTTGGGAAAGCTGGCGCCTGGAAGTGGTCGACCTTGACGGCAAGCGCATCGACAAGGTACTGGCCAGCCGCATTCCGGAACCGGAACAGCCTGCGGAGGCGCAAGCTGGCCTCGAATGAACTGCCGGGCGATGCGACCATGCGCAGGGGGGTTCTGCGCATGGCCCGCTACCTGTGGGCGGCGCCCTGCAGCGCGGCAGGATTGCTGCTGTTTCTGCCGGCACTTCTCCTCGGAAGTTCGGTACGCCTGGTCGAGGGCGTGATGGAAATCTCGCTCGCTCCCTTTCTGCATCGCATCGGCAGGCCGCGGCTGCCGTTTCGCGCCATTACCTTCGGCCATGTCGTCATCGGCACCAGCCGCGCCAGCCTGCGAAAGCTGAGCGCGCACGAGCGCATGCACGTGCGCCAATACGAGTTGTGGGGCGCGCTGTTCTTCCCTGCCTACTTCCTGTCCAGCCTGTACCAGTTGCTGCGGGGCCGCAACCCCTACTGGCACAACTGGTTCGAGAGGCAGGCCCGTGCCGGGACGATGCCTTCGCCCGGCCGGCACAAGCGGGCCTGAGCATGCCCGCCACCCTGCGCGCGATCCAGGCCGACATCACCACCCTCGCGGTGGATGCCATCGTCAATGCCGCCAACAATTCGCTGCTGGGCGGCGGTGGCGTGGATGGCGCGATCCATCGCGCCGCCGGCCCGCTGCTGCTGGAGGAATGCCGGCTGCTGGGCGGCTGCGCAACCGGTGACGCCAAGCTCACCCGCGGCTACATGCTGCCGGCAAAATACGTCATCCATACCGTGGGCCCGGTCTGGCGCGGCGGCACGCACGGCGAGGCCGAACTGTTGGCTTCCTGCTACCGGCGCTCGATCGCAGTGGCCGCCGAAAACGGCCTCGGCAGCCTTGCCTTCCCCAACATCAGCACCGGCGTCTACGGCTATCCTGCCGATCTGGCAGCCGGGATCGCGGTGGCTGCCGTCATTGCGGCCACCCGGGCTCACCCCTCCATCCGCGAAGTCGTCTTCTGCTGCTTTTCGCAGAGCAGCCTCGATATCTACGAAAACCTCCTCCACGCCTAGGCCATGCAGGCCAGCGGAACTCGGCATGCCGAGCACTGCTCAAATTGTTGACCGAACTGGTCTAGTATCAATTCAGGTTCACCCCGAAACGAGAGAGGAGCACATCCATGAGCACGCTTTCGATCAAGCCCAAAACCCACAATATCGACCTGCCAGCCATCCGGCGCGTGGAAGCAGGCCACGTGCTGCTCTGGCTGAAGCACGGCAGCAAAGATCTGCTGCGCAACTGGCCGGTTTCGCTGGGCATCGGTGTCCTGTTCACCCTGTTCGGCTACCTTTTGATGGAATATGCCTGGGCGCGTCCGCATCTGGCGCTGACCCTGACCAGCGGCTTCCTGCTGGTATCGCCCTTCCTCGCCATCGTCTTCTACGAACTGTCTCATCACCATGAAACCTCGCGCGCGCTCCGCTTCGAGGGCGTGCGCCGCAACGCGGTATCCATCGGCATGTATGCGCTGATGCTGGCCTTCATCCTCAGCAGCTGGGAGCGCATTTCCGCCATCATGGTGGGGCTGTTCTTCGAGGGCGACCTGCTGGCGGAAGGCGGCTTCTCGCTCGCCACGCTGTTCGCGCCCGAGCACCTGGGTTTCATCATTCCCTACCTGCTGGCAGGCGGCGTGCTGGCCGCGCTGGTGTTCGCGCTATCGGTGGTTTCGCTGCCGATGCTGATGGACCGCAAGGTGGATTTCGTCACCGCCCTCATGACCAGCCTGTGGGTGGTGCGCGAAAACCCGCTGCCCATGCTGGTGTGGGCCATCGTCATCGGTGCGCTTGTGCTGCTCGCCGAACTGCTCTGGTTCGTGCCGCTGGCAGTGATTTTCCCGCTGCTGGGCCATGCCACCTGGCATGCCTACCGCGACCTGGTCACGCGCCATTGATGCGCTTTCCTCCCGCGCCGCCGGCGCGGGAGGTCAGGCCGAGCGTCCGGCCCTGTCGGTGCGGTTCTTGTGCGGCATCGGGCAGTTCAGTTCCTGCGGCAGGCCGAGAAAATCCAGGATCCTGGATATGTCCTTTTCCTTCGTCAGGTCGATGACCAGCAGGTCCTGCTCGCGGCCGTCGAAATACCGGATGATGTCTTCGTTGCGCCGGGTGTAGAAGCCGATGAAATGCTCCCTGTCGAAGCTCAGCGACCAATCGGCCACCGGCTTGTAATCGCGCACCACGGTCACGTAGCGCCTGAAATTGTCGTACGAATAGTTCTTGTAGAGATAGACCGTCTTGTCCTTGAAGAATGCCTCGTCCAGCTCCTTGACGGAGCTCACCCCGTTCGTCTTGCAGCTGTAGCGGCACAGGCTGTCGAACCACTCGTCGGGGTCCCTCACGGTCAGGATGAACTTGCTGCCCGGGAACAGGGCATCGACCTGGGCATAGGTGACACCCTGGGAAAACGGCTTGTCCTGGAAGGCGTCGTACTGGCTGACCATGTCGACCAGCGGCCGGAAATCGCCGGCATATAGCGCTTTCACGATGCGCATCTCCTGCTCCTGCTGGTTGGGCAGACGGTAGCCGAGCGTCTGCAGGATCGACTGCAGGCTTTTCGTGCCGGTCTTGCCGAAGCCGATGCCGAATACCTTCGGGCGCGTTACGCCTCGGGAAGATGGCGCTGCCGCCTTTTGCCCAACTTCCGGACTGCCCTCTTTCGCCAGCTGGCTGGCGAGGCGCTCGATTTCGTACTGGCGGCGGGACAGCTTATGCCCGGCGCTGTCGTAGCGCAGCCGGCAATGCGTCTCGCGCGTGAAGGCCACGCTGAGCACGGCGCCCAGCGCACTGGCCGCGAGCCAGAAGAAAGCGGTTTCGTAGGCGGCGGCGTCATAGATCCGCGCCCCTTGTGAGATGGCGCCGTGCCAGTTCTGGTCGAGTATCCAGCCCAGTGCGCTTTGCAGGATGGCGGTCACGC
>VFQO010002703.1_pt1 | contig 10291 bp, 11 predicted proteins | sample 3512331 | NCBI WGS metagenome assembly VFQO01 (sample SAMN10412371, study PRJNA504923) | tailings metagenome | isolation source: Replicate 3 from Balatoc abandoned mine | place: Philippines: Itogon, Benguet | collected 2017-08-28 | reverse complement strand
TTACGGGCGGGGCCAACGAGCGCCGGGGTGGACGTGATATGGGGTGTTCTCCTGTTGTGGCTGCGTGCCTGCGCGCTCCTTAGTCCCAATCGCGGGAAAGCGCCAGATGGAGTCTTGGGGTGCTAAAGCTGCACGCCCCACGAATATTTTGGGAAGTCGATGAGGCCTAAACCCGCCGCGCGCGGCATCACATAGTGCGCAAAGCAGATAAACAGAGTGAGGCCCGTCGCAGTCAGAATGAAGGCAAAGCCACCGAACAGGGCGAACTCGAGCGTCATGGGCTTGCCCTCGCTGGTCAGGGCGAACCCGGCGAAGGCCGCGCTCATCATGCCGGCGAGCACCAGCGCGGAAGGCCAGACCGCTGCAAACGGGTATTTGTCCCCGAACAACTGGCCGACGGTCGGTGCCGCGAGGAGGTACAACCAGATGATCATGAAGCAGCCCAGCAGCAGGCCGGGGAGTGTCGCATGGAAAACCGATCCTTGGCTGCTGCCTGCGATAAATGCTCTGACGTTCAGGCCGACGAGACCCAGCAAAACCAACCCGTGCCAGATCGTGATCGTGCCCGCGGCGTAGCGGAGCGGCGCAAACGCCATCACGCCGCCGCCTGCCACAGGGGGAAGCGGGCGATGCGGCCCTTGGCGGGCATCAGCGCCTCGATGCGGGCAGCGGGTTGCAGCACGCCGAGGATTTCGGGGTGGGCAGCGTCCAGCCCGCCGGTCAGCGACCCGAAGGCGGGGAGGATCATGCGCTCGGCCCCGCCCGCGCTGCGGCCCATCACCGCACAGGGACGGGCGATGTGGCGGTTCCGGACGTTCACCCGCAGCTTGGGGTGGTAATGGCCCGACAGCTCCGGCGCGGTCTCTCCGGGCTTCGCTTCGTGGCGTAAGGTAACGCCGCCCAGCTCCAGCTCCGGCACGATCGTCCCGCCGAAGCCCCTGGGCAGTTCCTCGTCGTGGTTGCCGGTGATCCACACCCAGTCGAGTGCGCGGGTCAGCGCCTCGAGCATCCCGGTGCAGTGGGCATCCAAGCGCAATGCGCCCGCGTCATCGTGGAAATTGTCGCCCAGCGTGATCACCCGCCGCGCGCCCGTCTCGCGCACGGCATCCGCCAGCCGTTCGAGCGTGTCGCGGCTGTCATAGGGCGGGAGCATCGAGCCGCGTGCCGCAAACCAGCTCGCCTTCTCCAGATGCAGATCGGCCACCAGCAGCGCGCGTTCCGCCGGCCAGTAGAGGGCGCGGCCCTGCCCGAGCGCAAGCTCGTGTCCGGCAAAGGGAAAGGGGGCGAACATAGCGCGAACCATGCCCCCTCACTGCCTGCAAAGATTCGCCTTTGCAACCGTCTCGCGGGACTTGTGCGGCGCGCTTCATCGCCTATGGTGCGAGGAAATGACGGATGGGGATGTATGACGGACTGGACACAACATGCGGGCCGCGCGCGGGCGTGGTTCGAAGACTTGCGCGATCAGATCTGCGCCGAATTCGAGGCGATCGAGCGCGAGGCGGGCTCTGACGCCAGCTTCCAGTACACCCCGTGGAACCGCGAGGAGGAGGGCAATCCCGATCCCGGCGGCGGGGTTCAGGGCCTGATGAAGGGCAAGGTGTTCGAGAAGGTCGGCGTCAATGTCTCGACCGTGCGCGGCAGCTTCGCCAAGGAGTTCGCGGGCAGCATCAACGGTGCGAGCGCCGAGAACCCGGGCTTTGCCGCGACGGGCATCTCGCTGGTGGCGCACATGAGCAACCCGCACGTGCCCGCGGTGCACATGAACACCCGCTTCCTTACCACCACCAAGGCGTGGTTCGGCGGCGGGGCGGACCTCAATCCGCCGATCCCCTATGCCGAGGATACAGAGGAGTTCCACGCCGCGATGCAGGCCGCCTGCGATCCTCACAACGACACCTATTACGAGCGCTACAGCAAGTGGGCGGAGGAGTATTTCTATATTCCCCATCGCAAGGTCCATCGCGGGGTCGGCGGGATCTTCTGCGACCATCTCGAATGCGCCGACGATGCCGCCTTCGATCGCAACTTCGCCTTCATTCAGGACATCGGCAAGCAGTTCCTCGCCGCCTTCCCGGCGATCGTGAGGAAGCGCATGAACACGCCTTTCGACGCGGCGGATGAGGCGCAGATGTTCGAATACCGGGGCCGCTATGCCGAGTTCAACCTCGTCTATGACCGCGGCACGATCTTCGGCCTGAAGACCGGCGGCAATATCGACGCGATCCTGATGAGCCTGCCGCCGCGGGCCACCTGGTCCTAGGGCGCGGCGCGGCGGTCTGCGCTCGTCTAGGGTGCCACTTCGACCACATCGACGAAGGCGACGCTGCGGTTGAGCGCGATCGCGACATAGACCGTCGGCTGGCCTTCGATCGTCCGGCGCGCGGTGAAGTATTCGACATCCCCGGCAATGCCGAGGTTGATCCCGTTGACCGGCGCATAGCCCGCACCAAGCTGATGGTAGGCGGAAGAACCGCACTGCGCCTTGCGCGAGCACTGCCATTCGATCACGAAGCCCTGTCGCAGCAGCGGCTCGCGCCAAGCGGCGATCATCGCTGCAGGGGGCTGGCCGCTGGTCAGTTCATAGCGGGTGCGGGTCAACCGTCCGGTATGGTCCTGATAGCTGATCAGCTTGGGCTTGAATCCGGTGATACGGCGATAGGCTGCCTGATCCCCCTGCTGATGGTCGACCGCCGTGGCACCTGCGATCGGCGCGATGGCAAAGGGTGATCCGGCATTCGCCGTCGCCGGTTCCGCGAACAGGCCGGCAGCATGGGCCAAAATCGCAAGTCCGGCGGCGAGAGCGCAGATCATCGGGCGCACAGCATCGTTCCTTCCAGTCGGGCGCAAACCTGTCGCCTGCACCATGTATCCCTTTGCATCGCCTAGGATAAGGCGTGAACCGGTCAGCGGCTTGTAGGAAGTGGACAAGCTGGTGCGGCTCGCCGCGTACCACGCCTCGGCTCGTCCCGGCTGAGCCTTATCGCTTGCTCCGCGATGCTGCAGCGCACATATTCGCCAGCGATGCTGCGCCAGTACGAACTTGTCGAGAAGGTCCTCGATTACGACCCCAACGCCGACGAGGCGATGCTCAATCGCGCCTATGTCTACACCGTGCAGAAGCACGGCAGCCAGAAGCGCGCCAGCGGCGATCCCTATTTCTCGCACCCGGTCGAAGTCGCCGGGTTGATGACCGATCTGAAGCTCGATCAGGCGACCATCATCACCGCGCTTCTGCATGATACCGTGGAAGATACGCTCGCCACGATCGACGACATCGAGGCCCATTTCGGCTCCGAGGTCGCGCGGCTGGTCGACGGGGTGACCAAGCTCTCCAAGATCGAGACCATGCCCGAGAACGAGCGCGCGGCGGAGAACCTGCGCAAGTTCCTGCTGGCGATGTCCGAGGATATCCGCGTGTTGCTGGTCAAGCTCGCCGACCGTCTGCACAACATGCGCACGCTGCACTTCATCAAGTCGCCCGAGAAGCGCCAGCGCATCGCGCGCGAGACGATGGACATCTACGCCCCCCTCGCCGAGCGGGTGGGCATGTACGAATACATGCACGAAATGCAGGCCCTGGCCTTCCGCGAGCTTGAGCCGGAGGCCTACGCCACGATCACCAATCGCCTTGATGCGCTGCGTTCGGAGGATGGCGGTCAGGTCGATGCAATCGCCCTGAAGATCAAGCAGCGCCTGGCCGAAGCGGGCCTCAAGGTCGAGGTCTACGGGCGCGAGAAGCATCCTTATTCGATCTGGCACAAGATAGCCGAACGCCATGTCAGCTTCGAGCAGGTAACCGACATCATGGCCTTCCGCGTGCTGACCGAGACGGAGGAGGACTGCTACCGCGCACTGGGCATCCTGCACACCACCTGGCAGTTTCTGCCCGGCAAGTTCAAGGACTACATCTCGACCCCCAAGTCGAACGGCTACCGCAGCTTGCACACCTCGCTGATGTACGAGAATTCGATGCGGGTCGAAGTGCAGATCCGCACCCGCGAAATGCACCGCACCAACGAATTCGGCCTCGCGGCGCACTGGGCCTACAAGCAGGGCGACAAGCCCGACGGGGCGGTCGGCTGGCTGCGCGACCTGATCGAGATCGTCGATGCCAGCCATGATGCCGAGGAACTGCTCGAACACACGCGCCTCGCGATCTATCAGGACCGGATCTTCGCCTTCACCCCCAAGGGCGCGCTGTTCCAGTTGCCCAAGGGCGCGACCGCGGTCGACTTCGCCTTCGCGGTCCACACCAATCTCGGCAGCCAGACGGCAGGCGTGAAGATCAACGGCCGCCACATGCCGCTGCGCACGCCGCTCAACAACGGCGATGTTGTGGAGATCATCAAGAACCCCCACGCCAGCCCGCAGCTTTCATGGCTTGCCTTCGTCGTCACCGGCAAGGCGCGCGCCGCGATCCGCCGGGCGGTGCGGATGAAGGAGCGCGCCGAGGTGGCCGAGATCGGGGCCAAGCTGTTCGACGAGATCGCCGCGCGCGTGCCAGCCCGCATCGGCAAGAAGGCGATCCGCGCAGCAGTGGAGCGGCTCGGCATGGAGGAGCCCGACGATCTCATGTACGCCATCGGCGCGGCCAAGATCGCTGACCGCGAGGTGATGGAGGCGCTCGTTCCCGGCTGCACGGCGGGGATCGAGGAGGACGAGCACTGGGAACGGCGCGAGCGGGCGATCTCGATCCGCGGCCTCACCCCGGGCGTCGCCTTCGAGCTTGCATCGTGCTGCCATCCCGTGCCGGGCGACCGCATCGTGGGTATCCGCCGCAAGGGCGATACGGTGCTGGTCCACGCGATCGACTGCATGGAACTGGCGAGCGGGGTGGACAGCGACTGGATCGACCTGGCCTGGGGCACACGCTCGGTCGGGGCGGCGGGGCAATTGTCGGTGACGATCTACGACCGGCTCGGCACGCTGGCGGAAATGGCGGGCATCTTCGCCCAGAACAAGGCCAATATCATCACGCTGATGCAGGCCCAGATCGACCATCCCTTCGTGACCTATGATGTCGAGGTCGAGGTCGAGGACGTGGCCCACCTCAACCGCATCCTGTCCGCCCTGCGCGCCAGCGACGCGGTGGCACAGGCGGAGCGGCAGTAGGGTTCCCATCCTCGTCATTGCGAGGAGCGAAGCGACGCGGCAATCCATGTACTGACGGTGCCCCGTGTGGAGATGTCAGCCCATGGATTGCTTCGCCTACGGCTCGCAATGACGACTAAGGCGCCACCCGCCGCACCGGCACGCGGATGTTGCAGATGTCCGTGCCGCCGGCGGGGGTGATGAAGAAGGGATCGCGGCGGTTGGCGATGGCTTCGGCGTAGGTCGCGAAAGTCTCGCTTTCGGTCGAGAGATATTCGAACTTGGGTTGCTCGGCGGCGGGAAGATCGCTCGCCACCCGCACCGTCAGGATCGGCGTGCGCTTGGCGGCTTCCTCGGCGGTGTAGAACCCGAGCGCGCCCGAGCCGCGCGGCAGCGAGGAGAGGTGCTCGATCCCCTCGATCACGCGGCCCACTAGCGCGATATTGCGGTCGAGGTGGCGCGGCGCATGACCGATGACGGTATAGAGCTCCGCGCCCGAGCCGGTGTCGGGAGAGTAGTTCCGCCCGACGCCGACCATGCCGTAGCAGTGGGTGGGCCAGATTGTGTTCACATCAGTCGCGTAGGGCCAGCCTTTCTGATGACCGACTGAAGGCGAGTAAGGGTCAGAATAGCGCCAGTCGCCCCGATCTTCGACGCTCTTTGCACCTTCTTCAACGGCGGTCGCGGCGCGAATGTCGCGGGAGGCAATTCGAATCTGGCCTACAAGGGAGTTCAAATGCTGTTCGAGCATTTCCTCGGTCGCCTGCACGACATACTCGTCCTCCCCCATCACCTTCAGCCCTTCGGGTAACGGCTTCGGCTTCCCGGTGGCCTCGGGGTTGTCGTAATTGGGATCGCCCCACTGGGTGACGTAATTGTCCTGCACGCGGTTGACGGAAATCCCGTCATACCAATTGGCGCGGGCGAACAGCCGGATGTTGTGGACCCAGCCTTGCGAGAAGGGCGCGGGCATCAGCTGGATCACCACGGTGCGCGGCTTGCCCTCCGCGTCCGGGGCGAGGGTCATCACCAGCAAATCCTCCGCCGGGATCGCCACCCAGTCGCTCTTGGGCGCGGCGGCGACGATTTCTGAGGGAGCAAGGGCGGCTGGCTTGGGCGCGTCCTGCGCAGATGCTGGCAAAATCAGGGCGAGGGTTGCCGAGGCGGCGAGGAGTGCGGTTCTCATGCACCGATATCTGGCACACCTGCTTACCAACCGGAAGGCAGATGGATGTTTTTCGAAACCCGGCCTTCTCGTCGCCCCGTGCTTGACACGGGGCTTGGCTGTCGTGCGGACAGGCGATCAAGCAGAAAAGCCGAACCCCGTGCCGGGCACGGGGTGAGGGTGCTTAAGCGGGTTGGAAGGGAAAACCCCAATCAAAAACCCCTTTCCACGCGTTTTGGAGGGCGGAAAGGGGTTCTTGAGGCAGCGTTCGCAGGGAATGCCGGATCCGCGCAGCGCTGGCCAATGCGACTCCTTTACCACGATTCCGGAAGGCGGCCAAACCTGTCGCCTTGCGAAGCCCCGCATTCGCCGCTATCGGCGCGTATCTTGTCGCGCTACCGCTTCGCTGCTTGAGCGCGGTCGAGACGGAGCAGTGGCCGAGTGGTCGAAGGCGCACGCCTGGAAAGTGTGTATACGTCAAAAGCGTATCGAGGGTTCGAATCCCTCCTGCTCCGCCAACATCTTATCGCGAATCCATGAGGTGGGCCTTGCGAGGCCAGAAAATCCCCAGCTTCCGCGCGGTTTTGCCGTTGGCACCAAAACCTTAGAGACAGCTGGAAACGCGAAAATCCGTCTCTGATCGGCTTTTGTCTCTTTTCACCTAAACCCCATCATCACTTGGTATGGGCTGAAAAGGCACGCAATTCTGCGATTTTTCGTCTCAATGACACCTGCTTAATCCAGCCATATTTCGGCCGGGCGGCATCACACTGAGAACTCATGGTATGGCTAATCTCGAGGCCGCTAGCTATCCCGGTTCAGAGAAATTGGTGAGAAGGCTGGTGCTTGCCAGTCCATGGTGCCGCTTGACTGGACGATCGGATGAAATTGGTTGTGGCAGGCATTGCCATTCACGAAGGCCGAGTACTGGTTACTCGGCGGGCTCCTGGCCAATCCTTGGAGGGTTACTGGGAGTTCCCTGGCGGGAAGCTCGAGTTCATGGAAAGCCCGCAGCAGTGCATTGAGCGCGAGCTATATGAAGAGCTTGGCGTCGCTGCCTCCGCTGGCAAGGTGATTACAGAGTCGATCTACGAGTACCCAGGCGGCACCATTAAACTAATCGCCATCGAGGCAACCCTGCATGACCATGACCTGCAACTCACTGTGCACGATGCGTTTGAGTGGATTTCGCCTGAGCTCCTACTCGACCTTAACCTGGCTCCGGCCGATATTGCCATCGCGGAAGAGCTGATCCGACGAGCGGACCAAGGTTATAAGGACTGGGAATGCGGTACTGGTGGGTAAATCAGAATCAGACCTACAAGCACGAAGTCAAAGGCGGATTCCTTTGGTCGCCGAAGGCCAATCGCGACGGGCGTAAAAACAAGTTTTACGACAACATGACCGAGGTCATGCCTGGCGATCTGGTTCTTTCGTTCTGTGACACCGAGATCAAGGCAGTTGGCATTGCCGTTGGCCAGGCAGTATCCGCTGAAAAGCCCAACTTTGGTGCTGTCGGCGATCAGTGGGATAGCGAGGGATGGCTCGTTCCCGTGGAGTTCAAAGAGCTCGACAAGCCCGCTCGGCCGAAGGATTTCATCGGGGAGTTACTGCCGCATTTCCGCGGGAAATATGACCCGCTCCAGGCCAATGGGAATGGCAATCAGGGCGTCTACCTAGCCGAGATCTCGCAGCCTTTCCTGGAGATCGTGCTTGCCCAAAGCGGCCACTCTGCCAGCGACTTCATGAATGATGACGAGGTCCAGGCAGAGGCAGAAGAGATCGCAGTGCAAAGCGCGCTGGAAGGCCGCACCGACATCGGCGAAACGCAGAAGCGGCAACTGGTCCTCGCTCGTCGCGGCCAGGGCATCTTCAAAGCGAATGTTCGCCTCAATGAAAACGGACGTCGGGTAACCGGGGTCAAGGACCCTCGGCTTCTGATTGCAAGTCACATTAAACCATGGGCCAAGTGCTCGGACCGCGAGAAGCTCGACGGCTGTAATGGCCTGTTGCTGTCACCGCATGTCGATCGGATGTTTGACCGGGGTTTGATAACCTTCGCGGATGACGGAGCACTGATCGTATCCCCGGAATTGGATATTGCGGTGCTCGCTTCGTGGGGAATCGCCGAGGATGCCAACGTAGGCGCCTTCCTGCCCGAACAGGCAGCCTACCTCGAATATCATCGGCTCAACGTATTTCGGCGCTCTACGCCTACCGTCTTATGAGGTGAAGAAATGACCGAAAAACCTGCTCGCGATTATCAGAGCGAGGCATGGATTGCGCTACGGGAGCGCATTCTCGCGCGCGACGGCAACGTTTGCCGAAACTGCGGCGTTGGCGCCGAAAGCCTCGATGTCCATCATTGGAGGCCTGAAGCTGCCTTTCAGCACCTGGTCGATGAGTTGGGGTACAGCCTGGAAGGCGATCCCTTGCTGGTGCATGAAACAGGTCTGGTGACGCTCTGTGCCGATTGCCATGAAGCGCTGACCAGCATCCGCGCCCGAAACGCAATTCTTAAAAATCCGAAATTCCAAGCAGTCGATCAGCGTTCTGGCGACGACCGGCTTAACGTGTTTCAGATCTGGGCTCTCGAAGGAGAGAGGCTTCCGTTCAAAGTCCGCAAAAAGACCTGGAGCCACAAGATTGATCAGTATTACCGGGTGACACGGATCGAGATTGGTCGTTGGCCCTACGGTTCAGCCTGGGGACATTACAGCAGGAACGGAGTGGAAAAACCGGAGGAGAAGATCAGCGCAGCTGGCGTGTATGACTGGGAGCTGGCGTCTGATGATTGATGGCTCTCAAATGGTTTTCTTGCGCAGGCTGTGAGAGGAATTAATTGTGACAAAAGCACCAGACAGTTTCGATCATGTCCGAAAGAACGTGGCGCAAATAAGGGAAAGCTTGCATTTCGATGCACGAAAAATCCCTCCAGCTGAAAACGAATATGTCGCATGGATCGACCTGATGGGCGCAGGCCATGTAATGTCGGTTTCGGCGTCCAAGACCGCGAACTTCCTGGCGAGGTTGCATATGGCCGTCGACATCGCAGTTGCCGCAGCACCTGAACCAGTCCGGATTAACCCGATAAATGATGGTGTTTTCATCACCACCCCATCCAAGATTGCGGTGATGAGTGTTGTGCGTCAGGTCCTCTATCTGCTGGGTGGATATTTTATCTCGAAATCCGCCCCTCAGGACCGTTTTTTGGTCCGATCCTCGATCGCTTACGGACCGGTTTACCATGGCTCTGCTCTTGCGATGGGACTATCTAAGGTCAAACAGGGGAAACACGAGCAGACCTTACGAAGTGTACAGTTTGGCGCACCAATAATTCAGGCCTATCGGGCCGAAGCGACAGCTCCTCCCTACGGCTGTGCGATCCACGAGTCCGCAAGGACATTTGCACCGGCGGGCTCCCAGCCATTTAGGGAAACTCTCTGGCTCTGGTGGCCGCGCCTCCAGGAGTTGGATGAGCCAATCGGGATGGTGTCCCTTCCTGACCTTGTAAGATGTTTGGCAGTCGACCTTTCCGCCCATTTTGAATGGATGAAAGCTACCCGAATTTTCCACGAGTTGCCGTCAACGAAAATTTCTGAGTGGCAAGAAAGCGTTGGGCAATATTTTTCAATAGGTTAAGCATAAGTCAGTTGCTGTATAGATTATGCTCCGGCGCCCATGAATGCCAATTCAGCCCTTCAACCCATACACCGCGTTTTCCTGCTCGCCCCACGGTAAATCGACAGCCAGCCCCAGATCCTTCACCGAAACCGCCGGCGCCCGGCGCTCGATGAGCAGCCGTTCCAGCACGGTCGGTGCCAGATAGGCCAGCTTCAGCACACGGCCGACGTACACCGGCGTCATGTCCTCGGCGGTGGCAATGTCCTGAATGGTTGGTAAGCGTCCGGTCGAAACCGTTGTCGGCAATGGCCAGTTTCGGGATGCGGGTGGCGGCACCGGAATGACCGATTGTAGGGTGGGAAGCCGACATTCCCGAGTCTTTGAGCATGAAGCGTTTACGGCTTCGGA
>VFQO010002702.1_pt1 | contig 10291 bp, 9 predicted proteins | sample 3512331 | NCBI WGS metagenome assembly VFQO01 (sample SAMN10412371, study PRJNA504923) | tailings metagenome | isolation source: Replicate 3 from Balatoc abandoned mine | place: Philippines: Itogon, Benguet | collected 2017-08-28 | reverse complement strand
ATTGAATTAAACGGAAATTGCAGTTCGATATGAATACGGAACGGTTCAACAAAGACAACGCCCCCCGCTGGGTGCTGGCCGCCATGGCACTGGCCGCAGTAGCTGCCCTGAGCGGTTGCGGTGGTGGTGGCTCGGGCGTGGCCAACGCTGCCGAACTGGAGGACGCCACCAAGAAGCCCCCCACGGCGGGCAGCAAGGGCAACGGCAACAAAACGGAAACCACGGCGCCTGCCCCCACAGAACCGGCTCCCGCGCCAGCGCCAGCGCCAGCGCCAGCGCCAGCGCCAGCGCCAGCGCCAGCACCGGCACCGGCACCGGCACCGGCACCGGCACCGGCACCGGCACCGGCACCGGCTCCCGCCCCAGCGCCTGCCCCGGTGGCCAGCGGCCCCTTCAATTGCGCCGTCGGTGCCATCACCTGCGTGGAAATTGCCTCCACCAGCGCCAGCACACAAAGCAGCGTGCCCGTGACCTTTGGCCAACCCTTCCGTGCTGGCGACTGGCAGCATGCCACCCACGGCCTCGTGGCCAAGGTGGACGACGTGGCCGTGCCCGTGCAGACGGATGAGATCTCGTCGCACCGCGACGGCTCGGCCCGCTTCGCGGTGATCAGCGCCCAACTGAGCAACCTGCAACCCGGCCAGACGAAGATCGTCAACCTGTTCGCCGGGCCCAAGACGGCCAGCACGCCCAACGTGCCTGCCGACCCGAACTGGAACCTCGAGATCGAGGCCCAGCTTTACAACGCCGACGGCACGCCCGGCGCCCTGCTGGTGGCACAACCACAGGCACAGCTGAAGACCCAGATTGCCAACGCCAGCGGCCGCCGCCTGGCCGGCGCCGTGGCGAGCGAGTACACCGTCGTTACCAACTTCAAAGACAAGAACACCGGCACCGAGCACCCGCACCTGACGGCGCGCCTGCACACCCGCCTGGTGGACGCCGGTGCCCGCATCCGCACCGACGTGGTGATGGAAAACACCCGCACCTGGACCGCCAACCCCCGCAACATCACCTACTCGATGGCGGTCAAGCGCAACGGCACCACCATCTACGCCCAGCCCAAATTCACCCACAACCACCACGCGCGTTGGCACAAGGTTGTCTGGACTGGTACGAGTGCCGAGCCGCAAGCGCGGGTGCGGCATCACATGCCGTACTTCATGAGCACGCGCGTCATCTGGAACTATGACCTCAGCGTGAAGGTCTCCGAAGCGGGGTTGCAGTACACCGCCAACGAATTGGCTGAACAAACTGCTCGTGGCAACACCGGGCCGATGGGTACAGCAATGCTGAACCCCTATTTCCCGTCGACTGGAGGCCGATCCGAGATTGGTCCGCTGCCGCGATGGACACCGCTGTATCTCGTCACCCAGGATGAACGTGCGTTCCGAAGCATGATGGCCATAGCTGATGCCGTCGGGGGTGCGCCTATTCATTACCGGGATGATGTGACAGGCCAGCCGCTGGATGTGGTCACGCATCCCGGCGTCACGGTGCGCTTCGGCACCTCTAACCCGGCCGTTCCGTCCAGCCAGGACACGACTGCATGGACACCCGATACCGCACACCAGGCATCGTTCACCTACGTGCCCTACTTGATCACAGGGGATGCCTACTACCTTGAGGAGATGCACTTCTGGACATCCTGGAACATTGCCGGCGTCAACCCCGAGTACCGCGAGTGGTCCAAAGGGCTCACACATGCCAATGAGTTGCGGGCCCAGGCATGGGTATTGCGCTCCATGGCCGAATCCGCGTGGGCAACCCCTGACGGCCATCCGATGAAAAACTACTTCAAGACGAGGCTGACCAACAACACGGCCTATTACCGGGCAACTTTCCCAAACAGCCCGAACGAATCGCCGCTGGGCATGATCTCCTGGTCCATGGAGCAAGCATCGGTCTGGCAAAACGATTACTTCAGCATCGTGATGAGTCTGCTCGCCGAGAACGGAGAACCCGACGCACGCGAGGCCTTGAACTGGTTCTCGCGCTTCACGGTGGGGCGCTTCCTCAACGACAGCAACGGCTTCTGCGCTGCCAGAGCGCCCGGCGGTTACTGGGTCAACAGGGTAAGCGGCGTTTACATCAGCACTTGGCGTGACTTGTTTGCCCGAAACTATCCGGGCGATGTCGGCAAAGACTGCAACACGCTGAGCGTCACTGAAGGCTACCCTGACTGGGGCGGAGGCTATGCGGCATCGGCTCGAGCGCTGCTGGGCGCCACGGCGAATGCAGGCATCCCTGGTGCCAAAGAAGCCTACGCTCGATGGAAGAGCATGACCTCGCAGATGGACCCGAACATCGCTGGTGGCGAGACCACCTGGATCATCGTCCCACGCTGACCTGATCTAGCGAGGCTGACGAGTTCGCCAGCCCGCGACTCACCTCGACATAAAAGCCGCGCAACGCATTCTCCATGACGGGAAGACTGAGGAAGTTCGACGCATACTCACGTGACGACGCTTTACTTGTTTTCGTTGAAGAAACCGGAGGCCCAAGCGCGTGGCGCAGTGCGTGAGCCCAAATCGTGGGGTCGTCGCCCGCACAGAAGCGAGCGTCGTCACAACCGCCATAGACACTTCGAAAAACTTCGTCATCCGGCACGACAATGGGCAAGCCGGTGCCGAGAGCTTCAGCCGCGGTCAAAGAAAAGCCCTCGAAACTGCTGCTGGTCGACAGGTAGCAGTCACCGGCCCGGAAGTAGCGGGCTGTGTCAGTCACCTGCCCTAAAAACCGCACCGAGGCAGCCTGCGAGGCACGATCAAACAACTCGCGCATCTCGGCTTCTGAAGAACCAGCCCCAACAACCAGCAGGCGCGCACGCGGCTCGACAGCACGTAGCCCCAAGAACGCCTTGACTGCGAGAGTTGGGCGCTTCAACGGATCCAGGCGACCGCAGAAAATCACTACGCGCGCGTCGGGCTCGAGCAGGAGCTCTTGGCGCACACGATTGCGCTCATGAAGATCAGGCGAAAAGCGAATCACATCCACGCCGTTCATCACCGTTTGCGTGTGTGTGGCTTGAGCAAGAAGATCGCCATAGAGCCGCTTGAAGCTATCCGTGACTGGCGCTGACACGCCATAGGCTCCCGCGCATCCCAGTAACGTATCACGCAACAGCCTGTTGGCGCGCTCGTTCAGAGTTTGAACTCCGAGTTTGCAATGAACGGCCAGGACGTAGGGGATACGAAGATCACGCAATACATATGCCATGGACATTCCGATGAAGTTCCACGGCACGCAAATCACGGCCAGGTCGATGTTCAAGGCATGTACCCGCGGCGCCGTGGCCAAGACGAGACGGCGAATTGGCCAAGCAAGATGCATGCGCTCGAACATCTTGTAAGGTGACCAGACAACGTGCTCCAACCCCTGCTCTGTCAGCTGGGCCTTCCATAACGGCAGTTGCTTGAATGGCGGCGTGGCAATTACCACCTCATGCCCCAGATGTTGGAGCACGCGCGCCTCGGCTTCCATCCTGCGCTCCATCCCCCCCAGAGCCGAAGACATACCAGCAACCAGAACTCTCATGCCGCCAGCCTTCCCACCGCGCGGCGCTTGAGCTCATCAAAAAAGATCGCCTCCAACCCGTCTTTCGGGCGACCCAATAGCCACCAGGTCACCAGGCACCACACTGCGTAAAAAAGCGCACCCACCGAGACGCCGAGGAACAGGCGCCATACGTTCCCGCTAGTGAATGACATTGCCTCCACGACGACCAAGCACATCAGAGCGGCACCGCACAATGGCCGCAGAAAGCCCAGCAACATCCCAGTGATAGACAAACCACACATGTACCAGCCACAAACAAGTGTTGCACCCAGGTTGATCAACGCGCCCACCGCTCGAGCGGCGACGAGACCGATCAAGCCGAGGACTGGTACCATTAGAAAGGCGCTCGATACAAAGCACGCAAATTCCAGCCACACAATCTGCCCCAGGCAGCGTGTCTGCCCGCGAAGGGTAAGTAGTGTGGTGACCGGGCCACCCAATACCTGCAAAACACTCAACACCGCGAACGCAGCGACAAACGATACGGCGCCTATCCACGCTGCACCAAGAATGAGATGAGTCGCAGGCTCGGCAACAGCTGCCAGTCCGAGCCCCATCGGCAAAGTCAGCGTAGCAACCACCCTGCCCGTTTTGATCACGGCTGCGTTGACTTCTTCGATCGACCGACCTTCGATTGATGCCAGAACGGGAAGAAAAGACTTCAACACCGCCGGTCCTACCTCTCCTGCTGGCATTTGCCCCAGATCGGCACCCACGTTGTAGAGTCCGTAGCCATCTGCACCACCGATTCGTGCTGCAACGAACTCGTCCCCTTTTCGCAAAATAAAGCCGCCTAAGTTGGCGACCATCAACCAACGTGTCACGGCCCAGATGCTTCCCCATTCCTGGTGACTCCAGCGGGGACGGTAAGGATGCATCAAGTAGCTGAGGGCGACTCCGCCGAGATAACCAGATGCAATGCCTACCAACAATGCGCGATAGTCTCCGAACCAGAGCCCGGACAGGACCGTGAGAATCACACTGATGACTTTCGAGTAAAGCTGAAAACGAAACTCAAGCGCGAAGTCGAAGTTCTTCTGTGCCAGCGTCAGCCCAATGTTGCTGAACCCGGAAACTGCTACGCAAAAGGCGAAAACATAGAGGCTCACGACAACACGCTCGTCCTGAAAGTAGGACGTTGCCAATGGAATCCCTGCGATCATCACGCAAGCCATGACCATGCCCTGCACTCCTCGCAAAGACCAAGCAGAGTCCACCTCTGGGCGACTGACCTGATCCTTTCGCAAAAGCGCAGTTGCCACACTGAAGTCCAGGAGAGCCTGAATCAACCCGACGATCAAGAAGGCCATGGCCACCAAGCCGTAGTCTTCAGGGAGCACAAGCCGCGCCATCACCACAGTGTTGATAAAGCCGATTCCGCGAAGCCCCCAGCGGGTTGCAAGCGACCATGCGGCGCCCTTGATCAGCGCTTCTTTCGGACTGAACATGAGCCGCTTCATCAAGAGGGCCTGCTTGAAGGGGGCTTCAGTAGCACCCGCGCGGTGTCTTGAACCGTTTCGATGAAACGTCTCTCGTTGTAGTGCGCTTCCACGACTTGCGCTGCCAAATGAGATCGTTGCGTATCGCCCTCAGCATCAATATCCAGCAACACCTCGATCACCTCACGTGCGAAGGCTTCGGCGTCTGGCGCCTCTCTGAAATGCAGTCCCTTTTGCAAGGTTGGCGCAAAGGCGGCACCCACAAAGGAAGACACGACACAAGGTACGCCGGCACTTAAAGCCTCGAGAACCTTGATATTCGTGCCACCACCGGCTTGCACTGGAACAACTGCAACCTTCGACGCCGCATATGCAGCATCCAGATCTTCAACAAAGCCAGGCGCATTGACGCCTTTGACCGCCGACCAAGCCGCTCGACGTGCTTCAGGTGCAGACCCGACAAGAAGCAGCTCCGCATCCGGCACCTGGGCTCGAATGAAGCCCCACACCTTGCCCAGGAACCAATCGACAGCATGCTCGTTTGGCTGGTACCACAATGAGCCAACAAACAGTACTTGTGGCCTCCGTCGGGCCGCCACATCGGTTCTCAACACAGAGGGAGCCACGTTCGAGAGCAATCGAACGGGAAGGACTCGCGCCGTGGAGACCTCTTCAAAGTCGCACGCAGAGACCACCCAAGCAGCCGAAAACCGACCGAGCGTTCGGCGCACCAACAAATGGCCGAACAACTTACGCGCGATATTTGGAAGATGAGTTAACCGGCCTGCATACAAACGCGAGTATCGAAACTTATAGTCATCCAGATCTACAAGCACGGGGACGTTGGGAGGCAACTCCAGTTGACAGACCCCCCACGCGTAACGCCCTACAACCAAGTCATAGTCAACCATTCGGCACTCAAAAAAACGCTCAACGCACCTCGTCGCTTCTGCCTTAGGTCGAAACCGCTCCCACAAACCATTAGCCCCCCTCAACTTACCACGTAGATGACGGAAAGCCGATTCATCTTGGAGAACCCACTGATCTACTATGTCCGGGGTGAGCCAGAGCACATCGACATCACCCATGGACTTCAACGACTCAAGCATCAACCAGCTGCGCTGCTCCGAACCCGATCGTCGATCGAATGGAGAAACAGGCGTCACAAACAAGATTCGCTTCATATGAACTAATGCGCACTTAAAGATACTGAACTCAACAGTTCAACATCATCACGCCTCGACAAATCAATTTTCCAATCTCGCCTGTACTGTTTGAATGCACACCAAGCCAAAGGATCGCGGTAAATAAAAGAACGAAATCCCGAGGGATCATCAAGCGCCCAAGCTTCGATGAGATCAAGAGCGTTGGATGGCAACGCCTCAGGCATCAATTTCTTAAACACAAAGAAATACCTTACTGCAGCGTTCTCCATACGGCCCCTCGCTTGCCGCCACAGTCGACTTCTAGTCGACATAAGGTCAGACCATCGCCACCAACGCTTCGCATCGGTGTCCCAAGACGCTTTCTCATCAACAGCGATTCTTTCTGAATCCCAGGCATGCACGGATGGATTCATTCCAAATGATAGAACTGACCCGACAAACGAATCAACCCGATACATACCAATCGGGATACGGATTTCTCGAGAAATCATCTCATGAATCGTTGCGCCCTTAATGCAACAAAGGTTACCATGGAATCCTCCAGATTCGATCATTTGCTTTCGAATTCGTGATGCGGAGGGACCGACACTAGGAACACCCGTACCGCCCAAAGAAATAACTGAACCAGCCGTATTGTCAGCCAGTGAAGAAAGTGCATCAGGTCGCAATCGAACATATCCATCGATAAAGAATGCCATTTGCTCATTCGCCCATATACGATGGAGGTATGCATTCCAGGCATTGGCTTTATCCCCGATTGCCAAGGACCAAACGCGCACCTCAGTTCTTGAATCAACTGCGTTAATGAGACTCCCAGATGCAAAAGCAGAGACGACCTCAGATGCAAGCGCATTGTTACCATTGATCAACAAATCAATGCTGACAGCCCCCTTCAAACCACTCGACGCATTCAGGGCGCACGACAGAGTTTTCAAACACACTCGCAATGGTTCGCGCGCCAAAAAAATGGCAACAGAATACCGGACATTTGAGTGCATCACTGCCGTATGCCTTTCTGCCACCACAATGCGAGAGTAGAAAAAATAGTCGACGGCGGAACACACGCTGCGTTCATATCAATACCAGCCTGATCAAAAGACCCCAATAGCCATCAGAATCGAACCAGAACCATTGTTACAAACTCTCGATCTATACATTTAAGTGCGCTGCCCCCAGACTTCGTAGCGCTGTGATCTAGAGCCCGAGGGATTGCATCGTAGTGGATGCGGTGGTTTGCGATGTGCCGCCAGCGCGCTGGCGGCACATCGCGGCGAATACGGCCGGCGGCACGTACCCCAAGGTACTGTGTGGCCGGTGGTGGTTGTAGTCCTCGCGCCAGTTGTCGATGACGCTGCGCATGTGGCTCAGGCTGGCAAACCAGTGCTGCGACAGACACTCGTCGCGGAAGCGGCTGTTGAAGCTCTCGATGTAGGCGTTCTGTACCGGCTTGCCCGGCTGGATGAAGCGCAGCTCCACCCCGTTTCTGGCCGCCCAGGCCTGCATCGTGCGTCCCGCGAACTCCGGACCGTAGTAAATGCATAGTGGTTGTCAGCCACTGCCGGCAGCAAGCATCCTTTGGATCGCTGACTTCCGAAGGAGACCACCCCAATGGCTGACACGAACCATCCTATCGCCGCGCTGCACTGGGTTGCAATAGACGTAGCCCGCTACTGGAATGCTGTCCTTGTCGAGACCGCATCAGGTCAACGACACCGATTTCGCATGGCCAACAGCGCTGCTGACATGCAGCGCCTGATCGACTTCTTGCTTGGCCTCGGTGGTCGATGTCGGGTGGCCCTGGAGCCAACTGGTGACTACCACCGCCCGATTGCCCATCGATTGCTTCGGGCTGGGTTCGAAGTCGTCTCGATCTCATCGGTGGCCCAGTCCCGGTTCCGCGAAGCGATGTTCAACTCATGGGACAAGAACGATCCCAAGGATGCCGCGGTCATCCTGGAGATGCTCAAGCAAGGACGCACACAGCGCTATGTCGACCCGATGCTGGCCGGACACCACGACATCCAGGAGCTGTCCAAGACCTACTACCAGATCAGCCGCGCCAGAACCAAGGTCCAGCACGCCATCATCAACCACCATGTGCCTCTGTATTTCCCCGAGATGCACAAGTACTGGACCAGCACGCGCAACGAATGGTGGGTGAAGTTCATGATCGAGTTCCCCACCCCGGCCCATGTGCGCCAACACACCTGTCAGGAGTTCATCGAACTGGCCTCGCCAGTGGTCGGTCGCCGCGTCCATCGCGTGGCCAAGCTCACCGAGATCTGGGAGTGCTGCGCAGACTCCGGGGCGCTGCCGCACGATCCGCAAAGCGTCGCCGTGCAGACCTTTCTGTTCACGCTGCACCACTATCAGCACCTCAATGACATGCGCCGCCAGCTCGAAGAACAGGCGCAGAACCTGCTGGCCAGCGATGCGGACTACATCAACCTGATGTCTCTGCCGGGTGTGGGACCCATCAACGCGCTGACCATCCTCGCAGAGGCCGGCAACCTGCGCCGGTTTGGTCATCACCGGCAGTTTCTGAAGTACTGCGGTTTTGACCTGGCCAAGAGCCAGTCGGGTGTCCAGCGCGGCCGAGAACAGCTGTCCAAACGAGGCAACGCCCGTTTGCGTCTGGCGTTCTGGCTGGCCGCCGTCGTCGCGATTCGGGCTCGCGAGAACTCATTTCGGGAGAAGTACGACCGATACGTCAGCAGCAACCCCAAGGACCCCGACCTCAAGCGCAAGGCGCTCACGGCCGTGGCAGCCAAGATGGCACGCGTGGCGTACGGAATCATCAAGAAGAACCAGCCGTACAGGCGGTTCTTCGAGCAGAGTTTGCCCAGCGGATCGATCCCTCTCAACAGGGCCGTCGGGGCGCCGACGTAGGTCGGGGACCCCCTAGATAATGCTCGGACCTTCCGCTGGGCTGCCTACGCTGTTTTAGGTACGGTGAAGATCACGACGAAGGCTTCGTGAATCTTGTTTCCACTATGGTTAACCGAGGCGTCCCTGTGCGGCGGAACCGCGTCGCCGATTCTGCTCATTGCTCTTTGTCATCTGCCGATCTGCCCAGCAAGACCGGCGTGCGATGCTGTTGCCGCTTGTCGGAACACCTCTTGCATTTAGTACGTTGTCGGTCCGGATCACCTTGGGCAGGCCTCGCTGGGCTGCCACCTGATCGAGCACGCGCGCAACGTACAGCGCCGGGATTGAGGTGTCCACGGCGATCTGCACGACCTCCTTGCTGCAGTCATCGACCACCGTCAGCGTCTTTACCCGTCGGCCGTTGGCCAGCTCGTCAAACACGAAGTCCATGCTCCACACCTCGTTGGGTTGCGTGGGGCGTACCAAGGGCTGCCTCTCGGGCACGGGCAGCTTCTTGCGCCGGCGCTTGCGCACCATCAGACCTTCCTCGCGGTATATCCGTAAGCGTCCGGTGATCCCACCGGCGCGAGTCAGGCGACTTGCCAGCGATGCGGCAGCAGCTCGCCGATGCGACTGGCCGGGTGCGTGGGCAGCCGCTGCAGCACGTCCTTCATGTAGGCATGTGGCTCATGCCCGTTCAACTTGGCCGAGTGGATCAGGCTCATGACCGCAGCGGCGCGCTTGCCCGCACGCAGGGATCCTGCGAACAGCCAGTTGTTGCGCCCCAGCGCGATCGGCCGGAAGCGGTTCTCCACCCAGTTGTTGTCCGCCGGCAGCCTGCCGTCGTCGACATAGCGGGTCAGCGCCTGCCATCGCCCCAGGCTGTAGTCGATTGCCTTGGCCGTGGCCGATCCGTGCGGCACCTTCTGCCGGTTTGCCACCAACCATCGATGCAGCACATCGGCGGCGGGTCGGGCCTTGTCCTGTCGGATACGCCGTCTCTCGTCGGCATCGAGCTGCGCAACCTCGCGTTCGATATCGTAGAGGTTTGCGAACAGCTTGAGCGCCTGCTCGGCCAACGTGCTCGAGTGGTTGGCCCACAGCGCATGAAACTTGCGCCGCGCGTGCGCCAGGCAGCCGGCCTCGGTGACTCCGGCCGCGAACAGCGCCTTGTAGCCGCTGCTATGTGGTGCAAAACATAGCAGCGGTTATGTTGCGGCCCGAGATATGTGGTCCTCTGTGACGCCGTCAACGCGGTTA
>VFQO010002701.1_pt1 | contig 10306 bp, 12 predicted proteins | sample 3512331 | NCBI WGS metagenome assembly VFQO01 (sample SAMN10412371, study PRJNA504923) | tailings metagenome | isolation source: Replicate 3 from Balatoc abandoned mine | place: Philippines: Itogon, Benguet | collected 2017-08-28 | reverse complement strand
TGAGCGCGTGGACACCGCTCGCCCACTCGGGCATTGCACAGCGGTGGTTTAACTGGCCCAACATCGCGTTTTTCGCGCCGGTACCGCTGCTGGTACTCCTCACGGGCTACGGTCTGGTTCGCAGCCTGCGGGGAGGAGATCCCGGTGCCACGCCTTTCATACTCGCGTTGTGTCTACTGTTCCTCGGGTACAGCGGCTTGGGCATCAGCGTGTGGCCGAACATCATTCCGCCTGGCATCACCATTCGGGAAGCCGCTGCGCCGCCGCAGAGCATGGGATTCGCGCTCGTGGGCGCTTTGCTGATTATCCCCTTCATCCTGGCATACACCGCCTGGTCGTACTACGTGTTCCGCGGCAAGGTGCGGCAGGGTGAGGGCTACCACTGATGGCGTCCCCCACACCTCAAGGCGTGTCGTGGTGGCGCCGTGTCGGCTGGCTGGTCTTGATCTGGGCCGCCAGTGTGGCGGCCCTCTCCGGGGTGGCTCTGCTTTTCCGTGTGCTCATGCGATTTGTTGGCATGAGCAATTAGGGTGCTGCCATGACGGACGGGTGACTCGTATCGGCGTCAGCTATCAACGGGATAGAAACCGTCCCATGTCCCGATGCCGAGCACTGCCAAAGGACACAGCGAACAAGCTGTATGCGGCGGCGACCACCTTCACCAGATGGAGTAGCGGAATTGGAAGGACGCGCGGGCGGGAGTTGGTACAGGGGTCGCGATTTTAGGAAGCGTACAAGCTGATCCGTTAGTGTGCTGCTGGTAAACCACCGCATATTGGCCGACCATTCTTTGCCGTCATGGAAGGCTCATGTCCAAAGGAGACATAAGGACGACGGTGGTGATCCCCGCAATCACTATCCCTAGCACCAAGGCTGCGGCCAGCATGGAACTTCCGCGCAACGCCACACGCTTGTCCTTCCCCTTCTTTTTCCCTTGGTCGTAGTGCCACTTGATGGCGAAGAACATGCAGGTTCCGAACACGGCAACCTTGAACGTAATGAAGACTATTGGAACCCAATCCATTTTTTGTGTATTTCCAGGTTGTTACTTGTGGGTATATTTCGAGAGCAGCATTACCCACAGCCACACTAAAAGTCTGTTAGTACAGTGAACTTGCTACGCACTATCAATATTCCGGTTTGCATGGAGTCCTGGATCGTTGCCGCCCCCTCAAGGCGCATCCGACGGCCGTAGGCACAGAGTACCGAGTGGTCGAAGGCTATCCGCGTCAGTGCACTCGCCACTCGCTTATCTACCGCCTGAACGGAAAACAGGATTTCATCGGAGGTGCTGATACCTAGTATCTGCAGCGTATGCGGATCTATTTCTGAAGGGGGATTCAGCCAGGTCACAGGAAGGCTCACAGCAGCCCCCCGATGAGCGGAACCAAGACGCTCGTTGCAATCGCATTCAGGCCCATCGCCAATGCAGCAAAACCAACCGCAGCCTCGCTGATTTGGAAAGCTTGGGCAGTGCCGATGGCATGGGCGGAAGCGCCTAGTGCGAAGCCACGAACCACGTCATGGCGGATCTTTAGCAAACTCAACAATCCACCGGCAAGAACCGCAGCGGATATACCCGTCAATGCCACGGCCACCGCGCTGATCGGCGCAGACCCGCCCATGCTTTCTGCAACCGGCATTGCCACTGGCATGGTGGCCGATTTGGGAGCCAGCGACATCATTAGCGACCAGTCGCCGCCCAGCAGCCAGGCGATCCCCATTGCCGATATGACGGCAGTGACAGATCCCGCTAGCAGTGCGCCCATCACCGGCCACCAAATGCCCTGAAGCCGTCCCCGCTGGCGGTAGAGTGGGAGCGCGAGTGCCACGGTCGCTGGCCCTGCAAGCCAGGAGAGCGGCTTCGCACCTTCCCGGTACGAGCCATAAGGGATTCCTGCGCCCAGCAATACAGCCACCACGACGGCGGAGCCCGTCAGCACGGGCAGCAGCAGGCTCCAGCCACTGCGCCGGTACGCCCAAAGTGCCAATGAATATGCAGCAACCGTCAGCAACATTGCGGCCATCGCGATCATCCAGGGCTGAGCGTCGATCATGCTCCTACCCCTTGGCGTTTCAGCAGCATCTGCAGGGTGAACGCCGTGACTGCCAAGGTCAGTGCAGCGCCAGCGATGCTGGCCACCATGAAAGGGAGCCAGCCAGACCTCAATATCTGGAACTGCTCCATCACTCCCGCCACGGTGGGGATGAAGAAAAGCATCATGTGCTTTAGCAGCGGCAAGCTCGCCGACTCAACAACGTGCGCCAGCCGTCCAAAGCACCCCAGCGCCAACAACAGAAGCATCATGCCGACGATGGCGGGCGGAACCGGCAGGGCCAGCCATCGCCCAAGCGTTGCGCCTGCGAACAGCATCGCGGCCAAAATTGCAAAGCCCAGAGACAGCCGTCGCCCCCAGGAGGCGATTGCTCGAATGCGCAGGGATGTACCGCTCACAACAAACTCTTTCTGATCACCTGCGCTGACTTAGATGAACGCTCGGCGTTCGGGTGCAACGGTCATAGGCCACAACCAGGGCACCGCACTGCCATTGAATATCTGGAAGACGTCACCTGCACGTATGCTTGCGCCGATCCTTAGTGCCACCACATGATCCGCTCTATCCAGTGTGCTCACCATAGCAATGGATAGCAATATGCAGAATTCTCAAAATAGACCGTATCAGATCGTATGGATATACTGGAAATCCTCTCTTAAAAGGCTTCCAGACGGATCAGTTCCACCGTGATGCCTTCTGTGTGGATCAAAAAAAGTGAAACGCTACGAGCAACTTGCGGGCGACATTGCGGAGTCCATCGCCAATGGCACATTGCCCCCAGGTGCTCGCTTGCCATCGGTGCGCCAGACCAGCGACAGCCGCGGTGTCAGTCCGTCCACCGTGTTCCAGGCTTACTACCTGCTCGAAGGGCGCGGCCTGATCCAGGCGCGGCCGCGATCTGGCTACTACGTAGCGGCCGCCACTGCCACTGTGCCGGAGCCCGAGTCCTCCCGCCCCAGTGGCGAGCAGCAGGATGTCGAAGTCTCCGAACTCGTCTTTCAACTGCTGGAGCACATGCGCGACCGCGATCTGGTTCCGCTGGGGTCGGCTTTCCCCGATCCATCGCTGTTCCCGCTGGACAGACTGGCGATGGCCCAGAGCAAGGCGATGCGCCACCTCGACCCCTGGCGCACGGTCGAGCATCTGTCGCCAGGCAATCCTGAACTGCGCCGACAGATCACGCTGCGCTACCTTGCAACCGCCTTTGCCATCGACGCGAATGAATTGGTCATCACCAACGGCGCGATGGAGGCGCTGAACCTGAGCCTCGAAGTCGTCACCAAGCCCGGCGACCTGGTGGCCGTCGAATCGCCGACCTTCTACGGCGCCTTGCAGGCGCTGGAGCGTCTGAACCTGCGCGCCATCGAGGTGCCGACCCATCCACGCACCGGCGTGGATGTTTCCGCTCTTGCCGCAATATTGGAAAGACACCCAGTAAAGGCGTGCTGGTTCATGCCCAATTTCCAGAACCCCCTGGGCAGCCTGATGCCTGACGAGGCCAAACAGGCGCTGGTGCGGCTGCTGTCCAAGCGCCAGATCCCGTTGATCGAGGACGACGTCTACGGCGACCTCTATTTCGGAACCCACAAGCCCCGGCCCGCCAAGGCGTGGGACACCGAGGGGCTGGTGCTGCATTGCAGCTCGTTTTCCAAGACGCTCGCGCCCGGCTACCGGATTGGCTGGGTAGCCGCCGGGCGCTTCTCGGCCACGCTGGCCCGGCGCAAGCTGATGAGTTCGCTGACCGCCGCCATACCGTCCCAGGAGGCGCTGTCGCGCTATCTGCAGCAAGGCAGCTACGACCGCCACTTGCGGCGCCTGAGACTCACGTTGCAGGGGAATCGGGCCGTAGCGCTGCGATCCATTGGCCAGCACTTCCCTGCGGGAACGCGGGCCTCGCCACCGGAAGGCGGCTACTTCCTCTGGATCGAGTTGCCCACCCGCATCGACGCGCTGGCATTGCACCGGCTGGCATTGGCCCATCACGTGAGCAGCGCGCCTGGGCACCTCTTCTCTGCGGATCATCGCTTCCGCCATCATCTGCGCATCAACTTCGGGCAGGCGGACTCTGCGCAGCTCGACGCGGCGCTCAAGCAGTTAGGGAAACTCGCAAATTCGCTGGCCCAACGCGGTTCGGCGCCGTGAACCGTGAGCGGCGGGGCAACCTGATACGTTCAAATATTCCGCATCTGCTGCTTTCTTTGGCGACCGTTTACAGCCATATTGGTGAAGTTCAGCGGGGCACATGCCCTGACTTTTCCCTTATGGAGTGGCCACTTCTTTATGGCTGATTTGGCACTAAATCTCATGCCAAGCATTGCAACAATTTCCCTTCCTGAATCCAACCGTGCATCCGCCCGTAATCTGCCACGGAGTCCGGGAGCCGACACCCGCTCCACGGTTTGGCTCGATAGCCTGGCAGAACCACTTGACCATGCTCCAGCAAGCGTTGACCTTCTTCAGAAATTTGCTTCCGACGGATTGACGCGGATCGGTGTCGCTGAAGAACTGGGCGGCGATGGCGGTTCCTGGGCCGACGCGGCTGAATCAATTGCGGAATTAGCTCAACGTTCGCTCACGGCCTCTTTCGTTCTATGGAGCCACCGTACCTATATCGAGTGTGTGGTGCGCAGCAACAACCCCGCGCTGCGTGACCGAGAACTGCCAAAACTGCTTACCGGCGAGTGGGCTGGTGCGATCGGCATGTCCAATGCAATGAAATTCGTTTGCGGCCTGGAGCCTCTGGAAGTCATCGCCCGGCAGGCCGACCGGGCGCATGGCCAACAGTGGCTCATCGACGGCACACTTCCCTGGGTCACGAATCTTCGTGCCGGAGGGTTCAGTGTTGCGGCTGCCGCGCAACCGGCAACTCCCGGCCCAGTGCCGGTGTTCTCATTTCGCTCGGACTTGCAAGGCGTGCGTCGCAGCCAGGATCTCGCATTGATGGGCCTGCGCGGCAGTGACGTGGCAGCCATCGAGTTGGAGGGAGTCTTCGTCGGGTCTGAACACAGGCTGCACGACAACCTGACTGTCTGGCTTCCTCAAGTCAGACCCCAGTTCCTCGGATTCCAATGCGGGATGTCGATCGGGCTGGCGAGAGCCAGCATCGCGGCAGCGCAAGAGCGCGTCGGCCGCCGCGAAGTGCTGCGCGCACCGCTCGCCGAACTGCACCTCGCACTGGAGAAGGACACTGGAGAGCTACTGGGCGGTCTCCAAAGCGGCGTGTTCAGCAGTGACCCTGCGGCACTGTTCCGTTTGAGAATCGTACTTGCGCGGCATGTGCAGCAGGCTTTGTACCTCGAACTACAAGCCTGGGGTGGTCAAGCCTATCTTGACGAACAGGCCCCCGGATTCGCACGGCGCTGGAGAGAGTCGGCATTTATTCCCGTTATCACGCCAAGCCTCGCGCAGTTGGAAATCCAACTGAGCCTGCTCAACCGACAGGCATCTGATACGCCCTAAAACAAAGAATCTGCGCCTTCCGCTCGGCGAGCATACGGGCGATGATCGAGCGACCATGTCCGGTCGCTTGATTCAATCCCTCGCTCTGTCCGCCGCCTGCCTGCTCGCAGGTACTGTATTTGCGCAGTCCGTTCCCGCGTCGCATGACATGGCTGCTCGTGTAGCGGCCTGTACCACCTGTCATGGTCGTGAGGGACGCGCCACGAACTCAGAGTATTTCCCCCAGCTGGCAGGAAAACCGGCTGGTTATCTATTCGAGCAATTGCGTAATTTTCGCGATGGGCGCCGCCAGCAAACCTATATGAATGGCTTGCTGGCGAATATGTCAGATGCTTATCTGCATGACATAGCCGAATATTTCGCATCGCTGGACTACCCCTATTCACCGCCACCGGCTTCTTCAGCGCCATCGCTGCAGCTTGCACGTGGAAAGACGCTGGTATTCAGCGGCGATCCGGCACGCGGCATCCCCGCGTGCGCGCGCTGTCATGGCGAAGCATTGACGGGCGTTCTGCCGAGTGTTCCTAGCTTACTTGGCCTGCCGCGAGCATATGTGGCCGCACAGTTGGGTGCTTGGGTGACAGGCCAGCGCCGGGCCATCGCTCCCGATTGCATGGCAGAGGTAGGACGCAAGCTGAACAGCGAAGACGTCCATGCCGTGGTGTCATGGCTTGAGATTCAGCCCGTGCCGGTGGGCAACAAGCCTGTTGCGTCGCTGCCGACCAGACCGGCGATGCCCTGCAGCGCTATGGAGACGCATCCATGAAAGCGCGCCGCAGATTCTTCCCAGTCGTGCTTGTCGTGGTCATCGCATTCATTGCGCTCGCTGCTGCGGTCATCATGCTCAACAAGTACGATGAGGCTCCCATCAGGAGTGATGCGGTGCCTTCCGTATTTTCGCTACAGCAGATCGAACGCGGCCGCTACCTGGCATTGGTCGGCAATTGCGCAGGCTGCCATACGACGCGCGGAGGTGCTGAATATGCCGGAGGGCTTGGCATCAAGACTCCGTTCGGGCTCATTTACGCAAGCAATCTCACCCCAGACGCGAGTACTGGCATAGGGAACTGGTCGCCGGATCACTTCTGGCGAGCCATGCACAACGGCCGTGCACGCGACGGAAGGCTGCTGTACCCGGCGTTTCCCTATACCAGCTACACGCAGATCACGCGCGAGGACTCGGACGCCATCTATGCATGGTTGCGCACTCTGCCGCCTGTCACCCAGGACAACAAGACGCATGCGCTGGACTTCCCGTACAACACCCAGGCGGCACTGGCAGTGTGGCGCGCGCTGTATTTTCGCCCGGGCAGCTTCACTGCCCAGAGCCAGCGCCCGGAGGAATGGAATCGTGGTGCCTATCTCGTGAACGGGTTGGGCCATTGCATCGCCTGCCACGGTGCCCGCAACAGCCTTGGCGCAACCACCCATTGGGATCGCCTGGATGGCGGTATGTTGCCCGGAGAGGGCTGGTATGCGCCAGCACTCGACTCCCATGCGGAAGCGGGCTTGGGGGATTGGCCGATCACCGAGGTCGTGGCGTTGCTGAAGACGGGGGTCACCTCTCGTGCGTCGGTGTCTGGCCCTATGGCAGAAGTCGTGTACCGCAGCACCCAGCATCTGAGCGAAAGCGACCTGCATGCCATGGCCGCTTATCTCCAGGCGCTGCCAGCACACAGCGCGCCGCAGAAATCTTCGGCGCCCATACAGCGCAGCGCGGCACTGGTGCAGCGCGGCGAGAAAATCTACGCGTTGCAGTGTGCTTCCTGCCACGGCGAATCAGGAGAAGGCAAGGCAGGCATGTACCCGCCTTTGGCTGCGAACCGCGCGGTGAATCTTGCCAACCCTTCCAATCTTATGCAGATGGTGCGGTTCGGCGGATACGCGCCGACCACCGAAGGCAATCCCCGTCCTTATGGAATGCCGCCATTTGGCCATGTGCTCACGGATGAGGACATTGCTGCGGTGCTGACCTATGTGCGGGGAAGCTGGGGCAACAACTCTCCCGAAGTTTCATTGTTCCAGGTAATGCGGCGCTGAAGGTATGACGATGCGTAAATTTCTCAAATCCTTGCAGGCCGTCCTTTGGGCCTTGATCGGCCTGGGTGGCAGCCGAGCTGGTGCCGAAAAGAGGATGGATCAAGGCAGTATTGGTTGGGTCTTGGTATTGGCCGCACTGCTCGTCCTGATTTTCATCGGTGGATTGGTCGTCGTTGCGAAATGGGCCGCGGGGCAATAGGGCCGTAGGGGTCTAGTGGTGGTGTGACAGATACGAATACCGTAGCGGGGAAGGAGCCATCATGGAACTCAGACACTTGCGCTGCTTCCTTGCCTTGGCGGAAGAACTTCATTTTGGCCGTGCAGCAGAAAAAGTGCATGTCGATCAATCGCCTTTCTCCCGCACGATCAAAGAGCTGGAAGAGGAACTGGGCGCATCGCTGTTCGTTCGCACCACGCGCAACACAAAACTGACATCCGCGGGTCAAGCGCTGCTGCAATACGTGCCGCGCATCTTCACGGCATTTGATCAGGCACGCGATGCCGTTCGATCGGCAGACAGCGGGTTCAAAGGGCTACTGCGCATCGCGTTATCCGATAGCGTTCCCCCTTCGCGTCTGCCGGCCTTGCTGGCGCTGTGCCGCGAGGAAGACCCCGATGTAGAGGTGAAGCTGTACGAGGTGCCCTTGGATCGGCAGATTAAGGGGTTGCACGAGGACCTGTACGACGCCGGTTTCACGATGGCTGACGAGGTGGGCGACGGCATCGTGATTACGTCAGCCTGGGAGGACGAGTTGATGGTGGCGATGCCCGCACGGCATCCGCTGCTGGCCTATAAGCATGTGCCGATGGACGAGGTGCTGAGATATCCGCTGGTACAAGGCGACCCGGCTGTATGCACAGGCTATACGCGCCAGATTGAACGCATTCTGTGCAGGTATGAACAAGAGCCGCTGATTGCGCAGCGTGTGACGAGCTACGACGTGGGGCTATCACTCGTCTCCGCGGGCATCGCCTTGGGGCTTGCGGGGGCCGCGCACATCACATCCAGCCGTGAGCCGGGCGTTGTTGCCCGCCCGCTGAAAGGTAAGCAGCCGGTGCTCACTACCTACCTTTTGCGCCGCGATGCGAAACCATCTGATGCACTGGCCAGGTTCATCGAACGTGTTGTAACCCTTGGAGTTGCTGCTGACGATATCGTGGGCGAGGGGGCGGGAAATCGCATGGACAAAGGAGTGGAAGCATGAAAAACCCCATGTTGATGATAGTAGTCACCGCGCTGGTGGCATGCGGCCAGGCTCAAACGCCTGCCGAGATAGAAACCGTGGACGCACTCGTCGCCAAGCCTGCGCGCATTAAGGAGATCCAGCGCCTGTGCAAGGAAGATCGCGCCAAGGTTGGCGACGAACTTTGCCTGCGCGCCGCCGAGGCAGCCAAGCGGCGGTTCTTCGGCGACAAGCCCGAGCAGAAATCTCAGTAGCCCGTTGAGCAATGGCTTCGCCGCGACGCGGAGCCTGTCTCTTGGCATTTGTTACCTCGATACGCCGCAGCGCGCTCGCGCTGGCGGCGTTTTTATTGTGGCCGATGCAGCATGAATTACGGCCTTTTGTGCATCAGTCCTAGCTGCAACGGCCTTTGACCTCCACTGACCCGGCACCGATCCTGACGCCTGCGGCACGTCCTTGTGCCGCGCTTTCCATGAGGAATCGGCGCAGGAGAAATCGGAGGCCAGGTCATGCAAGGGACGAACGTACTGTTCGGTCAGATCGCCGTGGTATTCGGCATCGTGATCGCCGGAGTGTGGAGCGCCACACAATGGACAGCAGCAGCCCTTGGCTATCAGCTACGCCTTGGCTCGCCCTGGTTTGATTTCTTCGGCACGCCGGTCTATCACCCGTGGCGGCTGTTCGAGTGGTGGTTCTTCTTCGACGCCTACGCGCCCCGCATCTTCGACATTGGGGGAGCCATCGCGGGCGGCAGTGGCTTGGTGGCGGTGGTGGTCGCCATCGGCATGTCGATATGGCGGTCGCGCCAATCGCGCCTAGTCACGACTTACGGCTCGGCCCGCTGGGCGAACGCGCAGGACATTCGCAAGGCGGGCCTGACGCAGCCGGCCGGTGTGTTCCTTGGCCAGCACGACCGCCAGTACCTGCGCCATGAAGGGCCAGAGCATGTTTTGACCTTCGCGCCGACACGCAGCGGCAAGGGCGTCGGCCTAGTGGTGCCCACCTTGTTGAGCTGGCCGGCCTCGGCGGTCATCCACGACATCAAAGGCGAGAACTGGCAGATCACCGCAGGCTGGCGCTCGCGTTTCTCGCATTGCCTGCTGTTCAACCCGACCGATGCGAAGTCGGCAGCCTACAACCCACTGCTGGAGGTGCGGCGCGGCGCGCATGAGGTGCGCGACGTGCAGAACATCGCGGACATTCTGGTCGATCCCGAAGGCGCGCTGGAGAAGCGCAACCATTGGGAAAAGACTTCGCACGCGCTGCTGGTCGGGGCCATCCTGCATGTGCTCTACGCGGGCGAAGACAAGACGCTGCGCGGCGTCGCCAACTTCCTCTCCGACCCGGCCAGCCCGTTCGAGCTGACCTTGCACCGGATGATGACCACGCCGCACCTCGGCGATGCCCCGCATCCCGTGGTGGCGTCGGCTGCGCGTGAAGTCCTCAACAAGAGCGACAACGAACGCTCTGGCGTGCTTTCCACGGCGATGAGTTTCCTTGGCCTGTACCGCGACCCCACGGTGGCCGAAGTCACCTCGCGCTGCGACTGGCGCATTGCCGACCTGA
>VFQO010002700.1_pt1 | contig 10308 bp, 5 predicted proteins | sample 3512331 | NCBI WGS metagenome assembly VFQO01 (sample SAMN10412371, study PRJNA504923) | tailings metagenome | isolation source: Replicate 3 from Balatoc abandoned mine | place: Philippines: Itogon, Benguet | collected 2017-08-28 | reverse complement strand
CCTTGAGAAACACCGGCTCCACCATGAACCAGCCGTCGCCAAACAGCGGCTCAAGACCGGCTGCGGCTTCGGGGGTGCGCAGGTAACGGAACCGTTCGTCGAAATCGGAGCGTTCATCGGCGGCGATGGCGATGATGCAAGCGGTCGCCGCGAGGTTCTCGAGCCGCGCCTGCTTGCGGTCGGCGGCATCCTGCCTCAGCGAGAGAATGTCCTGCCCGCGCGGATCAAGCCCGGCCCGTTCCAGCGCGGTGCGCATGGGGCCAGTTTGCTCGACGGGGAGATCCGATCGCCAGGCAATCGCAACGCCAGCCTCGCGAAGCACGGCAAGGCCGAGCGCAAGGCCGGGCAACTGCGCCGGATTGGTGGGCGGCGCGAACAGGCCGCCTGCCGGATCGAGATCGATCATGGCCACCGGCTGCTCGCCCGGCGCACAGGTCCGCCGCCGCCCGTCGAGCGCAACCGGATCGTTGAGCATCGCCGATAGCGGCGCGCCGCCGCCTTTGGCTGCGATGGCGACATTGCGGGCATAGCGGACGAACTGGGCAAAGCCGCGCTGCGCGGGCTCATCCGATGCGGGCGCGCGCAGGGCGGCTGCCTCTTGAGCCGAAAACGAGGGCAGGATTACCATCGGTTCGGGCGCGGGTGCCGTTGCTGCTGGCGGGGCCGTTTTCGCGGCGGGCGCGACCTGCGGGATCACGTTGCCGCAGCTGGACAGCGTCGCCGCTGCCAGCGCGAGCGTGGGCCACAGGGCAGCCCGGCGGCGGATCATGCCGTTTCGCGCTCCCGCACGGTGCGGAACTCGATCTTCTTGTCGTAGGGCGCGCCGCAGACGATCCGGTTCACGAACACGCCTGCGAGGTGGATCTGATCGGGATCGAGCGATCCTGCCGGCACCACTTCCTCGACTTCGGCGATGCAGACCTTGCCGCAGGTGGCGGCGGGCAGGTTGAAGTTGCGCGCGGTCTTGCGGAACACGAGATTGCCGGTGGTATCGGCCTTCCACGCCTTGATGATCGCCAGGTCGGCGAAGATGCCCTGCTCGAGGATATAGGTCTGCATCACCCCGTCGCGGTCGGGGAATTGCTTGTGCTCCTTGCCCTTGGCGACTTCGGTGCCGACCCCGGTGCGGGTGTAGAACCCGGGAATGCCTGCTCCGCCTGCGCGCATGCGTTCGGCCAGCGTGCCCTGCGGGCAGAACTCGACTTCGAGCTCGCCGGCCAGATACTGCCGCTCGAATTCCTTGTTCTCGCCGACGTAGGAGCTGATCATCTTCTTCACCTGACGGGTGCGGAGCAGCTTGCCGATGCCCTCGTTATCGATCCCGGCATTATTGCTGGCGAAGGTCAGCCCCGTCACACCGCTGTCACGTATGGCGTCCAGCAGCCTTTCGGGAATGCCGCACAGGCCGAACCCGCCTGCGGCGATCAGCATATCGTTCTTGAGCACGCCTTCCAGCGCGCTTGCCGCATCGGGATAAAGCTTGGTCATGGGGCCTGCCCGCCTCGTCGGTGTGGTTTGCGAGATCGATCCCTCAGGCGGGATCCTGCGGGGTGATTAGTGGGTTACACCGCGGCTGTCACGCCCACGACTCGGTTATCGCATCGGGCAAATATGGTGCGATGCAGCATGGCGTGAGGGCCAATTTTCTGCACATAATATGTGCAACTGCCGCTTTTAAGGGCAGTTCTGTGCAATGTTTTGCATAAAACTAGGCATTTTGGCCACATACTTGCATTCTTTGCATCAAAAAGGGTGATTTCGCACTTGCACAATCAAACCCTGCCCTGCATATGGAAAGGGCCTTTCAGGCATCCTCTCCCAAACTTTCAAGCCCGGCCTCGTGCCGGGCTTTTTTCTTTTCGGCCCCGTTCGGCTCTCCAGGCTGACCTCGCGGCGAGGACGGGGCTGCCTGCCGCCTGTCTGATTGCATTCGCTTTGTCCCGTTCCTAGCTATCTGGCACACGCACTCGTTCCAGCAGCACAAGGGAATTCCATGGCCGACCGCGAAACTGCCACATCGGTCCGCACTGTCAGATTGCAGGTCGCGCCTGCGCGGCAGGAGGAATCCGGACAAGGCATTGCCCGGATGCCGCGCTCGGCCTTCCAGAAGCTCGGCATTACCGAAGGCGATGTGGTCGAGATCAAGGGCAAGCGCGTGACGGCCGCGATCGCGATGGCGGCCTATCCCGAAGACGATGCGCTTGATGTCGTGCGGCTCGATGGTCTGCAGCGCGGCAATGCCGAGGCGGGATCGGGCGAGCATGTCGAAATCGCGCGCGCCGAATCGCGCCCGGCCACCCGTGTCGTGTTCGCTCCCGCCCAGCGCGAGATGCGCCTTCAGGGGCCGACCCAGGCGCTCAAGCGCAATTTCTTCCGCCGTCCGCTCGTCGCCGGCGATCTGGTCGCGACCACCGGGCAGCAGCCGGTGCAGAACATGCCGGCTGACGTTCGCCAGCTGTTGCGCGCGCCAGCCTATGCCTTGACCCAGATCAGGCTCACCGTTGCCTCGACCAGCCCCAAGGGAATCGTCCATATCGACGAGAACACCGAGGTCGAACTGCGCGCCGAATTCGAAGAACCGCGCGATGGCCGGGCGGTGGTCAATTACGACGATGTCGGCGGCATGGAGGAGACCATCCGTGCCCTGCGCGAAATGGTCGAACTGCCGCTGCGCTATCCCGAACTGTTCATCCGCCTCGGGGTCGAACCGCCCAAGGGCGTGCTGCTCCACGGCCCGCCGGGCACCGGCAAGACCCGGCTGGCGCAGGCCGTCGCGAACGAGAGCGATGCGACCTTCTTTACCATCAACGGCCCGGAAATCATGGGCTCGGGCTATGGCGAGAGCGAGAAGCGCCTGCGTGAAGTGTTCGAGGAAGCCACCCGCGCCGCGCCTGCGATCATCTTCATCGACGAGATCGATTCGATCGCGCCCAAGCGCACGCAGGTCCCCGGAGAGGCGGAAAAGCGCCTTGTCGCCCAGCTGCTGACGCTGATGGACGGGCTAGAGAAGCGCGCCAACCTTGTCGTCATCGCCGCCACCAACCGGCCCGATGCCATCGACGAGGCGCTGCGCCGCCCCGGCCGGTTCGACCGCGAGATCGTGATCGGCGTCCCCGACCAGCGCGGGCGACGCGAGATTCTCGGCATTCACACCCGCGGCATGCCGCTCGAGAGCGCGGTCGATCTCGATGAACTGGCGCGAGTGACCCACGGCTTTGTCGGCGCGGACATTGCCGCGCTGGCGCGCGAGGCGGCGATCGAGGCCGTCCGGCGGATCATGCCGCGCCTTGATCTCGACGAGCGCACTATTCCGCCCGAAGTGCTGGAAGACCTGTGCGTTTCCCGCGACGACTTCCTCGCCGCGCTGAAGCGCATCCAGCCCTCGGCGATGCGCGAGGTGATGGTGCAGGTGCCCAATGTGTCGTGGGACGATATCGGCGGCGCGGGCGAGGCGATCGACAAGCTCAAAGAGGGGATCGAGCTCCCGCTCAAGAACCCCGAGGCGTTCCGGCGGCTGGGCATTCGTCCGGCCAAGGGCTTTCTGCTCTATGGCCCGCCCGGCACGGGTAAGACACTGCTCGCCAAGGCGGTGGCCAAGGAAGCCGAGGCGAACTTTATCTCCATGAAAAGCAGTGACTTGCTCTCCAAGTGGTACGGCGAGAGCGAGCAGCAGATCGCGCGCCTGTTCGCCCGCGCCCGTGCGGTGGCACCCTGTGTCCTTTTCATCGACGAGATCGACAGCCTCGTTCCCGCGCGCGGCAGCGGGCAGGGCGAACCGCAGGTTACTGGCCGGGTGGTCAACACTATCCTCGCCGAGATGGACGGGCTGGAGGAGCTGCAATCCGTGGTCGTGATCGGGGCGACCAACCGACCGACGCTGGTCGATCCGGCCCTGCTGCGTCCGGGCCGCTTCGACGAGCTGGTCTATGTCGGCACCCCGGACAAGGCGGGGCGCGAGCATATTCTGGGCATCCACACGGGCAAGATGCCGCTCGGCAAGGATGTTGATCTCGCTGGAATTGCTGCACAAACCGAGCGGTTTACAGGGGCGGATCTGGAAGATCTGGTGCGTCGCGCGGGGCTTGCCGCGCTCCGGCGCGTGGGCGGCGAGGTGAGCGCGGTCGAGGCCCGCGACTTCGACGCCGCGCTCAAGGACTCGCGCGCGACGGTGACGGTCGAGATGGAGGACGAGTATCTCAAGATGCGCGGCGAGCTGAAAAAGCGGGCCGCCGCTGTCCAGCCGATGGGTTTCCTGTCACCCGATATGCTGACCCCGACCCGCGACAAGAAGCACGATTAACCTGCCGCCAATGTTCCACGTGGAACATTGGCGCAGCGCCTGCTTTTGTCCCGCCCCCGCGGGGCTAAGGGGGGTCTAGAGGGGGTCTAGCAGGGGTCTAGAACGACCTAGTGCGCCGCATCCCAGCTTGCCCCGGTGCCGATTTCGACCCCGAGCGGCACGGTAAGTTCGACCGACGGCAGGGCCGCTTCCGCCATCACCGCCCGGATGATCGGCGTTGCCGCCTCGACGCGGGCTTCGGGCAGTTCGAACACCAGTTCGTCGTGCACCTGCAACAGCATCCGCACATCGTGCAGCCCGGCCTCGGCCAGCGCGGGAAGCATCCGCGCCATCGCGCGTTTGATGATGTCGGCGCTGGTGCCCTGGATCGGCGCATTGATCGCCGCGCGCTCGCTCCCCTGCCGTTCGGCCTGGTTCTTGGAATTGATCCGCGGGAACCACGTCTTGCGCCCGAACAGCGTCTCCGAATAGCCGTTGGCCCGCACGCTTTCGAGCGTTTCGTGGATATAGCGCTGGATGCCGGGGAAGCGCTGGAAATAGGTGTCGATCATCGCCTGGGCTTCTTCCGGCGGCACTTCCAGCCGCGCGGCGAGGCCCCAGCGGCTGATGCCGTAGAGGATCGCGAAGTTGATCGTTTTGGCCCGCGCGCGGGTATCGCGGGTCACTTCGCCGAACATTTCCTGCGCGGTGCGGGCGTGGATATCCTCGCCGTGGGCGAAGGCTTCCTTCAGACTATCGACCCCGGCCATGTGTGCCGCCAGCCGCAGCTCGATCTGCGAATAGTCCGCCGCCAGCAGCACATTGCCCGGCTCCGGCACAAAGGCCTCGCGGATCTGGCGGCCTATCGCCGTGCGGATCGGGATGTTCTGCAAGTTCGGATCGGTCGACGACAGCCGCCCGGTCTGCGCGCCGACGAGGCTGTAGCTGGTGTGCACGCGGCCCGTTGCCGGATTGATCGCCTCTTGCAGCGCATCGGTATAGGTCGATTTGAGCTTGGCGAGCTGCCGCCATTCGAGCACCAGTTTGGGCACCGTCGCGCCTTCGGCAGCGAGCTTTTCCAGCACCGACACGTCGGTCGAATATTGTCCGCTCTTGCCCTTCTTTCCGCCCTTGTAGCCAAGCTTGTCGAACAGAATGTCGCCGAGTTGCTTGGGGCTGCCGACGGTGAATTCCTGCCCCGCAGCCGCGTGGATTTCACCTTCGAGCCGCGCGATCTCGCGCGCGAATTCCTCCGACAGCTTTGACAGGCGCGCGCGGTCAACCCGGATGCCTTCGCGCTCCATCGCCGCGACCACCGGGATCAGCGGGCGATCAACCCGTTCATAGATGCGGCTGCCGCCTTCGATGGCGAGGCGCGGCTTCAAGTGGCGGTAGAGCCGCAAGGTGATATCCGCATCCTCGGCAGCATAGGCGGTGGCGCGGTCCAAGGGCACTTCGGCAAAGCTGATGGCCTTCTTGCCGGTGCCGCACACGTCCTTGAACGCGATCGGCGTGTGGCCGAGATGGCGCTGGGAAAGCTCGTCCATCCCGTGGCCGCCCCCCATTCCTTCCTCGCCGCGACCGGCATCGAGCGCGAAGCTGATCACCATCGTGTCATCGATCGGGGCGACAGCGATGCCGACGCGCGCCAGCACGTTGAGGTCATATTTGCCGTTCTGGAACACCTTGAGGACGCTCTCGTCCTCGAGCAGCGGCTTCAGCGCGGCGAGCGCATCGGCCAGCGGCACCTGCTGCGGCTTTTGCGCGAACATGTCGCTGCCGCCGTGCGCTAGCGGAATGTAGCAGGCATCGTTCGGCCCGAGCGCCAGGCTGACCCCGACCAGTTCGGCGCGGATGGAATCGAGCGAAGTGGTTTCGGTATCGACTGCCACCAGCCGCGCTGCGGTGGCGCGGGCGACCCATGCTTCCAGCTGCTCCAGCGTCTGGACGGTTTCATAGGCGCTGTGATCGACCGGGGGCATTTCCGGAAGCGGTTGGCGGTTGGCACCAGCATCGGATGCCTTGTCGCCGGCGGTGGTGGGCTTGGGCGGATTGAGATCGGTCGGGCGCGAGGGGCTGCCGTGCCCAGCATCCAGCCGCCGCAGCAGCGAGGTGAAGCCGTGCTTTTCAAGGAAGGCGGCCAGCGGTTCGGGCGGCACGGGTCCGAGCTTCATGGACTCGAGCGGCTGGGGGAGGTCGCAGTCCTCCTTGAGCGTCACCAGCACCTTCGACAGCTCGGCATCGGCGCGGCCTTCGATCAACCGGTCCTTGAGCTTCGATGGCTTCATGTCCGGCGCGGCATCGAGCGCTGCGGTGAGCGAGCCGTGCTCGGCGATAAGTTTCGATGCGGTCTTGGGGCCGATGCCGTAGATGCCCGGCACATTGTCGACCGCATCGCCCATCAAGGCCAGCACATCGCCCACGAGGTCGGGGCCGACGCCGAACTTCTCCTCGACCTCCTCCAGCCAGATGCGCTGGTTCTTCATCGTGTCGAGCATGTCGATGCGCGCGCCATCCACCTCGGAGATCAGCTGCATCAGATCCTTGTCGGACGAGACGATGGTGACATCCCACCCGCGTTCCTGCGCGCGGCGGGCATAGGTGGCGATCAGATCGTCCGCCTCCAGCCCGGGCACCTCGATGCACGGCAGGCTGAAGGCGCGGGTGGCATCGCGGATCAGCGGGAACTGCGGGCGCAGGTCCTCGGGCGGCTCGGGGCGGTTGGCCTTGTAGTATTCATAGATGTGGTTGCGGAAGCTGACCCCGCTCGCATCGAGGATCACGGCAAGGTGCGTCGGCCCCTCGGCCGCATCGAGATCGGCGGCGAGCTTCCACAGCATCGTGGTATAGCCATAGACCGCGCCAACGGGCGTGCCTTCCGGATTGGTCAGCGGCGGCAGCCGGTGATAGGCGCGGAAGATGTAGGACGAGCCATCGACGAGATAGAGATGCTGCTTTTCGGCCATGCAGTCTGCTAGCATCGCGCGTGCAGCGGGGGTAGGGGCCTCGGCGCCCTTTCACCGGTTGCGGGCCAGCGCCGGGCCATACGACGAGTGGGGCGAAAAGTGTGGCGAAAATATGGCAAAATTGGGGCGGGGCCGCCTTAATTGCTTGCAGTGCCTCATTCTTGCCATTATTTAGGCAGTCGAACCGGGGATCAAAAACCGGTCTCGACGCTCTCCCTCCTGGGGTGCGTGACATTCGCTGAAGAAGGACATCACACTATGCGTAAGATCATTCTTGCTGCCGCGATCGCCACCTCGGCCCTCGGCCTTGCTGCTTGCTCGGGCGAAACCGCCACCGAAACCGAAGAAGCCACCGACGCGATGGCTGCTGACGCCGAAGCCAACGCCGACGCCGCTGTCGACGCTGCTGCTGAAGCCACCGACGCTGCTGGCGAAGCCGTTGAAGGCGCTGCCGACGCTGCTGCTGCGACCGCGACCGAAGCTGCTGACGCTGCTGCCGCGACCGCTGAAGAAGCCACCAAGGCTGCCGAGTAATCGGAATTGATCCGCGCTGCTCAGGCGGCGCGGTCATGAAGAAGGGCGGTGCCGCGAGGCGCCGCCCTTTTTTCTTGGCCCTTTTGCGGTGTGGAAGGCTTAGCCGCCGGTGCCGTAGGGGGCGCTGGCCCAGTTGCGCACCGGGCTTTGCTGGGCGCGCACGGCGAACCCGTCATACAGCGCGCGGGCAATCGCTGCGATCCGCTCTTCGCGGGCCTGCTTCGATCCCTGACCGGTCACGTAGATCGCCACGGCGATGGTGCGCCCGTCGGGACATTCGATGATGCCGACATCGCTCGAGGTGTTATTGAGCGAGCCGGTCTTGTGGCTGACCCGCGCTTCCAGCGGGATGTGTGCCGGAATGCGGCGCTTGCCGGTCACCGTGCGGCTCATCGCCCCGAGCAGCACCTGACGGCTCTGCTCCGACAGGAATTCGCCCTTGTAGAGCCCGGCGAGCAGCCGCACCATCGCGCGCGGGGTCGCCGCGTCGCGCTTGTCGATGTGATAGGCCGGGTTGTATTCGCCATCATCGCGCACCAGCGTCGCGATATCGCGGTTGATGCTGAATTCCTTGATCCCCTGGCGGCGCATCCAGTCGTTGACGACGCCCGGCCCGCCGACTGCGGCGAGCAGCGCATCGGTGGCCGGATTGCTGGACCGGGTGATCATGATCTCGATCAGGTCGATCGCGGGCATCGCCTGCCCGGCGCGCACCGGCGCCTTGGCCGTGGAGAACTTGGCGGACGCCACCGGCATCATCAGCGGGAATTCGGATGTGAGCGAAAAGCGGCCCTTTTCGACCATTTCGAGATAGGTGGCAGCAACCGCAACCTTGCTGGTCGAAGCCATCGGGAACAGCTGATCGCCCAGCACGGCGATTTCCTCGCCCGTCGCCAGATCGATCGCGGCGACCCCGATGCGGCCCTGTGCAGGGTTGGCAAGATCAGCGATCCGCTGCTCGAAGCTCGAGGCATAGAGCGCCTCGAACGACTGCGGCTGGCGCACCTGCGTGCCGAAAGCGCTGTCGAAACTGGCCTGAAGATCGTCGTTACCCGCGGCTGCCGGCGTGGCAAGCACCGCAAAAGCTGCGGCAATTCCGGTCACGGAGGCAAGGAAACGAGGTCGTGCCATAGAGACAGGCTACTCCATCAGGGTTTCGGACGGCTTAACGGGGCATATCCTAGTCACGGGCGATTCCCCGCCGCAAGCATTGATTGGCAATCCTGCGGCCAATCGAGCCCCTGCCGCGACCGGGAAACGAAAATCGGGGTCAATGCCAGTCCTCGACGCCAATCGCCGGTTCGTCGATTGGCGGCTGGCAACCTCCCGGGCGGGCTTGACTGCGCGGACGTTAAGCGCAGTCTGCCTGTCAAGCATTTGCCACAGGGGACTCCATGACCAACATCGCCTCGCTGGGCGCCTCGCGCGCCGTTCTTTCCGCCATGCTGCTGTCGGCCTCGGGCGTCGCGCTCGCGCAGAGCGTGCCGATCGTCCAGCCCGGTGCGCCGGGGCAGGCGACCCGCACGCTGTCGGCCGAGCAGGCGACCAAGCTGGCGCAGGCGAGCTACACCGCGGCTGACGTCGCCTTCATGCAGCACATGATCGTCCACCACCAGCAGGCGCTGGACATGGCGATGCTGGTCAAGGACCGCACCAATGCCGAGCAGATCATTGCCGTGGCGGGCCGGATCGAAGCCAGCCAGGCGGATGAAATCGCCTTCATGAAGGGCTGGCTCAAGGAGCGCGGCGAGCCGGTCGAAGACCCGATGATGAAGGGTCACGGCGAACACCTGCACCACATGATGCAGGGCATGGCGAGCCCCGAGGATATGAAGGCGCTGGCCGATGCCAAGGGCATTGATTTCGATCGCCAGTTCCTGACCCTGATGATCGCCCACCACCAGGGCGCGGTCGAGATGGTGCAGAAGCTGTTCCGTGAAGAAGGCACCGCCTCCGACCCGGTGATGTTCCGCTTTGTCGCCGATATCGAGAACGAGCAGAACGGCGAGATCAAGCGCATGGACAAGGTGCTCGCCAAGCTGTCGGAAGACCCGCGCACCGGCCTTGCGGCAGGCTTCGACAACGCGGGCGAAGCGATCATGGGCCTGACCAAGATCGCCAGCCTCAGGAAGCCCGCCGGCTTCTTCAATCCTGCCAACCCGGCCGATCTGCGTCCGCCCGCAGCGCCGAGGAAGAGCAAGGACGATAAGAAGGACGAAGCCGCTGCCAAGCCCGCGCCCGAGGCAACGCCTGCTGCCGCGCCCGCCGCTGCTGCTCCGGCTGCGGCCCCCGCCGCCGCAACCCCTGACCGCGAGGAAGAGGACAGCCTCACCGAACTGTCGGAACGCTCGCCGCTGCTCGATTTCGCCAACACCGACATGGCGTTCTTCGACGACATCATGATCGCCGGCTCCTACCACGGCTTCAACATCTACAAGATTGGCACCGATGGTGTGCCGAACCTGATGAGCTCAGTCGTCTGCCCCGGCGGGCAGGGCGATGTCTCGGTCGTCGGCAAGATCCTCGTGA
>VFQO010002699.1_pt1 | contig 10309 bp, 10 predicted proteins | sample 3512331 | NCBI WGS metagenome assembly VFQO01 (sample SAMN10412371, study PRJNA504923) | tailings metagenome | isolation source: Replicate 3 from Balatoc abandoned mine | place: Philippines: Itogon, Benguet | collected 2017-08-28 | reverse complement strand
GCGGGAACACTGACGTTGCTCGCCCAGCGCTACACAACGAGACGAAGACGGCGGGGTCTGCTGCACGGATAGGTGACATCTGACATGGCTTGCCCGAGGGGGTGGGCCTGGAAGGATGCCATCGTGCCTATGCCCTATCCGAAAGAGTTCCGCGATGACGTTGTGCGCGTCGCGGAGAATCGCGAACCGGGAGTGACGGTCGAGCAGATCGCGAACGATTTCGGGGTTCACCCGATGACGCTCACGAAGTGGCTCGCCCGCTCCCGCGCTACCCGGCAGGCTGCCGAGTCGGGGGCGCTGTCTCCGGGCGATCGTGATGCCGAGTTGCGGGAGCTGCGTCAGCGTAATCGGCTGCTCGAGCAGGAGGTCGAGGTGCTGCGCCGCGCGGCGGCGTATTTGGGGCAGGCCCATCTGCCGGGAAAAGGTTCTACCCGCTCGTGACAGAGCTCGCCGCTGACGGAATCCCCGTGACGGTGACGTGCCGGGTTCTCAAGCTCTCCCGCCAGCCCTACTACCGATGGCTGAAGCAGCCGATCACGAACGCTGATCGGGTGGAGGCGTATCGCGCCAACGCGCTGTTCGATGCTCACCAGGGTGACGCGGAATTCGGGCATCGGCTGCTGGCCGATGAAGCTCGCGACGCCGGAGAGTCGATGGCTGATCGGACGGCGTGGCGGATCTGCCGCGACAACGGCTGGTGGAGCGCGTTCGGAAAGAAGCGCAGCAGGAACGGCAAGAAGGCAGGCCCGCCAGTCCACGACGACCTTTGCGCGGTCGTGGACGAGACCGGGCGCATCCGGCATGAGTTCACCGCCGATGGCCCGAACCGGCTCTGGCTGACCGACATCACCGAACATCGCACCGGTGAGGGCAAGCTCTACCTCTGCGCGGTCAAGGACGTGTTCGCCAACAAGATCGTCGGCTACTCGATCGACTCACGGATGAAGTCGAGCTTGGCAGTCAGAGCGCTGGAGAACGCCGTTCAGATGCGCGGCGACGTCGCCGGCTGCGTGATCCACAGCGACCGAGGCAGCCAATTTCGAAGCCGGAAGTTCCTCCGAGCGATCAGCCGTCACCGCATGGTGGGATCGATGGGCAGAGTCGGCGCTGCGGGAGACAACGCCGCGATGGAATCGTTCTTCTCGCTGTTGCAGAAGAACGTCCTCAACCGCCGCTCCTGGGCCCCCGCGACGAGCTGCGCATCGCGATCGTCACCTGGATCGAACGCACCTACAACCGGCGACGCCGGCAAGCCGCTCTCGGCCGTTTGACCCCGGTCGAGTTCGAGGCCATCATGAGCACGCCAGCCGCACTGGCGGCGTGACTACAACCTGTCACCTATCCGTGCAGCAGACCCATTTCGGGATCGTCGGTTGCCTCCCGGACCATGATCGACATCTGCACGGCCTGGGAATGATGCGTTTGCATGTCACGGGCGAAGCCAGCTTCGGCACTGGTACTACTTGGCACAGCGTCCACTGGCGCGGTGAATCGGCCCGCAAGGAGGCTCACGGCTATCGCAACCGCAACGCCCAAAATGAGCAGTACCAAGGAACGAGTCTTAAGCAATTTTCCCGGCTCCGTCGATAGTGCGGTCGCCGGTTGCGCCCGGCTTGAGAAGCGTCGATGAGACGATGTTGGACAGCAGGGACTTGCGGCTAGGCCTGGGAGAGGAGAGAGCTCGCGGTGGCCTCCACCGGCCCGGACAGGTCGTTGCGTTGACTCAACGCGGGCTGACGAGCGGCACGAACACCGTTGAGGATCACGACGACTTCCGCGATCTCGTGGACCAGCACAACGCCCGCGAGTCCCAGCACACCAAAGAGGGCGAGCGGGAACAGGAGGATGATGATGCCGAGGGACAGCACGATATTCCCGGTCATAATGCGCCGCCCGCGGCGGGCGTGGAGGAGCGCCGCGGGGATGAGCCGGAGATCGTTGCCGGTGAAGGCGACGGAGGCGGACTCGATCGCGGCGTCGGATCCTGTGACACCCATCGCGATACCGACATCGGCGGCCGCCAGGGCGGGGGCGTCGTTGATGCCGTCACCGATCATCGCCGTCCGCTGGGACGCCGAGTAGGTCTCGATGGCGGCGGCCTTGTCGGCGGGGAGAAGTTCTGCGCGCACGTCGCTCACGCCAGCCTTGTCGGCGAGGGCGCGGGCCGTGCGGGCGTTGTCGCCGGTGAGCATGGCGGTACTAATCCCAGCGGCGGCGAGCTGGCGGATGGTCTCTGCGGCTTCGGGCTTGAGTTCGTCGCGGATGCCGATGATGCCTGCGGTTCGTCCGTCGAGCTCGACCACGACGACTGTCATGCCCTGCTCCTCGAGGGCCGAGGCCTGGCTGCTGAGGGCGGCGGGGTCCACCCAGCGGGGGCTGCCGACGCGGGCGGTCTGCCCGTCCACGGTGCCCGAGATCCCCTGTCCGGGCTTCTCGGTCACGTCCACGACGCTCGCTGGCTCGGTCGCTGCGGCGACGATCGCGGATGCCAGCGGGTGGGTGCTGTGCGACTCCAGCCCGGCGGCGATGCTGAGGATGCGCTCGCGCTGATCCGCCTCGAGGGTCTCGACGGTGACGACCTCAGGGTGGCCGCGCGTGAGCGTGCCGGTCTTGTCGAAAGCGACGAGCTTGATGGTGCCTAGCTGCTCGAATGCCTCCCCGGACTTGATGACCACGCCGAACTTGCTGGCGGCGCCGATCGCGGAGATGACGGTGACGGGAACCGCGATCGCCAGCGCGCAGGGGGAAGCTGCGACGAGCACTACGAGGGCGCGTTCGGTCCAGGTGAGCGGGTCGCCCACGATGAAGCCGAAGACGACCACCAGTGCGGCGATGATCAGCACGATCGGGACGAGGGGTTTGGCGATGCGGTCGGCCAGACGGGCGCGTTCGCCCTTTCGGGCGTTGGCCTGCTCGACGAGTTCGACGATCTTGGTGAGTGAGTTGTCGCGGCCGTCCGCGGTGGCCTCAAGCTGCAGCGACCCGGTGCCGTTGATCGAGCCGGCCGGTACCGTGTCGCCAGGGCCGACCTCGACCGGGATCGACTCGCCGGTGATGGCGGAGGTGTCGAGGCTGCTGCGCCCGTTGACCACGATCCCGTCCGTGGCGACGCGGTCGCCAGGGCGGATAACGAGGATGTCGAGCTCCCGCAGCTCGCTGGCCGGGATAGTGGTCTCCCCGGAGAGTCGGGAGACGGTAGCGGTCTCCGGGATCAGTGACAGCAGGGCGCGCAGGCCGGTCCGGGCCTTGTCCATCGCGCGGTCCTCGAGGGCCTCGGCGATCGAGAACAGGAAGGCCAGCGCGGCCGCTTCCCCGACACGGCCCAGGAGCACCGCGCCGAGGGCGGCGATCGTCATTAGCAGACCGACACCGAGACGCCCCCGTCGCAGGCGCTTGATCGCCCCGGGCACGAAGGTCGTGGCACCGGCGAGAAGACTCGCGGCGAGCACGATCATCGCAGGGAGGGCTACGCCGGACCATTCGAGGCCGTATCCGAGGGCCAGGAGAATACCCGACGCGATCGGCAGCAGCAGGTGCCGGTCGCGCCACCACGGCACGAGTGCATCGTCCCCGCCGTGGTCGTGCTCGTCATCGTGGTCGTCGTGCCCATCCTCGTCGTGGGTGCTGGTGCGGTCGCGACCGCCGTGCGCAGCCCCCGGCTCGGCGTGGAGGGCGGCGCGGCGAGTCAGGGCGAGCTTCTGTGGCTCGATTCCCTCCTCGGGCGCGCAGCATTCGCGGCTCAAGCCGGAACCCCGCAGCACAGCGGTACGTCGCAGTTCTCATCGGTGCAGGCCACGCCGTCATCGACCGCGAGAACCGTGTCCAGGAGCACCGACATCGCACGGGTCAGGTGCGGGTCCGCGATCTCGTACCGGGTTTGCCGCCCCTCCGGAGTGGCAACCACGATCCCGCAGCCGCGCAGACACGTAAGGTGGTTGGAGACATTGGAGCGAGTCAGATCTAGCTCGCGGGACAACTGGGCCGGGTATCCAGGCCCCTCCAGCAGGCTCAGCAGAATGCGTGAGCGCGTCGGGTCAGCCATCGCGCGGCCCAGTCGGTTCATCACGTCAGTGCGGGAAGCTTTGGTAAGCATGTAGTGACTATACAGCCGTCGTAAACCAATTGGAAGCGACGATGCAAAGCTGCGAGTTCGCTAGCCGTGCAGCAGACCCCTCCATGCCTGGGGCGGTCTTGGCGGCCTGCTCGACGTCAGCCAGGGTCCAGCCGGCGTTAGCGGCAGCGAGTAGGCACATGAAGCCGGTCCAGCTGGGGTTGCCGCCACCGGCGACCGTAGCCATGTGAGCGCTCCCGGCTTTGGAGAGCTTGCGGTGGGGCCGTACCGCGGCGATAGGTCCGGAGGGGCGGTCACATACTCTCTTTGGCTGCTCCCCCAGTGAGCGCCTGGAAGGTGATCGTGCTCGTACTCGTCTGAGATCGGGTAGTGCGCTGATGATCGTCGCAAGATCGCGGCAAACTCGCTTCCCGATAGATCAGGATTGTCAACTACAGCCACAGCACCCCTCCGCAAGGAGACTAGGCCGAGCTACCACCGTGACGCCGCATGACGCCCCGACCTGCGGCGGTCGCGCGCGCCGCCTAGCGTGGAATCCACGATGAGCTCGAGCGAAGCATCCGCCCCCGTGCCCTCCACCACGGTGCACGACTCGCGGCGCTTCCCGCCCTCGTCCGGGTTCGCCGCCCGGGCGAACGTGACCCCCGCCGACCTCGCGGCGCTGCCCGCCGACCCGCTGACCTTCTGGGAGCAGCAGGCGCACCGCCTGCCATGGGCTCGCCCGTGGGAGTCGGTGCACGAGTGGGTGCCGCCGAGCGACGACGACCCCGCGAGCCCGCGTGCGACCTGGTTCGCCGGCGGAGCGCTCAACGCGAGCGTCGTGTGCGTCGACCAGCACGTCGACGCCGGCCGCGGCGAGACCGTGGCTCTCCACTTCGAGGGAGAGCGCGGCGATCGCGCGACCGTCACCTACGCCGAGCTGCAGCGCCGCGTCGCGCAGGCCGCCCACGCACTCGAGGCCCTCGGCGTCGAGGCCGGCGACCGCGTCGTCATCTACCTGCCCGTGCTCGTCGAGACGGTCGTCGCGGCCCTCGCGGTCGCCCGCATCGGCGCCGTGCACTCGCTCGTCTTCGGCGGGTTCTCGGCCGAGGCGCTGCGGTTCCGCGTCGCCGACACGGGTGCGAAGGTCGTCATCGCGAGCGACGGGCAGTTCCGGCGCGGAGCGGCCGTCGGCGTGAAGGGCATCGTCGACGAAGCGGTCGCCGGTCTCGAGCACGTCGAGCACGTGCTCGTCGTGCGGCGCACGGGCGAGGCCGACGTGCCGTGGACGCCCGGTCGCGACGTCTGGTGGCACGAGGCCGTCGGCGCGCAGCCCGAAGAGCACGAGGCTCCCGAGCTCGATGCCGAGCATCCCCTCTTCATCACGTACACGAGCGGCACGACCGGCAGGCCGAAGGGCGTCGTGCACTCGACCGGCGGCTACCTCGTGCAGGCGAGCTGGTCGCATTGGGCGGCGTTCGATGCGAAGCCCTCCGACGTGTACTGGTGCACGGCCGATCTCGCGTGGGTGACGGCGCACACGTACGTGCTCTACGGTCCGCTGTCGAACGGCGCCTCGATCGTCATCGCCGAGGGCTCGCCCGACCACCCCGCGCCGACGCGGCACGCCGAGGTCATCGAGCGGCTCGGCGTGACCGTGTACTACACGGCGCCGACGCTCATCCGCACGTTCATGGCACGGTTCCCCGACGGGTTCCCGGCGTCGTTCGACCTCTCGAGCGTGCGGCTGCTCGGCACGGTCGGCGAGGCGATCAACCCCGAGGCGTGGGTGTGGTTCCACGCGAACGTCGGCGGCGGGCGCGCGCCGATCGTCGACACCTGGTGGCAGTCGGAGTCGGGCGCCGCGATCGTGTCGACCCTGCCGGGCGTGCACGAGGGGGTTCCGGGGGCGGCGGGCGTCGCGCTGCCGGGTCTCGCCGTGCGCGTCGTCGACGAGCAGGGGGCGGATGTCGCACCCGGTTCGAGCGGGTACATCACGATCGAGGGTCGCTGGCCCGCGATGGCGCGCACCGTGTGGGGCGACCACGACCGGTACCGTGCGGCGTACTGGAGCCGCTTCTCCGCGCAGGGCCTCTTCTTCGCGGGAGACGGCGCGACGATCGACGAGCGCGGGTACGTGCGCCTGCAGGGCCGCGTCGACGACGTCATCAACGTGTCGGGGCACCGGCTGTCGACGATCGAGATCGAGTCGGCGCTCGTCGCGCACCCGCTCGTCGCCGAGGCGGGAGTCGTCGGCGTCGCCGACGACGTGACGGGGCAGGCGGTCGCGGCGTTCGTCGTGCCCGTGTCCGCGCCGGTGGCCGCGGGCGCCGATGCGCTCGACGTCGCGGCCTGGCGCGCGGCGGCGACGGATGCCCGGGCCGAGCTGGCCGCGCACGTCGCGCGCGTCATCGGCCCGGTCGCGAAGCCGCGGCACGTGCTGCTCGTGCCCGACCTGCCGAAGACCCGCTCGGGCAAGATCATGCGCCGCCTGCTCGCCGACGTGCTCGACGGGCGCGAGCTTGGCGACACCACCTCGCTGCAGGACGAGTCGGTCGTGCCGGCAATCGCGACGATCGCGCGCGGGTAGGGGCGGCGGGTCGGGCGCGGCGGGTCGGGTCGGCGGGTCGGCGCGGCGCTCGCGAGCGTCGCACGGTGACGATGCGCAACGGCCAGCGCGGGGCGCCGGGGCGCTCGCGGGCCGCGCGACTACGCTCGAGGCGTGCCCGAGCCGCTGCCCATCGACCCGCTCGCCGAGGCGCGTCGGCAGTGGATCGCCCACGGCTGGAGCGACGCCGCCGACGGCATGACGCTCGTGACCTCGGTCATGCGCGCCCACCAGCTGCTGCTCGCGCGAGTCGAGGGCACGCTCAAGCGCTTCGACCTCTCGTTCGCCCGCTACGAGCTGCTGCAGCTGCTGAGCTTCACGAAGGACGGCGTCATCCCGATGGCGAGCGCCACGGCGCGCCTGCAGGTGCACCCGACGAGCGTGACGAGCACCGTGCAGCGCCTCGAGCGCGATGGGCTCGTCGAGCGGCGGCCGCATCCGCGCGACGGTCGCGCCTCGATGCTGGTGCTGACGGATGCGGGCCGGGCCGCGGCCGCCGAGGCGACGGCGGCGCTCAACGCCGAAGTGTTCGCCGACCCGGGCATGCCGCGCGACGACGTCGCCGCCGTGGTGCGGGCGCTCGCCCGCTTCCGCGAGGCGGCCGGCGACTTCGTGACGCCGCCGCCGGCGCCCGAGCCGCTCTAGTCACCACGCGCGGCACCTGCCGCCCCGGCGCGGAGGGTAAACGGTGCGGCGGAGGGAGAGGCGCGCGGCCTAGCGGTGCTCGAACCTCGGCTCGCGCTTCTCGACGAAGGCGGCCATGCCCTCCTTCTGGTCGGCGAGCGCGAAGCCCGCGTAGAAGAGCTGCCGCTCGAAGCGCACGCCCTCGGCGAGCGACGATTCGAAGGCCGCGTTGACCGCCTCCTTCGCGGCTTGCGCGACGGGCTTCGACTTCGAGGCGATGGTCGCGGCGAGGGCCATGGCCTCGTCGAGCAGCGACTCGGGGGCGACCACGCGCGCGACGAGGCCGGCGCGCTCGGCCTCGTGGGCATCCATGCGGCGCCCGGTGAGGATGAGCTCCATCGCCTTCGCCTTCCCGATCGCGCGGGTGAGGCGCTGGGTGCCGCCGATGCCGGGGATGACGCCGAGGTTGATCTCCGGCTGCCCGAACGACGCGGCCTCGGAGGCGATGATGAGGTCGCACAGCATGGCGAGCTCGCAGCCGCCGCCGAGCGCGAAGCCGTTGACGGCCGCGATGACGGGAGTGCGGGTGGCGGCGAGGGCGTCCCACCCGGCGAAGAGCCGGTCGCGGGCGACCTGGTCGTAGGTGGCGCTCGCCATCTCCTTGATGTCGGCGCCGGCGGCGAAGGCCCGCCCCGCGCCGGTGATGACGATCGCGCCGATGCCGGGGTCGGCATCCCACGCCTGCACCTGCTCGACGACCTCGGTCATGAGCTGCGAGTTGAGCGCGTTGAGCGCGTCGGGGCGGTTGAGGGTCAGCAGGCCGACGCGGCCGCGCTGCTCGGTGAGGATCGTGCTGGGCTGGGTCATGCGGCTCCCCCGTGGTCGTCCGCCGCGGCGGCGCTGCGCGCGCGGATGTCGGTGATGATCGCCGAGAAGTCTCGCATCGCGCCGTCGCCCTCGGCGAAGCGCGCGTACAGCGCGGCGGCGAGCGAACCGGCCTCGGCGTGCGTGCCGGTCGCCTCGATGGCCTGCAGCGCGAGGCCGAGATCTTTGGCCATGAGCGCGCTCGCGAAGCCGGGCTCGTAGTCGCGGTTCGCGGGGCTCGCCGGCACGGGGCCCGGCACGGGGCAGTTGGTGGTGAGGGCCCAGCACTGTCCGCTCGCGTTCGCGGCGACCTCGAACAGGGCCTCGTTCGTCAGGCCGAGCCGCTCGCCGAGCACGAAGGCCTCGCTGACGGCGATCATCGACACCCCGAGGATCATGTTGTTGCACGTCTTCGCCGCCTGCCCGAGGCCGGGGCCGCCGCAGTGCACGACGCGGCGACCCATGCGCTCGAGCAGCGGTCGCGCCGCCTCGACGTCGGCCTCGTCGCCGCCGACCATGAAGGCGAGCGTCGCCGCCTCGGCGCCCATGACGCCGCCGGAGACGGGGGCGTCGACGTTGCGGTGCCCGGCTGCGACGGCGAGCTCGTGCGCGCGGCGGGCGTCGTCGACGGCGATCGTCGAGCAGTCGATGAAGAGCGTGCCGGGCGCGGCGAGGGCGAGCAGGCCGTCGCTGCCGTCGGCGGCCGTGCCGGTGTAGGCCCCGATGACGTGGCGGCCGACGGGCAGCATCGTGATGACGACGCCCGCCCCGGCGACGGCCGCGGCCGCCGACTCGGCGATCGGCACTCCCGCGGCTCGCGCGTGCTCGACGGCGTCGGGCGACAGGTCGAAGCCCCGCACGTCGATGCCGGCACGGGCGAGGTTGGCGGCCATCGGCGCACCCATGTGCCCGAGGCCGATGAACGCGACCGCCGCGTGCTCGATCCCGGATGCGCTGCGCTCGGTCATGCCGCCTCCCACTCGCTCGTGCCGAATCTGACCCGCTCAGCGTCGGTGAGCGGCGCGAGCGCGGCCTCGACCTGTGCGGGATCGACCTCGGCGAGCGTCGGCGGGCTCCACCGCGGCGAGCGATCCTTGTCGATGACCTGCGCGCGCACGCCCTCGGCGAAGTCTGGCGCGGCGAGGGCGCGCAGCGCGGCGCGGAACTCGAGCGCGAGCGCCGCTTCGAGCGACCCGGCGCGCGCGGAGCGGCGCAGCAGGGCGAGCGTGGTGGCGAGCGCAAGCGGCGATCGCTGTGCGAGGGCGTCGGCGGCGGCGAGGGCCGCTTCGGTGCCGGATGCGCGCATCCGCTCGATCATGACGGCCACGTCGTCGCCGGCGTAGGCCGCGTCGATCCACGCGCGTTCGGCGAGCAGCGGGGCCGCGGGTGCCGGTTCTGCGTATTCGGCGAGCGTGGCGTCGACGGCCGCCGCCGGCTGCTCGGAGGGGTCGAGCACTTCGAGGGCGGCGACGACCTCGGGCAGGTGGGTGCTGGGCACGTGCAGGTCGGCGAGCCCGACCGCGATCGCGTCGCCCGCCCCCACCATCGCGCCGGTGAGCGCGAGGTGCGTGCCGAGTTCGCCGGGCGCGTGCGCGAGCAGCCATGAGCCGCCGACGTCGGGCACGAAGCCGATGCCGGTCTCGGGCATGCCGACGCGCGAGCGCTCGGTGACGATGCGGTGCGAGCCGTGGGCGGAGACGCCGACGCCGCCGCCGAGCACGATGCCGTCCATGAGGGCTACGTAGGGCTTCGGGTACGCGGCGATGCGCGCGTTGAGGGCGTACTCGTCGCGCCAGAAGGCGGCCGCGCCGGCGCCGCCGCCGCTGCGGGCCTCGGCGTGGAGGCCGACGATGTCGCCGCCGGCGCAGAGCCCGCGCTCGCCGGCGCCGACGATGGCGACGGCGCGCACGTCGTCGCGGCCGGCCCACTCGTCGAGCGCCGCCCGAAGCATGACGACCATGCCGTGGGTGAGCGCGTTGAGCGCGCGGGGCCGGTTGAGGGTGAGCAGGCCGAGCGAGCCGCGCACCTCGACGATGACCTCGGGCTCGCCGCCGGACGCGTCGTCGTCGACGTCGGTCGCGGCCCGCGCCGCGCTGCCGGTCACGACGCCTTCTCGAGCACGCTGCGGCCGATGATGAGCTTCATGATCTCGTTCGTGCCCT
>VFQO010002697.1_pt1 | contig 10314 bp, 7 predicted proteins | sample 3512331 | NCBI WGS metagenome assembly VFQO01 (sample SAMN10412371, study PRJNA504923) | tailings metagenome | isolation source: Replicate 3 from Balatoc abandoned mine | place: Philippines: Itogon, Benguet | collected 2017-08-28 | reverse complement strand
TACTAGTTTTGGGTGTTCCGGTGGCGTGGAGTTTAGGACTTTCGAGCTTTTTTACCTTGATCATCACGATATCAGCCTTGCCTGCAGCAACTACGATTGCACAGCGAATGGCCACCGGCTTGGATAGTTTTGCGCTTTTGGCAATTCCGTTTTTTGTTTTGGCTGGAGAAATTATGAATCGCGGGGGCATTGCTAATCGACTGATTGATTTTGCCAAAGGATTGACAGGAAGACTCCCCGGAGGTCTCCTGTATGTGAATATCATTGCAGCGATGCTTTTTGGAGCGATTGCCGGGTCAGCAGCAGCAGCGGCATCCGCGATTGGGAGTATTTTGGGTAAAAGAATGGATCAGGAAGGTTATCCCAAAACACTAGGAGCAGCCGTGAATATTACTTCTTCGACCACCGGCTTGATTATTCCTCCATCCAATATTTTGATTATTTATTCTCTGGCGAGTGGAGGAGTGTCGATTGCTGCGCTATTCGTTGCCGGGTATTTGCCTGGACTACTTTTGGGGTTGATTTTGATGGCATGTGCGGCCATTTTTATCAAGAAAAAAAATATCCCCGCTGGGGAGCGAGTGACGCTGAAGGAATTAGGAACGGCTTTTTGGAGGGCCGTGCCTAGTTTGTTTTTGCTATTTGTAGTGATCGGTGGGATCGTGGGAGGGGTGTTTACTGCTACTGAAGCTTCCGCAATTGCGGTAGTCTATACGTTGGTGTTATCCTTTGTCTATCGAGAGCTGAAGTGGAAAGAACTTCCGGGTATTTTGGTCCGCTCATCGGAAACCACCGCCGTGGTTTTGCTCCTGATCGGCACGTCAATGAGTATGTCATGGGCCATGTCAGCAGAGGACATCCCGCAGATGATCAGTGAGTTTATGCTCACTGTGAGTGATAACAAATGGGTGATTTTGATACTTATCAATTTGATTTTGCTCGGAGTGGGAATTTTTATGGACATAACGCCGGCTGTGTTGATTTTTACTCCGATTTTCCTTCCTGTTGTGACCAAAGTAGGAATCGATCCCGTGCACTTCGGGATCATGATGGTGGTCAATCTGTGTATCGGATTATGTACTCCGCCGGTTGGTTCGCTGCTTTTCGTAGGCGTATCTATCGCAAAAATCTCTCTAACTCAAGTCATTCGTCCGCTATTGCCTTTTTTCTTGGCCATGATTCTTGCTTTGACCTTGATCATGCTCTTTCCTGAGATCACTTTGATCTTACCGAGATTATTTGATCTCTTGTAGAAAAGCAAAAAGCCCCATCTTGGGGCTTTTTGCTTATTTATTCGGCTGAGGAGTCATTCTCAGGTAAGGTTTGATGACCCGGTGACCTTTTGGAAAACGAGCCGGAATATCTTCGGTTTTGATTGCCGGGGCTACGACCACATCTTCACCTTCTTTCCAGTTGGCCGGAGTAGCTACAGAATAATTGGCTGTCAACTGGAGTGAATCGATGACTCGGAGCAGTTCGTCAAAATTTCTTCCCGTACTTGCTGGATAGGTTATCGTGAGTTTGATCTTTTTGTCCGGGCCGATCACAAAAACAGATCTCACCGTAAAACTTTCATTGGCATTGGGGTGAATCATATCGTAAAGTGCGGACACTTTTTTGTCCTCATCGGCAATGATGGGGAAGTTGACCTGGGTGTTTTGTGTTTCATTGATGTCGCCGATCCAGCCTTTGTGGCTTTCGAGTCCATCAACGCTCAAAGCGATGACTTTTACGTTTCTCTGGGCAAATTCTTCCCTTAATTTGGCTACCGCCCCTAGTTCTGTGGTACAAACTGGTGTGTAATCCGCGGGATGCGAAAAGAGAACCCCCAGCTATCGCCAAGAAATTCATGAAAATTGATTTTTCCTGCTGTGCTTTCGGCTGTAAAATCCGGTGCAACATCTCCTAATCGTAGTGACATTTTTTTAATATTTAAAGTCTATAGAATAAGTAGGTAAATATAAACTCCTAACGGCGTGAAGGCAAAAAGAGTTTACATTGGGAAAAATATCTTCGATTGAATTATTGAATTCCCAGTTTCGGGTAAATCCCAATTTCCATCTTAATTCGTATTTCGAGTCGTGAACCTCCTAGAGACTTATGATTTCTCACATTTTCTTATTCGTTAAGTGAAAACTATCCCGGATGGAGAGAAGTTAGGACATCACCTAAAGCTTAATGCAATAAATGAATACTACAGGATTAATTATTTTTCAGAAAAATCCCATGCTGGGAAAAGTGAAAACCCGACTTGCCAAATCCATTGGAGATGAGGCCGCACTTTCGATTTATCAAGTTTTAGTCCACCTTACCAAAACTCAAGCAAAGTCCTTCGATGCACAAGTTCTCGTCTATTATTCAGATTTTCTTCCTGATCAGGAAGTGGAGGATAGTTGGATCCAGCGTGTTCAAAATGGAAAGGATTTGGGAGAACGGATGAGTAGTGCCTTTCAGGATGCTTTTGAAGCCGGATTTGAAAAAGTGCTGATCATCGGCACGGATTGCCCACTGATAACTGAGGAAATTTTAAAAGAGGCAGTCAGTAAACTTTCATCTTCAGACTTGGTCATAGGGCCAGCCAGGGACGGAGGATATTATTTATTGGGAATGAGTAGGTTATACGCTCAGGTTTTTCAGGGGATTAATTGGAGTACGGACCAAGTCTTGAGTCAGACTGTTGACGTTGCTCAAAAACTTGGCCTTTCCGTTAGCTTTTTGCAGGAATTCTCCGACATTGATACCCTAGAGGATCTTACGCTGTTTACTTCTCAAAATCCCGAGTATGAGTACTTACATCACCCCATTCGCTAAAAGCCTTTTTGTATTTCTGTTTTGGTTAATAAGTGCAGTTCCGCTTTTTGCCCAAAATGAAAATGACTCTGAATCGATGCAGTATGAAATCGTTGTTTTGGGGCTGAAAATCGGAGACATGACTGCTGAAAAATTTGAGGGAAAAGCCGACACCGTGCATTATGTGGTGGAGAGTCAGGTGAAGTTTTGGTTTTTTGGCAATGTGGATCTGCGATTTGAAACCAATTCCAAATTTCACCAAGGAAAGGTGGTCAAGACTCATTCTGAATCAAAAACGAACCGGGGAGATTATCAGTCACAAATCATTCTAAAGGGTTCGGAATATCAGGTTGATGCAGAAACCTACAAATTTGAAAATAATGAATCGGTACGGGGGCCGCTGAGCTGGTGTAGCAACAAGATGTTTTTTCACGAGCCTAAGGCAGGCGAAATTTTTCTCTCGGAGGTATATGGAACTGCTCAGAAAATCAAACAGATAGAGCCTGGTGTATATGAAATCACGGTAGAGGAAAACACAAATCGCTATTACTATCAATCCGGTAAATTGGAAAAAATCGTACTTGAAAATCCAATTAAAAACTATCAAGTAAGAAGAGTACGATGAATGATGTGTTAAGACTTTCGGTGATAATTCCCGTAATCAATGAGGAGGATCATCTGCGGCATTTAATTCCTTTTTTGCAATAGCACGGAGGGGATTTTTTGGAGGATCTGATTGTCGTGGATGGTGGTAGTTCTGATCAAAGTGTACAGGTCGCACGATCTTTGGGGGCTGAGATTATACGCAGTGAGGTCCCATCCCGAGCAGTACAAATGAATTTGGGTGCAAAAGTGGCTCGGGGAAATACACTCTATTTTGTCCATGCTGATACCACACCGATTGCTACTTTTTGCGAGGATATTCAGATCGCAAGACTAAAAGGATATCGAGCCGGCTGCTATCGATACCGATTCGATTCTCAAAAGATCTTATTGAAAATCAACAGTTGGGCGACGAGGTTCAATGGATTGTTTTCTGGGGGAGGCGATCAGACTTTATTCATTTCTAAGCGATTTTTTGAGGAATTGGGTGGATTTGATCCTCAATTTTGTATTATGGAAGACTTTGATTTGGTCAGGAAGATTAAGAGAAAAACCAAGTTTTATATTATTCCCAAGTCGATCCGAGTCTCAGCGAGGAAATATGAAAAAAACTCTTGGCTCTGGGTTCAATCGGTAAATCTGTACGTCTTTCTGAAATTTCATCTGGGTACATCCCCAAAGGAGATCAAGTCTATTTACTTAAAATTCCTCAACTATGGATGACACATCTTACCAACTTAATGGTATTCAACAAATTGGCATAGGAGTGAGTGATTTGGAGGCAGCTTGGAAGTGGTACCGAAAAGCCTTTGGTATGGATGTTCCCGTATTTCAGGACAAAGCCGAAGCGACCTTGATGAAAAAATATACCGGGGACACGGTCCACTCTCGGCATGCAGTTTTGGCGATGAATATGCAAGGTGGAGGTGGTTTTGAGATTTGGCAGTTCACGAGTAGGAACCCTTCGGGAGCAGGGTTTAAGATTGAATTTGGAGATTTGGGAGTCTTTGCGGTGAAAATCAGGACACGTGACTGCTCCAAAGCACTGGATTTTCTCTCCAAACTTGGTGCGAAGATTTTGACACAACCACATCAACATCCAGATGGTAAAAGATCTTTTTTCGTGGAGGATCCTTTCCAGAATGTTTTCGAAATCAGAGAATGTGACTCTTGGTTTTCTGAAAGCACGCACCCCATGGGAGGAGTCTTGGGAGTCTGCATTGGGGTTTCTGATCTGGAAAAATCCAAAAAACTCTATTCAGGTCTGTTAGGATTTGACCATAGTCGATTTGAAAGGAAGGAGGAAATTTCTGATTGGGATGGGAATCAAATCTCCGTTAGCCGAGCTTTATTTTCGATGAGAGGAAAGAATCCGGGTGCGTTTGGGGCATTGCTTTGCCATGCTCAGATCGAACTGGTTCAAGTTTTGGATCGGGAACCCAAAAAAATATTTCAAAATCGATTTTGGGGAGATTTGGGCTTTATCCATTGTTGTTTGGATGTCGATGGATTGGATGAGCTGAAAAGTCTGGCCCAATCCAAAGGGTTTGATTTCACAGTAGACAGTCAGGACAGTTTTGATATGGGACAGGCAGCTGGTAGATTTTGCTATCTCGAAGATCCCGACGGAACGTTGATCGAGATGGTTGAAACGCACAAAGTGCCCATCTTGGAAAAGTTTAATTGGTATTTGAACCTCAAAAAGAGAAATCCCAAGAAAAATCTCCCGGGATTTATGGTCAAGATGATGGCCCTCAATCGGGTGAGGGATTAATTTTTGCCCAGTTTTTTAACCAAATCCACCAATCGATTGGCATAGCCGGATTCGTTGTCATACCAGCCGACTACCTTGACCAAGTTTCCTTTGGCAGAGGTAAGAGCCTCGTCGATAATGCATGAATGCGGATTTCCGATGATGTCCATCGATACGATTGGGTCTGATTCTACCTGAAGATATCCTTTGAGCTCATTTTGGCTTGCTTGTCGGAAAGCTTCATTGACTTGGTCAATGCTTACCTCCTGATTAAGTTCCACGATCAAGTCGGTCAATGATCCATCCGGTACAGGTACTCTCATGGCAGAAGCTTCAATTTTACCCGCAAGTTCCGGTAAAACTCGATCAAGTGCTTTTCCTGCATTCGTTGTAGTGGGAATAATAGAGTACGCAGCAGCTCGAGCTCTTCTCAAATCCCGATGTGGGGCGTCGTGAAGGTTTTGGTCATTGGTGTAAGAGTGCACTGTGGAGGCAAATCCCTTGATCACTCCAAAATGCTCCTCCAAAACTTTGATCATAGGTGCTAGGCAATTGGTCGTGCACGAGGCATTGGAGACGATTTTTTCACTACCAGTCAAGATTTGGTCATTGACACCAAGTACGATCATCGGTATATTTTCGTCCTGGGCAGGAGCAGAGATGATGACTTTTTTTGCTCCAGCATTGATATGTTTTGTTGCACCTGACTTGTCGGTAAATCTCCCGGTACATTCGATCACGACATCGATTTGTAGTTCTTTCCAGGGTAGTTCTTCCGGATTTGCCTGTGAAAAAAGGCTCACCGATTTACCGTTTACTTCAAGTCGGGATGGAGCGAGATGGATATCTGCTTCAAATTTTCCATGAATGGAATCGTACTTGAGTAAGTGAGCGATAGCCTGGTCGTCAGCCAGGTCATTGATGGCCACTAGATTGAGATGAGGATCTTGCAAAATCAGCTTGGCAGTATATCTGCCAATCCGTCCAAAACCATTAATGGCGACTCGAGTCATTATTCGTTGGGGTGGTAGTTTTTGATATTTGACGCGAAGTTAGCCAAATCATAGAATTCATGCTGAGGATAAAATTTTATTCCTTTGATTCAGCTTTTTAACCCTTTTTCCAAAGAAATTTCGGAGGGGCTTTTTGCTTTATAAATTCAACCCTCTATATTTGCACAACCTTTTGAAAAAGCAAGTTTTTCAATAAAAAATGGTCCGTTCGTCTAGGGGTTAGGACGTATCCCTTTCACGGATAAAACACGGGTTCGATTCCCGTACGGACTACTTAAAAGCTGATTATAAACAACCTTAATTGGCTATTGACATTTTTCTATTCATGGTCCGTTCGTCTAGGGGTTAGGACGTATCCCTTTCACGGATAAAACACGGGTTCGATTCCCGTACGGACTACTGAGCAGATTACTATTATCTGTTTTACATTTTTGTTTTATGGTTGTTAGTGGTTAAAGTGAACAAAATCCCAGCTTCTGGCTGGGATTTTTGTTTTTGGGAGTTTTATATCAGCGGTATGCAGCCCAAGACCATTTTTTTTAATTTTCTGAGATCAAATTGTTTAAAAATGCTCAAACCCAATTTCAAACCTAACCTTATTGGATCACTTGCTTTGATGTCCTTAGGAATAGTTTTTTCCTGTAAAAAAGCAGAGCCTGTCGATCTTCATATCATTACGTTAACACCTGAACAAATTGCTCCCCAAGCAGAGGCCGCCCGAAATTCCATCAGTCCAGTCATGGCCGAAGGGCTTAAAATGGATCTTTGGGCGGTCGATTCATTAGTGAAAGATCCTATCGCTATCCAAGTCTATGACGACGGATCTATCTACTATACACGTTCTCCCAGACGGAGTAATTCCGAATTTGATATCCGAGGTCATCAATCTTGGGAGATTCGCTCCATAGCCCTTCAAACAATTGAAGACAAACGTAATTTTTTGCGCACCGAACTTTCTCCCGAGAGATCTTCCGAAAATACTTGGCTAGCTGATCTCAATGGTGATGGTTCTCATGATTGGCGCGACATGACCATCGAGCGAAATGAAATCTTTCAACTGAAGGATACCGATGGGGATGGCTTGGCCGATTGGGCCCAGCGCCAAGTCAACGACTTCTATGATGAAGTAGTCGATGTGGCAGGTGGGGTGATGAAAACTGAAGATGCCCTATACGTCGCTGCCGGTCCTGATATGTGGAGATTGATGGACAAAAACGGAGATGGTATCATGGATGAAAAACAATCTCTATCTCATGGTTACGGCATCCATATTGGCTTTGGTGGGCACGGGATGTCCGGTGTAGAAATGGGGCCTGACGGGCGTATTTATTGGGGAATCGGTGACATTGGCTTCAATGGTAAAGGTGATGATGGTACTGAATATAAATACCCTAATCGAGGTGTAATTGCCCGATCCAATCCTGATGGAAGTGATTTTGAGATTTTTGCGATGGGTGTTCGAAATACCCACGAGTTTGTTTTTGACCAATACACCAATCTGATTTCTGTGGATAATGACGGAGATCATGCAGGTGAAAAAGAACGATTGGTTTACTTGACTCGCGGCTCGGATTCGGGCTGGAGAATCAACTGGCAGTTTGGAAAATACCGTGACCCGGACAACAATACCTACAAAGTCTGGATGGACGAAAAACTCTTTTTGCCTCGCTGGGAAGGACAGGCAGCCTATATCACACCTCCATTGATGAACTATGTAAGTGGTCCTACAGGGATGGTTTTCAACCCCGGGGCAGGGTTAGGGCCACGATGGAAAGATCACTTTTTTGTAGTGGAGTTTGTTGGAAGTGCAGCAAGCTCGGGCATTAATGCCTTCCAGTTGCAGCCCAAGGGAGCTTCGTTCGAAATGACCAAAACCGAAAAGATTATAGGGAGCTTTTTGCCAACAGGAATTGATTTTGGTCCGGATGGAGCATTGTATGCCGCAGACTGGGTCAATGGTTGGGATGATAAAAATTACGGGCGCATCTGGAAATTTACCGACGAGACAGCCGCAGGTTGGGAGCTTCAAAAGCAAACTGCTGCAGAGATTAAAGCAGATTATAAAAAGCTTTCCGAGTCTGAATTGAAAACCAAACTCTATTTTGAGGATATGCGGATTCGACGCAAAGCGCAATTTGAACTGGCCAAACGAGGAGAAAAAGGTGCTGCTATTTTCAAAGAAGTTATCCAAGATAAAAGCAACCAGGTAGCCAGAGTTCATGGTATTGTAGGTTTGACTCAATTGGCTAGAATGGATAAAATGGAGCATGCCGATGCTATTGTTCCTCTTTTGAAAGATCAAGACGCGGAGATTGCGGCTTTGTCTGCCAAATGGCTCGGTGATATCCGATATGAGAAAGCAAATTCCATATTGATCGAAAATCTTAAACATCCCAATGCCCGTGTCCAATTTTTCAGCGCGGAAGCACTTGGAAGAGCTAAAGCCAAAGAGGCGATTCAACCGTTGATCGAATTACTCGAAGCCAACAATGACGAGGACGCTTACCTGCGTCATGGAGTTACTTATGCACTTTCTCAAATCGGTGAGGTGGAGCCTTTGGCGGCATTGTCCAGCCATCCTTCCAAAGGGGTAAGATTGGGAGCCGTTTTGGCACTCAGAAGATTGGAGTCACCGGAATTGGCCAAGTTTCTGGCTGATTCTGATGAATATATAGTTACTGAAACGGCTCGTGCGATTCACGATGATTTTTCGGTCGAAGGAGCCTTGCCAGCTCTTGGAGCCCTCTTGGCAACTACTTCTTTTCAAAACGAGCCCTTGATTCGAAGAGCGATCAGTGCAAATCAACGCGTAGGAAAGGATGAAAATCTGAATCATATTTTGGCCTTCCTCGGTAAATCCGGTATGCCGGAAGTTCTGCGAAAAGAAGCCCTGGCCGCGATAGGTACTTGGTCCAAGCCCTCGCTTGTCGATCGGGTGGATGGGCGATACCGGGGTGAGGTTAAGCGGGAGGCAAGTTTGATCCGTGATCAAGTGAAGCCTGTTTTGGTAGCCTCTGCCTCTGACCGCGCAGAGCAAATTCGTGTGGAAGCCATCAAAGCGATAGGCAAGCTGGAAATCGTCGATGCTGCTGATTTGCTTTTGGCCAAAATCAAAACGGATCCTGCAGATCCGGTGAAAATCCAAGCACTCAACTCTCTGGTAGCCATGAATTCCGCCAATCTAAGTGAGGCGATTTCTCGGGCGATGGGAGACAACAGTCAGTCTGTGCGAGTAGCGGGCTTGGGGCTTTTAGCCCAAACCAACCTTCCCAGTGATCAAAAAGTAACGTTGCTCACAGATATTATTCAGAAGCGGACTGTTCCCGAAAAGCAAACAGCCCTGACCACTTTGGCCAGCCTCGAAGGAGCCAAGGATTTACCGATTTGGAAGACCATTTTGGCAGATTTTGATGCAGGGAGATTGCCGGAAGGCACCTGGGTCGAGCTGGAGGAAGCCATTGAAGCGACCGAATCAGGAGAGTTGAAAAGTGAATTCGCGGGTCTTCTGGAGAAAAAGTCAGGGGGCGAGGAGTGGAAGAAATTTGCCGGGACTTTGGCTGATGGAAATGTCAGACGAGGAAGAACGATTTTCTTCGAAAATCAAACTGCTCAGTGTATCCGATGTCATGCCTATGATGATATGGGTGGAAATGCAGGGCCGGCTTTAGATAATATTGGAAATGTCCTTTCTAAAGAGGAACTGTTGATCGCTTTGGTAGAACCGAGCAAAAGACTGGCACCCGGATTTGGGACTATTACTATTGAAATGAACTCTGGTGAAAAATTAACCGGGACACTCATGGAAGATGGAAAAGAAACCCTCAAAGTCATGGTTGGGGCTGAAGAAAAAAGTATTGCCAAATCCGATATCAAATCTTCCCAAATCGCTCCATCCAGCATGCCGCCAATGGGCACTTTGCTAAGTAAGCGGGAAATCAGGGATTTGGTGAGTTACTTATCTGTTTTGCGTAGAAGCGAATGAAAAAGTTTCTGATTGTTTCGTTTGGGTTGATTGGAGTCATTTTGCTGGCTTCCCCGTGGATAGTTATTCTGGTCGGGAGAAATCAGCTGCATAATTACCGTATCCCCCAAAGGGAGCAATTGGTTGAAAATGAGCCAAAACAGCGGGTTTTGGCCATTTTCCCGCATCCAGAT
>VFQO010002696.1_pt1 | contig 10316 bp, 11 predicted proteins | sample 3512331 | NCBI WGS metagenome assembly VFQO01 (sample SAMN10412371, study PRJNA504923) | tailings metagenome | isolation source: Replicate 3 from Balatoc abandoned mine | place: Philippines: Itogon, Benguet | collected 2017-08-28 | reverse complement strand
GCTCTTCTTCATGTCCGTCATTCTCCTGGTGGTTGACGGACTTCACGAACTTCAGACTGGTACGGCTGGTGGGGGGCAGGTCATCCCGAGGAGCCGACTACGAGGAGCGACGAGAAGCCACCATGTGGATACTCCTTTGAAATCAATGGGTTGGGCTATGTTGAGTGCTGGTTTCGAGGTCTGCGAAATCCTCCAACACTTCGATTTTTCACCGGTAGCCGCTCCATTGAGCGGGCCCGCAACGGTGGGACTCAATTGCGCACATTTGCCACACCGAGCGCGCCGTTCAGGTTGACGTTCCCCCGGAAAACCCCGACAGGTCAAAACTAGAGGTACGGTTGCCGCTGGAGGCAGACCCGCGGCTAGCGCTGCTGGTACTCGGCCAGCAGATTCACGAAGAAGGGGGGGGGGCAGTCCTCACCGGCGTGCTGAGCCGCAGCGTTCCGCGCGGGGTCACGGCGACATTGCTGATCGCCGCCTCGACCTCGTCGAGCGAGCCGAGCATTTCGCTGGCCTGGGCCAGGAGCACGCCGTCAAGCCGTGGACGCTGCCAAAGCGCTATCGAGATCCCACCAGAGATCCTCCACATCCTCGATGCCGACACTGAGACGCAGCAGCGAAGGCGGCAGGTGCTCCTGGCCCGGAATCGCCGCCCGGCGCTCCATCGTCGATTCGACGGCACCCAGGCTGGTCGCGTGCCGGATGAGGCCCGTGCGGCCGCACACGGCATCGGCCGCCGCGGCGCCCCCGCGGACATCGAACGAAATGATCGTCCCGTAGCCCTTGAGTACGCGCCTGGCCGTCGAATGGGTCGGGTGTGATGCAAGCCCTGGATAGCGGGTCAGCTCGACTGCCGGATGCACCGCCAGCCGCTCGGCCAGCACCATCGCCGACCGCTGTGACCGCTCCAGCCGCAGCGCCATCGTTCGTGCGCCGCGCACCGCCAGGAAGCATTCCAGGGTGCCCGGCGTGGCGCCGGTCAACTCGCGCGACTTCTTCAGTGCATGCCAAAGCGCATCGTCTTTTGTTGTTGCCACACCAGCGAGCAGGTCGGAGTGGCCACCGATGAACTTGGTCGCCGACTGCAGCGACACCGTCGCGCCGAAGTCCAACGGGCGCTGGTTCAGCGGCGTGGCGAAGGTGTTGTCGACGGCCACGACGGCGCCCGGCTTGCGCGGTGCGGCGCAGATCGCCTCGAGATCGGCCACCCCCAGCAGCGGGTTCGACGGCGATTCCAGCCAGACGAGATCGGCCGTGCGACAGGCGTCGATCCAACCCGGCGTGTCGTCCAAGGCCACGCGCCGCGCCGACCAGCGGCCGCGTTGGGCGCCGGCCGACACCAGGCCGGCGACACCCTGGTAGCAGTCGTCGGGCAGCACCACCGCCGCGCCGGCGGGAAGTTGGTCGAAGACGGCGGCGATGGCCGCCATGCCGGAGGCAAAGGCCACCGCCCGCCCCGTCTCCAGCCCGCCGACGAGTTCTTCCAGCGCTTCCCAGGTCGGCGTTCCATCGTCGCGTGAATACTCCCGCCGGCCACCGATGATGAAGTTCGACGCGGGCACCAGCGGCACGTTCAGCGGTGCGCCGGGCTCCGAGGAGCGGCCGGCCGTGACGAGCCAGGAGTCAGGTTGGAGGCGAGTGGGGTGCGGGTTCTTGTTCATGTTCGTGTTGTCTCGATAGGTCCCGCGGAGGTCGCGGATGCTTCAGGCTGTGGTGCGCTTGAGCCCAACGATGCCCGCGACGATCAGGCCCAGGCTCGCCAGCCGCCCGGCCGTGGCTGGCTCGGTGAACAGCACCATGTCGAGGATCGCCGTGCCGATGGCACCAATACCCACCCACACGGCGTACGCCGTCCCGACCGGCAGCGACTTCATCGCCACACCGAGCAGCACGACGCTGAGCACCATCGCCCCGATCGTGAACACGCTCGGCCACATTCGCGTGAAGCCCTCGGTGTACTTCAAGCCAATGGCCCAGCCCACTTCGAGCAGGCCCGCGATGATGAGCAACAGCCACGCCATGGGTGCATCTCCTTTGTCTTCGTTCAGTCCTGCCCGGCGGGCGATGCAGGGCCTGAAGCCTGGGCAAGAGGGTGGGCAATGCCGCCATCGCCATAGCTGCGCAGCACCTGCGCGATGGTGATGTGATAGCCCCGGATCCAGCGGCTCTGCAGGTCCTTGGCGGCGCGGTGCTGTGGGTGCTCGACGAGCTGCTGCAGAGCCTCCAGCGTTTGCCAGTAGTAGACGGTGGAGATCAGCCCGGTCGCCGGGTTCTCCCAGGCCTCTTCGCCGAGGTATCCGGGGATCGTCTTGGCAATCTCGGCGATCGCCTGGTCGCGGCGGTGAAACTCGTCGTCGTAGTCGCCCTTGGAGAAGGTAAAGGTCGCGCTGTACATGGTGTTGCTCTCGTGACGGGCGGGTGCCGCCCTCATTGCCCTGTCCTCAATTGGCCGGCTTGGCGGCCTCCCGCATGGCTTGCGCGAGGCTGGTGTTGCCGACCGACTCCAGGCCCCGTATGGCGCCTTCACGCTCCGTTGCCTGGTGGTGCTGGTTCAGCTTGCGCTTGCCCTCCAGGTGGGTGAGGCGGATCTCGATCCCGACGATGTTGCCCAGTTGCATGGCGAGGTAGTCGGCGGGTGCGTCACCCATCTTCCACGGCACCGGCTGACCGGCCTCGTGCTGGCGGGTCAGGCGGGCGACCACGCCCCTAACGAACTTCTCGTCGTCGTGGATGTGGATCGTGCCGTGCGCGTGCACCACCTCGTAGTTCCAGGTCGGCACGAAGCGATGCGTCTCCTGCTTGCCCGGGTACCAGTTCGGCGAGATGTAGCCTTGAACACCGCGGAACACGACGAGGACCTTGGCGCCATCTTCGATCTCGTGCCAGATCGGGTTGTTGCGCGCGACGTGCGCGATCAACGTGCCGTGCTCGCCTTGGTCGGCCTGCCCGGCATCAAGCAAGAACGGCAAATGGTCGGCCTCCATGCCAGTGCCCGTGTGGCGCACCATCATGCCCAACGAGTTCTCGCGCACGATGCGGTGCAGTTCTTCGATCCGAGGCTCGGCGAATTGGCTAGGGAGGTACATGGCGGGTCCGACAGGTTCAGTAGCCGGGTTGCTCCGGCGTGATGCCCCGACTGTGCACCGAAGCCGGCTTTGCGAGAATATCCAGTTCCTGACAATCTCACTGGGCCAGTTTTCTCATGCTCTCCGATTCGGACCCCCGGCGCGGACTCAGCCGCGCGCTGTACGAGGAGATCCGCGCCCGCATCGCGGACGGCACCTACGCGGCGAGTGCGCCGCTGCCATCGTCGCGCGCGCTGGCTGCCGAGCGGGGCCTGTCGCGCGGCACGGTGACGCTGGTCTACGAGCAACTCGCGGCCGATGGCTTCATCGACACCCGACCCGGCGCCACGGGCCGGGTGGCCGCCGGCGCGGTGGGCTCGCCTCGCCGCGCGGCCGATGACCGCGAGCACCGCAGCGACGCCGCTCGGCCGGCGGGCAGGCTGTCCGCCGTCGGCCGCCGCATCGCGGCGATGGGCATCCGCGACGCGGGTCCGACGGCGAGCGCGGAGATCGACTTCGTCTATGGCCCGCTGGCCGGTGGCGACTTCCCGACTCAGACCTGGCTCAAGGCGCTTCGCACGGTGGAGCGGCAACGCGTGCACCGGCTGGAGTACGAGGATCCGCGCGGCAACCTGGCCTTGCGCCGCGCCCTGCAGACCCACCTGAGCCGGACCCGGGGCCTGGCTTGCAGCGTCGACCAGCTCATGATCGTCAACGGCTCGCAGCAGGCGCTGGACCTGTGCGCCCGGCTGCTGATCGATCCCGGCGAAGGCGTGGTCGTCGAGAACCCCGGCTACCGGATGGCGCACCACGCTTTCGCAGCCTGCGGCGCGAAGCTGCTCGGTGTCGCCGTCGACGAGCACGGCCTGCGGACCGACGCGCTCGCGGCGCTCGGGCCGGCGGGCGTGGCATACGTCACCCCCACGCACCAGTTTCCGCTCGGGTCCTTCCTGACGATGCCCCGGCGTCGCGCCTTGCTGGCCTGGGCCGCCAGGCGGCATGCATGGGTCATCGAAGACGACTACGACAGCGAATACCGCTACTCGGTGCGGCCGGAGGAGACCTTGCTGTCGCTGGATCGCCGGGGCTGCGTGATCCATGTCGGCACCTTCTCCAAGACGCTCTCGCCGCAACTGCGGCTCGGCTACATGGTGCTGCCGCCGAGCCTGGTGGACACATTCGTCAGCGCCAAGCGCGTGGCGGACCGGCACGCCGCCACGGCAGCGCAACGTGCGCTGGCCGTGCTGCTGGAGGACGGCACCTACGACCGCCATGTGCGCCGCATGCGGCGCTTGCAACAGGCGCGGCAGCGCGCGCTGACGGACGCGCTCGCGCGGCACCTGGGGGATCGCGTGTGGATCCAGGGCGCGGCCAGCGGCCTGCATCTGGTGGCGTGGGTGCAGGGCCTGCCGGCGAGCGCCGAGTCGGCGCTGGTTCAGGCGGCGCGCGAGCGCGGTGTGCGGGTCTATCCCGTCGGGCCCTTGTACCTGCCGGTGCGCGCCCGGTCGCGAGCGACGAACCAGCGGTCCGCGGGCCTGGTCATGGGCTATGCGCTCCTGGATACCACGGCGATCGACGATGGCGTGCGACGCCTGAAGTTGGCACTGGATGCCATGGAGGGTCGAGTCAAGGAGCGAATCGCCGAGCCTTGATGGGCACCTTGCGCCGCTGCAGCGCCATCCTCGCGTGCAGGGCATCCAGGAGCGGGCGCGTCTTGTCCTGGCGGATCGCCAGACGCCTACGGCTGTGCGAGCCACGCGCTACGTCAACCGGTAGCACGGGGGATGCTCTTTGCGATTGGCGCTCCACGAGCTTTCTTGGGATAGCTGAAAGTACTTGCCTGAAGGACGGTGCTTCGGTCTGGCCAGAGCGTCCTTGACTGCAAGATTGGAAAGAGTTCTTTTCAGCGTCTGCCTGGCGAACACCTCGTTGGCGCGTATCACACCGAAGATCCAGCCTTCTCGGAAGTAGGCCGGTTCCCGATGAGTCAGGCGAAAGTGTCCCTTGCCGGATGTCGCCTGAGACACCCAATAGTTGCCGATGCCGCACGCATGCTGCTCGGCAATTGGATGATCGCGCGCCAGCGATGCGCTGGGAAAGAGCAGGGTCAGCTGGATTCCATATCCATCCTCCAGGGAGGATTCGATCGAAAACACATACGCTGGCCGACAGGGAAAGTAAGCTGGCTTGGTTGCCCACAAGCTCCGGAACCTTTTCCAACAAGCGCGCAGTCTGTTCAGTTCTTGCTGCGATGTCTGTTCCTGTGAGTCAGCTTTCTGTTGTGCTTGCTCCGGTTGCGATGTCTGTTCCCGCAAGTCAGCTTTCTGTTGCGCTTGCTTCGTTGACGAACGAATCGGGGTCCTCGTCTTCGATGCAAAAAGCCGAAAGTGGTAGACGGTCAAGTCGTGGCCCTCGGAGAAGAGTTGATCAAGCGATTTGTTCAGGTTCCGGAGGTTCGCACGGCCGGTTGTGCTCCAGCTGTGACGGGGGACCTGAAGAAGCTTTCGGAGCACAGGATCCTTGTACAAGCATGCGCATAGATCGTTATAGATGTCTGCCCAGAATCGACGGGAATCGTAGCGCCGAGAAGGCGATGGCGAAAGCGAGGAATTTTGGTCAAGAAACATTGCGTGTTCGAGATAGAACTCGAAGAAATGTGCAAGATGCGGTGCGTACTGCAGGAGCGGTGAGTAGGCTCGATCAGCCCTGCACAGGTCATTGAACAAGGCCGCTAGTTCCCGCCCATCCGGGGAGATGTGGACTTCCAGGCGGTCGCGCCCGTAGCGGTCCTGCACTACCTTCACGACATAGGGCGGCGAGAGAGTTGTCGAGGCGAACCTGACAAATTGGTCCAGTCGGACAAGCAGTGAAATGTCAGGAGTGTCGTCCCACATGCGCTGTGTAGGCTTGTCATCGGGCGAGAGCGAGTTCAGCGTGCGATCAACGTATTTGGCGGCGTTGATCTCCACGTGGTAGGGCAGGTGGCGCATCGGAATGGTCGTGAAAAGGCAAGGGCCTTGCTCCTGTTGCAGCAAGGCCCTTGAAGTACGTCAGATGTTTCGGAGTAACGGGAACAGGCCTTGAAGCTCAATCATGACGCAGCGCCGCCCGCGCTTGATACGAGGGATGCTGAGGGCGCGACCGCTGCCGCACAACGCTTGGATGGCTCGCTCCATACGATTTTTCGACCAGTCGAAGTTGACGGCGGTGTCAAGAAGGTCCGTCTTTGCCAAGCCGCCGTAGTTGCATTGCAGGTGATGCTCGAGACGGTATGCATCGGTGATCTCCTGGGGCGGAGGCGTGATCGGGAAGACCACCTCGAACCAGCAGACTGTGGCGAACTCACCAATGGTCACGGCGCGAGCCATCGTGTCGGCACTGACTGCACCCGAGTAGTTCTCGACGAGATGCATGCCGCCTGCGATGCGGCGGACATTGGCGGCAAGTCGTACGGCGAAGACCTCTGCATCGCGAGGCGGGAGGTGTGCTTCCGCATAACTTCGGTACGCCGGAATCGCTTGGCAAAGGACTTGCTCTGCTTCGGAAGAAACGGAGAGAGTGGGGAGCTGGCTAGGCTGCATACTCGTCATCGCCCGGACTGCGGCGGTCACCATTTCGATGATGCGAACATCAAGGACTGAGAGAGCAACCTCGGGCTGCATGGAGGTGCCAGGCTGAGCTTTGTCGTCCGATCGGAAAATCAGCTTCCGGTACAGGTAACCAGAGCCTAGCGAATCCGTCTTGTGCTTCTCCAGCCATTGGGCATAGAAGATCGGCTGCGTGTTCACGCATGTCCCAAAGACGATGCTTTCCGGCGCCTTATCTCCAGCTTTGTAGGCCTCATCGGAGCGCGCGAACGGCGGCACATCACCGTCGTACAGGTTGGTCAGCAGATCGAAGCTGCTGCTGAGCTGCGACTTCAGAAAGCTCATGCCCTCATCCATCCCGAGAAAGCCGTAGGTTGCGCCTTTTCGAATACGGCGGAGCAGTGTGGACTGGTTGGTGTTCGCAAAACGCCACTCGTGCGGCCACCCTTGCATGGCCTCTTGGGTCGACCGCATAAATCGCTTGAAGGCTTCAGATTTGCCATTCAGCGGGGGGCCAACAAAGTCCACATGAAGCGCTAGGCTCATCGGATTACCGCGATGGTCGCAGATCCGGTAGGTGCCCGCCGCCGCGAACGCAATGACTGCCAACAGGTTCGCCAGAATGGCTGCGGGGGCAGTGCCGTAGATGAGGCGCAGCTCGTTCGCGGCACGAAACAGGCTGGGGGTGAGAGCGCATGTGGCTTGTTCTACGCTCGCAAAGGGGCGCGAGAGCTGCAGCGTGGGAAGTGCTGTAGAGAGACGGGGGCCGAAGCCCCCGCCCAGTAGCTGAACGGGGGGGTACATCAGACGCCCTCCTTGTTGCTCACGGCTTGAGCTGTGGTTGTGCCCATGAGCGACGATGCGCTGTCATTGCTCTTGTCGCGCATGGTTCCGCCGCCCAGTAACTCATCGAGCTTCTTGGCGGTCAAGGAGCGACCAATGAGGCGGTTGAGCGTGTTCAGGACTGCGCGCTTACTCGCGCCGCGCTCGAGGGCGGCGCGCATGGAGGCGAGGTAGGGTTCCACGAGCGCGATCAGCTTTTGAGTGCGCTCTTCGCCCGCCGATTGCAGTGCCTGGAATGCCGCCACACCGGCCTCGATGTCGGTCATGCCCTGGGGCGGTTGATCCTTGCGACTTTTCTGCTTTTCCGTGATCAGCCTTCCAGTTGAACCGTTTGGGGGAGTGTGTGTCTTCATGCTTGCACCCCATGCTTAAGCGTTGCAATCCACTGGTAAATTTCAGTGTTGATCCAGCGTGAGGCACGAGACGCCTTCCTGCAGGCAGGGAACTTCCCGACTTTCATCAACGCATAAATGGAGGCCCGGCTCAACCCGACGATCTTTTGGACTTCTTCGATCGGCAGAAGCCTGAGGTCTATGCCTGGTGGAGCGTCGCTCAGTGCGGCGCAGTGGATTTTTGGCGAGCTCTCGGCGTCGAGGAGCGCGCACGTAGTCAGATTTTTTTGCTTGGTCATAGGAGGACCTCCGGGTTGAACGCAAAGTCAATTTGCGTTGCAAAGGGCTAAAGAAGCCTTACGGAGGTCGACGCGGCCGCCGCTCCCTTCCAGATCGGAGCGATACGCGAAGCAAGTGCCAGGTAAGTGCACCAAAACTAAGGAGCACTGGACGCCGCTACTTGCGCTCGCATGCGACTCTCACGACCACCGCAAAGGCGGGGAACGTAAAAAGTTGCATCGAGCGCTATGTGCTGGTCAGGAACGACGTTCGTGCGATCTCTAAGCGAGATATCCAAGTTGCGCCACTAGTGGCGAAGCTGAATACCTTTGGGCGGGCAGTGGACTTCTTGCGAGAATCGCGACCATGGAGCCGCAAGAACCTGCACCCGCTGTCAATCAACCAAATGCTGATTGACTACACGCCGCTTGTCTAAGGCAGCGAAGCGCGATGATATCGCGGGGTTGGTAGGTTTTCAACCTGCGCGCTGGCTTTCTGTCGAGATGGGCCAAAACTCAAGTAGGGGGCCTTACTGGCTTGGACGATTGCAGACGAAGATGGACTTCGGCAGATTGACGCCGAGTGCTACTGCCGGGAGTGTGGATGTCTGTGGCTTGTCGCTGAAAGGCAGCGTGGCGGTGCTTGAAGGCTGCACGACTCGCCAGATGGAGTCCTGCGTGTGTAGAGAGGCGCAGCGTAGTAGATGAGATTGACGTGATTTTTTCAGCAGCCCCACCGGTGCGGTATTACCCGAGCTTTCGCAGGATTGGAACTACGTTGCCTGCCGTGCTCGCGTCCAAAAAGTCAGACCACGCTTGCATCATCTTCGCGCGAGGCTGCAGATACAGGGCATGGTTGTAAGACGCGCTCACCTGATTGCGTTCTTGATGGGCCAGTTGCAGCTCGATGTGCTCATGCGGCCAGCCTTGTTCGTGCAGAAGTGTGGATGCCAGTCCTCGAAATCCATGGCCAGTCATCTGACCAGCGTAGCCCATGCGATCCAGCGCGCCCAGGATCGTGTTGTTGCTCATGGGCTTTTCGTGATCGCGTTCGCCAGGGAAGAGCAGGGCACTGTGTCCTGTGAGGGTGTGAAGGCTGCGGAGCAGTGTGACGGCTTGGGTCGACAGCGGAACAATGTGCGGTGTCTTCATCTTCATGCGCTCCGAAGGAATGTCCCAGCGCGCTGCGTCCAGATCGAATTCTGCCCAGCGGGCGCCAATCAGTTCCTTGGTGCGCACGAAAGTCATGGACATTAGTTTGATCGCTACCCGTGTGATCGTGCTGCCGTTGTAGACCTCGATCTTGCGCAACAACTGCGGTAGTTCCCTGGCATCTACCCGCGCATAGTTCTCCTTTTTGCGAGAGGCCAGAACGTCGCTGGGCCGGATGTCAACTGCAGGATTGCGCTTGGCTGCACCGTGAGCGATGGCGTAGCGGAAGATCTGCGAACAGGTCTGAAGCGCTCGTTTGGCAATGTCGAGGGCACCACGCTCTTCAATTTTCTTCATCATTGCCACCAGTTCGGGCGCCTCGATCTCCGTTATGGGACGCGCACCGATGGCCGGAAAAATGTCCGCCTCCAAGCGGCGCCAGACATACAGGGTGTGGCTGTCGCTGCGAGCTGCCTTCCAGCTCTCCCACCACTTCTTTGCGGTGGCGGCGAAGGTGTCTTCAACAGCCAGGCGGCGAGCGATTTTTTGGGCTTTGCGCTGCGCCATCGGGTCATTGCCCAATGCCAGCAGCTTGCGGGCGTCTTCGCGTGCCTCCCGCGCCTGCGCCAATGAGATGTCTGGGTATTGACCCAGGGGAAGTACCTTTTCTTTGCCGTCGAAGCGGTACTTCCAACGCCAGAGCTTGGAGCCAGAGGGGTTAACCAGTAAATATAGGCCGCGCTCGTCGCTGACCTTCACGGGCCTGTCGCTGGGCTTGAGTTTTTTGATTGCAGTGTCGGTCAGAGGCATCTAGGGTTCCGTACAGGCGCTGAAGGTCGATACCCCCAAGGTGACGCCAAAGTACCCCAACCATACCCCCAAAAAATTCTGGCTGTCAACGGACGTCTCTGGACGTCGAAAAACAAAAAAGCCCCGTAACGCTAGTGTTTACGGGGCTTTTAGGGGGGTGTCTTGGACGATTCTGGACGTCTTCAGACAGATTGCTGGCGGAGAGGGCGGGATTCGAACCCGCGGTGGGGATTAACCCACACACGCTTT
>VFQO010002695.1_pt1 | contig 10316 bp, 15 predicted proteins | sample 3512331 | NCBI WGS metagenome assembly VFQO01 (sample SAMN10412371, study PRJNA504923) | tailings metagenome | isolation source: Replicate 3 from Balatoc abandoned mine | place: Philippines: Itogon, Benguet | collected 2017-08-28 | reverse complement strand
TCCCTACCTCACCGGCGGGGTGTGGCAGCTGATCCGGGTGGACGAGTTCACGCCGCTGCTGGGCGACTGGGCCTAGAAGACGACGCCGACAGCCGCAAGGCTGATGGGGCCGGCGAGCAGGCCGACCAGCATCGCGTAAGGTTTCTTGCGCAGCGCGAGCGCCACGCCCGCCACCCACATCACCGGCGCCAACACCAGATAGGCGAACACCTGCCGCCGCCCCTCGGCGATGCAGGACTTGAGCGCCGTGTCGGTATCCGTCGCCGCCGCGCAGTCGCCCATCAGCAGCACCAGCCCTAGCAGTGCCGCCAGCACCAGCCCCGCCGCCAGCACCGCGGCGGTCAGCGCGCCGAAGGCAGTGACCCTCAAGCCCCCACCTCTTCCTGTGCATGGGCGGGGTTGTTGCGGTTCCACCTGACCGACGACCAGAAGGCCAGCCCGATCAGCACCGCGCCGATCACCCCGGTGATCACCTCGGGGATATGCACGAAGGTGTTCAGATACATGATCACCGCCAGCGCAATGATCGCGTAGAAGGCGCCGTGTTCGAGATAGCGGTATTCGCTCATCGTGCCCTTGTTGACGAGGAAGATCGTCATCGAGCGCACGAACATCGCGCCGATGCCGAGGCCGATGGCGATGATAATGAGGTTGTTGGTGAGCGCGAAGGCACCGATCACCCCGTCGAAGCTGAAGCTCGCATCGAGCACTTCGAGATAGAGGAACGCCCCGAAGCCTGCCTTGGCGACATCGCCGGTGGTGGGCGTGGGCGGTTCGAGCACGTGGTTGACGATCTCGACCACGAGATAGGTCAGCAGGCCTGCGATGGCGGCGATCAGGAAGGTGTGCGCCTCTTCCGGCGGCAGCATCGCCGAGACCGCCCAGGTCCCCGCCAGCACCAGACCGATCGCAATCGCCTCGATATCGGCGACCTTGGCAAGCGGACGCTCGATCGCATCGATCCAGTTCACTTCCTTGTCGGAATCGAAGAAATATTTGAGGCCGACCATCCCGAGGAATGCCCCGCCAAATCCCATCAGCCCGACATGCGCTTCGGACACGATGCGCTGGTATTCAGCCGGTTCGTTGAGCGCGAGCTTCATCGCCTCGACAGGGCCGAGGCTGGCCGCGACCATCACGATCAGCAGCGGGAAGACGATCCGCATCCCGAATACCGCAATGGCGATGCCCCACGTCAAAAAGCGTCGCTGCCAGACCGGGTCCATATCCTTGAGGATCGAGGCATTGACCGCCGCATTGTCGAACGACAGCGAGACTTCCAGCACCGCCAGCACCGCGCAAATCCACACGATGCCGAGCATCCCGTTGACGGTGCCGGTCAGCTCCCAGCCATACCAGCCGCCGACGACAAGCCCGGCCAGAGTGAACAGCAGCGAACCGCCGAAATGCTTGAACATCGTATTTCCTGTCTGAATGGCCCGGTCGTCTTAATGCGACACGCAGGCGTGATCTAGAGGCCGAAGCTGCCCTTCAGGCCATCGATGACATATTGTGCCGCCAGCGCCGCCAGCAGCACGCCAAGCAGGCGGGTGATGACCGCCTCGACCTTGTCGCCCAGCAGCCGGATCAGCGGCCCCGCCGCAACCAGCGCCGCCGCCGTGATCGCCAGCACCGCGGCGAGCGCGGCCAGCACTTCGATCATTTCGGGCCAGCCTTCAGCCTCGTTCATCAGCAGCATGATCGCGGCGATCGCGCCCGGCCCGGCCAGCATCGGCATGGCCATGGGGAAGACCGACACATCCTCGATCTCGGGGGTGGCGGCGATCTTCTCGGCGCGTTCCTCGCGGCGCTGGGTGCGCTTTTCGAAGACCATGTCGAAGGCGATGAAGAACAGCATCAATCCGCCCGCGATACGGAACGAGTTGAGTTCGATATGCAGCGCGCCCAGCAGTTCCTGCCCGAACAGCGCGAAAATCAGCAGGATGATCGATGCAATCCATGTCGCCCGCAGCGCCATGCTGCGCGCCTGCGCAGGGGTCGCGCCCTTGGTCAGCCCGGCATAGATCGGCGCGCACCCCGGCGGGTCGATCACCACGAACAGGGTGACGAAGGCGGACAGGAAGAGTTCGGTCAGGACCATTATGGCCGCCCCCTCACATCAATCAGCGGCCGGCACAAGGCTTTGTTCGATCGCGGTCACCCAGCGGCCCTGATAGAAATACTCGGCGGCGGCATAGCGGGTGCCGTCATCGCGGTGTTCCCAGCGCCAGCGCAAGGTGCCGTCCTTCGAAAGCTTTGCATCGGTCTTGCCGTCCTCACCCAAGGGGATCGCAGGTGGCGGCGGGGTCGGCACGCCGCCGCGCGGACAGCTGGCGACAAGGCCCTGAATCGCATCGATTTCGGTGACGACGATATCGCCCGGCCGCACATCGACTTTGGGCGGCGGCGGAGGCTGCGGAACATCCGGCCCGCCGGCATCGAAGACATAGCGATAGGCGCCGTCCGGCTGGCGTTCCCACACGGTGACAAAATTGCCGACCGTGCCATCAGGCTCGCGGAACCGCCCCTGACTGACCGCCACCGCACCATCGCAGCTCATCACCACGGTGCGGGCCTTCCACGAAACAGCTTGCGGCGGATTGGTCTGGGTCGCCAGCCAGGGCGCGATCGGGAAGGGTCCGTTCGCGCCGTGGAGCAGGGCGCCGGGCGCGGCAAATTGGGCGAAGGCGGTCCATTGCCCCAGTTCCTGCGCGGCCTGCGCAAAAGCAATTTCGGCGGCGACAATGGTGCTGGGCTGCGCAGCCCCCGGCGCATTGGCGAGCGCCCGGTCGATCATCGCGATCTGGCGCTTGTTCGGCTTGGGCGGCCCGCCGCTCCCCGCACATGCAGTGAGGATCAGCGGTGCGGCAAGAACCAGCGCCAGAGCAACGAACCGCATCCCCACCTCCGTTCAGAACCCCTCAGGCGCGTCCAGCCCCGCATGGCGGTGCGCGGCGACCAGCGTGTTGCGCAGCAGCACCGCGATGGTCATCGGCCCGACCCCGCCCGGCACCGGGGTAATCGCACCCGCCACGCCCAGCGCCTCGTCAAAGGCGACATCGCCGACCAGCCGCCCCTTGGCACCTTCGGTGGTGGGGGGCAGGCGGTTGATGCCGACGTCGATCACGGTCGCGCCCGGCTTGATCCAGTCACCGCGGACCATTTCCGGACGGCCCACAGCGGCCACCACGATATCGGCGCGGCGCACCACTTCGGCGAGGTTCTTGGTGCGGCTGTGCGCGATCGTGACGGTCGCATTGGCATCGGTGAGCAGCTGCGCCATCGGCTTGCCGACGATGTTCGAGCGGCCGATCACCACCGCATCGAGCCCGCTCAAATCGCCGAGGTGGTCCTTGAGCAGCATCAGGCAGCCCAGCGGCGTGCAGGGGACAAAGCCTTCCTGCCCCACGCTCAGCCGCCCGGCGTTGATCACATGGAACCCGTCGACATCCTTGTCCGGATCGATCGCGGCGATCACCGCCTGTTCGTCCAGCCCCTGCGGCAAGGGCAGCTGGACAAGGATGCCGTCCACCTCCGGATCGCGGTTCAGCCGCTCGACCAGCGTCAGCAGTTCCGCGCCGCTGGTGGTGGCAGGCAGGCGATGTTCGAAGCTGGCGATCCCGGCTTCCGCGCAGGCCTTGGCCTTGGCGCCGACATAGACCTGACTGGCCGCATCATCGCCGACCAGCACCACCGCAAGGCCCGGCTTGCGGCCCGCCGCCAGCGCAAACTCCGCCGCCGCCGCGCCGATCCGCGCGCGCAAAGCAGCCGCGAAAGCCTTGCCGTCGATCCGTGCTGCCTCGCCCATCAGTACGCCACACCCTGAAGCAGCCGCGAGACCGTGGCGAGCAGAATCATGAACACCATCGGCGAGAAGTCGATCGCGCCGGTATCGGGCATGATCTTGCGGATCGGGCGCAGGGCCGGCTCGAACAGGCGGCTCAGCGCATCATGCACGGCAAAGGCGAACTGGTTGCTCGGGCTCACCACGTTGAAGGCGAAAAGCAGGCCGATAATGAACCAGACGATCAGCAACATGTTGGCGGTGCTGATCACCATGCCAAGGATGTCCACGATTGCTTGCAGCATTGCGTTTGTTCCGTTTCCCTTGTGGCGCGGAGACGCCGTTGCAAAAGCGCCGCGCCCGGTGATGTCCTCCCAGGAGGAGGGTTTTAGGCGTATTAGCCTGTTAATACGGCTCACGCCAGCCCCGGTTCCCCACCCTAGGCGCGCACCAGCGTGCCGGCCCCGCGTGCGGTGAAGAATTCGAGCAGCATCGCATGGCCCACCCGGCCATCCAGCACGACCGCTGCCTCGCAGCCCGATTGCACTGCGGCCACGCAGGTTTCCAGCTTGGGCACCATGCCGCCGCGGATCACGCCGTCCTCGCGCAGCCTGGCGATATCGGCGGGGGTGAGATCGGTCAGCAACTTGCCTTCACCATCCAGCACGCCCTGCACATCGGTCAGCAGGAACAGCCGCGCCGCGCCCAGCGCCGCCGCGATTGCGCCCGCCATGGTATCGGCGTTGATGTTGTAGGTCGCCCCGTCCTCACCCGAAGCGATCGGGGCGATCACCGGGATCATTCCCGCTGCCACCATCGTGTCGATCACGGTGGTATCCACCAGCGCAGGCTCGCCCACGAAGCCGAGGTCGACGACCTGTTCGATATTGCTGTCCGGATCACGGGTGGTGCGGCTCACCTTGCGCGCCGTCACCAGCCCGCCATCCTTGCCGGAAATGCCGATCGCCTTGCCGCCCGCGCCCGCGATCCAGCCGACCAGCTCCTTGTTGATCGCACCCGACAGGACCATTTCCGCGACCTGCGCGGTGGCGGCATCGGTGACGCGCAGCCCATCAACGAAGGTGCTCTCCACCCCCAGCCGCCCCAGCATCTGCCCGATCTGCGGGCCGCCGCCATGCACCACCACCGGGTTGATGCCGACCGCCTTCAAAAGCACGATATCCTCGGCAAAATCGCGCGCAGCCTCGGGATCGCCCATCGCGTGGCCGCCGTATTTCACCACAAAGGTGCGCCCGGCATACCGCTGAAAATAGGGCAGCGCCTCGATCAGCACTTCGGCCTTGAACAGATCGGGCGTCTCGCCCCGCGGATGAAACTGCTTGTCGGTCACCGGCATCATTCCCAGCGCGCCACGGGCGCATGTCGGCCCGCGCCCTAGCGGCTTGCGCGCCCCGGGCCAAGCGGCTTGGTGAACATGGTGAACCCCTGATTAGGCAATTGCGCCGCGTGATGGTATCCTTGCCCTCCAAGAGAGGTGATCATGGCCGACAAGGACAGTTCAACACCCCCCGCGGACCCTGCCGGCGGCGGACGGCGTGAGGCGGATCGGCGCCGCGCCCAATTGCCCTTCGAAGGCGAGGATCGCCGCAAGGGTGAGCGCCGCTCGGGCACGGATCGCCGCGCCGCACCGCGCGGCGACGTTTCGGACTGACTGTCAAAGGGTTGCGGGCGGGGCATCGCCTGCCACCCCGCCCGCACAAGCCTTGTTCGCTGGCCGCGCCCTATTGCGCGGGCGTCTGTTCCAGCATCATCGCAATTTCATCGAGCAGATGCAGCCGCTCCTTCTTGAGCGCCTCAAGCCGCTCGTCGCCGGCCGCTTCGGCTTCGCATTCGATGCGATGGATCGCGCGGTTCACCTCGTGGTGGCGCCGGGCGAGGCGGACGAAATGCGCATCGTCCTGCTTGAGCCGGTGGAGCGCGGCGGCATCCTCCGGGAAGGCGTCGGCGAGTTCGTGGGGGGTATGTGCGGACATCGGGTTCTCCCTCGTTGATGCCTCTGACTAGCGCGGCTTGGCCCTTAGGCGTTTGACCGGGGTCAAATTCATTGGAACGCAACGCTATCCCGGCTAATCGCTGTGGCGGGATATTTGTATGACACGACCGATACCGTTTCGGCGCCGCCGCGAGGCAGCGCCTTCGCCGCGCCGGCACAGCGCGCAGGTGCTGCCTTTCGCTCGCCCTGAGAGGCGGCGCTCTGCGCGGTGGTTCCCGTTTGTGCTGGTGGGCCTGCCCCTGCTGGCCTTTGTCGCAATCCTGTTCGCCCCGCTGCCGGGCGCAGATCCGCTCGCTGCGCAAGGGGGCGCGGGCGAGGACCACACCGCGCTGTTCCCCGTGTGCCGCGGCCCGGTCCGGCACACCTGTGTGGTCGACGGGGACACCTTCTGGCTGCGCGGCACCAAGATCCGCATCGCCGATATCGACACGCCCGAGGTGTCCCGCCCTGGCTGCCCGCAGGAGGCGCGGCTGGGGCGGCAGGCGACCGAGCGGCTGCGGCAACTCCTCAACGCCGGGCGCTTCAGGCTGGCCACGCCGCCGGGCGGGCGGAGCCGGGACCGCTATGGCCGCGAACTGCGGATCGTCACCCGCGGCGGGCAGAGCCTTGGGGCTGTGCTGGTGCGCGAGGGTCTGGCGGCGCGCTGGGGCGGGCCGAAACGGTCGTGGTGCCGGGCCTAGCGGGGGCTAGAGGGGGTCTAGAGGGGGTTTGGCGGGGTCTGGAGCGGGCCTGAATTTCGCTCATCTTTCTGAATTTCAACAATTCCTTCCGAAAATCGGGCATTTTTCCCGGCGTGCACGCCCGCGATGGCGGCGGCGCGCCCGGCCGGTTTACTCCGGGTGCACGGCGTAGGAAACTGCGCTACACCGCGCCGATGATCGCAACCCCGCCCGCTCGCCCCCTTGCTCTTGCCGCGCTTCTCGCGCTTGCCGGATGCGCCACCACGCCTGCCGACACCGCCCCGCAGGACGCCTTCTGGACCGCCCTGTCGAGCCATTGCGGCAAGGCCTATGCCGGGCGAATGGTCACCGCCGACGCCGCCGACGCCGATCTGGCGGGGGCCGCGATGGTGATGGCGGTGCGCGATTGCTCGGCCTCCCGCATCGCCGTGCCCTTCCACGTCCAGCGCGCCGACGGCACATGGGACCGCTCGCGCACCTGGCTCATCACCCGCACGGCGCAAGGGCTTCGGCTGAAGCACGATCACCGCCACGAAGACGGCTCCGCCGATCCGGTCACCTTCTACGGCGGCGAAACCAGCGGCCCCGGCACGGCGCACACTCAGTCCTTTCCCGTCGACGCGGAATCGATCGCCATGTTCCGCCGCGAGGGGCTGAGCGCGTCTGTCACCAATGTCTGGTCGGTCACGGTCGATCCGGCCGGGGCAGCGGGCGGGGTCTATGCCTACGAACTGCGCCGCACGGTAGCAGGCGGAGCGCCGGCCGAGCGGCATTTCCGGGTGGAGTTCGATGTGACGCGGGCCGTGCCGATGCCGCCGCCGGCGTGGGGGTGGTGAGGGGTCAGCGCGCCAGCAACGCGGCAAGGTTCAGCGCATCGCCAAAGGCATAATACCCAATCCCCAGCGCAATCGCGATCACCTGCAAGGCGGCGGTCATGTGAAGCTGGTCGCAGAACGGCTGCTTCTTCGTCTTGTGCCGGAACAGCGCGCGGCCTGCATAGGCACCGGGCGTGCCGCCGATCAGCGCGAACAGCAGCAACGTGGATTCCGAAATCCGCCACTGCCCCGCCTCGGCCCGCGCCTTGTCGATCCCGAAGGCGGCAAAGGCGAAGAAGTTCACCGCAATCAGCGCAGTGGCGATGTTGGCGGGCGAAGCAAGGTCGGCAAGAATTTCCATAGACTTGGCCTAGCGCGGGAGTTGTTGCCGAAGGGTTGAGAGGGACGCATTCGGGTGTCGTGACGTGCCCACCCCTGCGGTTCCTTGCGGGCGGGAGGGGGACGGGATCGCGCTGGCTCTCCCCTCCCGCTTGCCCCCGGGTCAAGCCCGGGGCGGGTATCGGGGCCGGGGGTGGGCCTGCCTTGCCCGAAACCCGATCGCAGGATAAATCTCTGAAATGCCTGACTGGAAGCCCCGTAACACCGAGCGCGCCCGGGCGCTGCGGCGCGAGGCGACGCTGGCAGAGCGGGCCTTGTGGGTGTCCCTGTCCCGTAGCCAGACCGGCGCGAAGTTCAGCCGCCAGATGCCGGTCGGGCCGTGGTTTGCCGACTTCCTGTGCCGGGAATTGTCACTGGTGGTGGAACTCGACGGGTTCAGCCACGATGTCGCGCCGGAGCGGGACGAACGCCGCGACGCGTGGATGGCGGCGCACGGGTTCACCGTGCTGCGCTTCACCAACGACGATGTGCGGGACAATGTCGAGGGCGTGGTGAGCGCGATCCGGCAGGAAGTCGAGCGGCTGAAAGGGGAGCGCTGACTAACCCTCCCGCCTGCGGGAGGGTCGCGAGACTTACTGAGCCGAAGGCGAAGTTAGTCGCAGCGGGGTGGGCCTGCGCCGACAGATCGGGACAGACCCCAAGACCTGTGGCCCCGCGCCCACCCCTAACCCCTCCCGCAAGCGGGAGGGGCAAGATCATTCGTCCAAGCTGCTGTCTGGCCGATCCGCGAACAAGTCGCCATGGGCAGGCGGGTCGAAAGGCAGCGGCACTTCAACTCGCGGAGCTTCCTTCTCCTTCCGTGCTCGTTCTCGCTTTTCCCACATTTCGCGAGCTATCGGCATCGCCGCCTTTTGTGCTCGTGCATACATCGCCGACAGTTCTGCAAGATCAGAAGGTCGCATAACGGCGTAGTCGCCAGGCCGAATTATCTTCGGAAACCGAATGCCCCCTTCAGACGTGTCCTGCTCCGGGAACAACACGATTTCCCAAGGAGCGTCCAGATAATCCGCGAATGAGAAGAGGCCGCTATCAAGCATAGAAACCCAGACGCGGATTTGCTCGCGATTGAGTGAAAAACTCTTCCACCCGCATATGACCACGGGCACCTGCTTACCGTGCTCCAAAATCACAAAGGTGGATGAGGTAGGCACTTTGATGCTTCGCGAAATCCGGAAGCTGCCCTTGTACGGATCAACAACACGCGCTTCCGAATAGCCCCGTACTTCGTCGTAAGCGAAGAAAGCCCGTACCAAAGCCTCATTTTGGTCCCGCCCTGCGGGAGAACCCTTCGTTCGTGTTGCAGCAACCGCAGTGTCCAACTCTAACTTCAGCGAAACCCTGTCCTTAATCATCGCGTCAGCAACGAGATAATTGAATGACGGGATCGAGACCGCAAACCTTGCGATGTTAAGGGTTGTTTTGGTTTCAGATTCAGGGTCCAGAAGGCGCGCAACGTTGTGCGCAGCTGGCGGGTTCTGAATCTTTTTTTCGACCTGTTCAAATTTCATTGATCAGTGCCTTTGCTGGAGAGAGAAGTAAGCACGGATTGCGTCGTTGGTGATTTCCATTCCCGGGTTGGTCTCGCCTTCATGAAACCACGCTTGATGCCAAGGCCCTCCTTCTTCGTGAGAAAGCTCGACTAGTTTCCCGGGTCTCATTCTGAGATAAGGAATCGCCAACTCCCTTATCTTCTCGTACGCTATTTGTTCTAAATCAACTTTGGCTACTTCATATTCCCCGGTTTCCGGATTCAAAACCTTTGCCCGCCCTCTTATCGGTGAGCGGTCAAAGGCTTTGAACTGGTGGTATACCTCTCGGAAAACTGGCCCGTACTGCCAAGCCTCAATCTTAGCTCGAACTAGCGGCGTGTTCGTGTCAGCCAAATAAAGCGCGTGAACGAAATAAAGCACTTTGTTCAGGCCAAGGTTAGTTACTTCCAGACCTTCTGCGTCTGCAATGTCGAGCAACAGATTTGAAAGTGACCTGGGGTCCATCCCCCTACTCCGCAGCCTCAGCCCCAAACAGCCCAGCCTCAGCCTCGCCCTCGGCGCCCGGCTCGTTCGCCGCCTTCGCCTTCTGCCGCTTGTCAAACGACGACCACACGGTGTTCCAGTCGCCCCGCGTTGCGCCCTTCGAGTATTCGGTCGCGCGGGTTTCGAAGAAGTTCGCGTGCTCAACGCCATTCAACAAAGGCGTGAGCCACGGCAGGGGGTGTTCCTCGATCATGTAGATTTCCTGGAGGCCCAGCTGCTTCAGGCGCCAGTCGGCGATGTAGCGGATGTAGCGCTTGATCTCCTTGGCGCTCATGCCGTCGACCGGGCCCATTTCGAAGGCGAGGTCGATGAAGGCGTCTTCGAGGCGGACGGTCTTCTGGCAGATGTCGATCAGGTCTTCCTTCACCGCCTTGGTGAGGCACTGGCGTTCCTCGCAGAAGGTGTGGAACAGCTTGATGATGCCTTCGCAGTGGAGGCTTTCATCGCGGACCGACCAGCTGACGATCTGGCCCATGCCCTTCATCTTGTTGTGGCGCGGGAAGTTCATCAGCATGGCGAAGGAGGCGAAGAGCTGGAGCCCCTCGGTGAAGCCGCCGAAGGCTGCGAGCGTGCGGGCGATGTCTTCATCGG
>VFQO010002694.1_pt1 | contig 10322 bp, 1 predicted proteins | sample 3512331 | NCBI WGS metagenome assembly VFQO01 (sample SAMN10412371, study PRJNA504923) | tailings metagenome | isolation source: Replicate 3 from Balatoc abandoned mine | place: Philippines: Itogon, Benguet | collected 2017-08-28 | reverse complement strand
TCATCTTGGTGAAGCCTTCGAGATCGCTGAACAGCACGAAGATCTCGCGCTTCTCCCCGCCGAGGCTGAGCAGTTCGGGCTTGTCGATGATCGCCTGGGCAATGTCGCGCGGGATGTATTTGCCCAGCGCCCCGGTGGCGAAATTGCGCTGCACCGCGCCCGAGGCGCGCGCGGCGGCGGTGACGGCGGTGAAGGCCATGATCCAGCCGATCAGCCAGCCGAAGGCGGGCAGGCCGTAGGTATCGACATTGCGCACCTGCAGCACCACCGGGGTGCCGATGAACACGATCAGCAGCCCCACCATGAAAGGCGCCAACCGCCGCGCGGGCCATTCGAGCAGCGCGGTGAGCGCCGCGGTCACCACCACCAGCACCGCCATCGCCCACAGGACCCATGCCGGGATCGGGGTGAGCACCCGGTTGTCGAGCATCTGGGCGATGATGTCGGCATGGACCGCGATCCCTGCCGGAACCTCGCCATTGACCGAGGTGAAGGTCGTCTCGACCCTGTCGTAATCGACGATGTCGCCGCCGATCAGGACATATTTGCCCGCGATCTGTTCGGCGAGGAACGGCAGCACCTCGGGATCGGCATCGGCGAACAGGTCGATCTGGAGCGCGGCGAACAGCGGCTCGTCGACGAACTTGGGACGGCGATAATCGATCGCGCCTTCATATCCCTTGAAAGCGGGAGCGGCCTCTCCCGCATCGGCCAGCATCGCCCGCCCGAGCAGCGGCGGCAGGCCGGGCACGATATCGGGCCACACCCGCGTCGCCCCGAAGGTGTTGTCGAGCCGGATGCTGGCGGGCCGCGTCCGGCTGCCTTCCATCTGCGCCTGGAACTCCTCGAGATATTGCTGCTGTTCGTAGACGATGTCGTCCCGGTTGGTCGCGAGATTGGCATAGGCCAGCGCCACCGGCGTCTGCATTCCGCGCAGCGTCTCGATGAGCTCCTCATCCTCGTCCTGCGGCTGGTCGAACAGGATGTCGATGCCGATCGCCTTGGCGCCCATGCCGTCGAGATTGCGCAGCGTCCGTGCGAGCATCCCGCGATCGAGCGGGGAACGCTTGCGGGCGTTGATGAGCGTCTGGTCGGTATAGACCACCAGCACGATGCGGCTGTCCTGCTCCACCAGATCGGCAGAGTAATAGGCGCGCAGGTCATAGAAGGCACGCTCGGCCTCGCTGGTCAGCGGGGTCGGCACCTCGCCGCCGGGCAGCACCCAGCTGAAGCGGGCGATGAACAGCGCGGCGCACAGCACCACGAAGGTGGCGCCAAGCTGCACCCCGCCCGCCTCGCGCACGTTGCGCCAGCCGCGCGCCAGCATGCCCGGCCGCCTGCTGCGCCCCTGCATCTCCCCGCTCACCGCGCCCGATCCGCCCCGGCCTCAGCGGGCAAGCCGGATCGCCCCGTCGCCCACCACCGCGAAGGCCGACCAGTAGAACGGGTGCGAGGTGTCCGGATCGTCCATCAGCGCCAGCTGCGATTCCCGCAGCGCCTCGGCCGTGGCGCGCCCGTCCTCGGTGAACAGGCCCGAGATCAGCCGCTTGGTCGCGTCGAAATCGTCAGGCACCGGCCAGTGGCTCGCCAGCACCGTCCGCCCGCCCGCACCCACGAAGGCGCGGACCAGCCCGTCGAGCGCGAACTCGCCGCCGCTGGTCACCCCGGCCTCGCGGGTCGCGCCGATGGTGGCGCTGCCGGCGGTGTCGCAGGCCGAGAGGATCACTAGATCCGCGTCGATCCTGAGACCGAAGATCTCGGCGAAGCTGAGGAGGCCGTCCGACCCTTCATCGCCGAAGCTGGTGAGCAGCGCCGGACGCGGCGGACATTCCGGCTGCGGCGCGGTGACGAGGCCGTGGGTGGCGAAATGCAGGACGCGGTACTCGGCAAGATCGGGCAGCGCCTGGATCGCGCTGTCGGTGAACTCGTCGCGGGTCAGCACCCGGGTCTGCGATTCGAAGCGCGTGGCGGCGTCGAACAGTTCGTCGGCCTTGATCGGGTTCGCCCAGATACCGGGCGACCACAGGCAGTTCTCGCCTCCCGCCAGCGCCGAACGGGTCCGCGCGGGCGCCCCTTCGGCGACACCCCCGAGCGGGACGTTCTCGCCCAGCCCGAGATAGGCGTGCTTGCCCGCCGACGGGCGCGAGGCGCGCACGTCGCGGAAGGCCGATGCGGCGACCGAGGTGCTGATCTGCGCGCTGCGACCGAGCCAGGCGGTGCCGCGGAAATCATATTCGTCGCCCTCGGGGCCGGCCAGGCGCTCCTTGTAGCGCGCCACGCTGTCGTCATCGGTGACGAGCAGGTTGATCGGCAGCTTCAGCATCGCCCCGTCCGGCTCGAACACGATGTGCCGGTTGGCGGGCAGCCGCTCGGCCACCGGCGCGAACAGGCGGACGTAGAGCTCGCGGGCGCGCTCGATGTCGAAGGGATAGGTCAGCACCTGCCCGGCCTCGGCGATGGCGATGCTCTGGCGGATCTTGTCCACCAGCGCCTCGATCTCCTTGGGGTCGGCGTCGGCACGCCATGCCATCGCCTCGTCCTGCGTGGCGTAGATGACAAAGGTATCGGCATCGAGCGTGACGAGCTTCACATAGGCCTCGCCCTCGCCGAGGATCCCCTGCAGGTCGCCGAGCGCGATCGCCCCGCCGCTGACCGCGCGGTAACGGGGATACTTGGCGAGCTGCTGGAGCACCTCGGCCTGCTGCATCTGCAAGTCCTCGAACCGGCGCTGCCGCTCGGCGAGCGCGGCCGCTTCCTCGGCGGTCGGTTCGCCGGCAGGCTGGGCATCGAGCAGCGCCAGCCGCGACTGTTCGATCGCACGACCGAGGTTGGTCGCCTTGCGGAACAGCTGCGATGCCTCGTCGGTGCCGCCCGACAATTCGCGGGCCAGCACGGCCTGGGTCTGGGCGAGACCCGGACGCTGGAGCAGCTGGCTGGCGGCGAACAGGTCAACCGCCGCCCCCGCATTGCCCTCGACCTCGAGCAGCAACGCGAAATAGGGCGCCATCAGGCCCCGCAGCGACGGCACCGGCTGGCCTTCGGCCTCGCCGACGATGCTGCGGTAGAGCGCGAGCGCCTCCTCGCGCCGGCCGCCGCGCGAATAGAAGCCGGCAAGCTGCGCGCGGGCGCTGTGGTAGGCGGGCGAGTCGGGATAGGTGGCCGCGAGCAGCGCGATCCCTTCCTGGTGCAGGCGCTCGGCCTCGCCGGGCCGGCCCGTGCTCTCGGCCGCCTCGGCCAGCTCGCTCAGAACCTGGGCGCGCAGCCACACCACCGAGACCACCCGGCCTCCGCGGACTTCGGCGAGCGTGGTGTTGGCGCTTTCGAGCAGGCGCGCGGATTCCTCGGCACGCCCTTCGAGCCTCAGCGCGGCGGCCGAAAGATAGGCCCCTTGCCCGTCGAGCAGCTGGGCCCGTTCGAGCGGCGTGAGGCTGAGCGAATAGGCGCCCGCCACCGGCTGGTTCTCACCGGCGAGCCGGCGCGCCATGGCCGGGCCGATGCGCAATTCGCGCAGGTCCGCCGCGTCGCCGAAATCGCTGGCGAGGGGGGCCTGAAGCAGCTCGAGCGCGCGCGCGGGCTCCTTTCGGTTCAGCGCATCGATCGCTTCGTAATTGCGCTGCAGCCGGGCGAGCACCGGGCTTGCCGCGCTCAGCGCGCGGGTTTCGGCAAAGATCCGCCGCGCCTCGGCGTAATTGCCGAGATTGCTCTGTTGCAGCCCCTCGTTGAGACGCGCCTCGGTCGCCCCGGCGCCCTGCAGCGCTGCCGCAGACACGGCGAAGAATTCGGCCGCCTCGGCAAAATTGCCGCTGTTGCTCCGGCGATAGGCTTCGACAAGCGCCTGGTCGGCGGCGATCGCCTCGGCCTGCTGGCGCGCAAAGGCAAGCGCATCGGTGGCCGAGGTCAGCGGGATATCGACGGTCCCGGGCACGACTTCATCCGCCGCGAGCGAGGCCAGCCCGAGTTCGAGCGCCTTGTCATAGGCGGCCAGCCCGCTGGCGGCATAGGTGCGGTTGCCTTTCTCGCCGACGAGCAGTTCGGTGCGGATGATGCTCCCGTCGCGGCGACAGGACTGGCGGCGGGCCTCCGGCAGGCCCTGCGGCAGCGCAGCCGCATTGGCAGGGCCGCAATCGGCCCCGGCCCCGACGAAGCGGTCGGGCGCCGCTTCGCCGATCTTGCCGCGAACCACCCACAAGGTGCCGATCGGCGCGGCGGCATCGCGGCAGATCACCGAATAGCGCCGGTCGAACAGGCCCGCACCCGGCTCGGGCGCTACGATCTGCGCCTCGCACAGCCCGTTCGAGCCGATCGGGAAGGTGTCACGCAGGCTCAGGCTTGCCTGGCCCGCACGGCCGGCGGTCTGGGCGGCGCCGGGCACGGCCGGCAGCATCGCCAGCAGCAGCGAGCCGACAGCACCTGCGGCAAGAAATGGAAGCATCGCACGCTTGGTCATGTCACTCGTCCCCTCCGGCCGGTCCCGCCCCTTGCGAATAGCGCGACACGTCCCCGCCGCTCGCCACCGGGTCGTCGAGCAGCGGATCTTCGGAAATCAGCGGCGTCTCGACGAGGCCGGGGAAGTCCATGCCGAAAGCGTTGTCTTCCTCCGCCTCGCTCGGAGGCACCGGCCCGGCCACTGTCGCCGGGGGCTCGATCAAGGTCGGATTGTTGAGGCCGGGGGCCTCCTCCTCGATCGGGCTTTCGATCATGCGCTCGGGACATTCGCCGGTGTTGATCGGGCAGTCGTTGAAGGCGCTCCCATCGACATATTCGGTCAGCCCCGGACTTGCCCGGTTGAAATTGATCTCGGTGAAGAACGCCTCGCCGGTGACGAAAGAGCCGTCCTGGCGCTGGCGGCGGCCATGCGCGAAGACATCGATCGGACCGCCGGACGACCCGGTTTGCGTCGCCGGCACCTGTCCTACCGACATGGAGAGTTCCGAGAACAGCTCCCCGGAAATCGACAGGCCGCCATCGCCCACGAGGATGCCGCCTCCTGCGAGGGCGGTTCCGGTGTTGCGGACCAGCAGCGAGTTGCCGATGCGCAGCTCCATCGTGCCCGCGCGCAGGTAGCCGAGCGGATCGTCGCTGCCGCTCGCCGGGTCCGAGAGCAGCTCGTTGCGTCCGGTGAAGTTCGGATCAGCCTGCAACTGCGCGATCGTTTCGGCGTCGGCAGCCCAGATGTCGGCCGCGTTGAGCGCGATCACGCCGGACGGGCGGCCATTGGCGCCCTCGATCCGGATACCGCCCGGGGTCACCACCTCGATCCGCTGCGCGAAGATGCTGAACCGGTCGCTCGCGGCCGCATCGACGTAGCGAACCGTTCCTTCGATCCGCACCAGCCCGTCGAGCGAATTGGTGAAGATGCGGACTGCCGAGGTCCCGTCGTCGAGCGAACCGAAGACCGTCGCGTCGCGGATCAGGATGTCGGGCAGGTTGGGGTCGCTGCTGCTGATCGAAGGACCGAAGAAGGTGAATTCGCCCGCCTCGATACGGCCCAGCTCGGCTGCGGTCAGGCGGAAGCCTGCGCCCTCCCCTGCCTCGCCGCCCAGGATCGCGGTGCTTTCGGTTTCGAGCGAGTTGATGTCGAAGAACTGCGCGCCGATCCGCGCCCCTTGCGCGATATCCACGTCGCGCGCGACGAGCACCACGCTCTGTCCGCCGAAGCCGATCGCGTTGTCGTTGTCGCCCTCGAAGCGGATCGTGCCATCGGCGCGCATGAAGATCTGCGCGCTCGGATCGGACACGGTCGGTCCGCCGATGATGCCGCCCTGCCCGGTGCGCACCAGAAGGTCGCCGAGGGTGTCGACATCGAGGAAGCCGGACACGATCAGGCTGCCGCCTTCCGCCAGGATCGACGTGGGCGGGACACTCGAGGCCAGGGTATCGCCCCGCGCCGCTATGAAGGCGTTGCCGGTGTTGATCCGGCCACCGCGCAGATCGAGCGTGATCTGGCCGGCCGTGTTGGCAAGCTGTGCCGGATCGCCGCCGAAGGCGTTGGCGGCCATGACCAGCTCGTCGATGCCGAGATCGGCCGTGCTGCCCTGGTCGATGAAGAAACGCAGGTCCCCGGCGCGCGCCGTGCCGCCGGTGCCGGTCAGCGCATCGCTGGTCATCTCGAACAGGCCGACATCCATCGTCGATGCACCGGACACCTGGATTTCAACCGCGTCGTTGCTGGCCGCACCGCCCTGCTGCGCCCCGGCCGAACTGCTCGACTGCGCGAACGACCGCAGGGCAACGAGGTTGGCGGTCAGCGAGGAATCGCCGAGTTCGATGGTCGCCGCGCCGGAATTGGCGAGACCGAACTGCGCGCCCGCGCCGGCCTCGGCCCGGGATTCGATCTTCAGATCGCCCGCCCCGGAGGGGTCCGTGGTGATCGTGAGATCCGAATTGAACAGGGCAAGAGCGGCAGTCCCGGAGTCCGCATCTCCCCCGGTGCCATCGCCGGAACCGCCGACCGCGGTCGACTGGATCCGGGTCTCGCCGAACAGCGAGATGGTCGAATCCGTGGCGGAGAAGCGCGAACCGAAGGCGCGCGCGGCGCCGCCCGTGCCCCCCACGGCGCTGGCGTTGCCGCCGAAGCTCGCCCCGTTGATTTCGACCGAACCGCCGGTCATGGTCGAGCCGGTGAGTGAAAGCGACGCGAAGGCGCCTCTCCCCGCGCCGCCTGCGACAACTCCATCTCCGCCCTGCACGACGATATCCATCAGCAGGCCGGCGTTCCCGACCGCATCGGGCAGGAAATTGATCGTTCCGCCGTTGGCGGTGAAGCTGATGCCCCCCTCGCCGCCGCCGTCACCGCCGATATCGCCGCTGCCCCCGGTGAAGCGGGCGAAAAGCTCGAGGAGACCCACCGCATTGAGTGTGCCGCCGTCGACCTCGACCCGGTTCAGGCTGTCGCTGCCAAAGCCGCCCTGGCCGCTGCCCGAACCGTTTCCGCCAATCGATTCGACCGTGCCTCTGAGCTGGGCCGTCAGGACGCCGCCATTGCTCACCACGATCTCGTGGCCGCTGCCCGCGGCACTGTCGCCGCCGTCGATGTCGAGGCCGTCATCCTGGCTGCTGCCGCCCATGCCCAGCACCGTGAAGACCGTCCGGCCCATGGTGATGGTGCCGCCGTCCGCTCTGATCAGGCCCGAACCGCCGCTGGCGTAGCCGCCCCGGCCGCCATCGACCGAGGAGCCGCCGCCGATGCCACTGGCGGTCAGGCGGATGGGGCCGGCGCTGCCGGGATCGGTATCGGGGTTGGCCGGCAGCGCGATGCTGCCGCCGCCGCTGGCGACGATATTGTAGGTGCCGCCGATGCCTTGGCCGCCGATACCGGTGCCGCCGGACGTGTCGCGCCCGATGCCGTCAGCCGACAGCAGGGCGTCGCCGTTCAGGCCATCGAGGGACTGATGCGAGGTGTTGCGCTCGATAATGAGCTGGCTGCCGCTGTCGGTGCTGATCAGCTCCGCCAGCCCGCCGAAGCCGGAACCGCCCGTACCGGCGGTCGCCACGCCCCCGGACCCGATGGCGGAGACCTGGAGCGAACCGATGCGCACCGTGCCGCCCGCCTGCGACTGGACGAAGGCGCGGCCGCCGGTGCCATTGCCGCCGGCGAACTGATCGGCGCCATCGCCGCCGAAGCCCTGCGCGATCACGCTGGCATTGCCGACGATGGTGCCGCTTCCCGCCAGCGCGCTGAACACCGCGATATCCGACACGCCGCCCACGCCATCACCGCCATTGCCGCCCGCAAACGAGCTGCCTCCGAAGCCGCTGGCGCTGGTGATCACATTTCCGTTGACCGTCGTGGTTCCGCCCTGAAAACCCATGAATGCCGCGCCGCCGGTTCCCGTGCCGCCGTCGCCATTGAAGCCCGTACCGCCGAAGCCGTCGGCGAAAGCCACGAATTCGTTGAAGGTCGCCTCGCCTCCGAAATTGGTCGCAAATCCCGCGCGCGAGCCGCCGGTGCCATTGCCGCCGGTGCTGCCACTGCCGGCCTGGCCCATTGCGAAGACAGAGATGGTGTTGGCCGTCAGGCTCCCGGCCTGCACGCTGACCACCGCCCGGTCGCCGAAGGCATCGCCGCCGCGCCCGTCGATCGTGTCGCCTGCGCCGCCGGTGCCACCGAAGGCGGACGCGTCGGCGAACAGGTCGTTCACCGTGAAGGTGCCATTGCCGACCGAACCGTCCAGCCCGAGCAGAAGCAGCCCGACGCTGACGTTCCCGCCGCGGCCGATCCCACCGTCGCCGCCGGCCTGTCCGGTCCCGCCCGCGCCGCCATCGCCGCCGAAGCCGAACGAATCCGCGCTGGCAACGCCGCCGATGGTGATGACCCCGTTGTCACCCCCGGCGAGCATGTAAGCCCCGCCGAAAGCGTTCGGTTCGGCCTGGTTCGGCGTGTTGAGATTTCCGCCCGTACCATCGCCGCCGCGGCCTGCCAGGATTGCCTGACCGTCGCCGGCGCCTCCGTTTCCGCCCTCGCCATTGGCGAACAAGCGCGCGTCTCCGGCGACCGTGAAGGCCCCCGTTTCACTGAGCGTGCCCCGCGCCTGCATCCCGGCATGGCCGCCCAGCGCATTGCCGCCGTTGCCACCGAACGCCCCGAACCCAAGCGCATCGCCGCCGAAAGCGGCGGCATCGATCTGGAGATTGCCCCCTACGTCGATCAGGCCGACAAGGCTGCGGGCGGACGCGTATCCGCCGAAGGCATCGCCCCCGCCAGTGCCGTTACCGCCAGAGGCAAAGGCCGAGAGGAGGAGATCGGTGCCGACCAGGACCTCTCCGCCGCCGTTGACCGCGAGGTTGACGAAGCCCCCAAAGGCATCGCCGCCCCGGCCGCCACCCACATTTTCCGCGCCGAACGCCGCGGCATCGAGGAACAGCGTCCCCGCCACGTCGATGAGTCCGGCACCGTCCATCACGAGATTGACGCGGCCGCCAGTCGCCGAGGCGGCATCGCCCGACGATCCCGCAGTAAAGGCGTTCGCCTGCGCCACCATTCCCAGATCACCGCCGACCGAGAGGCGGCTCAAGGCATCGGTGGTGAACAGGTTGACGTTGCCCCCCGTCGCCTGTCCCCCGAGGAACTCGCTCGCTCCGCCGAAGGCCGCCGACTCGAGCGTCACGTTGCCGAGGAACGACGCGTCGAATGCGCCCAGGCTCACCTCGGTGGTGCCGCCGATCGCCGCTCCCCCTTGCGCGTTTCCGAACCCGCCGGTGCCCGTGGTGGATGCCCGATAGGAGAGGGCGGACAGCCCGGCGCCCAGCGTGAACGCGCTGCCAGCGAAACCGCCCGTGCCGTCGCCGCCGACTTCGCCCTCGCCGCCGACACCCTCGGCGGTGAGGTCGATGATGCCCGCGCTCACGTTGCCCGCCCCGAGGTTGAAGAACGCCCCGAACCCGCTGCCGGCCCCGCCATTACCGCGAAAATCGCCAAAGCCGCCGTTGCCGCCGAAGCCGTTGGCCGAAACTGTGATGTCGTTGAACGAGGCCGTGCCTGCGCCGAGCGAACCGTCGCCCCCCAGACCGGCCTGCCCGGCCTGCGCCGTGCCGCCCACGCCCGCGCCGCCATCGCCGCCGGCCTGACCGGAACCGCCACTCCCGCCGGTTCCGCCGAACCCGCGCGAATAGACGAGCGAGGACCCGCCCACGGAAATGGCACCGTTGTCGCGCCCGGCCAGCAGATACGCACCGCTGCCGAAGTCCGGATCGGCCTGGTTGGGCACACCGAACTGACCGCCGATCCCGTCCCCGCCGCGCCCGGCCGCAATCGCCTGACCGTCGCCCGCTCCACCATCTCCGCCGACCCCGTCGGAGCTGAGCAGCGCGTCGTTCGCGATCGTGACTGATGCAGGCGCGGTCAGGGTGCCGTCGGCCTGGAAGAAGGAATTACCGCCCCAGCCGTTTCCGCCATTGCCGCCGATGCCGAAGAAGGCGCTGCCGCCGAAGCCCTCGGCCCTGGCGGAAGCGTTGCTGCCGATGGAGATCGAGCCGGTGACGGCGTTCGCCCCGGCGATGCCGCCCAATCCGTCGCCGCCGGTCTGCCCGTTGCCGCCCCGCCCAAGGGCGTCCGCATCGAAATTGCCGCCGATGTCGATGCTGCCGCCCGCAAAGGTCGCCGCAGAGGCGCGCCCGCCGCGGCCGGTGGCACCGATGCCGCCGGCATTGTCGCCGCCGAGCCCGACAGCGTCGATCGTCAGGTCTCCGGCGATACCGATCAGGCCCGGTCCATCGACCACCACGATCGCCTCGCCCGCGGTGACGGAGAATGCCGGTCCGGCATCGTTGAATGTGCCGCCGATCGCGCTCGCATCGAGCAGTGCGCTGCCGTTGATCGTGAT
>VFQO010002693.1_pt1 | contig 10325 bp, 11 predicted proteins | sample 3512331 | NCBI WGS metagenome assembly VFQO01 (sample SAMN10412371, study PRJNA504923) | tailings metagenome | isolation source: Replicate 3 from Balatoc abandoned mine | place: Philippines: Itogon, Benguet | collected 2017-08-28 | reverse complement strand
ACGCAAAGCGCGGAAAAATAACGCTTATTTAGAGGTAATGGTGCCCAGGGGCGGAATGTGGAAAGGCCATAGAGTCAACGCTCTAGCAGCGTCTAACCAAAGCACTTGACCAACGGAAACCCGCCGAGTCCCGCGCGGTCGTTGTCCAACCTTTTACGGGTTTTCCGCCAGCCCCTCGGCCCACTCCCGCACCGACTGCAATCTGACGGTGTTGGTCGTGCAGATGCGAATGTCGTCCTCGCTTACTGCGACCGCATCCACGATGGCACTTCCACCGGGTCCGTCGCTACCTTGGGCGCTGTCACTGTCGGGGGCGGCACCGGGTCCGCTGGGGACGCTTCCACGTGGGCGCACCCGGTTAGCAGCGACATAGCGGCGAGCGGCATCCATAGCCGCGCTTTGGGCATCCTGGGCATTTTCGTCAGCTTCCTTGGCTAGTGCATCGTAACGCGCCTTCTCGCGGTCCATCACGGCCTGTTGGGCGCGTCTGGCGCGATCTGCGGCCTGTTCGTATTGGGCGATGTATTCGGCCCGCTCACGGTCGGCCTTCTCGTCCCGTGCGTTCCATCCGGCGCGGTAGGTAAGGGCAAGCAGGGCCAGCACGGCGATGGCGGCATAGACCTGCCACGGGAGGCGCTTGGCGAAGGCGAGGGCGGTTGCAATGAAGGTCATCGGTATTCCTCCCCGCAGCAGGCACAGTAGGCGCTATCCGGTCCGTCATATCGCTTGCATGGAACAAGGTCGTGGATGCCCTCGCCAGCGTCAAAGCATGGGCCACAGTAGGGCACGGGCGAGGCTAGGCGGGCGCGCTGTTCAAGCCGCTTGCTGGCCAAGGCGAAGTCGATGATCATGCCAGCCCCGTCATGCACAGGCGGTATTCGGCATTGCGGCGGTTCGTCAGGCCGCGCACCACACGCCCGCCCGCACGGTTCCACATCTTGATTGCCGCACAGCCGCCAGCAATATCGCCAGCGGCGAAGCGGCGGGCAGCGGTGGAACGGGCATAGGCCGACTTGCCGATGTTATACGTCAGTGACGTAGCCGCCGCTAAGGCGTGGGGGTGTTCCCGCAGGTTGGGATTGCGTTCCAGCACAGCCGCGCCGAAGTCGCCAACCGCCCCAGCCAGCATGTCCTCGCATTCGGCATTGGAATAGCGGCGCATTTCCACGCGCGTTTCGCCGTAGCAAACCGTGGTTACGCCAACCAGGTCAACGTAAGGGTCGTTTGACTTCCCTTCCCATGTCCCGATGATGGCAAGCGCAGCAGCGGCGGCAGTCGCGCCAAGGGTTGCGGTAAGGCCGCGCCGTCCGTTCTCACTCGGCATTGGACTTCTCCAGCTTGGGTTGCCTTACAAGGCGGGCCATCATGGACAGAGCAAAAAATGCCATGCTCACGACAAGCATTGTGCGGGGCGGGAAATGGTCGCGCACGGCAGGCGGCATCATGTTCCAGACAGTCAGCACGCTAACCGGTTCGAAGCTGATCCAGCCAAGGATAGCCAGCCCGATAGCGTTCAGGCGCATGGACCATAGCCGCCACCACTGGCGGGCGTTCTCGACAAGGTATTTCATCGGTCGCTTTCCTCGCGTATCTTGCGTGCAATCATGTTGTGGATGCGGACCAGCTTTTCCTCCCGCTCATAGGCAGCGCGGCGCAGTTCCAGCATGATCTCCGCCGCTTCTCGGTAGCCGTCGCGGCGAAGCATGGTCATGGCCTCGTCAGCGCGCTTTTGCAGGGCGATAAAGTCACTCATCGCTGGACGGGTCCGTTAGATCGACCTGCCATGTATCGGCAGGGACGCGCAGCTTGGCTTCGGGTTCAATGCCGCCGTAGTGGCCGTTGTCGTAGGCGTAGGGGCCGAGGAAATGATAGGTCATGCCACTTGCCTTTTCATGTTATGTTCCGCATAACAAACGAGCCGCAACGAGGCTGGCACCTCGCGCGGCTCTAACCACACCGATGGAGTATTCATCGCATGGCTGTTAATTCGATTCCCACACCGATCGTGCTGCGTCAATTGCTTCGCTATGAGCCAGATACTGGCCACCTCTATTGGCTTGATAACGCGCGCAACGGGTATGCCGGCAAAGAGGCGGGCACCATCAGCAGCCACGGATATCGCAAGGTATTCGTGAACTACCGTCAATACAGTGCCCACCGGATTGCATGGGCCATTCATTATGGCGAATGGCCGGTTGGCCATATTGACCACATCAACCACGACCGCAGCGATAATCGCATTAGCAACCTGCGCGTTGTAACGAACGCAGAAAACCGCAAAAATCTCACCCGCAGAGCAGATAACAAAACGGGCGTTTGCGGAGTATTTTGGGAAGCTAGAACCAAACGCTGGCGCGCCCAAATCAACCATGATGGCAAGCGGTTCAGGCTTGGCACGTTCACTGACAAGTCCGCCGCTGAGGAAGCGAGGCGCGAGGCTGAGCGGCGGTTTGGTTTCCATCATAATCATGGCGCCGCCTAGGCGGCGAAAGCCCTCATCTGCGGCGGGGTGTAGTGATCCGGGTTCTTGGCGCGGATAATGTCGCGGACGCGCTCCACCGGCATCAGGGTGCGGCCTACCTCGCCATAGACGCGGGAGCGCAAGACAAGGCTCATAAGCTGCTTGGATCGCCAGCCCCCATCGTTCGCATACTTGTCGCGCGGGGCTAGGTTGTTCCAACTCTCAAACACCACGCCAGGATATTCCTTGCGCTGGCTGTGGTGGACGTGTCCCCCGTCAATGTAGCGAAAAGTCGTCTCGCCCCAATCGGTCGCGTAGTCCTCCGCCATGACCTTGGCACAGGCCTCCGGTTTGGCCTTGTGGCCGTGGTGGATCATTACGAAGGTCTTGCCCATCCGGTAAGCGATGAACGGGCTTTCATTGTGCAGCACGTTGACGCGGGGCGTGTTGCGATAGAGCGCCCGCATGGTCACGGCTATCCAGCTATCGTTGCTTTCGGAGTGGTTGCCCTGATTATAGATCAGGTCCACGGTCTGCGCCTTGGTTAGCGCCCGCTCGCAGATGAACTGGCAAATCTCGACATAGGCATCGATCATTTTCCAGTAGCGCGTGTCATAGTCGAGCGCGTGGCCGTGGCCCATCGTCTCGCCCCTGAACGTCTCGTAGTGGGTGCCGTCCCCAAGGTCGTTGATCACCATGCGCTCGCAGGGTGGCGCGGCATCGATCAGCGCGGCTGCGGCGGCGCAAATCTCACGCTTGGCAATGCTAATGTCGAAGTTCGCGCCGGTTTCTGCCTCGGAGCAAAGCAGGCCGATATGAGCGTCACCGATTTGCAGCCAGGGGATGATGTCGGACTGTGGTTCAGGCGGAAGGGGCAATGTCTCGATTGCCACCGGCTGCACATTTTCAATAGCGCGGGCGATGCCCTCCCAATAGTCGCGCTCGGCCTTGCGGGTTTTCAGCCAGATCGGTTCGCCTGCCGCCGTCTTGGTGAATTGCGAGTAGCCGCGCAGTTCAAACCCGTCCGCTACCCGCTCGTCCAGTTCTTCCCTTAGATCACCGCTGGACGCACCCAGCGCGCTTGCCACGCGGCCGCGGATGGCCCCACGCGATATGCCAAGCAATCTAGCGGCGGCGGTAATGCTGCCCGCATCCTCAATTGCCTTTAGGGCTTCGATTTGTTTTTCGGTGAGGCTCACAAATCACCCTTGGTTGCAACCCGTGCGGGTCAGCCAGCAAAATACTTCACCACGCTGGCGACGGTGGCAGAGACAGCCCCCGCCACTAGCGCGATGATTTTCCACGCGCCCTTGCGCTCGGCTTCCTTGGACTCGATGGCGGCTAGCCGCTTGTCGATCTTGTCCAGGCCCTTGTTGATGTTGTCGAAGCCATCGGACACGGTGCGTTCTAGGTGGTCCAATCGCTTCTCCATGGCCGATTGCAGGCCTTCCATCTTGCCAAGGGAACGGTTCAGGTCATCGTGGGAGACGGTCATTTCAGAACACCAAAAACATCTTGGAACGTGGGTTCGGATTGGGCACCCCTACTGTGTAGGTGATGATGATCGCGCCTTGCGCACCGTTACCGCCGTTACCGGAAGTAGCTGCGCCGCCGCCACCGCCGCCGCCACCACCGTAAGAACCGCCGAAGCCGCCATCACCGCCTGTGGCACCCCAATTGTTGGAGCCGCCGCCGCCCCCGCCGCCGCCACCCTTACCGGCAGTGCCGCCAGCCGTGATGGTGTATTCGACCCCGTTTCCGCCGTCGCCACCGGCCCAGGCAGGGAAGCTGGCATTGCGACCTGCGCCCCCGCCGCCCCCGCCGCCCTTGGTGCCGGTGTCGCCGACGATGTTGGTGCCACCAACGGCGGCCACATTGTCTGAGTTGAGACCCCCGTCGCCCCCGATGGCGCTGCCTGACGGGTTGCCGGACCCGTTGACACCCGCGCCACCGCCCCCGCCGCTGTCGGAGGTCGCGCCTGACGCAGCGCCTGTGTTCGCGAACGGCCCGCCCCCGCCGCCCCCGCCGGTGCCGCCGTTGCTACTGGCTCCCCCGCCGCCTGAGCCGGTGCCCGTGGTAGTACCGAGAACAGATGTTGCGCCCGCGCCGCCTGATGTAACGCCAGTTGTGTTACCTGCATTACCGCCGGAGCCCCCTCCGGCGTATGCGCCATCAGCGGCGCTGCTCGGCTGTACGTTGGCTGATTTGTTGAACCACGTTGTCGTACCCGCACCACCTGCCGTCGAGGCGGCGGTTGCTCCGGCGCCTCCGGTGCCGATAGACGTGTAGCAGACGCTGGAACCGGGGGTGAAGCCAGTTAAAGAGACACTAGACTGTGCCCACGCCCCGCCGCCGCCGCCGCCTGAGCCACGGGCTGAAGTATTATCGGCTGAACGCCCACCACCACCACCACCGCCAATCACAAGCACGTCGATAGCGACAGACGTATCCAAATCGCTCGGCACCGTCCATGTGGTGCCAGAGGTAAGCAGGACGGTCTTGGTCGCCATTGCTTACACCTCCGCCGTCAGGGCGATAATGTCCCAGCGGGCATCAGCGCCGTTATAGACGCACCCGAAATAGACGGTCTTGTTGGCCGTGGTGGCGTAGGTCCAGTTGCTCCCGCTCACCGTCAAAAGGCCGGTCAGGTCGCGGAACGCCTTTGACGCGCCGCCAGTGAAGGTCAGGGTGCGCGTGGTGCCGTTGTCCTTGAACCGCAGGATCGCCTTCTGGCCATCTGTCGGCGTGCCCGCGTCGGCGTTGATGGTCAGCGCGTTGGCCAGCGCCGAGAACGATTGCTGATCGAAGCTGTCGCTGTTCCACGCCCACGGGCTGGTCGTGGTCGTCTGCGCATTGACACGCGGGACCAGTCCGCCGCTGGCATATGCCTTGCCCGTAACCTCCAACTTGTAGGAACCGGAAGGGGTATTGCCGACGCCAAGGTTGCCGTTTTGGTCAATTCGCACCCTTTCGGCGGAATTGGTGCGGAACGCGATAACACTTGAAGCGCCGTCTGCTTGCAGCGTCAGGATACCGGCATCTGTTGAACTGATAACTGCGTTTTGCGCAGTTACTCCGCTGTTAGTGAACTGGATAGCCGCCGCCGTAGCCGTGGCATTGGAACGTAGGCGCAAGGCATAGCCCAATCCGGCAGTCGTATCGGCGGAGGCAATGTCAACGCGATAGCCAGGCCCCGCCGTGCCTACGCCGAGCCGATTATTCGTATCATCCCAAAACAGGTTGGCGTTATCCTGCGAATACACGCCAGACGCGCCAGCAAACACGACCGAGCCGGAAGTCAACGCTGTTGCCGTGCCAGTCCCGCCACTACCAACCGGCAGCGTTCCCGTAACCTGCGTTGTCAGGCTCACACCCGAAAGCGTGCCGCCCAGCGTCAGGCTTCCAGAATTGGTGACGGTGCCGGTGAGCGTGATCCCGTTGACCGTGCCAGTGCCGGAAACGCTGGTAACGGTCCCCGCATTGGCAGTTGCGCCGTCCGCCACGTTCAGCAGCGTGCGGACCTGTGTTGCCGTCAGGGCAAGCGGGGTGGCCGGTGATCCGGTGTTGTTTCCAATGATGCTGTTGGCAGCAAGGTTCGCCATCTTGGCCAGCGAGACAACGCCGTTGTCAATGGTGAACGCTGCACCTGATCCGCTAACGGTTATGTCACCCTTGTCGCCATCAGTCAGGCCGGTGCCATCTGCCCCGTTCGCACCGTCAGCACCCTTGGCTGCAATCTTTACCCATTTGCCTGCCGCCAGGTCGGTCGCAAAGGTGCCGGAAGTGTGGCTGGTCGCACAAACATATGTTTCACCGCCTTCCGTCACGACTGACTTGGGATCAGATGCGCTATAGGCCGTGGCCGTTTGCCATGCCGTAACCGCCTGCCACGCGGCGGGGCCAGTCGCGCCAGTCGGCCCCTGTGGGCCAGTATCGCCTTGCGGGCCGGTTGCGCCGGTCGCACCGGCAGGACCGGCATCACCTTGCGGGCCGGTCGCGCCGGTTGCGCCAGTTGCGCCCTGCGGTCCCTGCACGCCCGCCGTTGTAATCGTCCATGCGGCAATCGTTCCTGATCCGCCCGTCGCGGCAACGCTCACCGTCAGCGCGCCCGTGCCGCTGTCGTAGGCCGTTACCTGCCCGTGCATGTAGTTGGTGGGGGCGGCAGTCTCGGCAATCGTCACGAACTGGCCTGCCGCGAACAATTTGCCCGTCTGAATTGTCAGCGACTTTGCGCCCGTGCCAATCGTCAGGCTGGTGGTGCTGGTGGCGGTTGCGGCTACGGCATTGGCGGCGGCGGCATCAGCCACGGCTTGCAGGCCAGCGGTCAGGTCATCCGCCACGCTGGCAACGTATGGGTCCGCCTCGTCCAGCGTGACCCCGTTGCCGTCCTTCAACACCATACGATAGACGTTGGCATCGTCCAGATAGATTTCCGGCCACCGGCCAGCGGCATTGGCTTCCACCGGATTGCTCAGGGGGACGGTAAGGGAAGCGTCCGAATAGACAGACACAGGCGTGGTCGTTCCGGTGGCATAGAAAAACAACTGCGCTCCCGGCACCGTAAGGCCGTTGGCATCAATGGCCGGACGGAATGGCAGGTAGAACAATTGCGCGGCCATTCAGATGCTCCAAAGAAAAAGGGCGACCGCAATGGCTGCCCGTGGTAGGGTGTTCGGGATGGGTATTCAGCGATTGTGGCCCGTGTGGCTGTTGTTGGGCCTTACGTGCGGGGCGTTGCCTATGGGCGCACTATTGCTGCTGATCTTCACCTGCTGCGACATTGCCAACGAGCGAAGGGTTGTCGTTGGCCGCGACGAAAGCCTCGCGGAACGTGGGCTGGGACGAAATTACCCGCATGATACGCTCAATCGTGCGCGTCTCGCGAGCGGAGCCTACCTCAGCCCGCCCCAGTCCTAGCAGTAGATCGCGAACCATCGGGCTTTCATAAGACCGCGCGATAAGTCCCCCGACTGCGCCAGTCGTCATGGCAGCGCCAGCACCGCCAAGCCAATCGGTCAGGATCGCCGCCACAATGGGGAGGTTGTTCTGAATGCCGGTCGGCGGAGTTGCAGCGGCTACAGATGCCCTCTGGGTTGCCTGCAAGAGCCGTTGGGCACCAATAAGGCGCGCCGTATCTTCCGGGCTAAAGACAACACCGATATTGGTGGCATATCGCTCAATGGCGTTGGCGAACTGCTGCGGGCTTAGGCCGGAAACAGCCCTCAAGTCACCCGCGCTGGAAATGGCGCGGTGAATGATCGCGGACTGCGCCATGCGACGGCCACGGGGCGAAAGGTTCTCCACCAGGCGGCGCACGTCGCTTTCCTTGTTGCTGAAAAGCAAACTGGAAACGCTTTCCGGGGTTGCATCAGCCATATTAAGGGTGCGGCGGAAGTTCGTGGCTTCCAGTTCACCCACCATGTCCGCAAGCCGGTCGTTTGTGCGGGTAAACCGCGCCGCCACTTCGTCACCGGCATTAGCGCGAATGAAATTCGTCATGTCATCGCGCAATGGCCCGTAAACCCGGCGGATTGCCTGTTCGCCACGCTGGCGAATGTTGGCCAGTCCGTCATCAGCGAACATGTCGCCAAGCAGGCGGCGGTTTTCTTCCACCTCCCGAAGCGTGCGGCCACTGGTGAGAACGCGACGGAACGATCGAAGCTGGCTGATTACAGGCGCGAACCGTTCGGCGTTGATGCCCTCAAGTTCGGCAATCTGCTGGTCAATGGCTGCTACAGCCTGCGGGGCTTCAACTTGCCCCGGAATGCCATCAATGATCCTGTTCTTGCGGTTTGTCAGACCCTGCAGGGTGCGGCCACGGGTGCGGGTCAGGTCGGCAGAAACGCCCGCCAGAAAGTCATCGTCGCCGGTCACGCCATATTCCAGCGCAATGTTCCTAGCGACCTGTTCGCGCTCTACCTGCTGTGCGGCCCGCGCCCCGCCTGTGCCAGCATAAGGGATGCGCTCGCCAAGGCCCTGCCCCAGACGGCCAACCTGCGTCTGCGGGGGAAGCGCGTCGGTCGTCATAACGCGCACGCCTTCACGCGCACCGGACTCGATAAGTTCGCGCTGTGCCGCAGGGGGAGGGGCGGCAAGAGCGTTGCGCATGGCACCAATGCCGCCGGGGATGCCCGAAACCATGCTTCCGCCCAAAGCGCCCCCCAGCGCACCAGCAATTTGACCGGCGGGACCATAGTCCTGCCCTGCATACGCGCCCGCACCAGCACCGGCACCTGCCATAGTGTCGCGGATCGGCGTTCTGCCCATTTGCGAAAGTGCGGCCCGTCCAGCGCCAGTAGCCAAGGGAGCGCCTGCGCCCGCAAGTCCAGCGGTCATAAGGCCGCTAGCTGCGCCACGATTGACCGCGCTAATAAGCGGATTAGGGCTGTCAGGAAGGCCGCTCACATCGCGTGCTGTCTGCCCCAAGTCCGTTGAAAGGTTGCTGCCGGTAATCGCATTGATTGATGCATTTACCGGGTTGCCAAGAAGGCCCAGCACATCCCCCATGCCCTGCACAACGTCACCAGCGCCAGCGGCAATCTGCTCGCCCAACGGAATAGTGCCATCGCCAAGAATAAGCGCGGAAAGTCCATCGCGGGTGGGCTGCGGACGGCCATACTGCGGGATAAGCCGCCCGCTCTCGTCGCGGCGATAACCCTGGAGAGTTTCGCCATTCCGTAGGCGCAACGGAGTGCCATATTCGTCTGTTTCGCTGCCGGGGTCCGGTTCGTTCGGATCGCCAGTGCCGTTAAATTCTCCGGCGTTGTCCTGCGCGCCCATAGCGCCGCCACCAGATTGGTCGCCTTCCCGTGCAGCGCGGCGGCGTTCGTCATAGGCCCGCATCTGCTGGTGGAACGGAATGCCTGCATCCTCGCCCACAACGTCCAGCGGGTTAAATCCAAAGCGTTCGGCGCGACTGGTATAGTCGGCCCGCGCGCCCTCATACCCACGCCGATAATTGACAGCGAGGTTGATCATTTCGCTAATAACGCGGCTGCGGGCTTCGGGCGACAGGCGACCGCCGCCTTCAATCCCTAGTTCGCGCTGTAAGCGGGTAACGGTTCGTCCAAGTGCGCTGTCCGCTTGTGCGGTAATGTCAAACTCGGCCTCCCGGACCACGGATGAAGGGTCCAACATGCGGGCATAGGAAACGATCAGCGATTGGTCGCCAGACGGGGTGGGATCGGTTGTTAGCGCGCTGGAAAGCTGGCGAATAACGGTGTTATAATCCTTCACCGCCTGCAAGCCGTTAAAGTCACTGGCGAGGCTGCGCATGTTGTCGAAATTGGTGTTGGAAATGTCCGACTGCTGCCCAATTTCGGCACGGTTATCCGCCTGAATGTCGCGCGGGCTTACCGGATCAGGCGTAGGAGCCGGGCCACGGATAACGCCGGGATAGGACGGCGCAGGAGTGGGCTGGGGAGCCTGCTGCGTCGGCTGCTGCTGTGCGTAACGATCCCAAGGCGGCATTAGTTGCTCCCCACTACTACTTGGCCGCTATTGATGCGGCGCTGCACTTCTTCCGGACCGAAACGGCGCACCAGCGCGTCAAGTTCGCGCGGGCTAACGGTCATTTGCGGCGCGCTCATCTGCTGCCCCACCTGTTCCCAACTGGCGGGATCGGCCGGGTTGCCGCCACGGTAGCGATAGCCGTCCTCCACCGCGCCAATCTGGGGGGCGTTGGGGAACTGGCTTTGCGAGAACTGCTGCACCGCTTGCACATCGCCGGTATTGACCAGCGTGCCACCTTCGGGAATGGCCATGTATCGCGGTCGGCGGTTTCCTAGCAAGTCGCCCATCTGCCCTGCGCGGGCCACGACAGCCTGCAACGCCTGCGGGCTATACTGGCCACGGAAATCGGCCA
>VFQO010002692.1_pt1 | contig 10329 bp, 8 predicted proteins | sample 3512331 | NCBI WGS metagenome assembly VFQO01 (sample SAMN10412371, study PRJNA504923) | tailings metagenome | isolation source: Replicate 3 from Balatoc abandoned mine | place: Philippines: Itogon, Benguet | collected 2017-08-28 | reverse complement strand
GGTGTATTTCAGTGCTCCAAGCTTTGAAAAAGCAGCTTTTGAACTTCAGTCAGAATCAAAACGAATCGAGATCAATCTTCGCTAATCGATATTTCTCAGCCAACCTGTAATGGAGATCCGTTCTTTTTTGGTCGGTAAAACCTCATGAGGAATCTCTGCACTTAAGAATACCACCAATCTTCCTCCAAGAGGCAGAACATCTTCCACTTTTTCGGAGCCGTCTTCCTGGGGAAAGTACATCCGCAGTGCTCCCTCATCCTGGGCTGACCAGGAATCATTCAGGTATAAAATCACCGTGACTACCCGATGAGGCACCGCATGAAACTGGTCCAAATGCTTCTTGTAAAATGACCCAATCGGATATCTGGCAAAATGTCCTTCAAACGAGCGCAATCCTAAAAAGCATCGCTGATTGAGTACTTGGCGGATTTGCTCGATTTTTTCCCAATAGGCAGCCTGAAGCGAAGTCAGAGAATCTTGATCCATCCAGAGGACTTCATCACTTCGGATCTCGGTTCGCACCTGCTTTTGTCCACCTTTGCCCACTGCTGCATGACGGAACATTCCTTTTTCTAGCAACTCCGTCTGCTCTTTTAGCAGGGCTTTTCTGAACTCCTCATCCACAAAATCATCGATAATCACATAGGAATTTTGGTAAATCTCAACGCTGATCCGATCCAGTACTTCTTCCATAGTAGGTCCTTTGCGGTGCAAAATAACCACTTAATTGGGCGAAAAACCATACTTTTGCGGAAGCTATGAAAACGAATTCACCCAAAAACTCCCTATCCGGAATCATCCTTGAATACGATTCAGGTATTGTTCCTCCTCCCTACAGTCATGTTTTCAGACTTGCCCTCGACTGGGGAAAGGAAAATTTGGAGGTTAACCTAGACCTGCATTATACCGAACGGGAAGAGCTCAGCGAACAGGAAATTCTTGACGAAGGATTTACCCTGAATGATGATTACAGCTATTCAGGCAAGCTCAATCCGGTTTGGGTCAAACCCATTGAGGAACTTTTTGCCAAGACCCGATGGACCAACAAAGACATCGATGAAGGAGGAATCACGATCACTCCTATAGAAAAAGGCAAAGATGAAGGAGTGAAGATTCCGGCTAATCAAGAGGAATGGCAACTCATGGCGCAGGACTTGATCCAGGCCATTTACGAATCAGTCAAAAAAGAACTCCCGCTGACGGTAAATTACCGTTTGGTCGAAAATGATCGGACGATTGATTGCAGCCTGACGGTCCATTTTTCTAATCGGGAAGTGGTTTTCCAACTAGGACAAAAAAGCCGAACCATCCATTGGGAATATGCTATTCAGTTGATGAAGGTAGTTTTCACTCCTGACTATCACTATGAGCTGGCTAAAGAAGAGCCGGGGAAAAGACGTGGCGCTTACATCGATTGTGGAGACGGATATTGGCACGAATTGGGGAAAGGTGTAGTCAATATCGATCCGAGTTTTGATGCAGTGAAGAAGATCCGGACGGGGTTTCAGGACCTGATCGATTCGTAAAGTTTGCCAATTTTCCCACTTGCGAATAAGAACCTGATTTCGTTACCTTTAGCTAGGACTTAATCAGGTTTTTTTATGAGCGCAGGAAAAATTTTTATCAGTTACCGTCGGGAGGATACCTCAGGAGAATCAGGACGACTAAAAGACAAATTGGAACAAATATTCGGAGCGGAAAATATCTTTTATGATGTCGAAACCCTGGAGGCAGGACTTAATTTCGATGAATCAATTTCCAAGGCTCTGTCTGAAAGCAAAGTCCTCCTGGCGATGATCGGGCCACATTGGCTGAGAGTGACAGATGCGGAAGGAAAGCCTCGAATCCAAAAAACCAATGACTGGGTTAGAAAGGAAATCGGGATGGCTTTGGGACGGAATATTAGAGTCATTCCGGTATTGGTCAATGGTGCCCAAATGCCCGATCCAGAGAGTATGCCGAATGATTTGCATGAGCTATCACTCAAACATGCACAAGAGATCAGTTCGAGCCGATGGAATTACGATGTCGGGGAGCTGATCAAAGTTTTGGAGAAAATTGTCCCTCCTAAAAAGAAAGAACCACTTTCGAATTCTGGTAATTTTCAAAACCTAAATAGACCTCCATTACCTCCCAAACCCAAATCCTGGTGGGCTAAAAACTACCTGTGGATTCTGGGCGGGATAGTTGGTTTTTTGGTTTTGATCAATCTCCTCAATCCCAATCCTGAACCCACCGGAATCGACCCAATCTATAATCCCAACATAATTCAGGTGGATTCATCTGAATATGAAGATCAGGAACCGATCAGTCCAAGCGGAAATATGGGAGGCGGTTCGCAGGCAGATCCCAGAGTCACTGATCCCGATGGGAATGAAATCTACAACTCACTTACTTTTGAAAGAATGCCTGATTTTGACGGAAAATGGTGGCTCTATGAAAACGATATCCGCTCTGGTTTTTTTCAAATCCGCCAAAATGGGGCGGAATTCACCTTTGATTACTATCTATTTAATGTGCAGGTAGGCAAAGGAAATGGCTATTTTGACGATGGCTATTTGGTCACTGAATCATTTATGATGAAAGATACACCCGGAAACTACGGATTCTCTTTTATCAGTCCAGATGAAGGTAAAACTTGGAAAGGTGAGATTTATTCAGATCAGCAAACCAGCCCCGCTTACTTAGTCAAAGATTAACCCTTGATCCTTCTCAGATCCTGATGAATATCTCTGATCATTTCCCCTAAATCCTCGAGAGTTAGGGGTTTCTTTTTGTCACCGGGATTAGGGAAATCTGTGCTGATAAAGGCTTTTGCCTCCCAGATTTCCAAGACATCCTCCCCCTTGACCTCATAGGGCTTGTAAAGTTCATTATCCGATACTAGGAACAGTTTTCCATTTTCCTCCAGGTAATTGAAAACTCTTTTGTACACGACTCCTTCAGTCTGAGTGACCAAAACATAGGTTCTACCACTCTTGATTTCCCGGAGTTGCTCGACAAAGGCTCCGATCACGATGGTACCAGATACGAGGGGCAGCATGGAATCGCCCGACAGCTCGAAAGCCCGATAGGTTGCCTGACGGGAAAGATTGGGCAGGTGAAATTGAGGCAGTGTCTCCATGTACTCCGGATCTGCGAAGCCATTAAGGTACCCGGCTGAGGCTTTTTGACCTACAAGGGTAATATTTTCTCGATCCTGCTCATTGGCTGCGATGGTAAGGATTCTGAATTCCTTGGATTGAGTGGCTTTCCTACCAAGTTTTTCTATGTCATGCCCGATCAGTTCATCCATTCCTACCTCGAGGAGTTCGCAGATTTTCTGAAGAGTGGCTAATTTGGGTTCAGATCGTCCGTCTTCGTAGGCAGAGATCATGGTACGCTGCACATCTAGCTGATCGGCGAGATCCTGCTGAGTGATTCCTTTTTGCTTGCGCAAAAAACGGAGATTGGATGGAAGAAAGCTCATGCCGAAAACAATAGAAAGTTGGAGTCACTATCCATGGGAAGTATAGGGAAAAACGGATTGACGTTTTGAAGGTCCTCTCTGCGCTGCTCCAGGCGGAGTTTGATCTCTTCCAAAATCGTCCCGACAGGCACAGGTTCATTAACCAAAAGATAGCCATACTGACCGGAGTGATCATCATCGATGACAAACTTGACTTGCTGCTTACCTGAAGAGAGGGTTTTAGTCGCTGCGATTCGAATGTTTTCTGCTTGGCTCATATTCAATGCGTTTACATCTGCTAAGTTAAAAATGTTACTTTAATCAACATCAAAAAGACGCTAAAATTAACATTTTTGTTTGACGTAGATTGTCACGTTTCAAAAAAACCGCCTTAACTCATTATTTTTCAGCATAGTTAACTACACTTTTTTGAATTTTTTCCATAAAAGGCCGCTGCTCATTGGCTATATCTACCGCTCAGCCAATTCTCTCTTAAATCCTAAACCTTCAAGCTGTTTTTTTGTACTTGATATAAGACCAACACGAATAGATTTTTAGCTGATTAAGCTAAATTCCATTACCACCTATGAAATATATTTTACTCATTGTTTGCAGTTTGATAGGAATCTCGGCGATCCAAGCCCAGACTTTCACCGTTAAGGGAAAAATCCTCGAATCGGGAAAGACAGACCCCGTACCCTACGCCAATGTACTTTTACTCACCGTAACTGACTCATCCCAGGTGGTGGGTACGATCTCGGATATTGATGGAGAATTTGAGTTGACCGGAGTCAGAGACGGAGATTACATCTTCAAAATCCAGTATTTGGGTTATCAGAATTACTTCAAATCCCTCCGCGTAAATTCTAACATGGATCTAGGCAGCATCAACATCCGTGAAGAAGCTACCGATCTCGGAGAAATAGTGGTCGCAGCTAGAAGGTCATCAGGCACACAGCGTAGCGATACTACGATGTACAATGCCGATGCCTTCAAGACCATGAAAGATGCCAGTGCGCAGGTTCTGATCGAAAAGCTACCCGGGGTAGTTTCCGAGGGAGGTGCGCTTCAGGCTCAGGGAGAAAATATCGCTCAGATCTTGGTGGATGGTAAGCCGTTTTTCGGAACCGATGTGCAGGCAGCTTTGCAAAACCTTCCTGCTGAGGTCATCCAAAGCATCGAAATATTTGATCAGAAAAGTGAAAAAGCCCAACTCAGCGGATTTGATGACGGGGAGCGATTGAAGACCATTAATATCATCACTAAGCCAAACCGTCGCAAAGGACAATTTGGAAAAACCACCGCCGGTATCGGTACAGACGAACGCTATCTGGTGGGAGCGAGTATTAATGCTTTTGACGAAGACCGCAGATTGACTTTCACCGGACTGAGCAACAATATCAATATGCTCAACTATACCAGTGATGCCAACAACCAAGACAACGGCAGGCCTCAGGAAGGTATCGTGACGACCAATATTCTCGGGATGAACTATACCGACCTTTGGGGAGAAAAAATCAAGGTAACGGGTAGCTACCAGTATTCAAGCAGAGAAAATGTGGGCTTGGTGACCCGTTTCAGAGACTTTGTGACTACCGATGGATCCACGCAAGAATACTCCGAAAACTCCCGAGATGTGCGGGTAAACAATGAGCATGAGGCAGACCTGCGACTGGACTACAATCCTAACGAGCGAAACAGGATTCTTTATATCCCGAGATTGACTGCTCGATTTGAGAAGGAAAATTCTGGATTTTTCGGAGAAACTACAGATGGACAAAACCTCATCAATCAAGTCGAAAACTCCCGAATCGGTAACTACAACGAGTTTGACTTTTTCAACAGGCTCCTTTACAGCCACAAATTCAATAAGCCGGGCAGAACGGTCACCTTACGTACCGTCTATCACCGAGGCTGGGATAGTGACGATTCCGAAAGGACAGCTACCAACACTTTCTTTGAAGGCAACGATCAGCGAGTAGAGCAGATCGATCAGATGACTACTCGTGAGCGAGTTGGTAATCGCTGGGAAGTCGGCGTTTCATTTACGGAGGCGCTGAGTGAAAAGAGTCAGGTAGAAATCGAATATGAAATCGGAAACCGAGCTAATGATTCTGATCAACTGATTTTCAACGTAGAAGGAGGAGATTTCGAGACTGGAAATATGCTTTTGGACACAGCCCTGAGTAATACATTCATCAGTGACTACCTGACTCAGGAGTTTGAAATCGGTTATCAATATGCTACCGAAAAATTCAAAATGCAGACTGAAATCCAGTATCAAGATGCCAAATTGGAAAACGGACAGGTGTTTCCCTTGACTTTTGATCTCACAAGACGATTCAATGCATTTTTGCCGACCTTCCGCATGGAATACAAATTCAGCCAGAATACCAACCTCCATTTTGACTACGATACCCGAACCGCCGAGCCGCAGATCCGTCAGCTTCAGCCGGTGATTGATAATACCAACCCGCTGCAATTGCGCACTGGAAATTCCCAGCTTGACCAATCCTACAGCCATCAATTCCGGGTTCGATTCCGCAGTCAAAACCCGGATACCGACAAAAGCTGGTTCCTTTTTGCCCAATCCAGTCTTGTGGACAACTTTATTTCAAACAGTACCTTTATCGCAGACGAGGCCACGGAGATTCAGGATGGAATCATTCTCGAAAAAGGCTCTCAGCTCAACCGTCCGGTCAATCTGGATGGGTATTGGGATTTCCGATCTTGGTTGAGTTATGGTATTCCGGTGGATTTTATCCGATCCAAATTGAATTTCAATGCTGGTGCCGGAATCACTAAAAGACCCGGTCAGGTCAATGACCTGATCGGATTCAACAACTCGCAGCGGTTTACCGGCGGCTTCTCACTCAACAGCAGCATCAGCGATCAGGTTGACTTCAATATCTGGTCGAGATCCTCCTTCAACAATGTGGAAAATACGCTGAACGCCAATTTGAACAATCGGTTTTTCCAACAGCGATTCCGTGTCAACTTCAACTGGATCATCTGGGAAGGAATCATCTATAGACTCGATTTGAACCATCAAATCAACTCTGGATTGAGCCAAGGTTTTGACAATAATTTCTCCTTGGTCAATATGAGTATAGGTAAAAAAATCTTCAACAATCAGCGGGGAGAAATCAGTCTGATGGTCTATGACCTTTTTGGTCAAAATGCCAATGTGAGAAGAAATATTACAGAAACCTTCATCGAAGACATCCAGACCAATGTACTTCAGCAATACTTCATGGTCTCGTTTACCTACAACCTGAGAAGATTCAGTAAGGGAATGGATGAAGACCGGTACAATGAGATGTATCGGGAAGAGGGAGTTGCCAGAATGTAAGATTTATACAAAACTGAGGCTTGAGAAGCTACCTTTTCCAGATAAAAAAAGACCTGTCAGCTTGAAGTTGACAGGTCTTTCTGTTTTACAATTTCCAAGTTCACCTTGGATAAGCAACACCTTATCAGGCACAGTTCCAGGTGAATTTAAGAATCAAAGCTTAGGATGGTAACCAAAACAAACCCTCCAAGGAATTAAAACCCCTTGGAGGGTAAAAAAACGTCTTACTTTCCGAATTTCCCTTTGAGCATAGCTAGCTTTTCAGCCATCGAACCTTGAGGTTCTTCGGGTTTGCTGGACTTTTGGATTGGCTTTCCGGGATTTTTTCCCCGCTCCGCAAAAGGATCTGATTTCATGCTTAGCCCGATTCTTTTTCGGGCAATATCCACTTCCATCACCGTGACCTGCACTTTTTGGGCTACACTTACCACTTCATTGGGGTCTTTGACAAATCGATCAGCCAAATGACTCAAATGCACCAATCCATCCTGATGAACTCCTATATCCACAAATGCACCAAAAGCGGTAATATTGGTCACTATACCCGGAAGCTTCATCCCCACTCTCAAATCAGACATTGAATTGACTCCTTCCTGAAACTGAAATACCTCAAAGCTCTCTCTCGGATCTCTACCCGGCTTGGCCAATTCTTCCAAAATATCCTGAAGTGTAGGAAGACCCACTGTTTCCGAGACATAATTCTTAAGGACGATTCTATTTCGAAGTTCTTCCGAGCTCATCAAATCCTGCACGGAAGCACGAACATCCTGTGCCATTTTTTCCACCAATTCATAGCGCTCCGGGTGAACAGCTGAGCGATCCAGAGGATGCTTGGCATTTTGGATTCGGAGAAAACCAGCTGCCTGCTCGAATGCCTTATCGCCCAATCGGGGCACTTTTTTCAGTTGAGTTCGGCTGGTGAAAGGTCCGTTTTCAGCACGGAAGTCCACAATATTCTGAGCCAAAACTGGTCCCAAGCCCGAAACATAGGTCAATAGCTCCTTGGAGGCAGTATTGACCTCCACACCTACTCCATTTACCGCAGACATGACGGTATCATCAAGTGCATTTTTGAGCGCATTTTGATCGACATCGTGCTGATATTGGCCCACGCCTATGGATTTAGGGTCGATTTTGACCAACTCGGCCAAAGGATCCATCAATCGGCGACCGATAGATACTGCTCCTCTTACGGTCAAGTCCAGATCCGGAAATTCATTTCGAGCCACTTCCGAAGCTGAATAAATCGAGGCTCCGGCTTCATTGACCATAGTTACGATTACGGATTTGGGAAGTCCCAGCGACTTGACAAAAGCCTCTGTCTCTCTGCCCGCAGTTCCATTTCCGATCGCAATAGCCTGAATGGAAAATCTCTCAACAAGCCCCTTGACCGTTATGCCCGCTGCGGCAGTTTGTCGCTGTGGCTCATGTGGAAAAATCGCTTCGTAATGCAACAATTGGCCTTGAGGCCCAAGGCAAACGAGTTTGCATCCTGTCCGGAAACCGGGGTCAATGGCCATCACGGACTTTTCTCCCAAAGGTGCGCCCAAAAGGAGCTGACGTAGGTTTTCGGCAAAAACTCTGATCGCCTCCTCGTCGGCTTTCTTTTTGGTCAGCAGGCGAACTTCGGTCTCCATGCTTGGTTTGAGCAGACGCTTATAGCTGTCTTTGGCGGCTATTTTGACTTGATCTACAGCCGAGTTGGCAGCATTTTCCAGGATTTCACGTTCGATAAGGGCCAAAGCAGAACCTTCTTCCGGACAGGAATCCAGCATGAGAAAGAGCTCTTTTTCTCCTCTTCTCATGGCCAAGACCCGATGAGAAGGCGCGGTCTTGATCGGCTCTGACCAGTCAAAATAGTCTTTGTACTTAATGGCTTCGGCTTCTTTTCCGGGAATCACACGGGAAGTGAAGGTTCCTTCTTCCAAGAAAAGCTTTCGCAATTTCTCGCGGATTTTTGCATTTTCATTGATCCACTCAGCGATGATATCCCGGGCACCCTGGAGGGCATCTTCTGCAGATTTGACTTCCAGTTCTTCATTCAGGTACTTTTCTGCTTCTGCAGCTAGGTCAAAGGAAGTCTGTGCAAAAATCTTCTCTGCGAGTGGCTCCAAGCCTTTTTCTCGAGCGATGGTAGCCTTGGTTCTGCGCTTGGGTTTGTAGGGCAGATAAATATCCTCCAGTTTGGACATGGTTTCTGCTGCTTCAATTGCTTTTTTTAGTTCCGGAGTCAGTTTGCCCTGCTCCTCCACAGACTTCAAAATGGCTTCCCTGCGCTTGTCCAATTCTCTCAACTGCTCGATTCGATCGCGAATAGTCGCCACCTGCACTTCATCCAAGGTACCAGTTGCCTCTTTTCGATACCGGGAAATAAACGGAACCGTAGCCCCTCCATCCAATAATTCAATCGTAGCTTGAACCTGATGTGGCTTTACGCCGAGCTCTGAGGCAATTTTAATCTCGTAATTCATATTATCAGTGAAATCTTAATCAGAAATGAGGCCGCAAGTTAAGCCTGCTTTTTTATCCAAAAACCCAAAATGTATGACTTGTCACTAAGCGTCTGGGATTGTGGGGTTAATTTTGAAAGTTCAAAGTTCGGTGTTCGACGTTCGGTGATTGAAAAATAAGTTCAAACCTTCGAGGTTTCATAAACCTCAAAGGTTACTTACCATCTAGTATATCGTAAACTTGTGCTGAGCGAAGTCGAAGCATTCTAAAATCGTAAGTACAAAATGGATTGGAAAAAAGAAATTAAGTCTTGGGGTCTGATTTTGGCCTTTTTTGCATTTCTGTATTTCACGGGCTTGCTACCTGTGATTCAGGGTGCCATTCAATCAGTCTTGCTTTCCACCGGACTGATCAAACCCAAACTCGAGCGGGTTGATCTGACTAACCAAAAGTTTGACTATCGAGGTCAGTTCAAAGACTTCGAAGGCAACATCATCGATCTTCAGGATTATCGAGGCAAGACCGTCTTTATCAACCTTTGGGCTTCGTGGTGCGGACCTTGTCGGGCAGAGATGCCGCATATTTCCGAACTCTACAATTCAGTCAAAGACACGCCCGACCTGGAATTTCTGATGATCGGACTGGACAATGACATCCAAAAAAGTCAGGGATTCATGGAGGGAAAAACCTGGGCTTTTCCGGCCGTTCACGCCAGCTTTGGACTTAATCAAAGTCTGCAAAGCAAATCAATTCCGACTACACTGGTGGTAAACAAAGAGGGGAAAATTGTCTTTTATCAGGAGGGGATGAGTAATTTCAATACGGATGAATTCCGAGAATTTCTTTTAAGTCAATGAGCTTACAATTTTTGCACACTATCAAGGATCAGAAAAAAGTCCATAGTCCCACCGATATTTTTTTCATGATTTAAATCAGGCTCCCTACTGGGTAAATGCGGGAAAAACCGCCATCTGCACAAGTTAATTTTGAAGCTTACTAGGAATCAATTTTGCGTGATTATGCTTCAAAACTCCCCTCTTCATACCTTTCATATTCCCGTGATGGGCTTAGGCTTTAC
>VFQO010002691.1_pt1 | contig 10331 bp, 11 predicted proteins | sample 3512331 | NCBI WGS metagenome assembly VFQO01 (sample SAMN10412371, study PRJNA504923) | tailings metagenome | isolation source: Replicate 3 from Balatoc abandoned mine | place: Philippines: Itogon, Benguet | collected 2017-08-28 | reverse complement strand
GGATGCCGTCATGGCCGAGGTTGCCAGTGCGCGGAACGAGATGGCGCGGGTGGCTGGTGAAGCGCTGGCCGGCAAGCTGGCGGCCTTGGACCAGCCGGCGGCCAGCGACGTGCTGGAAGACGAAGAGCCGATGGTCGATCCCTCTCTGGGCAGCTATCGCAGCGGCCTTGATACGACGCGCTGATCTGCCTCGATCCTTCACCCGAGACCATGCCGACACCAGACCCGCACCACGCCGCGCGAATCGCGCTATCCCTAGCAGGGGTAGACGCGGCAACGCAAGCGCGTGTGCTGGAAGCGCTGCATGATCGCCTCGACGTTTCGGCGGCACGCGCAAGGCGCGACGAGGCAATTCGAGCGGCATGGCACACACATGGGTATCCCGACCAACTGGCCGAAGCGCTCCACGCTTATTACGCCCGTGTTTGGCCCCGGCTTCGCCATCTGCCTGAGCCGCCGGCAGGATCAACCCCATTGGAGCGCGCCCACTTTGCGGCGTGCCAGGCTGCAGACGACGCGGGATGTATGCCGGCTGTGCGGCGGATTCGCGACATCGTGAAATTGTGCAATCCAGCACTGCCGATTGCACAGAGGGAAGGCAATTATGAAATCCCCAACCACTCGGAGTATCTGAAATGACCCTGACCCCCGATCAACAAAACCGCATCGCCGCCGTTGCACGCGACGTCCGCCGCGCCTCACCCATGGCCCTGGCCACCACCTACGGCGCAACTGTGGACGGCCCGGGCGGCGGCTACGCTGTGCCTACCGAAATGGCCAGCGCCATCCTCATGCCGGCGGTCGGTGCGCTGCTGCCGCACTGCCTCGAGGTGCCCGTGGTGCGCGGCGGCGGCATTGATCTTCCGCTGGACTTGGCAACGCCATTCGGCAGCGAAGGCGTGATTGCGGCCTGGGAAGATGAAGCAGCCCAGATGCCGCAGCGCAGCCCCAAGCTGAACATGGATTCGTTCCGGCTGAAAAAGCTGACCACCCTGGTCCCGTGCAGCGATGAAATGTTTGAAGACAGCGCCGCGCTTGCGGCCTGGCTGCCGCTGGCCATGCAAACCGCTGTGGTCCACAAGTGCAACGACGCCATCATCAACGGCCCCGGCACCGCGCGCCCGCTCGGTATCCTGAAATCTGGCAGCCTGATCACTGTGGCGAAGGACGGCTCGCAAGTGGCCGGCTCGATTGTCGACGCGAACGTGGCGATGATGCTTGATCGAAGCCTGTCGCCGATGACGTCGACATGGATCGCGAACCCGAGCGCCTATGCAAAGATCACCGTGCTGTCGGGGTTCGACAATGCCAGCATGACGCTTGCCGGCCGGCCTATCGTGTTGACCGACGCCTGCCCCGTACCCGGCCAGCCCGGCGATCTGATCCTGGCCGACCTGGGGATGTACGTCGTCGCATCGAAAAATCCGAAGCTGGGTGACTCGGTGCACCTCTGGTTCGACCAGGACATCACCGCCTTCAAGCTGGTGTACCGCATGGACGGCATGCCGGCGCTCAGTGCACCGGTCACCCCGCCGCACGCCAGTGCGACGAAATCGCACTTCGTCACCACCGCAGTGAGGGCTTGAGATCATGAATAAATTGCACTCCGACAAGATGAAATCCAGCGCGCAGGCCGTGCGGGAAACCCAACAATCGACACTGCGAGCGAAGCTGGCGCAGGTCGAGCAGGCAGCGGTAGCTCGAGGCGGTGAGCCAGCGAAGGTTAGGGCCGCGCTGCAGGCTGAGATGGCGAAGGTGAGGGCTTGACCATGGGTAACGTGCAAGAAGCGATCGAATTGCTGAGATCTGGCGGCGTTATCGACCGCCTCAAGGACGAAGCCCAGACTGCCCGCGAAGTCGAGCGCGCGGAGTTGTTGGAGCGGCTGCAGAAGGCGGAAAAGGACGAAGCTGATCGTGTCGCCGCCATCCAGAAAAACCGGCCTGCCTTGCTCGAAAGGGTGGCCAAGCTGGAAGCCGAGCTTGCCGACGCGCGGCGGGCGCTCAGGCAGTTTGACGGGCTCGACGTTTCCTACGTGTCGCGTGACAAGCTACGCATGAAGCTGCGCAAGCTCGCAGACCCGCGCATCGGCGAAACGCTCTCGCACTTGCGCGACCTGATCGGGCGCGCGCACCAGGGCTTCCGGTCGGCTGTAGTGCGCGTACGAACGGTCAACGGCAAGGAAACCCGCACCGAAAGCAACGCGCTGGAAATCGGGTACGTGGTCGAAAGCATCCGTGCTGCGATTGTCCAACTGGAGGCGCTGGAGGAGTCGCCGCGCCCGGCCAACCTCGACGCCGTGTTGCGGCAGCTTGTCGAACCGCTCGAGGCGGCTGTACGCAAGCTGCACGGTTTTAATTGAAGTGAATCACAGCCGCGCGTGCCGAGCGAGTTCCAGCATAGGCATAGCGGCCCGGTTGAGAGACCGGGGCAGACAATGCCGGAACATGCTGTGCGCGCGGCTGAGCGCACAGGAGAGGGCTCAGCGCTGGCAAACCTTTCACCAGCTCAACGCCCGCCCCAATATCTGTGCGCCACGTTCCCGAGCCCGCAAACCGCCCAACTCGCCGCCGCCATGCTGCAACACCCGCAGCACGCCATGGCTGCGCTAAATGCACTTGGTTGGGGTGATGGTATGGAACCGCCGAATTAAATCGCGCTGCGTCGATTCTGGCGAAGTGGTTTTGCAATCGGTGCGGACTGGCGTAGAGTGAGGTCGTCCAACATCCTGTTGGATGAGCGGGGCACCAGGTGCGCTAACACCTGGCCCCCTAACCGCAATCGCGTTACAGGAGAACACGATCTTGGCTGCTGCCGATTCTACATTCGCCGCGCGCCTCAACGAGGCTTTCGAATATCGCGGCATTACCGACCCGAAAGAAAAAATCAAGCGCATGGCGGCTGTCACAGGCCGCAAGGCGCGCACTGTCGCGCGCTGGCTCAGTGGCGACACCAAGCCGCGCGGCGGCTTGGTCGACAAGGACGTGAGAGTGCTGATCGCCCGCGATCTGCGTATTGACGTTTACTGGCTGATTTGTGGGGAAGGATATTCTCCACAGCAGCGCGACCTGTATGAAAAGCTGGAGAGGCTTCCCAGGGAATACATCCCGAAGCTCACCCGGTATTTTCTGCGGCTGCTGAACAATGACCCCAAGGCGCTGCGCTGGTCAAAAATGCTCGACCAGGGCGAGATTGGAATGGAGCAGATTCTTGCGATGGCGTGACGCCCGCTCAACACATGACCCGGCCGCGTGCCGGGTTTTTTGTGCTTCCGGCGATGCGTGTAAACGTGTATAAATGCGGATAGCAGAGGCTCCGGAGGGCCTGTTAATCCGCAGGTCCCTGGTTCGAGCCCAGGTCGGGGAGCCAAATACTGGTTGTAAGACCAAGCACTTAGCCCAACCCGCAAGGTTGGGCTTTTTGCTTTCTGCGTGCTGAGTAAGCCCTATGTACGCAGCAGCATAAGCTCTGGTTACTCAACACCTACTGACGAAAAAAATCCGGCATCTTCAAAGAAGATGCCGGATGGTTAGGTTAGTTAAACTCGCCCATTACTTCTTAGGGCGAATGACGATGCGAAACGGACGCCCGTTGGGACGACGAATGACTTTTCCGGACTTGAGACGGATCGTCATCGTGTAGATGACGGTTCCCTCCCCAACCGGAGCGTCAAACAAGTCTTTTTGTGAAGACATAGCCAGCTCCTTTCTCTAGTGAAAGGACCCGAACACAAACTCACCACCTTGCTATGTATCCCTATAAGGGCTAGCATAACAAAGCTTTTCTGCACGAAAAGTCCGGTGAGAGATCCTCTGGGTCCACCAAGGATCTTTTACCCGAAACGGCCAAGTTGCACCTTGGCCGTTTCATTTCATACCAAGTCATTTATATCGGAATGCTGCTCCTCTCTCCTCCGATACCGATGTGGGTCATTCCCTCTTCCATCGTGGGTACGCTCTAATACCCCTGCCTCTTCTAGCTTTCCAAGAATCGAAGAGATTCTAGAACGAATCGGTTTATCCCCTACCACCTTCCCCATCTTGCGAAGCAAAGCGTCTATATGGACAACGGAAAATTCCTGATCGCCAAGGCGCTTGATTACGTCATTCACATCCTCAACCAATGTTCCGCGTCGCTTACCACCGTGCTCTTCCAAGTCTAAGTCATCAAGCTTAATCACTCCCTCATCTAGTGGAAGAGATCCGGAAGAAACACTAGGAGTAGTACCCGCTAACCTCTCAAGCACCGCCAGGGCTTGCTCGCGATCTTCAATCTCCCTCCTCTTCTGCGCTATCTGCTTTTTCAACTCAGAAATAACAAGCTCTAAGTCTTCCATAGCAATACCCCTACATTTTTCAGTAGATTGGATCATGACACACAGCGTTCTGCTTTGCAACTCCCGTTCGCTTTCTGCGTATACGTTTGCGTATTTTTTGTTTAGATGAGCTATACATTCGCATATCAAGAAATACTTATTGACCACGCTCTCACTGCGCAAACCGTGGCCCATACCCTAGCGGCGACCCTGTGGTGATCGTCGCCCCTGCGGCCCCGTAGCCTCGCTGTTCGCTATTCAAAACAAACCCGTCACGAGGACGGGTTTGAGTGCGGGTGCAGCCGAGGCGAAGGAGTCTTCACGGCGTCCGCTGGTTCCGTTTCTTTTTACGTGCGACGGTTTCCTATGGCACGGTGCGAGTGCCAAACATCATTCTGACAAGCCGCGGGCACGACGCCATGCCCGTTCTTCCGGAGCCTGCCCAACCCTCAAGTTACCGTGACGCCGATAGCGATGCGTTACGTCCATCGGGTCGGGCAAGCTGTCAGCAATAACCACATGGTCTTCCCCTCGCGTGTCGCTGCACAGCTTGTCCTGATGCGCCATCGCCTGCGCTTCCCATTCGTCGTATCCAAGGAGGGCAGGCCAAACGCCGATGGTGCGGACAGCCACCTTGCCCCGCTCAAGCACCTCCAGCCGCTTGAGTGTGGTCAAACTGACCCGCGCCCTCACTGCATTTCCTTCGGCAAGTCACCAATCGACTGAAGCAGATGGGCGGCCTGCAAACGCACCTGCGGGTCATTGCAATCCCGAATCGTCTCGTAACAGGTTTGAGCGATCCTCTTGTAGCGGGCGCGGTACTCGTCAGGGGTACCGGTTCCTTCATAACCTGGATGCCGCGTATAGCGATCTCGAGTTCAAGGCACCCGGCGCGAATCCTGGTTTTTGCGGGTGCCGATTTGGCGGCGGTCACGGCCGGCCATTTTGCGTGCGGAAATTCTTGGGCCAAATCCGGGCCAAATGCGTGCTGCATCCAGTTGCATGCAACTGCGAGTCATGTATAATAAGCAATTGTTTTTACTGGATATTTGTGAAACCGTGACCCGACATGACTGCGGACAATTCCGGATGCCGATCCGCAGGTCCCTGGTTCGAGACTAGGTCGGGGAGCCAGACATAGCAAGCATTCAGGCCATCCTTCGGGGTGGCCTTTTGCTTTTTCCTGTTTCTGTATCGGCTCGGGGCTCGCCATGGGTCGCGCGCTGATCAACACGTCAAAGGAATCGAGATGCAGACAGACCAAATCCTAAGCCACCTGAAAAAGCATGGGCAGCTACTTGATCTGGAGATCGCGTCGGCAACCGGGATTGCACTGGTTCAAGTACGCAAGTCGCTGGCCGACTTGACGGCACGCGGCGAAATATCCCAGTGCAGCGTCACCCACTTCAATGGCGACAAACGTGTCGATGGTTTTCAGTGCAGGATTTCGGGCTATGTGCCGCCCGCCGCGCCAGGCCGAAAGGCCGGGCCTAGCAAAAGCGTCTCGTCAGACTAGATACGCGCAGCCATTGAGGCTGCCCAGGAATCCAGCGGGTGATCCCTTCAGCGAGGGGCGATCCCAGTGGGTTTCAACCAATTCGAGGAGCAACACCCGTGACCAACGCACAACGCCGGGCTGCATGGCTCGCCAAGCAGGCTAAAGATAATTCTTTGGGCAACGCGAGCAAGCCTGAGCCAACGCCCATACCAACGCCCAGTAGCGCGTTCAGCCCCCATGAGGCTGGCACGTATTACCTGGCTGCCGTGAGTACGGTCGGCACGTTCAAGATGTTCGCCAGGGGCCTCAAGCCGCCCGTTTACACCTACGGCATCACCACCGTTCGTTTTGAATTGGATCCTGATACCGGCAAATGGATCTGGTTTGATGGCGCGAAAAATCAATCCCCGCGCAAGAATCAGGATGGTTGGCGTCTTGGCAGCAGAAGGTTGCACGACACACGCGAAGGCGCAGAGGCCGAGGTTCAGCGCGAGATGGCCAAGAACGGCGACCGGGTGACCAGGGTGCATGACCTGCCCGACGATATGGCTGCGCTGAAAAGGATCCGCAGCGCCAACCACCCGGACCGCAACGCCGATGCCGACCAGGACCTCTATCAGGCGGTAGTCGAGAAGCTGGACAGGATGCGCGCGCTGGCCCAGTGAGCCATACCGAAGCATGACAGGGTCTAAAACCATGCAAGAGGTTCAGCCCAACAATCCGCTCCACGGTGTCACGCTTGAACAGTTATTGAGCGAATTGGTTTCGTTCTATGGCTGGGATGCGTTGGGGCGGAAAATTGAAATCCGCTGCTTCACCCATGACCCGAGCATCGCGTCGAGCCTCAAGTTTCTTCGACGCACCCCATGGGCAAGGGAGCGTGTGGAGTCGCTGTATATCGATATGGTTCGAGGCATGGGTGCCAGGCAGCTGTAATCCGCGGGTCCCTGGTTCGAGCCCAGGCCGGCGACCCAGACACCGTTACTGTGAACCGTGCCGAATCCAACACAACACTAGCGTCTCATCTCGGAATAGCGCGTCAGGATCAGCGAACTGGCAGCCTCCGCCGCGAGCGGCGGCGCGAAACGATAGCCCTGCACCTTGCGGCAGCCCAGCGCGATCACGCGTTCGAGTTGCCCGTCGTTCTCCACGCCTTCGGCGATCACGCCCATGTTGAAGTTGCGGGCGATGGCGATGATCGTCGACACCATCTCCACGTCCTCGATCCCCGGGGTCAGGCGATTGACGAAGGCGCGATCGATTTTCAGCGCATCGAAGGGGAAGTTCTGCAAATAACTCAGCGATGAGTAGCCGGTGCCGAAATCGTCGACATAAAGATGCAGTCCGCGCGCCTTGAGATCGAGCAGGATTTTGTGCGCGGTTTCGCGATTGTGCACCAGCACGCTTTCGGTAATTTCCAGAGCCAGGCAATGCGGCTCGACGCCGGTTGCGGCGATCGCCGCGTCGATCCGTTCCACCAGGTTCGGCTGCAGGAACTGTTTGGCGGACAGATTGACGCTCATATACAGGTCCGGCCGTTGGGGGAAATCCCGGTGCCACGCCTGGAGTTGGCGGCAGGCCTCCGTCAGCACCCAATGGCCGATGTCGTTGACGAGCCCGGTCTCCTCCGCCAGCGGGATGAATTCGGCCGGCAAGACCAGGCCGCGCTCCGGGTGCTGCCAGCGCACCAGGGCTTCGAAGCCGAGCACCTCGCCGCGGATTGCGTCGACGATAGGCTGGTAATGGACGCGCAGTTCTTCGCGTTCCACTGCCCGCCGCAGCTCCGATTCCAGCGTCAGTTGCGCCACGGCGCGCAGATGCATGCGTTCGTCGAACAAGACCGTGTGCCCCGTGCCCATGGATTTGGCGCGGTACATCGCGGTGTCGGCGTCGCGCAGCAGGTCGGCGGCGTGGTGGTCGTCCTGTGCGCCGACGGCGATGCCGATGCTCGCGGAAACAAATATCTCGCGGCCTTCGAGCATGATCGGCGGCTGCAGCACAGCATGCAGCCGGTCGGCTACGCGCAGCGCGTCGGCGGGTTCCGCCACCTCTTCGAGCAGAATCGTGAACTCGTCGCCGCCCATGCGGGCGACCGTGTCCTCGGGCCGCATGCAGGCGCGGATACGCTCGCCCGCTTCGAGCAGCAGCTGATCCCCCAGCGTATGGCCGAGGCTGTCGTTGACCGTTTTAAAGCGGTCGAGATCCAGGTAGAGCACGGCGCAGCGCAGCGCCGGGTGCCGCTCGCCGTGGCGCAGGCGCTGTTCCAGGCGGTCCATGAACAGGGTCCGGTTCGGCATCCGGGTCAGGCCATCGTGATAGGCGTGGTAGCGCAGCTGCTGTTCGGTCTGGTGCCGCTGGATCATGCCGCCGACGGCATGCGCGGCGGCAGTGATGAACTGCAGTTCCGCCGGCGTCTGCCGATGGTGTGCGTCCACATAGAGATTCAGCACGCCCAGCAGCTTCTCGTCGAACAGGATGGGCGCGCAATAGTGCCCGTGCTCCGACATGCCGGAGTAATGGACCTCGTGCCGGTCGTCGACGCAATCGACGAACAGCAATTCCCGGGTCGCCGCCGCCCGCCCGCACAGGCAATGGCCCATCTCGACGGTATCGCAGGCCTGCACGATGCTCGCGGACAATTTGTGTCGAGCGGCCATGCGCAGCTTTCCGGATGCCGCGTCGGCCAGAAAGATGCTGCCGGTACCGTGCAGGGACAGCCAGGGCGTCGAGAGAATCAGCTCCAGCGCAAACTGCAGGCGCTGCTCGAAGGGCGCCGGACGCATCGAGGTTTCCAGCAATTCCGCCAGAACCCGCTGCATGTGATAGTCCCGGTTGATCTTGTCCTCCGCCGCCTTGCGCTCGCTGATGTCGCGCACGCAGGCGCTGAAGCAGGGCGTCCCGGCGACACTGATGCGGGCGATGAAGACTTCGATGGGAAACTCGTGGCCGTCGCGGTGCAGGCCGGTCAGTTCGATGCGGCGGCCGATCAGTATTGCCGCATCGTTCTCCAGACTGCGCTGCAGGCCGGCTTCGTGCTGGACGCGGAAGCGCTCCGGGATGATGGTTTCCGAAAGAGCGCGGCCCAGCACCTGGGCGCGCGGCCAACCGAACGTCTGCTCGGCCTGGAAATTCCAGTCGATGATCTCGTTTCTGGCATTGATCGCGACGATGCCGTCGAGCGAGGCGTCGAGGATTGCGCGCGTGCGCCCCTCGTGCTCTTCCAGCGCATCGTGGACAGCGCCGTTCTCGTCGATGCGGCGCCGCAGCTGGCGGGCAGCGGCGCCGATGCCGATCAGGCCAAACAGCCAGAGCCCGCCATGACCGGACGCCAGCGCACTGACGCGCCGGTCGGCGGCGGCATTGAGCGGAGCGAGCGGCACCGACACACTGACGCCGCCGGCCAGGTCGCCCTCCCGATATCCCTGCTGGATATGGCAGGCCAGACACTTCCCCCCCATCCTCATCGGCCGGATCAGGCGCAGATAGGGGGCTGCATCGATTTCGGCGATTCCCGTGACTTCCTCGACCCCCTGCTGGAACTGCGCCAGCGCCTTCGTCTCCCAGGGGTCGGGCCGGTTCTGTGGATTGATCGGTCTGAGACCGCTCAGATGGCTGCGCACACGATGGGACTCGGCAGCGAGTTCGTTGAACTGGCGCACCATCAGCGCCGGATTGATGAGCGTCAGCAAGCGCCCGGAGGGCGTGCGCACATCGCGCTCCGGAAAATTGGCCCCATAGGGGTCGACCGGGTTCTCCGGGGTGACGGGCACATACACGCCGCCATGCCGGGAGGCCCAGTTGCGGAAGGCCCGGTCCTTGAAAAAATTCGCCCGCAGTTCGACCCGCGCCTGTTCGAGCACCAGTTCGCGCACCTGCACGATGTTCCACGCCAGGGACAGCACGGCTACCAGCGTCCAGAACACCGCCAGCATGATCGCCCACGGCACCACCGGCACCCCGCCGGTGCGGGCCGCCGCGGCACGACTGCCGTTGTCCGTTAGCGCTACGTCCATCGTCCAGTGTCCAGTCGCTAGATTGATTCCCCTATTGCGACAAAAACACCGATGACTTTAAGGTTTTACACACCGCCCCGCGGCGGCGTGCGCCCGCAAACCGGTCTTGTTCAGGCCCAGTACTTCGCCTTGTCCGGCAGTACCCAGCGCACCCCGCCGCGCGGGTCTTCCTTGTCGCCGCGGTAACGCGGGATCAGGTGGATATGCAGATGCGGCACGGTCTGTCCGCCGGCCTGGCCATGGTTGATGCCGATGTTGTAGCCGTCCGGCTGGTGGTGCTTGTCCAGCAGGTCTTTTGCCTGCGCCATCGCCTTCAGCAAGGCGGCCTGCTCGGCTTCGCTGGCCTCGAACAGGGTGGCGAAATGGCGGCGCGGGATGATGACGGTATGGCCGAGCGAAACCGGGAAACCGTCCCGGTAAGCGACGACAAGCTCGTCCTCGACAAGGATGCGGCGGGGGTCAAGCTTGCAAAAGGGACAGGGTTTGGGATTGGATGGGGACATGCTT
>VFQO010002690.1_pt1 | contig 10335 bp, 8 predicted proteins | sample 3512331 | NCBI WGS metagenome assembly VFQO01 (sample SAMN10412371, study PRJNA504923) | tailings metagenome | isolation source: Replicate 3 from Balatoc abandoned mine | place: Philippines: Itogon, Benguet | collected 2017-08-28 | reverse complement strand
GGGTGAAGGCGCCGGTGTAGGTGGCGGGGTTGGAGCGCGGGGTGCGGCCGATGGGGGACTGGTCGATCTCGATCACCTTGTCGCAATATTCGAGCCCGGTGATGGCGTCGTGCGCCCCCGCGATGACCCGCGCGCCGTTGAGCGCCCGCGCCGCGCCGGCTTGCAGCGTGTCGATGGTGAGGCTGGATTTGCCCGAGCCGGAGACGCCGGTGATGCAGGTGAAGGTGCCGAGCGGGATCTTGGCCGTCACGCCCTTGAGGTTGTTGGCGCGCGCGTTCTTGACCACGATCTTGTGGCCGTTGCCCTTGCGGCGCTTGGCGGGGACGTCGATCTTGCGCTTGCCGGTGAGGTAGTCGGCGGTGAGGCTGCCCTTGGCCTTGAGGATCTGCTTGAGCGTGCCCTGCGCGACGATCTCGCCGCCATGCACGCCCGCGCCGGGTCCGAGGTCGACGATGTAGTCAGCGGTGCGGATGGCGTCCTCGTCATGCTCGACGACGATCACGGTGTTGCCGAGATCGCGCAGGCGTTTGAGGGTTTCGAGCAGGCGGTCATTGTCGCGCTGGTGGAGGCCGATGCTGGGCTCGTCGAGGACGTAGAGCACGCCGGAGAGGCCGGAGCCGATCTGCGAGGCGAGGCGGATCCGCTGGCTCTCGCCCCCCGACAGCGTGCCGGAGGTGCGGTCAAGGTTGAGGTAGTCGAGCCCCACGTTGTCGAGGAAGCCCAGCCGCTCGTTGATCTCTTTCAGGATCGCCTTGGCAATCTGGCTCTGCTGCGAGGTTAGCTGCGCGTCGAGGGCGAGGAACCACGCCTTGGCGTCGGCAACGCTCATGGCGACGGGGGTGGCAATGTCGGTCTGGGCGATGCGGACACTGAGCGCCTTTTCATTGAGTCGCTTGCCGCCGCAGGTCTCGCACGGCTGCGCGGTCTGGTACTTCGACAGCTCCTCCTGCATCCACGCGCTTTCGGTCTGCATCATCCGGCGGTTGAGGTTGCCGATCACGCCCTCGAACGCCTTGTTGACCGTGTATTCGCGGCGGCCATCCTTGAAGGTCAGCGGCACCGGCATCCCGCCCGTGCCATGCAGGATGATGAGCTTCTGTTCGGGCGCGAGGTCTTTCCACGGGGTCGTCAGATCGAAGCCGTAAGCCTTGGCGAGGCTGGCCAGCACCTGCATGTAATAGGGCGACGGCGGGTTGGACTTGGCCCACGGCACCACCGCGCCCTGCTTCAGCGTCAGCGCCTCGTTGGGGACGACCAGCTGCGGGTCGAACAACATCTTCTCGCCGATCCCGTCACACGCGGGGCACGCGCCTTGCGGGGCGTTGAAGGAGAACAGGCGCGGTTCGATTTCCTCGATGGTGAAGCCGCTGACAGGACAGGCGAACTTCTCCGAGAACACGATGCGGTTGGGCGGCAGGCCTGCGCCTTTCATCTTGCCACCATCCTGAGCGTGAGTCCCCGCGGAGGCGGGGACCTCAGTCGGTTGTGCGCCTTTGCCTGAGGCCCCCGCCTGCGCCGGGGCGCGCGATACGAGATCGGCCACCGTCCCATCGGCCAGATCGACAAACGCCAACCCCTCGGCCAGCTTCAGCGCCTGTTCGAAGCTTTCGGCGAGGCGGGTCTCGATCCCTTCCTTCACCGCGATCCGGTCCACCACCACTTCGATGTCGTGCTTGAACTTCTTGTCGAGCGCCGGGGCCTCTTCGATCGGGTAGATCTCGCCGTCGATCCGCACGCGGGTGAAGCCGCTGCGCTGCCATTCGGCCAGTTCCTTGCGGTATTCGCCCTTGCGTCCGCGCACCACCGGAGCGAGCAGGAACAGGCGCGTGCCTTCGGGCAGGGCCATCACCCGATCCACCATCTGGCTCACCGTCTGCGCCGAAATCGGCAGGCCGGTCGTAGGCGAATAGGGCGTGCCGACACGCGCCCACAGCAGGCGCATATAGTCGTAGATCTCGGTGACGGTCGCCACGGTCGAGCGCGGGTTGCGGCTCGTCGTCTTCTGCTCGATGCTGATAGCCGGCGAGAGTCCGTCGATATGTTCGACATCGGGCTTCTGCATCATCTCGAGAAACTGGCGCGCATAGGCGCTGAGGCTCTCGACATAGCGCCGCTGCCCTTCGGCATAGATGGTGTCGAAGGCGAGGCTGGATTTGCCGCTGCCTGACAGGCCCGTCACTACAATCAGCGCATCGCGCGGCAGATCAATGTCGATACCCTTGAGGTTATGTTCGCGCGCACCGCGCACGGAGATGGTGGTGAGGCTCATGGGTGCAATCTGTTCCGGAAATGTTCGCGTTGGTCAAGGGCGGCGCGGCGGGGTTATCCGCAAGGCACGACAGATGGGGACGGGCTTTCGCGGGTGCAACGGGCGAAGGGCCCTGCGGTTTCCCGGTTCCTGAAGCGATGTGCCGTGCAGCCGGACCCGAAAGAGCCAATCGGATCATGTCATGGCGGCGCCAAATGGCATCCGATCTCGCAATTCGCGCCAGCCCGATGCCCTCCATTTCGCGCGGTATCGGGAGCAAAAAAGCTGGGCAAGAAAGCCAGCCCAAAATTCCATAGTTATTTTTCAATACCTTAAGCAGGGCTACAGAAAAACTGAAGTCGCCGAAACACTGCGGATCAATCAGATGAAGTTCGCTTTGCGTTTCCTCGTCCGGGTCCCTTCAGGGTCGCAACCTGGCGCTTCGCAATGGCGTCGCCGAGGGCCGGAACATGGCTGGAAGGGCTACCCCCAGTTCCTTTCAGCCTGTTCCGGTTCCTCTACCGCGACCAGGGCCTGCGCTCCCGGATCACCGAGCCACCGCGCCCGCACTCCCCATCCTTGGGCAATCACCTGCGGCGCCAATGCGATGTCCGGCGGGCCGTCTGCAATCACGTGGCCGTCCTTCATCACCAGCACGCGGTCGGCATGGTTCATTGCCAGCCCGAGATCGTGGAGCACCACGACCACGCCCTGCGCAGCCCCGTTCTCTGGCCGCGCGCGGGCCTTGAGGTGGGCGATCAGGCTCAGTTGATGCGCCAGATCGAGCGCGGCGAGTGGCTCGTCGGCGAGGATCCAGCGCGGTTCGCCTGCCAGCACGCGTGCAAGCAACACCCGTGCGCGCTCTCCGCCCGATAGCTGGCTGACAGGGCGTTGGCGCAGGGGTTCGAGGTCGAGAGCCTGCAAAGCGGCTTCAATCGGAGCGGTCCTCCGGTCACGCCAAGGCAGGCGGCCCAGCGCCACCAATGCCTCAACCGCGACGTCCCACGCGATATGGGGCGCTTGCGGCAGATAGCCGATGCTCTGCGCCCGGATGCGCGGATGCAGGCGGGCGAGGCTCTCGCCGTCCAGCGTGACGCTGCCCGAGGCTGGCGCGAGCAATCCGGCAAGCCCCAGCAGCAGCGATGATTTGCCCGCGCCATTGGGGCCAACGATAGCGGTGATGGTGCCAGGCTCGAGCGCGGCGGACAGGCCGGTCACGACCTCGCGCCCGCCGCGCATCAGTGCAAGATTGTCTGCCGCTAGCATCTACAGCTGTCCTTGCCGCATACGCAGCAGCAACCAGCCGAAGAACGGCGCGCCGATCAGCGAGAGCGCGATGCCCAGCCGCAGCTCGGTGACCAGCGGAAGCACCCGCACCACGCTGTCGGCGGCCAGCACCAGACAGGCACCCGCAAGCGCGCTGGGGAGGATCAGGCTTGATGGCAGGCGGTCGGTGAAGGGACGCACCAGATGCGGCACGACGAGGCCAACAAAGCCGATGATCCCGGCCACTGCCACCCCTGCACCTACTGTCAGCCCGATGCCGACTACCAGCAGCGCCAGCAGCCGACGCGGTTCCAGCCCGATCGAACGCGCCGCCTCCTCGCCCAGCGTCAGCGCGTCAAGGCTGCGCGCGGCGAGCGCCAACACCGCGATCCCGGCGATGGTGAGCGGGGCGGCGATCCAAACCTCGCGCCACGACCGGTCGGTCAAAGCGCCGTTGAGCCACATGACGATTTCGCTGAGGGCAAAGGGATTGGGCGCGAGCGTAATCGCCAGCGCGGTCAATGCTCCTGCAAGGCTCGCCAGCATCAGGCCTGCCAGCGTGAACAGCGCGATGCCGCCGCCCGCCCCACCCGCCGCATCGGACGATGTGCGCCCGGCGATCAGCGCGAGCAGCGTCATGCCGAGGCCCGCGCCTGCCAGCGCCATCAGCGGCAGGCTCCACGCAGCCCATGCGGGCGGGATCGCTGTGCCAAGCCAGAAGCTCGCCACCGCGCCGAGAGCGGCCATCGGGGCAATGCCGAACAGGCCGGGATCGGCCAGCGGGTTGCGCAGATAGCCCTGCATCGCCGCCCCTGCCGCGCCCAGTCCAGCGCCGATGGTGATCGCCAGCACCGCGCGGGGCAGGCGCAGTTCGGCAAGGATCAGCAGCGTATTGCCGGGGCCGAAATCGGCAGGCGCAATCCACACCCGTCCGGCCAGCAGCGACAGTGGCACCAGCACCGCGAGCAGCACCGCGAAGATCAGGCTGGCGCGGTTCATGGGCGGTGCTCCGCCTCAGCCCGGATTGCGCGCAGCCGTTCGCGGGCCTTGGGGATGGTCGAACCGCCGCAATAGATCAGCGATGGGTTGAAGTCGGCGATCAGCATCCGCTTGTATTGCCCGTCCAACAACGGATGGCGCTGGCCCGGCGCATCGCCTGCAATCAGCAGCACGCTGGGCGGATCGCTGAGCACGCGCTCAAGGCTCACCCGGTCCGCCTGCCCCAATCCGCGCGCGGCGGCGTGGCTGATGAAGCCCTCTTGGCGGAGCAGTTCGGCGATGAGCGTCTGTTCGCCCGCGACAATCTCGCCCTCCTGCCACAGCAGCGCGTCGATCGGAGCGCGGGTTTGCTGCGGCGGAGCAGCAATGCGCGCGGCGAGTTGTTCACCCATTGCGGCACGGCCCGCGAGCGCGGCAACTTCGCGCACCTGCGCCACGCTTTCGGCGACGGTGGCGGGGCTTCCGAAAGTCGCGACTGTGAGGCCGGCACGCTCCAGCGCCGTGCGCGTCGGCTGCGGCAGGAAGATCGAAGCGAGCACCAGATCGGGCTGAAGCGCGATCACCTCCTCCGCCGTCCCGCCCGTGACGCCATAGCGCTCAGCCACGCCCGCCGGGATGGAGCTGCCGCTCGGGTCGCGGCTGTAATGCGAGAGCGCCAGCACTTGGCTTGGCCCCGCAATCTCGACCAGAATTGCATCGAGGCAGGGGTTGAGGCTGACGATTGTGGGCGCGCCCGATTGCGGCTTCGCCACGGGCGCGCCCGGCGCGCAGGACGACAGCAGCAGCGCCGCCGCCAGCACCGCCACTCTCCCGTTCAAGCTGTTGCGATCCCGCGCCATATCCGGCCCCGGCGATAGGGCGGCGCGCGCGCTGGTGCAACGAGTTAAGGTGCTGTGCCCACCTGTCCGGAAACGGGACGCAGGCGCCCGCCGCTCTCGCCGTTGCCGAGCCGCGCGCGTAAGGCCCCGGACAGATTATGGCTCAGCCGCGCACCTCCTTCCCCTTCAAGGCCTCAGCCCGCCACGGATGGGCGCTGCCCGTCGCCGCCCTACCCCGCAAGACCTGGCGCAAGCGCCTCGCGGTGCTGTTTGCCGCGATTGCCGTGCCCGCAATGGCCGCATCCGGCGGCGTAGGCACCCTGCCGGGTAATGCGATTGAAAGCACCGCTGCGCTCGCCACCCGTCAAGCCGCCGAGGCTGCGCTCCCGTTCGAGCGGCCGGGGATGAGCTTCCCGGGCTCGGCCTTCTTCTACATGGCCGACCCGGCCGGCACCGCGCTGGTCGCGCTGCCCACTGCTGATCCGCTCGCCTCTGGTGCGGAAAGCGGGCGAGAGCTCGGCGCGCTGATCGATGTCGGCGCGGCGGCACGGCCGTTCTATTCGCCCGGCACCGGCATCACCCACGCCCGCGCGGCAGAATGCCTCGCGCAGGCGATCTGGTACGAAGCTGCTAGCGAGAGCGAAGCGGGCCAGCGCGCCGTGGCACAAGTCGTGCTCAACCGCGTCGCTCACCCCGCATGGCCATCGAGCGTATGCGGCGTGGTCTATCAGGGCTCGGAACGCTCGACCGGGTGCCAGTTCACCTTCACCTGCGACGGCAGCCTGGCGCGGCGGCCTTCGGGTGCCAGCTGGGCGCGGGCGCAGCGGATCGCGTCCGAAGCGCTGGGCGGCAGCGTCTATGCGCCGGTCGGGCTGGCGACGCATTATCATACGCTCTGGGTGAATCCCTACTGGGCCAGCACGCTCGACCATCTCGGCAGCATCGGCGCGCACCGGTTCTACCGCAATCGCGGCGCGGGCGGGCAGGCTGCGGCGTTCAGCAACGCCTATGCGGGTCTTGAGCCGATGGTGAGCGGACGCATCAGCGCTAGCCCGATCACCACATCCGCGCCGGTCACACCCGCCCAGAGCCGTCCGGTGATAGCCTATGAACTCGACCCCGTGCCTGTTCGCCAGCAGGCCGCACGCGGCGGCGCAGCCAAGACTGATGCCGCCCCCTTCCCCACCTCTGCACCCAGCGAAGCCTATACCGGCACCGGTACGGTCAAGGCCGAATATGCCCGCGCAGGCCAGTGGAAAGCCCAGCCGGGCACCGCGCCCTCTACGGCCCCGGCACCGGCCGCCAAGGACTAGCAGCAAGCCTTCGCGCTGGCCCAAAAGCTGGCCCGAAACAGGGTTAAGCTCTTCTAAACCCTGTTATCACACCAAGCCTTAGCGGCGGATCGCTACAGCGTCCTCGAACGCCGCGCGCCTGATGACGCGGCGACGATAACGGGAATTGCCGCGCTTCATGTCTGTCCGCTTTGCTTCTACCAATCACCCGGTCCGCCGTCTCGGCTGGCGCGCTGCGGGGCGCGGGCTGCTGGCTCCAGCGCTCGCGCGGTCAGCCAATGATAACCGTCGGCTCGGGGCAGACGGTGTGGCAGAGCCCGCCCCGTTCGATCCGCTCCTGACTGAGGCGCTGCGGCATTTCGCCGTCCACGGCCTTGCCTCGGCCGAGGCTGCTGTCGAGGCCGCTGCCGATGCGGGCGCGCGCGGGGATGCCGAAGCCCAGGATCACTGGCTCGCAATCACCCGGATGTTCGACCGCCGCCTCGCCGCGCGCGCAGGCAGGGAGCTTATTCCCACCTGAACAGCGGACTGACCTTACGGCAACTGCGCTAAGGGGTTCCCCTGATCGGCTGACCCGCCGCATTAATGCAATTGCGAACTGTTTGCAAAGATAGTTACCACCTCCAACCTTTTGACGGTTGCAATCCCATTTTGAGCGGCCTACCGCCCGGTTTGTAACGGGTGCCATGCCGCTTGGGACGGGGGTTGGCGCCAGCATGGGCTTCGGCATTTTGTGCGCGTTTTTGTCGTCCCGATGAATAAGGGAAGGACGTCCTCACAATGGCCCGCAAGAAAATCGCCCTCGTCGGCGCCGGTAATATCGGCGGCACGCTTGCCCACCTCGCCGCGCTCAAGGGCCTTGGCGATATCGTGCTGTTCGACGTGGTCGAAGGCGTGCCGCAGGGCAAGGCGCTGGACCTGTCGCAGTGCGGCCCGGTCGAAGGCTTTGATGCGAGCATCACCGGCACCAATGACTATGCCGACATCGCAGGCGCTGACGTGGTGATCGTCACCGCAGGCGTCGCCCGCAAGCCCGGCATGAGCCGCGATGACCTGCTCGGTATCAACCTCAAGGTGATGAAGGCGGTTGGCGAGGGCATTGCGGCCAATTGCCCCGATGCTTTCGTGATCTGCATCACCAACCCATTGGACGCGATGGTGTGGGCACTGCGCGAGTTTTCGGGCCTTCCCGCCAACAAGGTCGTCGGCATGGCCGGCGTGCTGGACTCGGCGCGCTTTGCGACCTTCCTAGCATGGGAGTTCGGCGTGAGCGTCAAGGACGTTAACGCCTTCGTGCTCGGCGGCCACGGCGACACGATGGTGCCGGTGCTGTCCTACTCGACGATCAACGGCATCCCCGTGAAGGACATGGCCAAGATCAAGGGCATCTCGGAAGACCGCCTCGGCGAAATCGTCCAGCGCACCCGCTCGGGCGGCGGCGAGATCGTCGCGCTGCTCAAGACCGGCTCGGCCTTCTATGCCCCCGCCACCAGCGCCATTTCGATGGCCGAAGCCTATCTCTACGACCAGAAGCGCATCCTGCCCTGCGCGGTGCAGGTTGAGGGCAAGTATGGCGTCGACGGACTTTATGTCGGCGTGCCGGTTGTGATCGGCGCGGGCGGCGCGGAAGACGTGATCGAAATCAGCCTGACCGACGAGGAAAAGGCCAACCTCGGCGTCAGCGTCGATGCGGTCAAGGAACTGCTCGAGGCGTGCAAGGCGCTGGATCCGAGCCTGAGCTAATTCGTGAGTCCCCGCGAAGGCGGGGACCTCCATCGGCCTCGTGCCAAGCTGAAAGAGGTCCCCGCCTTCGCGGGGACTCGCAAGAGGGAATAAATATGTCCATCCTCGTAAACAAAGACACCAAGGTCATCACCCAAGGGATGACCGGCAACACCGGCACCTTCCACACCCAGGCCGCGCTCGATTACGGGACGCAGATGGTCGCGGGCGTGACCCCGGGCAAGGGCGGCACCACCCATATCGGCCTGCCGCAGTTCGACACCGTGCGCGAAGCCAAGGCCGCGACCGGCGCGACCGCCTCGTGCATCTACGTGCCGCCGCCGTTCGCCGCAGACGCGATCTGCGAAGCCATCGATGCCGAGATCGAACTGATCATCTGCATCACCGAAGGCATCCCGGTGCTCGACATGGTCCGCGCCAAGCGCGCGCTGTCGGGTTCCAAGTCACGGCTGATCGGCCCCAACTGCCCCGGCGTGCTGACGCCAAACGAGTGCAAGATCGGGATCATGCCGGCGAACATCTTCAAGAAAGGCTCGGTCGGCATCGTCTCGCGTTCGGGCACGCTCACCTATGAAGCGGTGCACCAGACCACGATGGCGGGCCTCGGCCAGACCACAGCTGTCGGCATCGGCGGCGATCCGGTCAACGGCACCAACTTCATCGACATGCTCGACCTCTTCCTCGACGACCCCGAGACTGAGAGCATCATCATGATCGGCGAAATCGGCGGCTCGGCTGAAGAAGAAGCCGCCGCCTTCATCAAGGCCGAACGCGCCAAGGGCCGCGCCAAGCCGATGGTCGGCTTCATCGCCGGTCTCACCGCCCCTCCGGGCCGCCGCATGGGCCACGCTGGCGCCATCGTCAGCGGTGGTCAAGGCGGCGCGGAAGACAAGATCGCGGCGATGGAAGATGCGGGCATCCGCGTCTCGCCTTCGCCCTCGCTGTTGGGGGAAACCCTCGCCGCGATGCTGAAAGAGCTGGCCTAGTTGATTGTGAGTCCCCGCGCAGGCGGGGACCTCAGTCGGTCTTGCGGGAAATTTCATGAGGTCCCCGCCTTCGCGGGGACTCACCGGGAGAGAAAGTCAGACGAGTGAAAGGCGGCTTCGTTTACATCCTCACCAACAAGCCGGGCGGCGTGCTCTATATCGGGGTTACCACCGATCTGGCGACAAGGATTGAACAACACCGCCAAGGCAAGGTTTCGAGCTTTGCGAAGACATACAATTGCCACTGCCTTGTCTGGTTTGAATGGTTTGATGATCTGAACGATGCGCAACAGTTCGAGCGGCGCATGAAGAAATGGAACCGGGAATGGAAAGTGAAACGGATCGAAGAGCGCAATCCGGCGTGGGACGATCTGGCTACAACCATTCCGCACATCATCTGAGCGAAAGGTCGCTCTGAATCGAAGGAGGTCCCCGCCTGCGCGGGGACTCACAGAGTGTTGATATGAACAAGCCAACCGATAATCTCATCCCCGCCTTCACCGATCAGGAAGGCCCGCAGCCCGGCCCTTCGTGGGCGAAGCGCGGCTGGCTCGACACGCTGGCCGATAGCGCGTCCGATCTGACCGCGGCGATGGACCCGACCGAGATGAAGCTCGCGGTCAAGGCGGCGGCGAAAGATGCGGGCAAGGCGATGGACCCCAAGGCGGTCGAGAAAGCCGCCGCCCTCTCCATCGCCGCAATGACACTGGTGCGGCTCTATCGTGTGCGGGGGCACATGGCGGCGCAGCTCGATCCGCTCGCGCTGGTTGACCGGACCGGACCGGAAGATCTGACGCTGGCGTGGCACGGCCTCGCGGGTAAAGAGAATGAGGACGTCTATGTCGGCGGCGTGCTCGGCATGGAATGGACCACTGTCGGCAAGCTCCACCAGCGGCTTCGCGAGGTGTATTGCGGCAAGGTGGGCCTTGAATACATGCACATCGCCGACACCGAGGAACGCCGCTTCCTTCAGGACAAGTTCG
>VFQO010002688.1_pt1 | contig 10345 bp, 9 predicted proteins | sample 3512331 | NCBI WGS metagenome assembly VFQO01 (sample SAMN10412371, study PRJNA504923) | tailings metagenome | isolation source: Replicate 3 from Balatoc abandoned mine | place: Philippines: Itogon, Benguet | collected 2017-08-28 | reverse complement strand
CCAATGAAGTCGGTGTTGTGGGAGGGATGGTCGGCGTGATCGGGGGATTGGGTGGGTTCTTTTGTCCCATTCTATTTGGATACCTACTTGAGGGAACCGGGCTTTGGACCAGTAGCTGGATGTTGATGCTGGGCTTGTCCATTCTTTGCTATTTCTGGATGTCCAAAGTAGTCAAAGCCATCCTGAAGCGTCATGCCCCGGAACTTTCAGATAAAATCGATCATCATTAAGCTATGGACGGGCTGTCTGCATTTATCCTTGCCGGAGGCAAAAGTTCACGAATGGGGGCGGAGAAAGGGTTGATTCCTTTCAGAGGAAAACCCTTGATTCAGCATTTGATCGCGACGCTAGCTGAGCTGGAGATCAAGCCTGTGATCATTGGACATCACCCCGAATATCATCAATTTGAAATCTCTGTAATTGGGGATTTGATCCCAGACAAAGGCCCAATGGGTGGGATTTTTACCGCGCTGAGTCACAATGTTTCAAGTCATGCCTTGATTTTGAGCTGCGACAGTCCTTTGATCCAATCAGGTACCTTAAAAAAACTGATCACCATGAAAAGCAACTCGATTGTGGTGGGTCAGAGAGAGGAAAGGATCAATCCTTTTCCCGGGATTTATCCCACCTCTATTCTTCCTCAAGTGAAGCGGTGCCTGGAGGAAAATAAGCTCAAACTACAGGCATTTATCCTTGAGCAAGCGCATCAAATCATTCCGCTGGATCAAATTTCTTCCCAACCTGAAGCAGAATTTACGAATTTCAACTTCCCAAGTGATCTTTTGCCTTGGGAAGAACATAAAGAAAATAAGTAACACCCAGCTATACCACGATGGAGATTAAAATGAACTACTGGAAAAAACTCACCACCGAAGAGCGGCTCGCAAGGGTGCAGCAAGCCCTGAAAGACAACGTGGACTTCTACAAAGATGCGAGTCTCGGATATCCGGCATCTCGTCTGGATGATAAAGTATTTTCCAATGATGCACTGTTTCTGAAAGAAATGCCCGTTCTGAGCACCTTTGTCGCTAATCCCAATCACATCGGCTGTCATACGTTTGGTACTTCGGAGTTTGCTTTCAGAGGTACGCAAGCCATCGAGCGAGAGGTGTTGAGTATGATAGCGGTGGATTTGTTTAAAATCGAAGAAGGACAGTTTGACGGGTATATTTCTCCGGGCGGTACAGAGGCCAATATTCAGGCTATTTGGATTTATAGGAATGAATTCATGAAAAAACACGGAGCCAAACTGGACGAAATCATTATTTTGGCTTCCGAGGATACCCATTATTCTATTCCAAAAGCAGCCAATTTGCTCATGCTGGATTGGGAAAAGATCCCTGTTGATACCCAATCCCGGGAATTGACTTCGGAGGCGGTGAAGACCTCTGTAAAAAGCTGCCTGATTCGAGGGAAAAAATTCTTCATCGCAATAGTCAATATGGGTACGACCATGTTTGGCTCGGTGGACGATCCTCCTGTATTTACCGAAGTATTAAAGGAGTATCAATTGCCGTTCCGACTGCATGTGGATGGTGCTTATGGGGGCTTTGTGTATCCTTTTGGAGACTTCGAAAATCAGATCAATTTCACCAATCCGGACGTCTCCTCGATCACCATCGATGCGCACAAGATGCTCCAGGCACCCTACGGAACGGGTATTTTTGTCTGCCGAAAAGGCCTGATCGAAAATGTGCTCACCTCTGAAGCCCAATATGTAGAGGGAATGGACCTGACCCTTTGCGGTAGCCGTTCCGGTGCCAATGCAGTGGCGGTTTGGGTGATTCTTACGACCTATGGTCCGCATAAGTGGTATGAAAAAATCTCTGTGATCAAGATGCGCACTAATTGGCTTTGTAAGCAATTGGATCAGTTGGGAGTGACCTATTTCCGCGAACCCGAAATGAACATTGTCACCATCCGTTCTGAATGTGTACCTGAGTCCATTGCCCACAAATACAATCTGGTGCCCCAATCCCATGACGAGACCAATCAGTGGTACAAAATCGTGCTGATGGATCACGTAGAGATCGAGCATCTCAAGGATTTTATCCACGATTTGGTATCTTCCAAAAGTTTAAGCCCAAGCTAAATGGTCAACATCACCCATAAAAGTAACACCCTACGCAAAGCCATTGCGCAGGCCATAGTTAAAGTCAGCCTGCCGGAAACAATCCAATCGATTCAAAACCGAACTGTCCCCAAAGGCGATGTGCTCGAATGTGCCCGTGTCGCGGGACTTTTTGCTGCGAAGCGTACGGCCGATATGATTCCTGATTGCCACCCGCTTCCCGTGGAGTTTACTGCGGTCAGCTATGATGTCGGGGAGATGGAGGTGACCATTTTCGTGGAAATCCACACCATCTACAAGACAGGCGTAGAGGTCGAGGCCATGCACGCCGCCTCGGTGGTAGCGCTGACGATGTATGATATGCTCAAGCCAATCGATAAAGGCGTGAGCATCGAGCAGATCAAACTCGTGGAGAAAAGGGGAGGGAAATCGGATCGCAACAAAGACCTGGACCAGTCACTCCGGGCCTCTGTCATAGTCTGTTCGGATTCCATTTCGGCAGGCAAAAAAGAAGACAGGGCTGGATTGGTAATCAAATCCAAGCTGGAAAAAGTAGGTGTCCTTGTTCCGGTTTACCAAATCATTCCGGATGAAAAAGATCAGATTCAGCAAATCTGCCTGAAGCAGGTGGAGAATAAGATCGATTTGGTGATTTTCACCGGCGGCACAGGGCTTTCTCCTCGCGATGTGACTCCTGAGGCCTTGGAGGAGATTTTGGAACGAAGAATTCCCGGAATCGAAGAAGCCATCCGAAACTACGGGCAGCAGCGCACACCCTATGCCATGCTTTCCCGTTCGGTAGCGGGATTGATCGGGGATACCTTGGTTTTGGGACTTCCGGGTTCGACCAATGGCGCCTCGGAATCCATGGATGCCGTATTTCCAGCCATCCTTCACATTTTCAAAGTAATGGAAGGTGCGCGGCATGATTGAGGGATTTCTTTCTTAATAGGAAAGGATGAAACCTGTCAAATGTGAGAATTTGACAGGTTTTTTTTCGGATTAGGAAGTTAAGGATCTTTTCAAATTAGGTTCATCGTCCACTTTTTTCAAAAGCTCTACCACATTGTTGACTTTGAGCTTTTTCATGATATTAAAACGGTGGGTCTCGATCGTTCGGATACTTTTTCCCAAGCTGTCTGCAATTTCCTTGTTTCCGGTTCCCTCGTAGACGAGTTGTAGGATTTGCTTTTCTCTTTTCGTCAGATCGTAGGGATGCTCCTCTTCAGTGGTAGCTGCTTTTGAAGCAGGATTTTTTTTGTTCAAAAGAGAATTGACCAGGATGTTACTTACATCCCCTGAAAAATATTTCCCGCCCTGACTGACCGTTCGGATTGCTTTTAAAAATTCCTCCCGGCTACTATCCTTGAGCAGGTATCCGTCGGCGCCATTTTCTACTGCCTGTAAGATGTAATCTTCGTCCTGATGCATAGAGAGGATCAGAGAGCGGGTTTTCGAAGAGTAATTTTTCAGCTTGGAAGTGGCTTCCAGTCCGTTCATGTGGGGCATTCGGATATCAATGATCAGGAGGTCAGGCTGTTTTTCTTTGACTTCTTCCAGCGCTTCAATACCATCAGATGCTTCTCCGATGACCGTGATTTCTTTTTCGTTTTCCAACAGCATTTTGATGCCGTTTCTGACCACAACATGATCATCTGCTAGTACGACTTGGATGGGCTGCATAGGTTAGTTTGGATTAATTCTGTTCGAGCGGAACTTCGATATGGATGGAAGTCCCTTTTCCGGGAGCAGTGTCCAGGCGGAAGGTGCCGTGAATATAATGGGTTCTTTCGCGAATATTAAACAGTCCGTTTCCTGAATCAATTTTTGGGTCTGCCGGCAGATCCACATCGTCAAATCCTTTGCCGTCATCCCTGATTTCGAGGTGTAAAAATTGAGGGTTATGGGAAAGGAGTATTTGAATTTTGCTTGCCTCGGCGTATTTGATGGCATTGTGCACCGCTTCTTGGACGATACGGTATAGATTGTTTTCTATTTTGGGCTCGAGTCGGGACATAAACCCGGTAAGATTTTCAAATTCGACCGGGGTGTGAGACATTTTGCTGACTTCTTGGGCAAGTTTGGCGAGTACGCTGGGTAGTCCATAGTCTGTTAGGGCCACGGGAGTCAAGTTGAAGGAGATTTTGCGGATTTCTTTGATGATGTTGTCCAGAAGTTCCTTGGAATAGGTTAGCCTGTTTTTTTCATGGGTTGATTTTACGGTATTGACACCATCGAGGCTGTATTTCAAAGCGGTAAGGTGCTGTCCTATTCCGTCGTGAAGTTCTCTTGAGATCCGTTGACGCTCCTCCTCTTGGCCTTCGAGGATTAATACAGAGCGGTATTGCTGCTCTTTGAGTTTTTTCTCAAGCCGCTCCCGTTGGATTTCACGTGCTTTGGTTTTGGTTTCTTTTGCTTCTGTGATGTCAGACCCAATAATTCGAATAGCCTCCGTTTGGCCATTTTGATCCAGCGTTGGGATGAGATAAATTCTCAGCCAGATAAAATCTCCGGATTCATTGGTGAGTTTCAATGTGCCATTCCAAGGCTTCCCTTCCTTGAGAATTTCCTGAATCTTACCTAAAGTCCCTTCTTTGGGCAGTTGAGTTTTCAACCAGTCAAACAGGTTGGATGGGCGTTGGTCATTCCACTCCATTGATAAGTCGATTTGCTCAGAAAACCAAGTGAAATTTCCCGAAGAATCAGTTTTTGCCAACAGCTGCAAGTCTTCGCTTTCTTGTCCAGCCAGAGCCAGTTCTACATAGGAGCGTTCCAGGGATTCATACATCGTTGACAGTTCCCTGGCTAGTTTTCGTGCTGTGATTTCTTTCTCTTTCAAGAGCGAAAGCTGATGTTGGATCAGCTTGGAGGAAGGCCAAAAAATAAAGGCCGCTTCGATTAATAGCAGAAAAAGTATGAGCCCGGAAAAAAATAGGGAGGTGTTTTTTAGGGTTCGCAATTTGAAACTTGATTTTTTATCCAAAGTCCCCACCACTGCATCCATGGCAGGAAGGAAGGCTTGCTCCGATTCAAGTAATTTCTCCAATTGTAAGGAGTCAGTCGGGTTTTGAAGCAGATTCCGACTACTATTTAAGATGGATTCAAAAGATTCCCTGGTTCTTTCAAATAGCGGAGGTAGTTCGTGATTGGGCTGCTCCCTGGATAAAGCTTCAAATTCCTTAGCTAGCCAATTTCCGTTTTTTTCAAAAAGTGAAATAGCTTGTGTCAGCCGGTCTTGATGGTCGGTGGAGGCACCTTCCTTTATAAGTAGCAGGGAAAGCTTGGTAATGCGTTGGCTGAGCATTCGCTGTCTTCCTGCCTCATTGATCATTCTTGAATCAGACTCCTGCCCTTGAATGTATTGCTGAAGGAGTACTTGGCCTATAACCAGGAGAAAAGCCAAAATACCGAGGGCTACTACGTATTTGCTTTTGAAATCTTCGTATTCCTCACCTTTTTTTTGTGCTGGCATCTTCTGTTTTATTCAATTCACGTAATACTACGTAATATTTTCTGCTTTCTCAGACTGACTTGTCTCGAAGGGAAGTCCGATATAGAGGTATTCCCCTTCGATTTTTGTAGGATAGGTGGTGATGTGACAATCGTCTCCATTGAGATTTTTACCGTCTTTTAGAGAAAAGGTCTTTTTGTGAAATGGGCAGGCAACTTTCGGTTCTTCCCCGCATGAACCCAACAGCCCTCTCGCAAGCACCATTTGCATCCGGTGCGGACAGAGATTTTGGCACGCGTACCATTCTCCCGACTGTGAAAAATTGAATACTGCAATCTGTTGGTCTAGGTATTTGATACAAGCTCCCGAGTCAATGGGGAAAGCATGGATCGGTGCAGCTTTAAACCAAAAGATGGTTTCTCGTTCCATAAAGGGCGATGCGTTTTGAGAGGTTGTCATATGAATTGATTTTAGACCCAATTGGAGGGTATTTTTTGTCCCCGGAGTGGTTCGAACTGAAGAGAGGAATCCGGCTCCTCTGTATTGATAAATGGTTTGAATCTTGCCCGTAGTTGTGGATTTTCGACCACTTCTTTCCACTCACAGGAGTAGGTATTTACCAGGAATTCCATCTCTCGCTCCAGCTCTTCTCCAAGTCCCAGCGAATCATCGATGACCACTTCTCTTAGATGGTCGATTCCCCCCTCCAGCTTGTTGAGCCAAGTGGCAGTTCGGGTGAGTGGATCAGCTGTTTTGATGTAGTACATAAGAAATCGGTCGATGTATTGGATGCAGGTCTTGGAGTCCAGATCGGTGGCAAAAAGCAAGGCATGTTGAGGCTTGGAGCCTCCATTGCCACAGACGTAAAGGTTCCAGCCTTTTTCGGTAGCGATGATGCCAAAGTCTTTACTTTGTGCTTCAGCACATTCACGGATACAGCCGCTGACCGCTCCTTTGATCTTATGGGGTGCCCGAAGTCCCTTGTATCGATTCTCGATTTCTATGGCAAATGACACTGAATCCTGTACGCCAAAGCGGCACCATGTCGATCCTACGCAACTTTTTACCGTTCGGAGTGATTTGCCATAGGCATGTCCGCTTTCGAACCCTGCTGCGATTAATTCTTCCCAAATATCCGGCAGCTGATCCACTCTGGCTCCAAAAAGGTCGATCCGCTGTCCTCCTGTGATTTTGGTGTAGAGCTGATACTTCGCGGCCACCTGCCCGATCACGATGAGTTTTTCAGGCGTGATTTCCCCGCCTGCAATGCGTGGCACCACAGAATAGGAGCCGCCTTTTTGGATATTGGCCAAGTAGCGGTCGTTGGTGTCCTGGATGTGTTGATGCTTGACAATCGGTTCGTTCCAGGTGCTGGCGAGAAGTGACGCCACTACTGGCTTACAGATTTCGCAACCCTGTCCGCTGCCAAATTCATTGATCAAAGCACGAAACGTTTTGATTTCTTTGATTTTTATCAAATCCAAAAGCTCCTGTCTCGTGTATGAAAAATGCTCGCAAAGCGTGGTTTTAACCGCTTTTCCGAGTTTTTTAAGTTCAGAATTAAGCAAGTCATTCACCATTGGGAGGCATCCTCCACAACCAGTTCCTGCTTTGGTGCATTCCTTTAGGGAGCTGATATTCTGATTTCCTTCCTGTACTGCCTGACAAAGATGGAGCTTAGTGATATTCTCGCAGGCACAGACTATTGCAGAGTCAGGAAGTGCGTCTATTCCAAAACCCTGAGCACTCTTTCCTCCTCGGTTGCCCAAGATCAAATCTTCTGGCTCGGGAGGCAATGCCATGTGGTTTTGGAAGAATTGGTGCAGCATTCCGTACTGAGAGGTGTCTCCAACCAATATTCCCCCGAGCAATCTCTTGCCATCGGCACTGATATTGACTCGTTTGTAGATGCCTTTGGTTTTGTTTTTATACAAGATGGGTTTTGACCCCGGAGTTTCTCCCAAAGCGTCTCCAAAGCTTCCGACTTCCACTTCGATCAGCTTGAGTTTGGTGGACATGTCAAATCCTTCAAAAGGCTTTACCTCTTTGCCGATGAGTTGATTGACCACCTGAGTGGCCATTTCATAGCCCGGGGCCACCAATCCATAGATGAGACCACGGTGAGAGGCCGCTTCTCCGATAGCGTAGATATTGGGGTCAGACGTTTTCAAATGATCATCTACCACAATCCCTCCCCGGGGAGCTACTGCCAATCCTGTTTTGCGTGCCAGTTCGTCCCGGGGCTTGATGCCTGCCGAAATGATCAACATATCCACCTCGAGAAAGCTCCCGTCCGTAAACTGAAGTCCCTTGAGCTTCCCGTTTCCCAGTATTTCGGAGGTGGTTTTTTGAAGGTGGATTTGAATTCCCAATTCCTCCATTTTGGTTTTGAGCAAGAGTGCTCCTTGGTCGTCGAGTTGCCTGGCCATTAGCCTCGGGGCAAATTCTACCACATGGGTTTGTAAGCCTAAGTCCAATGCTGCTTTTGCTGCCTCTAATCCTAGCAAGCCTCCTCCAAGAATTGCGGCAGATTTGCAATGGGATGCATAGCTTTTTAAGGCTTCCAGGTCTTCCAAAGTCCGATAGACAAAGACTCCTTTTTTTTCTACTCCGGTGATCGCAGGGACAAAAGCTGACGAACCTGTGGCCAAAACTAAGTAGTCATACTGGTGCTTATTTCCCAGATGGTCGATCACAACCTGCAGATTTCTATTTACCTGAACAATCAGTGTGTTAGTAAGGAGCTCGATGGACCTGTTTTCATACCATTCCCGTGGGGCAAGCAGAAGCTCGTCTTTGGCTTTTCCTTCGAAAAAAGAGCTCAAGTGCACTCGGTCATAAGCCGGCCATTGCTCTTCCCCAAACACCTGAATTTCAAAGTTTTTTTCCTGATCGGCCTGGTGGAGCTTTTCGCAAAACTTGAATCCCACCATACCATTTCCTACCACAATGATCTTTTTCATATTTCCGCCCATGTAATTGATGTCCTTGTTTCGAAAAGTTTGCTGAACAAAATTAAAATTATTATTCAAAAAGCAAGTAAAAATACTTAAAAATATTATTTTTGATTTTCTTAATACTACGTATGAATACTCAAGCTAAGCTCTCTTTACTGGGTGCTGGTCCAGGGGACCCCGAGTTGATCAGTCTTAAAGGAATCAAGGCACTTCAGACTGCGGATGTGATATTGTATGATGCTTTGGTCAATGAACAGCTACTTGACTGGGCACCTGCACACTGTCTGAGAATCTTTGTCGGTAAACGGGCGGGCAGGCATGAAAAGCAGCAGGAGGAGATCAATCGGATGATTGTAGGTTACGCGCAGGCGAAGGGGCACGTGGTCCGGTTGAAAGGAGGCGATCCTTTTGTGTTTGGACGCGGGGCTGAGGAAAGGGATTTTGCCAAAGCCTATGGTATCAAGGTGGAGTATATTCCCGGAATTAGCAGCAGTATTGCTGTGCCGGGTTTGGCAGATATACCCTTGACCCAACGTGGTATGAGCGAAAGTTTTACCGTTGTGACCGGTACTTTACGAAATGGAGAAATCTCCCCGGATCTCAAACATGCTGCCTCTGGTCAATCTACACTGGTGATTCTAATGGGGTTAAAGAAGCTGGACAAAATCGTTGAAATCGTCGGAAAATCGAGAGGAGGCAGCGAAGGGATCGCGTTGATTCAACAAGGTTCTACTTCAGGTCAGCGGGTCTTGGTAGGCAACTTGGGAAACATCGTTTCCCTCCAGCATTCTGCACAAATTCAGTCTCCTGTGCTGATCATTATTGGTTCTGTGGTCAGAAATCGTCACTTTGAGCAGCAAATCTGGGAAGATTTCAGCCATTTTATTTATGCACAAGTTTAGCCCTTTCCCATCTCATGAATCGATTTGAATCGGTCATTGCCGATATAGATAATGAAAACGCTCAGGATCCCAATCTAAATTCTGAAGGTCAACCTGAGGGATTGGTGTATGGAGTTCGGATGAGTGCTCAGCTGGATGAATTTTTACCAGAGGCAAGTGAATACCTGAAAATTGCCGCCCGAGCACAGCACCTTCGCCGATGGGAAATCCCCAGGGAAGCCTATCCTTTGGATCGAAAAGGCTATCTGACTTGGAGAACTGAACTCAAGCGATTCCATGCCAAACTCGCCGGAAAGCTCATGGAGAGGTACGGGTATTCCGAATTGGAAGTACAGCAGGTAGGGAATCTGATTTTGAAGAAGAATCTAAAAACCAATGCTGATTCTCAGACTTTGGAAGACGTGGTTTGCTTGGTTTTTTTGACGTATTACTTGGGGGATTTTGTGAATAAACATGAGGGTGAGCGGGAAAAGATCCTGTCAATTCTTCAAAAGACTTGGACGAAAATGTCTGAAAAAGCCCATCAAAAAGCCTTAGCGATTGCTTTTGAGCCCAAGATCAGGGCCCTGATTGCTGATGCCTTGGGTGCTTGATGCTCAGCGAAGGCGGAAGGCCGATTTGGGGGCCTCGCATACCGGGCAACAGTAGGAGGACGGTAACTTCAGAAAGTCTGTTCCGGGAATGATTTTGGAATAAGGGTCGCCTTTGGAATCTTCGTACTGATACAGGCACTCACTGCATTGGTAGATTCTATTTTCCATTTCGGGTTTTGCTCCATCTATTTCTTTTTCCGGCTTGTTTTTTTTCTGGTCCAGCTGCTCGTAATACAACACACTGAGATCAATGAGTAAGATGGGGATGGCTTCCAGTACCACTGATTTGGCAAAGGTGTAATAATCTACCTGATTGGGATTGAAGTCTTTGGAATAAAGGAGATTGAAGGTGTCGGGTTCGGAAAGATTGT